>Ga0213881_10000217_pt1 | contig 44910 bp, 53 predicted proteins | sample BarmaccoBMER_R08_FD_160104 | JGI IMG/M metagenome (GOLD analysis project Ga0213881, IMG submission 160104) | Barbacenia macrantha exposed rock microbial communities from rupestrian grasslands, the National Park of Serra do Cipo, Brazil - ER_R08 ...
GGTCACCGGCCCGCCAGCCGGATCACCGCCATACCCGGACCCCAAAATCAAGACCCCTAACGAGACTCAACGCCCGTCCCAGACCAACCACCGATCAAGGCGAATGATCAGGGCTAGGTGCCGCACGCCGACGCAAGATGACCGCACGCCGACGCAAACCCTCGGCGACTATGGCTCGGTGCTAGCCGGAGTTAGGGTCGGCTGCTGTTTCTCCTCACAGGGACAAGACAGGAAAGGACTGTGTCTGTCTGATGGGCAAGCACGATCGGGAAAAAGAACAGGATGGGCAGTGGCCTACGGACAAGCCGCTACCCAAGGGTGACTGGGTTAAAAAAGACGACGGCGGCAGGCACAGTGTTGGTAGACCCAGTGGTGGTAAGCAGGATGACGACAAGAAATGACAGATCCGCGGGTGCTGTCCCAGCAGCTGCTCGACCGGTTGGCCGGCAGTGGTGAGCTGACCCCGGTGTGGTCGGAAGCGTTCGCGGCGGTACCGCGCCACCAGTTCATCCCGGATATGATCTGGACCACCCACGACGCCGAGCTGGTCCCCTTGCGCCGCGCCGAGAATCCACAGGAGTGGATGCAGCGCGTGTACGGGCCCGCCGCGGTCACCGTCCAGGTGGACGATGGACACCCCCTCGTGCCCGGGCGGCGCGGGCGCTACATCACCAGCTCAGCCAGCCAACCCAACGTGGTTGTCCGCATGCTCGACGCCCTTGACGCCCAACCCGGCATGCGGGTTTTGGAGATCGGCACCGGGACCGGCTACAACGCTGCCCTCCTCGCTCACCGCCTCGGTGGGGAGAACGTCACCAGCGTCGAGATCGACCGTGATCTCGCCGAGCACGCTCGTCGAGCGCTGGCGACCAGCGGCTATCCGCTCGCCGTCATCACCGCGGACGGGACGCGGGGCTACCCACCGCACGCACCGTATGACCGGATCATGTCCACGGCCGCCGTGCAGCACGTGCCCTACCCGTGGATAGCGCAGACCCGCCCTGGTGGGAAGATCCTCACCCCGTGGGGAACGCACTACCACAACGGGGCGCTCGTCTCGTTCATCGTCAACCGTGATGGCACCGCCCAAGGGCGCATCGTGGGCAACGTGGCGTTCATGTTCCTGCGCGATCAGCGCATCTACGCCAGTGTTGATGACGAGGAATGCGACGAGACCACCGCCCGCAAAAGTCAGACCACTGTGACACCCTACAGTGTGGTCGGTGACTACGACGCTTCCTTGGCCATCGGAATGAAAGTTCCCGGCTGCTCGGTGATCGTAGTTCCTGATCCTACGGTCGAGCTGACGGGCACGCTATGGTTCGTTGACCCCGACACCGACTCGTGGGCAAATATGCATTACCAGCCCCACACCTGCGTTTACCCCATTCACCAGTCCGGGCCGCGTAACCTTTGGGACGAGGTCGAGACCGCCTACCACTGGTGGCGTCAGGTCGGCTGCCCTGGCCCGGAGCGGTGGCAGATCATGATCACCCCCGAAGGCCAGCAGGTCACCCTCACCGAAACCAGCGCCCTGGCTACCACAGAGTGGTCAATCGACCCGATGAGCGCCGTCGGGCCAGACCACCGTGACCGGTAAGCCGCGCGCACGCGCCGCCTCGACCATGTCAGCCGTGCCGCCATAACCGCTAGACGGTCCGCCGTCCCACACGGCCACCAATGCGTCAATAGAGTCGAGTACCTTTTCGCCGGCCGCCATGTATGCTTCAGAATTTGATTCCCGACATGGTAGCGTCTCGATGTTGCTCGCCTTGCTGAGCAGGTCGTCGAACTCTACCACGTTGTCTGGCTTGACTTTGCGTTCGCGGTAGTCGGGGGCTGGAAGGACGACTTCAACGGTGCCGCCGAGGTCGAGCACCACCCGGGCAAAGATCTGATCTGCTCCGCGCGCAAGGCAGGTGACACCAACTAGCTCGCTGCTTCTTCCTGCCAGCAGGACACCCCGGATGGCACTCTCGATCAGCGGCACCGTGTCCGGTGCGAGATTGGAATGCCCGGTGATCCCGATACGCGGCAAGGTGGCTTCCCTCCCAACTCATGATAAGGGCCGGAGCCGTGAGCTCGACCGCACCGACGTAGGGCAGGCCCCCTACGTCGGTGCGGTCGAGCTCACCGTCGCCCGAGGGCGACCCGTTGTTCACCGTCGCCCGGGGCGACCCATTGTTCACAGTCGCCCGGGGCGACCGTCCCTACCGCCCCGGGCGACTCCACCCCCAGGGGACCCCCACGCAAGTCCACGCCTACTGAGTGTCACCTTTACGGAAGCGGGACCATCCACAAAACATACCAGTGGGTGTGTTTGGGTCGCCACCCGAAAACCTAGTGCGCTCAGCGAGCTCAAGGCGGGTAGCTTCGAAGCGTCATGTCCAGCACCGGCGCTCAACGACCCGGAGTCGGCGACAGCGGTGCCCGCGCACGCCGGGCCACGCTGCAGCCGCGGGCCCGGGCCACCCGGCTGGCGATCCTGACTGCCGCTGCCGAGCACTTCGCTCGAAACGGCTACCACGCCACCTCGTTGGACAGCGTGCTGGCCGATAGCGGGGGGACCAAAGGGGCACTGTACTTCCACTTCGTCTCCAAGGAGGCCTTGGCGCGAGCGGTTATCGCCAAGATGGGACAGGGATGGGACGGTCTCCGCGGGCAGATCAGCGGCCGCGGACTTGACCCGCTTTCGGCGCTGGTGGCGCTGCTCGACGAGACGGTTGCGCAGCTGATCGACAGCCCGATCGCCCGAGGTGGCATGCGGCTGCTGGGCGAGCTGCCGATGTGCGCGCAGGACACACCCGGGCAGTACGGTGTCGCTGAACGCGACGTTCTCGCTCTACTGGCCCAGGCCGCGCAGGCCGGCTTACTCCAGGAAGGGATCGAGCCAGCACCTCTCGCTCGGCACATCGTCGCGGTGGTAGCCGGCCACCGGCAGATCTGCGAGGTCGAAGACGGCCGTCACTACCTGCGGCAGCGCCTGGAGGAGGCTTGGGCACTCCTGTTGCCCGCCATCGCCACCGACGCATGGTTGGCTGCCTGGCATGCCGCACGCCCCGACCAGGGTGGCCGATGTGGTGGGTCGTGACAGGGCGGTCGTGCAGGTGGATGGGCGGCGGCTTCGGCTGTCCAATCTCGGCAAGGTGATCTATCCGGCGGTGGGATCTACCAAGGGCTTTACCAAGGGCGAGGTGATTAACTACTACACCCGGATCGCCCCGGCGATCCTGCCGCACCTAGCCGATCGCCCGCTGACGCTGCGCCGCTACCCCGACGGCGTGGGGGCTGGATCGTTCTATGACAAGAACGCCGCGCGGCACGCCCCCGACTGGCTCCGGGTGGTGCGACTGCCCACCCCCGGGAGCACGACGCACGAGGAGATCGGTTACGCAGTCATCGACGGGTTGGCCGCCCTGGTGTGGGCCGCGAACCTGGCCGGATTAGAACTGCATGTTCCGCAGTGGGTGGTAGGGGCGGGGGGTAAGCCGCAGACACCAGATTTGTTGGTGTTCGATCTGGACCCCGGCCCACCCGCCACCGTGGTGGAGTGCGCTCGGGTAGCGGAGACGATCCGCGAGCTGCTGGCGCAGGACGGCATGGAGTGCTCGGTCAAGACCAGCGGTTCCCGAGGACTTCAGGTCTACGCGGCGGTGCGCACCACGGACCCGACAGACACCTCGGCCTACGCCCGGCGCCTTGCCGAGTGGCTCGCCGCGCAGCGCGGCGACGCGGTGGTGTCCCGGATGGCCAAGGCGGTGCGAAGTGGCAAGGTGTTCGTGGACTGGAGCCAGAACAACCCCGCCAAGACCACCATTGCCCCGTATTCGCTGCGTGGCGCCCAGCAGCCCACCGTGTCCACCCCGGTGACCTGGCAGGAGGTGGCCGAGTGCAGCAAGCCTACGGACCTGCTGTTCACTGCGGACGTTGTACTGCGGCGGGTGCAGCGTCACGGTGACCTGTTTGCTGACTTGTACACCGGTCCCCGATCGGTGATACGAGGGCCCCGGCGTCACGGGGGCAACGTGACGCCGGGGCCATAGACCCGATCCACCCGGGCGCGGTCGGGCAGATCGGGGGTCCGTTACGGCAGGGTTGGCGCACCGGGTATCGGCTGCACCGGGGATCGGCACGCGGGGAACCACCCCGGGCAGGGGGTGACCTCCCGGATCGCGAGATCAGTCCGGTGAGGTGGAGGGCTGGGTAGCAGCAGACCGGGGGAGATCGCTGGCGGCCAGCTGCCGCAGGCGATACAGCAGGGCAGTCTCCGCCGTCGCCCAGCTGTCATTCATAGTGATGTCCGGGGCGTTCTTGGTGACTGCCCCACTTCCGGTACCGCTGATCACGCAGGACGGGGTGGTGCTCGCGGGGGGGCTTGCCGGAGCCGGCGCCGCCGGGTCGTCGCCGAACGCTGACCGCCCGGCGGAGCGTTCTGCGGGGGCGGCGCGGAGCGGGGCAGCGGGTGGTGCGTCCTCCACCGTGCCTTCCACGGTGGAGGACGCGAGAGTTGTGAGATGTGCCGTTGCGGCCGCTGATCGGCCGACAGGCTCGGCCAGCAAGGCTGTCGCGGGTTCCTTGGCCGGTGCTTGCGACCGGATACCGGCGCCGGGCTTCCCCGGTCGGGACAGGGTCCCTAGAACCCGAGTCCCTAGAACCCGGGGCATCGAAACTCGAGGCACCAGGGCGCGGGGATTCAGGACCTGGGTCAGAGATTTCGGATTATCCACGGCGTTCGCGATGGGTCTGAGAACGCCAATCTGTACCGGTGGTGGAACGGAGGGCCGCGGTCCTAAGACCGTGGAGCACACTCTGCTGATGGCCGAGCCGAGCGTGGGCGGCACGCCGAGCTGACCGTCAGACCCGCCATCGGGTTGTGCGGAGGATTGTGCGGACCCCTCACCGGGGTGGCTGGCCAGCTGGACCAGGTCGGTGCCCGGCTGCCCTAGATCCTCATGCGCAAAGCAGATCCCCGATCCCAGCAGCCATCCCGCGACGACCATGCCGCCGAGCACGACAGCTCGCGACAGCACGCGCACCACCCCGCGGCGCGCGCACTGCGCGCTACCTGTGTCAGGGATGGCGGCCACTGGTTCCCCTCAACCCTTCGCCCCGATCCGGCCTTGCCCGGACAACGATGTCCTTACACTACACGCTGTGACCGCTTAGCGTAAGATCTGTAACGAACTTCAGCGCACAGCCGTCGTCCTGCCCCACCGCCAGCTGGCGAGGCACAATCGGCAGCGTGCAGCTGACCCAAAACGAGCAGGCCAAACAGCGGGGACTGCGCCGGATGAAGGCGCTCGCGCTGGCGTTCCTGCTAGGTGCCGCGGTGGTGTACGTGGTGGCGCGGCTCACCGAAAACCACTATGCGGCCGCTGCCCCGTGGGCGGGGTACCTGGAGGCGATGGCCGAGGCCGGCATGATCGGCGCACTGGCCGACTGGTTCGCCGTGACCGCACTGTTCCGGCGCCCCCTGGGATTACCGATCCCGCACACCGCGATCATCCCGCGGAAGAAGGACGCGCTCGGAGCGAACCTGGGCGACTTCGTGGGCAACAACTTCCTGGCCGAGGAGGTGGTGACGGACAAGTTGCGCCGGGCGGAGATCGGCAATCGGCTCGGTGGCTGGCTGGCGCAGCCCCACAACGCCGAGCGCCTCACCGCTGAGCTTGCCACCGCGGTGCGGGCCGTGGTGACCGTGCTGCGCGATGAGGACGTCCCAGCTGTGCTGGAGAACGCTCTGATGAAACGCTTGGTCGAGCAGCCGTGGGGTCCACCGCTGGGTCGGTTGCTCAGTCAGCTGCTCACCGACGGGGCACACCACAAACTTGTCGATCTGATCACCGAGCGGGCCTATGCGTGGATCCGTGACAATCACGGTGCGGTGTTGCGGCTGGTCAGCCAGCGCTTACCGGGGTGGTCGCCGAGATTTGTCGACGAGCTGGTCGCCGATAAGCTCTACGCGGAGGTGTTGGCGTTCGCCTGGGCGGTGCGCATCCAGCCCGACCATCCCCTGCGCAAGGCGGTGGACACCTTCTTGATGGACTTCGCCCAGGAGCTGCGCACGGACCCGGCGATGATCGAACGCGCCGAGGCGATCAAGCTGCAGATACTGGCCCACCCCGAGGTTCAGCTCTTGGTGACATCGGCGTGGGGTACCGCGAAGAAGATGCTTCTCGACGCGGCGGAAGATCCCTCCTCGGAGCTGCGGCGCCGGGTGCGCGACGGGCTGGTTGCGCTGGGCTGGCGGCTGAGCGCAGACGCGGAGCTGCGCTCCAAAGTGGACAACTGGCTCCAGGAAGTGGCCAGTTACGTGGTCTGCAACTACCGCGGGGAGATTATCACCCTGATCACCGACACGGTGCAGCGCTGGGACGCCCAGGAGACCTCCCGCAAGATCGAGCTGCAGGTTGGTCGGGATCTCCAGTTCATCCGGATCAACGGCGCCGTGGTCGGTGCCCTGGCCGGGCTTGCCATCCACATCATCTCGCAACTTTTGCTGTGACTCTTGGGTTCGGCCGCGGTCTGCGTATCCTGGGCGGGTGCTGCTGCAGTCGCTGGATATCTGGGTCTTCGAGGTCTTGCACTGGCTCGCGATCCCGGTCGGGCTCTTCGCGTTCATTCACGCCGCGCTCCAGCGAGCCGACGCCTACACCGCAACCGACAAGCTGACCAAGCCCGCCTGGCTGGGTATCACCGGCGGTGCTACCGCCGCCCTGGTGCTGTTCGCCCCGGGGGGCAGCTTCCTGATCCTCTGGCTGATCGCCCTGGTGGCAGTGCTGGTCTACATCGTGGATGTCAAACCCGCGGTGACCGAGGTACAGCGTGGCCAACGCTGGTGACGCCACGGTGTCTCCGCCTTAAACTATGCGAGATCATGCATGTATTGTGGCGTGCATGGGTGAGCATGGGCATGGTGGCGTATCACCGGACCGTCGCCGGCTCGGCTGGGCGCTGGCGATCATCTCGGTGGTGCTGCTGGTTGAGGTCGTTGGCGCCGCCCTAACCGGCTCGCTGGCATTGCTTGCTGATGCTGGGCATCTGGCCACTGACATGCTGGGCCTGGTGGTCGCGCTGGTCGCCACGGTGCTCGCCCAGCGTCCCCCCAGCCGTCACCGGACCTATGGCCTGGGCCGTGCGGAGATCCTCGCCGCCGCGCTCAACGCGCTAGCGCTGCTTGTGGTGGGGGCACTGGTGGCGGCGGAGGCGGTGTTCCGGCTGGCCGCTGCGCCACCGGTTGCCGGGGCTCCGCTGCTGGTACTCGGGGCGCTCGGGCTGGTGGGCAACCTGGCCGCGCTGGGCGTGCTCACCCGCGGCGGATCCGGTCAGCGCAGCCTCAACCTGCGCGGCGCCCTGCTGGAGGTGATGGGCGATGTGCTCGGCTCCCTCGCGGTACTGGGGGCGGCGCTGGTGATACTCACGACCGGCTGGCGTCAGGCCGACCCGGTGGCGTCGCTGGTGATCGCCGCTCTGATCATGCCCCGGGCGCTGGCGCTGCTCCGGGAGGCGGCGCACGTGCTGCTGGAGGGCACCCCGCGAGGCGTGGACACCGCAGAGGTAGACCAGGTGCTGCGGAGGGTGCCGGGGGTGCGTGGGGTGCATGACCTACACCTGTGGACGATCACGTCGGGCCAGCATGCGGTCTCCGCACACCTGGTGGTGGACGACACCCGCTCGCTGCGCTGCGGGGACGCCTCAGTGCTCGACGCCGCCGCGACGGCGCTGCACAACCACTTCGGGCTCACCCACAGCACCTTGCAGGTGGAGCACGCCGACCACGCCGATCACGAGCACACCTGCTGAGCTCACCGGGCGACGGTGTCCCCCAACAAGACCTTCAGCAAGGTGGTATCGCCGCTGACCACCGCGCGGGACGGGCGACCCCAGGCGGTGCGGTAGACGGCGTCGGCGAGCCCGACCACCGACGCATCCGGCTCGGTGACCGCCTCCGCCGCAGTCTGCGGGAGCTGACCGGCAACCAAACGTACTGTCCAGACCCGTCCAGCGTCCACGGCGTGGTAAAGCACCGTGCCGCAGCGCGTACCGACGGCCCAGGCGTCGGTGTTCCGGGTGATCAGCCGGGTCAGCACCTCGTCCACTCCGTCGGCGGCGAACTCAGGGGCTACCGCTGAATCGGTGCCTGCCGCGGCTTGCACGTCGATCCGGTGCATGGTGACCTCATGCGCCATTCGCCGGGACCAGAACGCAGCGGTCCTCGGTGCAGTCGGAGTGAAGTGCCAGACCGGGGTGGCCGGGTCGGTAGTCGCGAGCACGTCGAGCATGGCCGACAACCGGTCATCGAAGATGGCGAGTGTGTCGGCCGGTGGCGGCTCGACCCGGGGCGGCGGTGATTGCGGGTCGGCGGTCTGCACCACCCTGATGACCATGTCGAAGACGCGGCCGAGGTGCCGGAGTAGCCGCTGCACGGTCCAGCCTGGGCACGTCGGAACCGGGGTGTCCGCCGGCAGGGACATCGCGACCGCCCGCAGCATGCCAGCCTCGACCGCGATCCGTGACTGGTAGCCCGCGAACTCCACGGTGGACAGCCTAAGCCGTGGGCTTGCGCAGCCACTCCAGAGTGAACTGGTACTCGTTCTCCATCAGCGTGGCGACGTTGTCAGTGATCATCTTCTCGACCATGCCGCCGACCAGCGGCACCCCGACCTCAGCGGTGAGCTGGGCACCGAGCACGCATCCCGCGGGGTCAGGCTCCAGACGCAGTGATCCGGTGATCACCCCCGGAGCCCCGTCCACCACCGCGTGCACGCTGCCGTCGAAGCTGGTCCAGGTCTCGGTACGGCGGATCTTCACGCCGCTGGGCAGCGCGGCACGGAGGAAGGGCGGCAGCGCGTCGTCGGGCACCATCTGATGCAGCACCACGGTGACACCGCGCTCGTCCTCCTCCCAGGACACCAGCTCGGCTCCTGGTCCACCCACCGCGCGAAGCTTGTCCCGGAGGTAGCGCTGATCGGTCAACACCTCCCGGATGCGCTCCGGTGGCTCGGGGTATCGGTGCTGTAGCGCCAATCGGCTGGCCATGAGCCTGCAGACTACCGTGGGCGCCCGTGACGACTCCCGCGGCAGCGTCTCCGGTGCTCGACCTTGCCTCGTTCACCACCCTGCGCGTAGGTGGCCCAGCCCGCCGGTTCGTGGTGGCGAGCACAGCGCGGTCCTGTGCCGAGGTCCTCCGCGCCGCCGATGCCGCCGGTGAACCGCTGCTGCTGCTCGCTGGCGGGTCCAACCTGGTCGTCGGTGATAGCGGGTTCGACGGCACCGTGGTGCGCATGGCCAGCACCGGTGTCCACATCGACGGCGGTGGCGTGCTGCACGCCGAGGCCGGGGAAGACTGGGACGCGGTGGTCGCACACACGGTGGCGGCCGGCTACGGAGGGCTCGAGTGCCTGTCCGGCATCCCGGGGTCGGTCGGTGCCACCCCGGTGCAGAATGTCGGCGCCTACGGCGTGGAGCTGTCCGATCTGCTGTGTGACGTAGATCTCTACGACCGTCGGCGTGGTGTGGTGCGGACCGTGCCTGCGGCGGAGCTGGGCCTGGGCTACCGGACCAGCGTGCTCAAGGGCACCGATGCTGCCGTGGTGCTCAGGATCCGGCTTGCGCTTCGCCACGATGGGCGCTGCGCCCCGATCCGCCACGCCGAGCTGGCCGGCGCGCTCGGCGTCGAGCCCGGCACGCGGGTACCCGCGGCGCTGGCCCGGGCGGCCGTGCTGGACCTGCGCAGGAGCAAGGGGATGGTGCTCGAGGAAACCGATCATGATACTTGGTCGGCGGGATCCTTCTTCACCAACCCCGTGCTGGACGCCGCGCACGCTGCTGCTGTGCTGGGGCGAATCCGGGCCCGGGTGGGTCCCCAGGTGACCGTGCCCCAGTACCCGGGTGATCCGATTGCTGACTCGGCGGGGGATGGGTACGGGCGGGTCAAGCTGTCCGCCGCCTGGCTGATCGAGCAGGCCGGATTCATCCGAGGCCACCCGGGCCCGGGGGGTCGAGTGGCACTGTCCGGCAAGCACACGCTGGCGCTGACCAACCGCGGCGGCGCCCGCGCGGAGGATCTGCTCGCCCTCGCCCGGGAGATCCGCGACGGGGTGGCCAGCTGTTTCGGGGTGACCCTGGTACCCGAACCAGTCCTCGTCAACTGCGCTCTCTAGCACGATCGGGACTTCCCTACGGGTGCCGGAAGCTGCGCATCGCGGAGTGCTGGTCGCGCGGCTTGATGACGATCAGGTCCAGGTTCACGTGCGGGGGTCTGGTGGCCGCGAAGGCGATGACCCCGGCGACGTCCTCCGCGCTCAGGGGGGTGAGCCCGGCGTAGACCTGGTCCGCCTGCTCGGCGTCGCCGCCGAAGCGCACCAGAGAGAACTCGGTCTCTACCATGCCTGGCGCAACCTCCACGAACCGCACCGGTTGCCCGAGATGCTCGCCGCGCAGCGTGCGGTGCACGGCTGCCTGCGCGTGCTTGGCGGAGGTGTACCCGGAGCCGTTGTCGTAGGCCTCCAGCGCGGCAACCGAGGTCACGGTGATCAGAACGCCGTCTCCTGAGTCGATCAGCTTCGGGAGCAACGCCCTAGTTACCCGAAGGGTGCCGAGCACGTTGGTCTCCCACATCCAGCGCCACTGGTCTTCGTCGGCCGCCATCGCCGGCTCGAACCCCTTCGCGCCTCCGGCGTTGTTCACCAGCACCCGCGCGGCAGGCACCGCCGCGGCGAAGGCGGCCACCGACGCGGGGTCCAGCACATCGAGCGCCATGGCAGTGCCGTCGATCTCATCGGCGATCTCCTGGCAGCGCTGCACCCGGCGGGCACCGAGGACCACATGGAACCCCGCCGCGGCCAGCGCCCGGGCAGTCGCTGCCCCGATCCCGCTGCTGCCTCCCGTGACGACGGCGGTAGCTCGCTGCTCACCCATATCCCCAACCCTAAAAGGTCTGGTACTCCAGATCTGGTACTCACTGAATGCGGTTGAGACGCCGATGACGGCAAGATGGGCTCGTGATGGGGCGGATTGGGGTGATGTTGCGGCGGGCCGCGGTGCTGTCGGTGCACACCTCGCCGCTGGACCAGCCGGGTACCGGGGATGCCGGCGGGATGAACGTCTACATCGTGCAGACCGCAACCCGGCTGGCCCGCCACGGCGTCGAGGTCGAGGTCTTTACCCGAGCGACCTCCTCTGAGCTGCCCCCCGTGATGGAAATCGCGCCGGGCGTCACCGTGCGGCACATTACGGCCGGCCCCTACGAGGGGCTGGCCAAGAACGACCTACCCGCGCAGCTCTGTGCGTTCACCGCCGGGGTGCTGAGGGCCGAGGCGCACCGCGAACCGGGCTACTACGACGTGGTGCACTCGCACTACTGGCTGTCGGGCCAGGTCGGTTGGTTAGCCCGGGACCGCTGGGGGGTCCCGCTGGTGCATACCGCGCACACCCTGGCCAAGGTGAAGAATGCCGCGCTGGCCCACGGCGATGTCCCGGAGCCGCACACTCGGGTGATCGGCGAGCAGCAGGTGGTGATCGAGGCCGACCGGCTGGTCGCGAACACCCCCTTTGAGACCGCTCAGCTGGTGGAGCTCTACGGTGCCGACCCGGCCCGCACCGCCACCATCGCGCCAGGAGTCGACCTGGAGCTGTTCACGCCAGGGTCGCGGGACGCCGCCCGGGCTGAGCTGGGCCTGCCGCTCGATGCCGTGGTGCTTGCCTTCATCGGTCGCATCCAGCCGCTCAAGGGACCAGACGTGCTGGTGCGCGCCGCAGCCGAAATGGTGCGCCGGGACCCGGCGCTGCGCCGCCGGCTGCGGGTGCTGGTGGTGGGTGGACCCTCGGGGAGCGGGCTGGCCGAGCCCACCGTGTTGCACCAGCTGGCAGCTGGGTTGGGGATCTTGGAGCAGGTCGTGTTCGCTCCCCCGCAGGGTGGTTCCGCGCTGGTCGGGGTGTACCGCGCCGCCGATGTGGTGGCGGTACCCAGCTACAGCGAGTCTTTCGGTCTGGTTGCCCTGGAAGCACAGGCATGCGGGACGCCGGTGGTCGCCGCGGAGGTGGGCGGCCTGCCGGTGGCGGTGGCCGATGGAGTGTCCGGTCAGTTGATCGCCAGCCACGACCCCGCCGACTGGGCTGAGGTGCTGTCGGCTGTCTCGCTGCACCCGCGGCGGCGCGCGGAGCTCGCGGCCGGTGCCCTCCGGCATGTCCGGCGGTTCTCCTGGGAATGCACCACCGAGGCGCTCTTGCGGGTTTACGCCGACGCGGCGGCTACCTACCGGGTGGACGCCTTGCCGAGCGAGGTGGCGGTATGAGCACGCGAGACCTGCTTGCCAGGGCCGAGCCATGAGTCCTGCGGCTCGGCTGGATCGGCTCATCGCTGGGGTACTGGAGGGGGCCGGCCTGGAGCACGAGCACCGCGGGCCGGGCAGCTTCGTCATCACCCTGCCAGGCACCACGAAGTTGCAGACCACCTGCCGGGTGTTGGTCGGCCAGCATGGTGTTCTCGTGGAGGCTTTTGTGTGCCGCAATCCCGACGAGGCACACGAGGATGTCTACCGTTGGCTGCTGCGCCGCAACGCGAAGCTCTACGGCGTGCACTACGCGCTAGACAAGGCTGGCGATATCTACCTCATCGGCCGGTTAGCCCATCACGCGTTGACTGCTGATGAGTTGGACCGGGTGTTGGGCCAGGTGGTCGAGGCCGCTGATGGCGACTTCAATACTCTGTTGGAGATCGGATTCGCCTCCTCGATCCGGCGCGAATGGGCCTGGCGGGTGGCCCGTGGTGAGTCCCTAACCAACCTTGCCGCATTCAAGCACCTGGTGCGCTGACCCGTTCTCTGCTGGTCCGAAAGGTGGTGGCGGGGCGGCCCGGGAGGGGGAGAGGGGAGTCGCAAAACACAGGCTGCCCCGCCACCATTTCCGCGTAAACGGGTCCCGTGGGCGAGGGGGCACCCAGGGGCCCTAGCGGGCCGCGGTCCGCCGGGGGAGGACGGACTGCGGGCTTCTGCTCACCTGCCAGGAAGTGCTAGTGGGAGCGGCGAGGAGAGCGGTGAAACACTCTCAGCCGGGCGGACAGATCTCAAGGCTTTCGGAGATAATTGGTGCACCGTCTACCCGATCGGCCTAGGCAGGAAGTCTCATGCGTGCCGAGTAACATCCATGGCGCTCACCGCGACAACACAGTGAGCGCGAGCACCAACGCAGCGAGTGCAGGCACGCTGGCCGTCCTAGCTCAGGCAACGAGGTTGTCGCCCCTCGATTGGCTGCACGGGGAGCCGGAATGCCACCGGTGCGCGGTGCCCCCAGACTGCGGTTGTATGCTACATCGAACTTTGGGAGGTAGACGCACATGAGCATGGCAGCGATCCTGGCCGATTTGCCGGACATGTGGCGTAGCGCCTTGACTGCGCACGTGCCCGACCCACAGGGTCGCTGCTGTGCGTGCCGCGACGAAAGCGGGGTCGCGGCGGCTTGGCCGTGTCTGACCCGGGAGGTCGCCGAGGAAGCCAAGTACCTCTACGAGGGTGGCCTTCCGGGTACCTTCGCTGGCCGTCACGCCGTCCGCAGGGGTTGACCTCTGCGGGGATTGAGCACCGCGCTCTAGCCGGTAGCCGCCACGCAGGGAACCGCCGTGCAGCCGGCCTTTCCCGGGGGGCGGGGGAAGCGGGCGATCAGCGGTTCCCTGCAACGACGGTGGGGGTGTCAGCAGGGGGTTCCAGTACACCGTCGTTGACGGTTAATCTACGGGTCATATGAGGGTGACGGCCAGCGCCCGTTCGGGCCAATTCGTGGAGACATTGCCCATTATTTGAGACAGTGGGCTGTCCTAGCGGGAGCAGGGGCCTGGTGGGATTGGGGTTGCCGCGCCTGGCAGTCTGTCGACATGAGCTTGGGCACCCTGGTGTTGCTCCGCCATGGCGAGAGCGAGTGGAATGCCAAGAACCTGTTCACCGGATGGGTGGACGTGCCGTTGACGGCTCGCGGTGAGCGCGAGGCGGTGCGATGCGCCGAACTGATGTGCCAGGCCGGGCTGCTGCCTGACGTGGTGCACACCTCGCTACTGCGTCGCGCGATCAGCACCGCCTGTCTCACGCTCGACGTCGCCGACCGGCACTGGATTCCGGTGCGTCGCAGTTGGCGGCTCAACGAGCGGCACTACGGCGCGCTGCAAGGCATGGACAAAGCACAGGTCCGCGCGGAGTACGGCGATGAGCAGTTCACGTTGTGGCGTCGCTCCTACGACACCCCGCCCCCGCCGATCGAGCGCGGCAGCGCGCTCAGCCAGGACGGTGACCCGCGGTACCTCGGCATCGAGATTCCCAGGACCGAGTGCCTGGCCGACGTCGTGGCGCGGTTGCTGCCGTACTGGGAATCGTCGATCGTGCCCGACCTGCGGGCCGGGCGTACTGTGCTGGTGGCCGCGCACGGCAACTCGTTGCGTGCGTTGATCAAGCACCTGGACGGGATCGACGCGCAGACCATCGTCGGCCTCAACGTCCCGACGGGCATCCCGCTGCGGTACGACTTTGCGGATCAGTCGCAGGATGGCCCGGCGCAGGATGATCAGTTGCGGCCGGTCACGCGGGGCGGGACCTACCTTGATCCCGACGCGGCGGCCGAGGCCATCGCCGTGGTCGCCCGGCAGGGCCAGTAGCCCTTAGGCGCCCAGACACCAGCGCGACACCTAGCGCGGCAGCCGGGGATGAACGCACGGTGAACAGGGGACGAAAGTTCGCCCTAATGTCGGTGTCTCTGGTCACTCCGGGTGTGCCGAGACTAGGAGATCCACCCGGTTGGGTGCTTACGATTAAGGCGTGACACTCGCAGCCGTCGTCTTCACCGCGATCGGCACGCTGATGGTCGGGTTGGCGGGGGGGATCCTGATCGGTCGGCGCGCCGACACAGCGGCAACGCCGCCATCCGGGGAGGGTGCGATGGTCGCCGAGTTGGTTCAGCGCGTTGTGCTCTCTTCGCACAACGGCGTGGTGCTGCTTGACCGGATGGGTGACGTGGTACTGGCCAACCCGCCGGCCCACGAGCTGGGTCTGGTCCGCGGGTCGCGTCCGGACGAGCGCGCGCGCAAGGCCGCCGAGCAAGTGCGCGACACCGGCGAGGTGGTCCATGTCGATCTGTCTCCACTGGACCGATCCGGTCGCGGACCCGCCGCCGTACTCGGCGAGGTCCGGCCGCTGGGGGATGAGTTCACCGTGGTCGATGCGTCCGACGAATCGGATGCGGTCCGGCTCGAAGCGACCCGGCGGGACTTCGTGGCCAACGTCAGCCACGAGCTGAAGACCCCGGTGGGGGCGATGGCACTGCTCGCCGAGGCAGTGCTGGACGCCGCTGACGACCCGCACGAGGTGCGCCGGTTCGGGACCAAAATCCTCAACGAGGCTAACCGGTTGGGCACGCTGGTGACCGAGCTGATCGCGCTGTCCCGGTTGCAGGGCGCTGAGCGGCTCCCCTCGATGGCCACTGTCGAGGTCGACACGGTGGTGCACGAGGCGCTGGAGCGTTGCCGGTTGGCCGCCGAGTCGGCCAACATCCGCATCGATGTCGACCTACCTAGTGGTCTGCTGCTCAACGGTGACGCGACGCTGCTGGTGACCGCGCTGTCTAACCTGCTCGACAACGCGGTGTCCTACTCGCCGCCGGGCAGCCCGGTGTCGATCAGCCGGCGGCTGGAGAACGGTTTCGTGGAGATCGCCGTCTCCGACCGTGGCCTCGGCATCGCCCGGGAGCACCAGGAACGGGTGTTCGAGCGATTCTTCCGGATCGACCAGGCGCGCAGCCGGTCCACCGGCGGCACCGGGTTGGGGCTGGCGATCGTCAAGCATGTCGCCGCCAACCACGGCGGTGACGTTCGGCTGTGGAGCGAGCCCGGCGCCGGTTCCATCTTCACCCTGCGGGTTCCGGCTCATCAGGACAGCCTGCGCCACGCGCCGCGCACGTTACCGACACCCGAGTACGTGGGAGGGCCGTCATGATCAGAGTGCTGATCGTCGAAGACGAGGAAGACTTCGCTGACCCGCTGGCCTTCTTGCTCCGCAAGGAGGGCTTCGCTACGGCGGTGGCCGGCACGGGGTCCGAGGCGCTGGAGGAGTTCGACCGCAACGGAGCCGACATCGTGCTGCTTGACCTGATGCTTCCCGGGATGAGCGGCACCGACCTCTGCAGGCATCTGCGGTCCCGGTCCTCAGTCCCAGTGATCATGGTGACGGCTCGGGACAGCGAGATCGACAAGGTGGTGGGGCTGGAACTGGGCGCCGACGACTACGTCACCAAGCCCTACTCGGCCCGAGAGCTCATTGCGCGGATCCGCGCGGTGCTACGCCGCGGCGCGGAGGCGTCCGAGGGCTCGTCCGCCCATTGCGCCACCTCCGAGCCGGTCGTGCTAGAGGTCGGGTCGGTGCGGATGGACGTCGAGCGGCACACCGTCACCGTGGCCGGGCGGCAGGTGGGGCTGCCCCTTAAGGAATTTGACCTGCTGGAGTATCTCCTCCGTAACGTGGGCCGGGTACTCACCCGTGGCCAGCTCATCGATCGAGTGTGGGGAGCGGACTACGTCGGCGATACCAAGACCCTGGACGTGCATGTCAAGCGGTTGCGCTCCAAGATCGAACAGGATCCCTCGTCGCCCCGGCACCTGCTCACCGTCCGCGGGCTCGGCTACAAGTACGACACCTAAGAAGCTCGCCGCAGGCGTACCCTGGCCTCTCGTGCGGCTCGGTGTGCTGGATGTGGGCTCCAATACCGTCCACCTGTTGGTGGTAGATGCGCACCGCGGCGCCCACCCGCTGCCTCAGACCTCGGAGAAGTCGGTGCTGCGGTTGGCCGAGCACATGGACGCCCGTGGGGAGATCACCCGTGCGGGAGCTGATCACGTGATCCGCACCGTGCACCACGCCGTCTCCTCGGCAGCCGCGATGGGCTGCGAGGACCTGATGGCCTTTGCCACCTCGGCGATCCGCGACGCCTCCAACGCTGCCGCGGTGCTGAACCGGGTGCACGCCGAGACCGGGGTGAAGCTAGAAGTTCTCACCGGCGAGGAGGAGGCCATCCTCACCTTCCTCGCGGCCCGCCGGTGGTGTGGCTGGTCGGCTGGCCGGCTGCTCGTGGTGGACATCGGTGGGGGATCACTGGAGATTGCCGGTGGGCTGGACGAGGAACCCGATGTGGCGGTGTCCCTGCCGCTGGGTGCCGGCCGGCTCACCCGGTCCTGGCTGACGTACGACGCGCCTCGCCGTCGTGAACTGGACACCCTGCGTGACTACGTCGTCGAGCAGCTCGTGCAACCGGCCCGCAAGGTGCGGGAGGCCGGCACGCCGGACCGGGTAGTGGGCACCTCGAAGACAATCCGGTCGCTGGCCCGGCTCACCGGTGCCGCGCCCTCCTCAGCGGGCCCCCGGGTCCGACGTACGCTCACCGATGCCGGTTTGCGGCAGGTGATCGCCTTCATCTCCCGGATGAGCGCCGAGGACCTGGCCGAGCTGGAGGGGGTCAGCGCCAGCCGGTCCCATCAACTCGTCGCCGGGGCACTGGTGGTCCAGGCCACGATGCGGGCGCTGGGCGTTGATGAAATGGATCTTTGCCCATGGGCGTTGCGAGAAGGGGTAATTTTGCGGAGGCTGGACTGGTTGGACCGGGCGGACTGTGGAGAGTGCGGGGAACCGACCGGACGGCGCAGCTAGGGTACCGCCCACCTCGATGGACTAGACACACAGCGCCCGGTGGGTGCACGGTGAGAGATCATGAGGCCCATTAGATCATGAGGCGCAGCAGCGAGCCTGAGGAGCGGGCGCAGTTCACCGTCGCTGAACTGGTGGCCCGCTACGGTGGGGCAGCCCCGAGCACCGGGCGGCGGCACCGCCGGGCCGCCGAGGACGCTGACGCCGCGGTGGGCCCGGCCGGGGGGGAAACGGCTGCGCAGCCGGTCGTGGAGCGGGACTGGGGCGCTCCCCGGGAACCGGAGGTTCGGTCCGCAGAGCCCCGACTCTCAGAGCCCCGACTCTCAGAGCCCCGACTCTCAGAGCCCCGACTCTCAGAGCCCCGACTCTCAGAACCACTGTCGGTGCCAGACTTACCGCTTCGCAACGGTGTGCCGCACGCTGATCCGCGCCGCGACGGTCGTGCCGGCCGAGCGTGGGCCCCGGCGGTAGGCCCATCGTCGGTGCCTGCCCGGCCAGCCCCGGTCACCCCGACGCTGGCCGCCCGGCGGGCACCGCCGGGCTGGGCCGCGCTGCCCGACGGCCCGGTCACCGAGCAGTTACCGCGGCTTAGTCCGATATCCGCGGATCCCCTATCCGCGGATCGCCCGGCAAATCCAACTACCTGGCCGAACCGCCCTCCGGTGAGCGCCCCGCAGAACGAGAACGCCGCCGAGGAGACCCAGTCGCCGGAGTCCGGCTCCCCATTGTGGGAGTGGGCCGTGATGGTGGGCCAGGTCGGGATCGGCGTGCTCGGTGGCGCTGCGCTGTGGCTGATCTGCGAGTGGCTCTGGCAACGAATCCCGGTAGTGGCGCTGGTCGTCGCCCTGGTTGTGATTACTGGGCTGGTGTGGGTGGTGCGCCGGGTTCGGTGCGCCGAGGACCTGCAGACGACGGTGATCGCGGTGCTGGTCGGCCTGTTCGTCACGGTGTCCCCGGCGGCGCTGCTGCTGGTCGGCCGATAGCCGGTGGCTGCGGCCGGCTCGATCCGGGTGGCTCTGTCCACTGCCTCGGTGTGGCCCGAACCGATCTCCGTGGCCTTCGAGCTGGCCGCTGAGCTCGGCTACGACGGTGTCGAGGTGCTGGTCTGGGGCGACCCGGTGAGCCAGGACGTCACCGCCCTGGCGGAATTGTCGAGCCTGCACCAGATGCCGGTGCTCGCCTTGCACGCCCCCTGCCTGCTGATCACCCAGCGGGTGTGGGCGGCAGATCCGGTAGTTCGGCTGGATCGCACGGTGCGGGCGGCCACCGAGCTGGGCGCCGGTGTGGTGGTGGTCCACCCCCCGTTTCGCTGGCAGCGAGACTACGCCCTGGGCTTTGCCCAGCAGATCGCCGCGTTGGAGGCCGCTTCCGGACTCACGATCGCGGTGGAGAACATGTTCCCGATGCGCCGTGGCCGGCTGGCGGTCTCCAGCTACCTGCCCTCACCCGATCCGACCGACGTCGGGTACTCGCACTACACGCTGGACCTCTCGCATACCGCGACGGCCAGGGTCGACGCGGTGGCGATGGCGCAGCGGATGGGCTCGGCCTTGGCGCACCTGCATCTGGCTGACGGCAGCGGTGCCCCCCGCGATGAGCACCTGGTGCCCGGCCGGGGCAGCCAGCCCTGCGCCGAGGTGTGCCAGGCGCTGGTCGATCGCGCCTTCACCGGCACCGCGGTGCTTGAGGTGAGCACCCGCAGGGCCCGTACCCGCCCGGAGCGTCGAGCCGTTCTGACCGAGGCGCTACTCTTCGCGCGCCTGCACTTGTGAGCGACCACTTGCTGTGGGCACCAGGGTTACCTCACCACTGGTCAATTGAAAGGAATGTGACGGCTTGTCATGAACATGCTCATGGTCCTTGAGATCGTCGTCGGGATCTTCGTGCTGGTGGCGGTGCTGCGCTTCGCGGTGCGGGATGCCCGGCAGCGTGGCTCTGCCAGCCTGCAGCAACACCCCGAACCAGAGCACACACCCCCGGTGCCCGAGCACGGCAGCGAGCCCGAGGCCGAAGAGCACCCGAGTGAGGTCGCGGACCGAGGGTGACCGGGCCGTCGTAGGTTGCCAACAGGGGCAGCGCACTGATGAGAGGGCACTGAAGAGGGGTGATGCCGTATTTCTACAACAAGCATCAAAACACATACGGCTCCTCTCGCAACTTCCAGCGATCTTTCTCGTGGGATTTCGAAATGGGCCACTTTCACGGTTCTCTTTACCGTGATACCCGTGGGGTTCGACCTGCTGGTCCTTCTCTTCGAACGCCAGCCAGTCAGCTGGCAGGCGATCTTCTCGGATCCGTCCACGTATTTGATCGGTTTCGGTATCACGGCGAATGGTTTGGGGGAGGCGTTCTTTGGTAATGGTAAGCATCGTGCCGGTCAAGCTCCACTCAGTTATATAATCGTAATCATACTTTCTGTTTTCGTTCTGGTTGTGGGGGCAGCGATGTACGCGCTAGCCAAGGCGGTTGCGGCGAACAACCCCCTACCTTTCTGGGTACCGGCTTGCTACGGGCTCGTCGCGGTTGTGGTTTCCTTGGCTACCGCATGGATTTCAGAGAGGTAGGGAGGTATGGAGCGGGTTGTCCTCGTCGCCCTTTCTGTGGTTGGTGTTCTTGCGGTCGTGAGCTCATTCATCCTTGCTTTTTTTCGGCGAAAAAATGATCGATTTCGCTCGGTGAGGCTAGCAATTTTCGCAGCAGTCGTGACGTTTGTTGTCGCGACTGCTGCTTTTATCTCGATAGCGCGGATGTTTTATTTTGGCTCCTGGGGTCAAGCGCGTTCAGCCACCGGCATCCAGGCCGTTTTTACGTCGCAGACTTACGATCCCCGAACTGGCTTGTTCGGTCTTGACGGCTCAGTGAGCGGCTTGCGGCCCGAGCAGGAGTTATGGATTATTTTCCGTAACGCGCAACGAGATCACCATTTTCTGGCTTTGGCTCCTTGTAACATCTTGTCTGAGAATCGATTTAGTTGCCAGAAAATCGCTACTGGCGCTCCCCAGCCGGCTGAGCCAAACATAAAGGGTTTTATCGTCGCTGCTATGCCGGGGGCCGCTGCCGTCTTGAGACAGAGCAACTCGGGGTCACCGAAGGCGGTCGACCTGCATCAGCTTCCCCGTGGCGCGACGCTGATCAGTCAAATTTCTCTAGGAAGCGCTAATCCTTAAGGCAGCGCCGAGTTGCGCCAGGCGCTGTTACGCCAGGTATTGGGGCCAGGGTACAGGGGAGTGCGCAGTCCCCGCGCCCGATCGGTCCAGGCGCTGCCGGTCCTGGCGCTGCATGACGCTGACGGCCCGGCAGCGGCGGCGTTCGCCAGCGTGGCGAGCGCCACGACCAGTGCGGCGAGTTCCTCGTCTGTGGCGTTATCCGCGATGCGGATAACGCCACGTGAGTGGCGTTGGGTGCCAGAACACTGTTTCGCACTCACAGGGGAATGTTCCCATGCTTCTTAAGGGGCAGGGTCTGGCGCTTGTCTTTGAGCATCCGCAGTGAGCGGGCGACGTAAGAACGGGTGTAGCAGGGCGCGATCACCGAGTCGATATAGCCGCGGTCGGCCGCGACGTAGGGGTTGAGCAGGGTGTCCTCGTACTCCTGCTGGCGCCTGGCCTGCAGCGCCTCCATATCGTCGGCTGCCGCGGCGGCCAGTTCCTTGCGGTGCAGGATGTTCGCCGCGCCGGACGCGCCCATCACCGCGATCTGTGCTGACGGCCAGGCCAGGTTGATATCCGCGCCGAGATGCTTGGAGCCCATCACGTCATAGGCGCCGCCGTAAGCTTTGCGGGTGATCACCGTCACCTTGGGTACGGTGGCCTCGGCGTAGGCGTAGATCAGTTTGGCGCCGCGCCGGATGATGCCATTCCATTCCTGATCGGTGCCGGGCAGAAAGCCGGGCACGTCGACGAAGGTGAGGAGCGGGACGTTGAACGCGTCGCAGGTCCGCACGAACCGGGCGGCTTTCTCGGCGGCGTTGATGTCTAGGCAACCCGCCAGGTGGGTAGGTTGGTTGGCTACGATACCGACGCTGCGGCCCTCGACGCGGCCGAAACCGACAACAATATTGGACGCGAACAGCTGGTGCACCTCCAAGAACTCCCCCTCGTCGAGGACCCGGGCGATCACCTCGTGGATGTCGTAGGGCGCTTTCGCCGAGTTCGGGATCAGCGTGTCCAGCTGCCGGTCAGAATCGGTGAGACAGCCGGCAACCGGGCCGCCGCGCAGATCAGGCGCGTCGAACACCGGCGGTTCGGAGAGATTGTTCGACGGCAGAAACGACAGCAGTTCCTTGACGTAGCCCAGGGCGTCTTCCTCGTCGGTACCGAGATAGTGGGCGTTGCCCGACTTGGTGTTGTGGGTGCGCCCGCCGCCGAGTTCCTCGAAGCCGACCTCCTCGCCGGTCACTGTCTTGATCACGTCTGGGCCGGTGATGAACATGGTGGAGGTCTGGTCGACCATCACCGTGAAGTCGGTCAGCGCGGGGGAGTAGACGTGCCCACCCGCGCACGAGCCCATGATCAGCGAAATCTGCGGGATCACCCCGGAGGCGTGCGTGTTGCGTAGGAAGATCTCGCCGTAGCGCGCCAGCGAGGCGACGCCTTCCTGGATCCGGGCGCCGCCGCCCTCGTTGATCCCGATGATCGGGCAGCCGGTCCGCATCGCCAGGTCCATCACCTTGACGATCTTCTCGCCGTACACCTCGCCGAGGCTGCCGCCAAAGACGCTGGCGTCCTGGCTGAACACGCACACCGGTCGGTTGTCGACGGTGCCGTAGCCGCTGACCACGCCATCGCCGTAGGGTCGGTTGGTCTGCTGGCCGAAATCGGTGCTGCGGTGCCGAGCCAGCTGGTCAAGCTCGATGAACGATCCGGCGTCCAGGAGCAGGTCGATCCGTTCCCGAGCGGTCTTGCGGCCCTTGGGGTGCTGGCGGGCCGCGGCGCGGACGGACCCTGCGCCTACCGCCTCGTCGGTGCGGTGCAGCAGATCGGCGAGCTTGCCGGCGGTGGTGTGGAGGTCTGGACCCTCGATCGGCCCTGTGTCCATTGACCCTGTGTCCATTGACCCTGTGGCTATCGGCCCCGTGGCGCTGCTCATGACGCCCGACTCTAAAGGTAGCGTCTGAGCTTGTGTGCTCCGATCGTGAGCGAGTTCCCCTGAGCCAGGACGCGCTGCGCCGGGCTCTGCTGGCGCCGGCTGGGCCCTATCAGGCGCTGGAGGTCCTGGCCACCGTCGGCTCGACGAATACCGCGCTGCTCACCGCGGCCCGGCGGGGAGCACCGGATCGCACCGTGCTGGTCGCCGAGCATCAGAGCGCCGGGCGGGGACGGGCCGCGCGCAGCTGGGTCGCTCCCGCCCGCTCGGGGTTGACGCTGTCGGTGCTGCTGCGGCCCACCGAGGTGCCCCGTGCCCGCTGGGGCTGGTTACCGCTGCTGGTGGGGGTGGCGCTGAGCCGGACCGTCAGCACGGTGGGCGAGCTGCCCGCGGCGCTGAAGTGGCCCAACGACCTGCTGCTGGGCCCTCACCAGCGCAAAGCGGGCGGGATCCTCGCTGAGGCGCTGCCCGCTTCCGACACTCCCACGGGCACCGCTCCCGCGGTGGTGGTGGGCATCGGGCTCGATGTGACGCTGCGAGCTGAGGAGCTGCCCGTGCCCGGCGCGACCTCGCTGGCCCTCGAGCGCTCCGCCTGCACCGACCGCGACCTCCTGCTGAGCGCGTTGCTGCGCACCCTGGACACCGAGCTGCGGCAGTGGTGCGAGCATGCGGGCGATCCGGTCGCCTCCGGGTTGCGAGAGGCCTACCAGCAACGCTGCGTAACCTTGGGTGAGCAGGTCCGGGTGGAGCTGCCGAGGGGAGGCGAGCTCACCGGTACCGCGGGGGAGATCGACACCGAGGGTCGGCTGGTGGTGCTCTCCGGTGGGCAGCGCCACGCGCTGTCGGCCGGAGAGGTGACGCATGTGCGGCGCGGGCCCGCCCTCCCCGCAGCGGTATGGTGATCAGTGGCGAGGAGGAGGAGCTGTGCCCTACCCGGATGGCCTGCTCTGGGGCGATGAGCGGGTGGTGTTCCACAAGCATCCGCACTGGAAGATGCTGGTGTTGCCGGTGCTGGCGTTCCTGGTCGTTGTGGGGCTGGGCTGCTACGCAGCCGGGTGGGTCGCCGGGCAGTCCTGGCGGTTCTATGGGTGGATCGCGCTGGCCGGGCTCGGGGGTCTTGGCGTGCTATGGCTCACCGTGGCGCCGCTGCTGCGCTGGCGCACCACGCATTTCGTGCTCACCACCCGGCGGGTGCTGGTCCGGGAGGGCGTGTTGTCCCGCAGCGGCATTGACATCCCGATCAATCGGATCAACAGTGTGCAGTTCCGGCATTCCCTGCTGGACCGGGTCCTGGGCTGCGGCACGCTGATCGTCGAGTCGGCCTCCGACGAGCCGCTGGAGTTCGACGACATCCCCCAGATCGAGCGGGTGCACTCGCTGCTGTACTACGAGGTGCAGCCGGGACCGGCGGGCCCGTGAGCGCCCGGAACGTCGGCCTACCCGACCCGCACCCCTCACCCGGGCTGCCGGCGCGGGTGACGATCTGGGAGGTCGGGGCGCGCGACGGCTTGCAGAACGAGCCGGTGGTGCTCGGAGCCCGGGTCAAGGCCGAGTTCCTGGACCGGCTGGCCGCGGCCGGGTTGCGGGTTCTAGAGGCGACCAGCTTCGCCCACCCGCGCTGGGTGCCGCAGCTGGCCGACGCCACGGAGCTGCTCGGGCTGCTCACCCCGCGGCAGGGAGTGCGCTACCCCGTGCTGGTGCCCAACGAGCGGGGGCTGGATCGGGCGCTAGCGGCCGGCGTCACCGAGATCGCGATCTTCGCCTCGGCCACCGACAGCTTTGCCCGGCGCAACCTCAACCGCGACCTGAAAAAGCAGTTCGCGATGTTCGCCCCGGTACTGCGCCGGGCCAAGGCGAGCGTGCTGGGGGTGCGCGGGTACGTCTCGATGTGCTTCGGTGACCCCTGGGAGGGTGCCGTGCCGATCGAGCAGGTCGTCGACATCGGGCGCAGGCTGCTGGATCTGGGCTGCGACCAACTGTCCCTGGGCGACACCATCGGGGTGGCCACCCCGGGTCAGGTTGCCGCGGTGCTGGAGGGTTTCGGCCGTGCCGATGTCGGGATCGACGCCCTCGCGGTGCACTTCCACGACACCTACGGCCAGGCACTATCCAACACCCTGACCGCCCTGCGCGCGGGGGTGAGCTGCGTGGACGCCTCAGCCGGCGGGTTGGGTGGCTGCCCCTACGCCGGGTCAGCCACCGGCAACCTGGCCACCGAGGACCTGGTGTGGATGCTCGAGGGGCTGGGTATCGAGCACGGGGTCGACCTCGACGCGTTGGTGGCGACCAGCGTGTGGATGGCCGGCCAGCTCGGTAGGCCCTCTCCCTCCCGGGTGGTCCACGCACTCAGCTCATAAGACCTCGTTGAGCTTGCCCGTGGCCACGTCGAAGACGAACCCGCGCAGGGCGTCCTTGTGCGGTATGAACGGGCTGGCCTTGATCCGGGCGATCGACTGCCGGACGTCGTCGCTGAGGTCCGGGAAGGACTCCGGGGACCAGGTCGGCTTGATGCCGGTGTCGTCCAGGATGGACTTCGTGAACCCCTCGTCGGTGAAGGTGAGCATCCCGCACTCGGTGTGGTGGACGAGGATGATCTCCCGGGTGCCGAGCAGCCGCTGGCTGATCGCCAGCGAACGGATCGCGTCGTCGGTGACCACGCCTCCAGCGTTGCGGATGACGTGGGCCTCGCCCTCGTGGAGGCCTAGGACGCGGTAGACGTCCAGGCGGGCGTCCATGCAGGCGAGGACGGCGACATGCTTGGCGGGCGGCATGGGCAGCGGCCCGGTGAAACTCTCGGCATACCGGGCATTGTGGGTGAGCAGTTCATCGGTGACGGACACGCCTACTCCTGGTGTGCGGGGGATGAATGGGCACCGGGAAAGTGGCCGCGCGGAGCGGGAAAGCCATGCCCCGACGCGCGGCCTAGCTACAGAACTGATCGAAGGCGTGCATGCGCCGGCTCGGCCAGAACTGCTCGAGCACAGCGCGCCGCATGCGCATATCGTTACCCGCTGCTCGCCGTGCTAGCAAGAAGTTCACCGGACGGCATCACACAAATTCACCCGATCGGGTTTGAGTATGACGTACGAGCGGGCGTTGCTCGCCCTCGTCTCTGTGGTTGCTGACTGAGACTCACTGAGACTCGGCGGACGTGAGGACACCGAGATGAGGAGCAGGAGTAGATGAGCACTGAAGACGTTCAACGGACGGTAAGCGTCACGGGCGTAGGTCGGGTCGAAGCTGCGGCGGACCTCCTTTTCTTGAACCTTGCCGTGGAGACCCAGGCCGTGACTGCCACAGCTGCGCTAGCCGAAAACAACAGGCTGGCAGCGGCCGTGCTGTCGGCTCTGAAAGCCCATGGGATCGAGGAACAGGATATTCAGACGACTCAACTCAGTATCGATCCTATCACGGCGCAACAGGATCAAAACGACACCCAGCCTCCGAGGATCGTCGGGTACCGAGTCCGAAACGGCCTGAGGGCTAGGTTACGAGACGTACCGGGCGCCGGTGCCATCATCGACGCGGCAGTTCAAGCAGGGGGCGACGCGACTCGCATCGGGGGTATCTCGTTTTCCTTCGCCGACCCATCAGGTCTGCTCGTCGCAGCCCGGAAGGGCGCCATAGGCGATGCGAGGGCGCGGGCCCAACAGCTGGCGGACGGACTTGGTGTAGGGCTCGGAAACGTCATCTCGATCTCCGAGTCGGATACCAGTGGTGGGCCGACAGTCCCGGAATTCTCGCGCGCGGAGTTCGCGGCGCCCATCCCTATCCTGCCAGGTGAGTCCGAGGTCACTCTGCAGATCACGGTCAGTTACGAAATCTTCACAAAATAGGCGTAAGGACCATACCCGGAAATTCGAAAGAAGGATTCTCGTGAGCGCACCTCGACCCCAGCCTCAGCCTGGTCCCCGGCCCGGAGGTCAGAACGCCCCTCAGCCTCAGCGGGTTGGGGGCGCAAGCCCCTTTGCTCGCAGTGATGAGTTTGGGAGACAGTGGAGCCAGTGCTGGATAGTCAGCAATTACGACGGCCTGCATATCCGTGAACATCCCAGTAAAGACTCGAGATCTGATAGTCACCTCGACAACGGGCAGTCCCTTCCCTCCGGGTGTGAGGCCCGGCGCGGCGATTATTACGACGACTGCGGGGGGAGCGAATGGTGGATTCCGGTCCCGTACGAGGGTCGCACAGACTACGTTGCCGCGGCATGTGTGCAGTGGTATACATCCGACGATGGCGGGGATGAGGGACCCGGCTTTAGGCAAGGATGAGCGAAAGCGCCCCACTGATAGGGAAAGCGAGGCCGGCGGACCAGCCGCCGGCCTCTCCCCCAGCACCTGCACGGCGGCCACGGCCCGGGGGTTGACGGCCGGTTCGACGGCCAGGTCGGTGACGGGGGTCCGGTCGGGTTTGGGCTCGCTCCGCAAGTCCGCTGCATTCGCTCGGTCCGGTGCGATCCGGTCGGTGGTCACGAGCACGGGCTGTCCCGCGCCTTAGTCTGAGTGCTGTGCCCACGGTGCTGCTTGTCGAGGACGACGCCGGCATCGCCACGCCGCTGTCCCGTGCCCTGCAGCGCGAGGGCCACGAGGTAGTCGTGATCGGCGACGGTCACACCGCGCTGGCCCATGCGGGGCAGCCCGAGGTCGATCTGCTGGTGCTCGACCTCGGGCTGCCGGGGATGGACGGCCTGGACGTCTGCCGCCGGCTGCGCCGGCTGCGCCCGGAGGTCCCGGTTCTGATGCTCACCGCCCGCTCCGATGAGGTGGACTTCGTCGTCGGGCTGGACGCGGGCGCTGATGACTACGTGGCCAAGCCGTTCCGGTTGGCCGAACTGCTGGCCCGGGTGCGCGCGTTGCTGCGCCGCAGCGCGCCGGACGCTCTGCAGGTGGGTGGGGTGCGGATGGACATCGCCGGTCACCGGGTGCTCATCGACGGTACCGAGATCGCGCTGGCGAACAAGGAGTTCGAGCTGCTGCGGGTCCTGCTCTCCCGTCCGGGGCAGGTGGTCAGCCGGGAGGAGATCCTGCGCGAGGTGTGGAAGGACCTCGAACTCAAGAACTCCAAGACACTGGATATGCACATGTCATGGCTGCGCCGCAAGATCGGAAGTAGCCGGATTGCCACCGTTCGGGGGGTCGGTTTCCGCTTCGATGCCCTGTAGAGCGCTGTAGCAAAGCCCGGCAACCGGCGTAACGTTCCGTCGTGCGGTGGAGGATACTGCAGTCCGCGCTGATCGCGGTGGTGATCACCGGACTGGTGCTGGGCGGCCCGCTGGCGTTCGTCTCCTGGCAGCTGGTGGAACATGCCACCCGGGCCGATCAGCTGCGTGCCCTGGCGCTGGTCTGGCTCCTTGCCGGGCTGTCGGTGGGGATCAGCGCCGCCATCGCTACCCTCATCGCCCGGCGGCTGGCCGGGCCACTGCAGGATCTCGCCGAGCGGGCCACCCGGCTGGGGATGGGGGATTTCCGTCTCGCGCCGGCCAGGTACGGCATCGTGGAGCTCGACCGGATCGCAGATCGGCTGGATACGTCCGCGGCCGCGCTGGCCGAGCTCATCGCCCGGGAACGGGACCTCGTGGGGGACGTGTCGCATCAGCTGCGCAGCCGGTTGACCGCGCTGCAACTGCGACTGGACGAACTGGCCACTTGTCCCGACGCTGAGATCGCCGCGGAGGCCGAGGCGGCGCTGGAGCAGGCCGAGCGGCTCGGTGCGGTGCTCGACGACCTGTTGCGGGCCACCGAGGAGGCGCGGGCCGCCACCGCCGCGCCGGTGGAGCTGGCCAAGCTGCTCGGCGAGGTGGTCGCCGACTGGCAGCCGCAGGCCGACGCTGACCGGCGGCCGCTGCGGCTGCGGGTCTCCGACGGGTTGGTCGCCCGGGTCACGCCCGGCCGGTTGCGCGAGGCGCTCGGGGTACTGATCGACAACGCGCTGCGGCACGGCGCCGGCCCGGTGACGCTGTCCGCGCGGTGGACCGGAGTGGGACCGGACCGGATGGTGGTGGTGGAGGTGACCGACGGCGGTGCCGGAGTGCCCGAGGAGCTGGCCCCGCACGTCTTCGACCGGGGAATCTCGGGGGCGTCCTCGACCGGCGTTGGGTTGGCGCTGGCCAGGGCACTGGTCGAGGCCGACGGGGGACGCCTCGAGCTCAGCTCCGCGCGCCCGGCCAGGTTTGCCGTCTACCTGCGGGTACCGCGCAGCGGGGAACTCGCCGACGCGCCACGCCCGCCTACCGGCGCAACACGCTAGCGCCGACCACTAAGTCAGCCGACGGGCACCTGGCGGCGCACGTTCTGATCGGGGAAGACGTACTTCCGGAAGGCCCACCACCGGAACGCCATTGCCAGCAGTGTCCCGATCACGTTGGCGCTGACGAAGTCGGCGGCCTCCTGGGCGAGCAGGCTGACCTGCGGGACTTGCAGGTCCAGCACGTATCGCGAGATCCACAGCGGGATAGTGTTGATCACCAGCCCGATGCCGCAGACGATGAAGAACAGCGTGGCCTCATGCCGCCGTTCCCGACCACCCCGGGTCCGGAAAGACCACTCCCGGTTGAGCACGTAGGACACCAGCGTCGCCACCAGCACGGCGACGATCTTGGCGGTGACCGGTTTGGCCTCCAGCACCGTCGTCTTCAGCACCGTGAACAGCGTGATGTCCACGAGGTAGGTAATCCCGCCAGCGAGGGCGAACTTCACCAGCTCGCGGTGCCGGACAGCGATGTCGCGGTAGGGCTGCGGGATCCGGAGGAGCACCGCATCGACCATGGACACCGCCGCAGTGTACGGACCAGGAGCGCCCGCCTTTCGCAGCGCCGATGACGTCCTGCCGATCTGCGGGGAGGAGTGCGGGGAGGGGTGGTCAGTCATGGGTAACGGCAGATGGGATGCGGCAGATACGGACGAACATGTCGTGGAATCCGCCGATGCCGCCGAACAGAGCCCCGATCTCGACGACCTGGATCCGCTCCACCGAGTCTGCGGCGGGGGACTGGGCGGGTGGAAGGTTGGCCCGCGCATTGGCGAACGCCTCGTCGAAGCTGAGTTTCTTCGAAAAGCCGGTGGCCTCATCAGCGCCCGGCGGGCACGGCCGGATGGCGTTTTCGCCGACGGCTCGTCGGTAGAAGGAAAGCTCTTCGCCGCAGGTTTCGATGGCGACCTGGTCAGTGCCCTCGGCGTGGTGCACCGTCACCGTGGGGTGGTCCTCGGGGAAGCGGACCGTGGCGGCTTCCCGGTAGGACGTGACGTGCTGCGGAAAGACACCCCCTCGCGTGCGGCGCAGCACGGCAAACTGGGGAGGGGAGATCGTCACCTGGCTCTGGATGATGTCCACCTCGAAGCCGGGCGTGGGCAGCTCACCCTCAGCGATGAGCAACACGTACTGCCGGGCCCGGAACGCGCGGATCCGGCTCCGCGGGGCAAGCTCACGCGTCACTGTCATAGCTCCCCCTCGTGGGTGGCGGTTGACCTCCTAACAGAGCTGCTACGGGGGCCCGTTGATACATTCTCATCCCGTCGACGCCAGGATGGCGGATGCTCACCGATACTCGATGCGCGCTGACTCCGGGGCTTTTTCTCGCTGGCGGCTCTCTATCCAGCTGGCGTGCTCCTGTGAGATCAGCTCTTCGACGCGTTCGGCGAGTACGCGGTGCCGGTCCTCGGCGTGGTAGGGGCCGGCGGCGGCGAGGTAGAGGTACTTCTCGCGCTTGAGGGCTTCCGCGGTTGAGCGGTACTGCACCCAGTTGGTCTGCCACTGGTACAGCTGTTGAACACCCTCGGCGACGACGACAACTGCGGCGAGCGCCGCAGTGAGCGCCGAGGAGATCTCGAGACAGGCAATGACCGGCACCGCGGTGCCGACCATGAGCTGGCCGAGCTTGAGCTGTTTGTACGCCTTCTGGGCGGCTGCGCTCTTGCGGCTGTACCAATCAAGCTGATCTTCCAGCCGTTCCCGCGCCGGGCCGCCTCCGCCGTCCTGGGCCTCTTGCTGCTCGTCACTCACGTCATCTCCCCTCGGTTCCGTTTGAGGATTCCAGATAAGGTCACTACGTCGTGGACTCCCGTACCGGCTTGCCCGTTGTCGGCATGGTGGGGGCCGGGCAGCTGGCCCGGATGACCCACCAGGCCGCGGTGGCGCTCGGTCAGTCGCTACGGGTACTGGCCACCGGCCCGGATGAGCCGGCAGCGCTGGTGGCCTCCGATGTCGTGCTGGGTCGGCACGACGAGCTGGCCGCGCTGCGCCGGTTCGCGGTGGGCTGCGACGTGCTCACCTTCGACCATGAGCACGTCCCCACCGAGCATCTGCGGGCATTGGTGGCCGAGGGAGCGCGGGTCTACCCGGGCCCGGAGGCGCTGCGCCATGCCCAGGACAAGTTGGTGATGCGCCGAGCGCTGTCCGGGCTGGGCGTGGCGGTCCCGCCGTTTTGCGAGGTGCTTCGGCCGCAGGATGCCGTGTCCTTCGGTGCCGAGCATGGCTGGCCGTGCGTGCTCAAGGCGGCCCGCGGGGGCTATGACGGACGGGGTCTGTGGATGCTCACGACCCCCAGCAGCGCGCACCGGATGGTGGCGCAGCTGCTCGCCGCGGGCACCCCGTTGCTGGTGGAGCAGTGCGTGGCGATGCGCCGGGAGCTGGCCGCGCTGGTGGCCCGCTCGCCGTTCGGGCAGGGCGCGGCGTGGCCGGTGGTGCAGACGGTGCAGCGGGAGGGGATCTGCGTGGAGGTGCTCGCCCCGGCGCCCGGTCTGGACGCCGAGCTCGCCCAGGCGAGCCAGCAGCTGGCGCTGCAGGTGGCGGATCAGCTGGGGGTGGTCGGGGTGCTGGCCGTCGAGCTGTTCGAGATGCCCAGCGGGCAGCTGCTGGTGAACGAGTTGGCGATGCGGCCGCACAACAGCGGGCACTGGACCATCGAGGGTGCCGTGACCTCCCAGTTCGAGCAGCATCTGCGGGCGGTGTTGGACTACCCGTTGGGGTCCACCGCACCGCGGGCCCCGGCGTGCGTGATGGTCAACGTGCTGGGTGGGGCCAGCGCGCCCCTGATGGGGATCGACGAGCGAATGCACCACCTGATGGCCCGTTACCCGCAGGCGAAGGTGCACCTGTACGCGAAGTCGGAGCGGCCCGGACGCAAGATCGGGCACGTCACGGTGTGCGGCGGGCAGCTGGCGGCGGTGCGCGAGGTGGCGGGTGCCTCGGCGGCCTTCCTGGCCACCGGGGCCTGGCCGGACGGCTACCCGGTGCACGGTCAGGGACAGGAGGCGGGGTGAGCCTGGTCGGTGTGATCATGGGTAGCGACTCGGACTGGCCGGTGATGCGCGCCGCCGCCCGTGCCCTCGAGGAGTTCGGTGTGCCGCACGAGGTGTCGGTGGTCTCCGCGCACCGCACCCCCGCCCGAATGCTGGACTATGCCCGCACCGCCGCGAGCCGAGGACTGAAGGTGATTATCGCTGGGGCGGGGGGAGCGGCGCACCTTCCCGGGATGGTGGCCTCGGCGACGGTGCTGCCGGTGATCGGGGTGCCGGTGGCGCTGGCGCACCTGGACGGGCTGGACTCGCTGCTGTCCATCGTGCAGATGCCCGCGGGAGTGCCGGTGGCGACGGTGTCGGTCGGCGGGGCGCGCAACGCCGGGCTGCTCGCGGTCCGCATCCTGGCCACCTCGGATCCGGAGCTGGCGCAGCGGATTGCGGCTTTCCAGCACGAGCTGGCCCAGCGGGTGCTGGACTCTGACGCGACGTTGCGTGCCACGCTCAAGGAGAAGCCGTGAACCCGGAGCTCGGGATTTACCAGCTTGGTGCGGAGCGCGAGGCGCTGCGGCAGGCGGTGCGGGCGCTGGCCGACAAGGAGATCGCCCCGCACGCCGCGGAGGTCGACGAGCGGGAGCGCTTCCCGCACGAGGCGCTGGCCGCGCTGGTGCGTGCGGGTTTCCACGCGGTGCATGTTCCCGAGGCTTACGGTGGCCAGGGCGCAGACGCGGTGGCGACCTGCATCGTGATCGAGGAGGTGGCGCGGGTGTGCGCGTCATCCTCGCTGATCCCGGCGGTGAACAAGCTGGGCACGATGGGGCTGCTGCTGGCTGGTTCGGAGGCGTTGCGCCAGCAGGTGCTGCCCTCGGTGGCCGCGGGGGCGATGGTGTCCTACGCGCTGTCTGAGCGGGAGGCGGGTAGTGACGCCGCGGCGCTGCGGACCCGGGCCCGCCGCGCGGGCGAGTACTGGGTCCTCGATGGCACCAAATGCTGGATCAGCAACGCTGGGGAGTCCACCTGGTACACCGTGCTGGCGGTGACTGATCCGGCCAAGGCCGCCCATGGGATCAGCGCCTTTATCGTGCACCGGGACGATCCGGGATTCTCGGTCGGGCCCAAGGAGCGCAAGCTGGGGATCAGGGGTGCCCCGACCCGGGAGATCTACTTCTCCGACTGCGCGATTCCTGCCGACCGGATTATCGGCGAGCCCGGCACCGGGTTCACGACCGCTCTGCAGACCCTGGACCACACCCGCCCGACGATCGGAGCCCAAGCGGTGGGCATCGCGCAGGGCGCGCTGGACGCCTCGGTCGCCTACGTCACGCAGCGCACCCAGTTCGGCAAGCCGATCTCCGAGTTTCAGGGTGTGCAGTTCATGCTGGCCGACATGGTAATGAAAACCGAGGCGGCCCGGCAGCTGGTCTATACTGCCGCGGCGCGCGCCGAGCGCGGTGAGGGCAAGCTGGGGTTTATCTCCTCGGCAGCAAAGTGTTTCGCCTCCGACGTGGCGATGGAGGTGACCACCGACGCGGTGCAGCTTTTCGGTGGTTATGGCTATACCCGGGACTTCCCGGTCGAGCGGATGATGCGCGACGCGAAGATCACCCAGATCTATGAGGGCACCAACCAGATCCAGCGCCTCGTCATGGCCCGCGCCCTGCTCACCAGCTAGTTTCTTGCGATGTCTGTTATTGCAGGATCTCGCAGCCGCCGCACAGCCCGCTTGTATCTGTTTGGTAGGAGTGGCTTCCGCATCGTCGGCAGGTTCGCCACGTCCCCCGCGCCCGGCCCTTGCGGACTCGCCGCCGCTGGGTTATCCCAGCCCACCAGCTGCGTAACCCCATCACCCCTCACCCCAGCCACTCCGTCAAGGTGTCGCGCAGCGCCGTGGCCCCCTCCTCCTCGAGGACGGTCAGGCAGGAGCCCGTGACATGGGGATCGAAAACAACTGACTCGCCGTGCATGCTCACCAGTAGGTTGGCGAAACCGATGGGGCCCCGGTGTAACAGGCAGGTCGCCGGTAGCGCCTTACGGCGGCGCTTGTCCGGACCGTTGGCATGGTAGCTGTCCCAGTCCATCACGAACCCCTTCCTTGATCAGTAATCACCTTGCGCGTCGAGGACGCGTACGTGGTAAGGCCGCAAGGCGGTCAGTCGGTTCCCGGGTTCGAAACGCACGTACAGCAGGTGAGTGCCCCAGCCGATGACCTGGCCTCGCATATGCAGCTGGGACCGCGGCGCCCCGTGGTTCTCGTCCACCGCGACCTGTTCAACCCGACTATGCAGACGAATCGGAGTGCCGGCAACATCGCGCAAGGGAGTGGAGTCGAGTTCAGCCAAGTCTGGCTCAGGCGCCACGTGATGACCTGGGCGGCCATGACTTGGACCGGCCTTGATGGTCATGATCCTGGCTCCCAGGTCAGGACCTCATTGAGCACATCGACCGCGCCGCCTTCCACCCGGCGTTGCATCAGTGCGTCCTCGGAAACGATCAGCGATGATATCCGCTTTCGCCAGGCGAAGCAGTCGCGGCTGAATCCCTCAATGTGGATCATGTCAATCCAGTCATCGCCGACTCGGTATCCCACCAGCGGAGCATCCACGCCCGGCGCCGTACGCTGGAACGTAAAACCACTCAGTTTGGCATGGCCAAGGAGTTGTTTCGCAATGACCAGATCCGGGCTATCAGTAGCCTCCATAACCCATCACCCCCGCTCCCGAATCGGCGGGGAGATGCTGTCTCGTTGCCCATACAGCGCTCGGTCGTTTCGGGGTCTTCCTCGGCCTCGTCGTGGCGTACCTTGTCGCGGCGTGCATGCGGCTCACTCTGGGTGAGAACATGGGCTCGCGGGAGTGGCCAACGTAGTGGCCGCACCGGTCAGGAGCGTTCGATCTCTGTCATCAGCATGCCCAGGGTGAGGGAGTGCTTGTCTGCCGGGAGCGCGTCGAGCGCCGCGCGCGCCTGGGCGACTCCGCTGTCGCGGTCTCCGGCGCGGACGAGCATCAGGCCTCGGTGCATCTGAAGGTGAGTACGGAACCGGGGCAGCGAGGCGGGCAGGGTTCGCGCCACCTCATCCTGTGCCTGCAGAGCCAGCCGCTCGGCACCCAACCGGGCGGCCATCAGTGAGATGAAGACGTTGAACCGCCACCACGGCACCGCATAATCAGAGTCGGCCTCATCAGAACCGGCAGCGTCGAACACCCGGCGCCCCTCCTCCAGCAGCACCATCGCGGCACGGGCATCACCGCGAATCGCGGCGACGTGGGCCTTGCCCATGATGGCGTTGAGCCGACCCACAGAGGGCCGCTCGCCGAGGGCGATGGCCTGCTCGGCCAGCACGTCGGCGGCGTGAAGACACGCGCCCTCATAACCCAGCGCGATAGCCGCCCGTCCTCGCACCCAGATCCGGGTGTCCTGGTTCCCGGACCGGTCGGCGAAGGTGGCCGCGTGCTGATACCAGCGCAGTGCTTGGGCGCCGTCGGTGCCCGGAAACGTCTTGCCATACAGGGTCGCCAGCGTGGCGCTCACCGCCCACAGACGGGAGGTGTCGAGTTGCTGCTGAAGCACGACGAGGTCGGCGGCGAGACGTTGCTGGATCTCGCCAGCGCCCGCGGTCAGGTAGTCACGGCCGTAGGTGGCAACGGTGTGCTCCCAGTCATCCATACTGGGATAACTACCGTCCAGGGCGGCGGCGAAGCCATGCTCGATCAGGTCGGAGGCGACCAGCGGCGCGATGCTCCCGCCCATGACATTGGTAATAAAGTGGCGACGATCCACGGCAGCCCGCTCCAAGACCTCAAAGGGAACCTGCAACGCCGTGGCCAGATGACGCAGCCACCACGCGCCGGGCATGCGCTTACCGCTCTCCCAGCGGGAAATGTTCTCCCGAGTCACCGTCGCATGGTGGGCGACCGTGCACAACTCAGCGGCGAGCCGGGACTGGGACCAGCCCAACGATTCCCGCAACGTGCGGATCAGTGCACCGAGCGCGACCGCCCGAGCACGTGATCCGCTCCCTTCGCTGAAGGGCATCGGCGCCTCCCTCCCTGACTTGCTCCTCATGCACCCTACGGCAGCGCCGCATACCGTATGGCGCACTGCGCTGGCGTGACTCGGGTGCTGCTGACATACAAAGAACCGGTGCCCGACGCTGGCGGCGCCAGGCGGGAGCACGAGACGACCGCCGGGGACGCAGGCGTGCTGGTCAGCGTGCTCACCGCGCTAGGCGTCGGGGAGTTCATCGCGTTTGAGAAGCATTGTGGGAACTACCGGCTCACGGTGCGGGGACGAGACCTGCTCGCCACCGTGGTTACCGTGCCCGAGTTGGCCGGCCAGACGTTCCTGGAGCTGGAGAGCCTGGCCGAGGCCGAGGAGTTGGACGCGGCCTGGGAGGTGGTGCGCTGCGTGCTGCGCGAGCTGGGCGTCAGCGACCACGACTTGACCACCGCGACCTAACACCGATGCCGTGGCCGCCCAGCGCAGCCGCTAGTGCGGGTCTTCTAGCGACCTTGGTCGCTAGCTAGCAGACGGCGTCTACCGGGTTGGGTCTTTCCTTGTCAGTGATGAGAGGATTTCGCCGAACCTTGTCATGGAGGGGATCCTGTCTTCGGGTTGGGGGCGCAGCGCATCGTGTAGCGCGTTTTCGAACGCGGTCCATGGCCAGGGTCGTATGGCCGCGAGATCGTAGTGGCGCCCGTGGGCTACGTCCTTGAGCTTGTCTTGCAGTGGTGCTTGGTCGTGCGTGTAGGTGGTAGGGGGTAGGCCGGTCCACGCGAAATGAAGAACGGCCGCGAGCGCGTAGACCTCGGCGCGTTCATCGATGACGACGGACTGGTCATCTGGGGTGGTGAGGATGTGCGCGGCGGTTTCGGGGGCGGTGAAGTGCACCATTCCACCCCGGTAGGTAACGTCGGGGAGAAGCTGATGGGGGCCTTGGGCAAGGGCGAAGTCGATGAGATCGACGGCGGTGGGTCCGAGAAGGATGTGGGCGGGTTGCAGGTCCGTGTGCAGCCATCCCAGGGCGTGGAGCTGGGCCATCCGGTCGGCGACGGCGACTGTGGCGTGCAGGATGTTGCTGCGTTGTGCTGGTGAGCCATCGCCGCGCCGGGCCGGGGCGAACAGCCGCTGCGGGGTGATGCCGCTCAGCCAGCGCAGAGCCAGCCAGGAGCCGCCGCCCTCCACGTCGCCGGAGTCGATGAGGTAGCCGGGGATGAAATCGTGCAGGTGGGTGAGCACGGCGGCTTCGCGTCGGGCGAGGTGTTCAGCGTCGCGGACGCCTTGTTCGTCGTCATTGTGGGAGGCGAGTTTGAGTGCCACATCGCCAGAGGGGAACCGGAGGCGATAGACCCGGGATCCGCGTCGATTGGTGACGAGCTCGATGCCGCCGCACGCTTTTCCGACGCGGCTTCCTACGTGTTCGGCGAGGTTGACCACGTCTGGGGCCGGGGGATTCATGGTCCCAGTGTGGCGGTTACGAGCAGCATACCCATCAGGGGATTTGGGCTCGCGCCCACGCGTTCACCCGTTGGTAATACTTGGGTGTCCGCAGTGCGCGGCGGGTGAGTGGGATGTCAACCAGGTCGGGGATGTGGGCAAGGGGGTGTTGCCCATGGTCGTGTGCGGCGGCGAGCTGCTCGGCGATATGAGGAGTCTCGTGCAGGAACTGCAGGTCCTTGTGCCCGCACATGCAACAGGTGAATGCCCCAGCCGACGACCTGGTCCTGCATATGCAGTCGGGACAGCGGCGCACCATGGTCCTTGTCCACCGCGACCTGCTCAACTCGACTTTGTAAAGGAACTGGGGTGCGGTCGCCATCGCGCAAGAGACGGGAGCCGAGTTCAGTCAAGCCCTATTCATGCGCGACGTGATCACCTGTGTGGACATGGCTTGGGCCGGTCTTGATAGTTATATCCCGGCTTCCAGGTCAGCGCCTTGTTGAGCATGTTGAGCGCGCAGCCCTCCACTCCCGGCGCCGTACGTTTGTGCGTAAAGCTACCCAGTTTGGCGTGGTCAAGGAGTTGTTTCGCGTTGTGCGTCCGGGCGGCTATGGTGTGCGGTGTGACCGCCGCAGCAACTCCCGGACCACGGGACGGCGGCAGCGGACCGTCGTTCTTCGACGCCAGTCCGGCCGAGATACGCGCCGCGCTGATCCCGGAGGAAGTCGCCGAGTTCGACCAGCAGTGGCGCGAGGTCATGGCCGCAGCCACCGAAACCTTGGACCTGTCCGAGGTGGTGGCGACGCTGGAGTCCTGGCGGCGGGTGGCGCGGCTGACCGTGGTGACCGGACCCGAGGCGCACCGGGCCATGTACCGTCGGGCGGCCACCCGGCTGGCCGTGGAGGACATCCCGGCTGACGAGCCGCTGTCGCAGACCAAGGCCCGGCTGGGTCTGTAGCTGCCTTGTACCTTGTACACGGTTACCACCGACGACCAGTCGCAGCAGCAAATCCAGGCGCTTCCCGCCGAGGCGCTGGCCCCGTTCGCCGAGGCCCGCGCCGTACTGGAGGTCGCGCCTTGGAATGGCGTGCCCTACCACAAGCACAAGCCGGACAGTCCCATGCGAGCCCTGACGTTTCTGGTGGTGTCTGTTATTGCAGGCTCAGGCAGCCGCCGCACAGCCCGCTGTTACCTGTTTGGTAGGAGGAGTTTCCGCATCGTCGGCAGGTTCGCCACGTCCCCCGCGCTCGACCCTCGTGGACCCGCCGCCGCTGGAACAGCTCAGCCCACCAGCTGCGCAACCCCATCGCCCATCACCTCCTTTGTCTTGGCCGCCCTGGGGGTCGGGTACTCAGCCCAGCCATTCGGTCAGGATGCCGCGCAGCATGGTGGCGCCCTCCTCGTCGAGGACGGTCAGGCAGGCGGCTGTGACGTGGGGATCAAAAACCACTGACCTGCCCTGCATGCTCACCAGAAGGTTGGCGAAACCGATCGGGCCCCGATGCAGCCCGCAGGTTGCCGGTAGCGCCTTACGACGGCGCTTATCCGGGCCGTTGGCGTGGTAGCTGTCCCAGTCCATCACGACCCCCTTCCTTGATCGCGTGCAACACGCGTTCCGGCCTTGCGTCGCCAGGCAACGACGACTGCTGCACTATAGCGCCATGGCGCTATGGATGCTACGCTGGCTGCAGCAGCACAGCCAACGAAGCCCCCAGGCGCTCACGCCGGGGGCTTCGGGGATGACCAGGAAGGGGCTCAGACGATGGGGATTTCGTACTCCAGGCGGTTTTCGTCACCGCCGAGGACCATCACGTCCACCGTGATAGGCCGGTCATCGTCGGACAGCACCGTGCGGATGATGCAGAAGACCGGCGTACCCGGTGCCAGGTGCAGCGCTCGGGACTCATCCGGCGTCGGCATCCGCGCGTACACCACGTCGTGCGCGTGCCGGGGCGGGTAGCCCAGGGCGAGCAGGGCTGCATAAGCACCACGAGGGATCTTGGCCATCTCCATGATGGGGCTACCTCGGACCAGGTCGGTCGGGTAGTACGACTCGACCAGCTCGACGGGCTCATCGTCCAGGAGCATCACGCGCTTGCGGACCACCGCCGTCCCCGCCTCGGGCAATCTCAGGTTGTCCGCCACGTCCTCCGGTGGCTCCACCTCCCCGACGAACGTGATTCGCTGGTCGGCTCGGCGGCCCCGTTTCGCACTCTCGGTGATCCACCGAGCCCGTTCGCCTTCCGGGGGAACGGACAGATACCGCGTCACCACCTCTGGCCAAAACGGCCGCTTGGTGCGGACGAAGACCCCTCGACCAGGAACACCCTGCACCAGACCCTCGGAGACCAGGATCCGCACCGCGCGCTGTGCCGTGGAGCTAGAGATCTTGAACCGACCCATGATCGTCGTGTTGGACGGGATCGGGTCACCCGGGCGTAGCGCACCGGAGGTGATCTCGGCTCGTAGGGCGTCCGCGACCTGCCGGTACGGTGAGCGCGGATCACCGGGATTGACCATGACGACTCCCTCGTGGCTCACCTGGCTCGTTCCCATCCTACGACCATGACAGCCAGGCGCCATGGTTGCATGAGACCGAACCGAGATCCGCTAGGGCACCCAGCGAGATCTCAGTTCCCGACGTGATCTAGACATATGCGGGATTATGAGCACGTGACCGACCAAGCCGAGTCCGTTCCCAACCTACGGAACCACTGGTGGTTGCGGCTGGTGGTGCTCTGTTTTGTGCTGATGTGCGGGACGTTGGTGTGCGGGGGTTGTGGGTCGTTGTCGTCGAGGTCCACCCCGCCCGTCGGATCTGCGCCTTCGACGGTGCCTGTGCGCCAGTCGATTCCGCTCACCGTGGAACGCGTCCCCTCTGGGGGGAGCTGTGTGGTGGCCGAGGTGTCTGTTGGTGGCGGCCGGTCGGTTCCGGTAGTGGTGGACACCGGAAGTTCTGGGCTGTTGCTCGACGCGGCCGCGATCGGCCCGAACGCCCAGTCGAGCGGTCGGACTATCAGCGAGAGCTTTGTCGGTAGACCGAGGTTCACCGCGACAGTGGTACACGCCCGGGTGAACATCGGTGGCCCAGCGGGTGTCACCACCCCGTACCCAGTGGCGATCGGCTCGGTCGCATCGGACGATCCGAGGCTCGGTTTCTCGAGGTGCGGCGGCGCGCAGGGTCTCCTCGGGGTGGGGGTGGGCAGTCCGGTTCCGAGCGTCCCCCCGTTGGAGTCGCCGCTGGTGCAGCTCACGCCATCGCTGTCTGAGGGCTACACCATCACGCTGACCGATAACGCGGGAACGTTGCTGGTGGGCAAGCCAATCATCTCCCCGACGAGCGTGGTGCTTCCGTTGCCGGAAGAGGACGGCACCTACCCCAACGGTCACCAGGCATACCAGCGTGATGTCACCCTGTGTTGGACCGTGGGTACCGTGCGTGACTGCGGTTTGACGGACATCGACTCCGGGTTTTCCTTCCCGGCGGTCCGACCGGACTTCCTCCCGATGTTTCCCCGTCGGGGACCGCTGATCGCGGCGGGGACACATGTGTCGATCACCGCGCCGAACGGGGCCGTACTCCAGTCGTTCACCACGGCGTCGAGACTCCCCGACGTTCGCTTGGGGTTCGCCAGGCTTTTCGGGTTAACCGAGGCGACCACCGGAATCGGGTTCTTCTTCGCTAATAGCGTCGGTTTCGATGTCTCCACCGGTCACGTTGTGATTACACCGAAATAACCGTTACTGTCGTCAGTACCGCCCCGGACACACCTTCCACGGGCCTTCTCAGTGCGTCGAGTTCGACTCTGGGGCTGTCCCGGGTCGATCGCGCAGCCCTGACATCGAACTCGGCGGCCGCGGGGCGTTGCCGGAGGCGATGTTTACTGCGGGTTCGCGGGGGGTAACTGCATGTGACCGACTGACGTAGTGGAAGGAGAGAAGGGGAGGAGGGTGGACCCCTGAACTGACCTCCACCCAAGGGAGTGGCAGAGATCACGAAGGAGGGCTGAAGAATGATAAGTTTCGACTTGATCGTTCTGGTGGCATTCATCCTTGCGATCCTCGGTGTACACGCATGGTGCAGCCTCAGCGAGTTGCGGCACCCACCACGAACGAAGAGGCGCGGCGGCGCGACATCCCAGAGGAAAGGGGTCGCGACCACCGTCTCGCGCTACCCAGAAATCTGACGAGCAGCCCACGGTGGCGACTGGAGATTTTTCCGTTCTGGCGACCGCACGCGTCGGTTGCTTCATCCTGGGAGGTTTCTCGTGACCAGTGTCGATATTCTCGTCCCGCAACTGCAGACCGCTCGGGCGGAACCTGCATGTTGGGCGGTGGATCCCGAGGTGTTTTACGGGCCGGCTGACAGCACGGATGATGGGCCGCCGAGCCACCCCTGGGAGCGGCGGGCGTTGGCCGTGTGTGCCCGCTGCCCCGTGCTGCAGATATGCCGCGCCGCCGCCCTGGAGTTCCCTGCTTCCGAGCAGTACGGCGTCGTCGGCGGCATGACCGCGGGGCAGCGACGGGCGAGGGGATGAACCGTGATCCGGCCAGTCGGGGGCCTAGCTGCGCTGCTGCCTCGGGGCTGCGCCCAGGTGGCCCCGGGGGGACACGGTGAGCACCGCCCAGACCACCTTGCCGCCGCCGAGGCGAGGTGCCGTTCCCCAGGTGCGGCTGAGCCTGTCGACGAGTACCAGGCCGCGACCACCGGCCGCGCTCAGTCCGGGCAGCCGCAACTGGGGTCGGCGCGGGTCTGCGTCGGTCACCGCGATGCAGAGCGCAGTGCGGCGCAACTCCAGGCGTAACTGGCCCTCCGAACGCGCGTGCTCCACCATATTGTCGATCAGCTCCGAAGTGATGACCACCGCGTCCGGAACTGCTTCGGGGATGCCCCACTCCTGACAGGTCCGCCCGACTAGATGCCTGCCCCACCGCGAGCTCTCCGGCCTGCAGGGCAGCGTCACCTCGCGCCGAAGCGGCGGAGGTACCGCGTCGAGATCCTGCAGAGCCTCGCTGACGCTACCGTAGGTGGGCACGAATCGTGACACGGCGTTGGAGTCGAGCATGGTGCGGAGCGTGTGTCGGGCCCCCGCCAGCACGAGTCGCACCCCCGGCCAGTCACCGATACGGTCGGCGACAGAAGGGAACACGTTCAATAATGACGTGATAGCCGTCTGCATGCCGCCGAGATCCACCACAATCGCGGCGGGCTCGTCGGCGGCGCAGGCCACGAGCCCGTCGCGCAGCCGCTCGTAGGTCTGAGGGCTCAGCTCCCCCACCGGTCGCACCACCAGACTGCGGTCCCGGAAGTAGGACTGGAGGAGAAGGGACGACGTCGTCACTTTGTGTTGTTCCCCACCGGCACCTCTACCACAGGTTATTCCCACACGCTGACTGGTCATCATGACCTCGCACTACGCCGCCGGACACTGTCAATTTGGCTCGATCCGCCTCTCCCTAACGGAGTCTCGATACCGCGGTTTCGATACCCCGTGGCACAGAATCCCATGCACGCCATCAGAGTGATGGCTACCGTGCCGCTCTCCGTCGTTACCTAGCGTTGTTGATAGGCTACGGACAGACATCCCAGGAACTTGAACGTTGCGATCACTCGGGCCGGTCACAGCTCGTCGTGGTCGGTGACCGCGAGTGGTGGGCCAGTCTGCCGCGCCTCCGTTGAGCGCCGGTGCCCCGTTGGGGCGGGGTGGCGAGGTGATGGTGGGGTGGGCCACGATGGTATCCCGTCCGGCCCGCATTACGTCGCCGCTGCCCGTTTCGACCTCGCGCTTGCCCACCTGGGTCAAGGCGACCTGGAGGCGGTCGGTGAGCACCTCGCGCCGGTGTTGCAGTCCACCGAGGCCGGGAAGGGGCCTGCTCGTGCAGGCCGCGGTATTCGAACCCCGCTACTCTGGTGCGCGACCCACAATTGCTTCCTCCCACGTATCCTGCTCATCAGATAGGTACCCTCTCTCCTGGATGATCGCTCTCGTTGCAAAAACCATCATTCGAGCTCAGATGGCTGAGCGCCGCACAAGGAGCAGCGCCGTGAGCAACCGCGCCGAAGCGAAGCGGATCGCGCGGTTGCTCAGGCTGGAGCGGTTGCCGGGGGAAGGTGGCCTGTTCCGCCGCACCTATATCGACGCGCACACCTCGGTGATCTATTTTATGTTGATCTCCCCGGACTTCTCAGCATTGCACGCGCTTGATAATATGGAAACCTACCACTGGTACGCCGGATCGCCGCTGCGAATGCTGCTGCTGTATCCGGGCGGGCGAGTCGAGCAGCCGATCCTGGGGCCAGACCTCGCGGCGGGAGCAAGGCCGCAGCTCATTGTCCCGGCTGGGGTGTGGCAAGGCTCCAGTCCACTCGGGGTATGGACACTGGTGGGTACCACCATGGCTCCACCGTTCGCCTGGTCGGGTTTCCACCTCGGCCAGCGCACGAAGCTGACCGCCGGCTGGCCCCAGGCGGCACCGCAGATCCGTGCCCTCACCCGCACCTGATCAGGTATGTCGCGTCGGCGCTGGGGGTTACCAGATCGGGTGCACCGAGACTCCACCATCCACCACGAGGTTCACTCCGGTGATCCATTCGGCCATCGACGAGGCCAGGAACACGCAGGCATTCCCGACATCAGCAGGCCGGCCCAGCCGCCCCAGCGGGACTACCCTTCGATACCGCCGGACCCCCTCCGGCCAGTCGAGGTCCAAGCCGTCCCGCCAGATCAGTCCGGGAGAGACGCTGTTCACCCGGATGCCGTATCGGCCATACTCCAACGCTGCGGTGCGCGCGAAGTGAACCACCGCAGCCTTCGAGGCGCAGTAATGGGCGTGCGCCCACGCCGGGTGCGTGCCCTCGATGGACCCGATCAGGAGGATCGTCCCGCCGCCCGCACTCATGGCCGCTGCGGCGGCCTGTACCGTCGCGAAAGTTGCGATCAGGTTGGTGTCGACTACCTCGCGCCACTGCGACACCGACATCGTGGCGAGCTCGGCGACCGGCGCTATCCCGGCATTCGCCACGACGGTATCCACCCGGCCGAACTCATCGATGGCCCTTGCCACCAGGCCTTGACCGCCCTCGGGGTCGGTGAGGTCGCATTGAGCCGCCAGCGCCCGTCCACCGCTGGCGATGATGTCCGTGACCACACTGGCCGCTGACTCGGCGCTGGTGTGGTAGTGGACAACGACCGCCGCGCCACACGCTGCGAAAGCCCGGGCGATACCCCCACCAAGGCCACCTCCTGCGCCGGTCACCACGGCTACCGTTCCCCTCAGATCCACACCACCCATCGTCCCAGCCACCGGCCGCCACTCGCGATGTTTCGGCCGTCAGCCGTGACACAGCATGCTGCCGTGAACCGCCCCGGAGATTCCGTAGACTCGGCTTTGAGGGAACTTACGCTACCTCATTTCCTTGATGATTGCAATAGTAGATCTGCTCGAGTTTCGCGGGTGGCAGGTCGCCGCAGTACTCATA
>Ga0213881_10000218_pt1 | contig 44876 bp, 42 predicted proteins | sample BarmaccoBMER_R08_FD_160104 | JGI IMG/M metagenome (GOLD analysis project Ga0213881, IMG submission 160104) | Barbacenia macrantha exposed rock microbial communities from rupestrian grasslands, the National Park of Serra do Cipo, Brazil - ER_R08 ...
GTGCTCCTCAACCTGGCAGAGATAACGGCGTCAACACCCTTATCGTCCCAGGTCAGGAGCACCTTTTACGGTCGACGCGCCGATCAGCTACATGTCCGGATGAAAAGCCAGGGCTAAGTAGTTCTCGATCCGGGAGCTCTGCCCGGCTTGCCCACCGCTGGCCAGGCGCTCCACCAGCACCGTGCGCAGCCCCTCCGAGGCGCCATAGACCGCAGCACCCAAACCGGCCGGACCGGCACCGACCACAATCAGGTCATAAAACTCCGCCGCCGGTTGGGTGGACAGCCCCACCGCGGCAGCGATCTCCGCATCACTGGGGTGGCCCAGGACCTCGCCCTCGGCAGTGATCACAACGGGAATGTCCGCGGTGGTGAGATCAGCCGCATCGAGCAGCCGTTGGCCCTCCGGCTCCTCCACGCTGTACCAGCGGTAAGGAACGGCGTTACGAGCCAAGAAATCCCGCACCCGGTACGAGGGCGCCGACCACCGATGCCCCACCACCTTCGTCTCCTCGACGCTGCTCTCCCCCACGGCTCGCCACGTTTCCACCAACGCATCCACCACCGGATAAAGCTTTTCCTCCGGCGGATCCCACGGCTTGAGCAGGTAGTGGTCCACATCGACGACGTTGATGGCCTGGATTGCGGCGTCGGTGTCAGCGTAAGCGGTCAGCAGCGCCCGACGCGCCCGCGGAAACAAGTCCATCGCCTGCTCAAGGAACTCAATGCCATTCAGTTGCGGCATCCGGTAATCCGCCAGGATCGCGGCGACCGGCTCACCCCGACGCTTGATCTCCTTCAGCGCATCAAGGGCATCCAGCGCCGAGTCGGCCCGCACCACCCGATACTGCTCGCCGTAACGGCGGCGCAGATCCCGTGCCACCGCCCGGGATACACCCGGATCATCATCCACCGTCAACAGCACGGGTTTGGCCATCTCGTTTACCCTTGGCAAAGACCCACGATGCCGGCGACCCTCGGCGTGCTGGCCACAAGAGCACGCTAGCACGCGCGCTGTTGCTGCGAGGCACGTCAGCCCGCACCCGTGCGACGCTGCCTACCACACTCGTGATCTGTATGAGGCGACCGAGGTCAGTTCTGCTCGGCGTGGGGCAGTTGAGCCCAGGCCCGCGCGGCAGTGACGAGTTCGGCCACATCGCTGGGATCTTTGAGAGTGCGGCCGGTGCAGGCTTCGATGCGGTGCAGGCGGTAGCGCACGGTATTGGGGTGGCAGAACAGGGCGGCGCTGGCGGCTTGGGGTGAGCCACCGGCATCGACCCAGGCGTCGAAGGTGCGCAGCAGGAGGTCGCGTTCCTCGCTGGGGAGATCGAGTACGTTGCCTAGCACGCTTCACCCAGCGCGCCAACGTGGAGGTTTCGACATGCTCACCCCTATCAAGAAACCCGCTCATCGTGGCCTGCTGGACTGGGAGAAAGAGTTTGATAAGCAGATCAGTGGCGTAAATCCAGTCGCAGCTGTATCGAAGGTAACTGCATCGAAATCTCCCTCACGACTGACTGCACCTCCGTCCGCGACAGCAAAGCCCCCACCGGGCACGTACTGGCCTGCAACCAAACCGAATGGACAGCATTCCTCGGTGCCGCGGAAACTGCCGCACACGCCGCTACAATATGCGGGTCAGTGCTCATTTCATGATCAAGGACATGACCCTCCCCGGAGAAGTGCGTGAATGCTACGGTGTGGTGATCGAACATCCAAAAATCGTTTCCCGGCAATAATAGTGTGGAGGTGTGGCGGCGGGGTAGCCAGCGGACATCTTCACCGGCCTGAACCAACTGTGCAGCGTCGTGCCATTCAAAACGAATGTAGTCGGTGACAGGTTCTGAGACGATGCGCAGCCTGCGTAGCGTCTTGCCGGCCTGGATGGTGTGTGCCATCAGCTCGCGCCACGGTTGCCACCACTCAGCTTCCGCCTCGGGATCGGATGGTTACCCGGTTAACCAGGTGTGGAATCTGGTTTTCTCGATCTCTGTGGCGTACACGTCGCGCATTTCCAGGTGCACGGCCTCGTGTTGAAACGTGGTGAGCAACTGGTCTCGTGCCTCTTCCGAGATCGACTCCACAACCCCTCTTCCTACCCTCCCACCAGTGTGAGCATGGCCGACTTCTGCACATGTACGCAGGTCTCATGCTCTGGAATACTCATCTGGCTCAATGTCTGGGCATCGGTGACCCGTCTGCCCTGGATGATGTAGTGACCACCAGGCGTCACCGCGACAATATACGAATCTTCATCAGTGGCATACAGGGTCGGCGAGTTGGTCGGCGTGGAGTCCTTACCGTTGCGGGGTGTTTTTGAATTTTTTCGGAAACAACAATACAGGTTTATCTGTTCGGCAACTGTGTTCATGTGTGTTTTTTCCTCAGCTGTCGATCGTGCTTGGGTGCGCGCAGTGACTTCTGGTCCTCGATCTGTCGGATCAGTTCGCGCTTCGCAGCGGCGAGCGCCCGGTCCAGGTTCCGGTCGGCGGCGACAGCCACCAGCGGCGAGTAGCCGGGTAGGTCCGCCCGCAGGGTGACATGCTGCTCTTTGCCGTCTCTGTCTTTCACCGAGATCTCGACGTCGACATCGTCGGGATCCCAGTGCGCCAGGTGCGGCCCGAGCGCCGACAACGACTCCAGCACCCAGGGCCGCTCCCCCTCTTTGAACCCGGCGCCGAAGTGCAGCAGCTCGTCGAGGACGTCGCGTCGCTGGTTTTCTGTCTCGCTCACCACAGCCTCGCCTCTCCGGAGTCTCATTGCGACTGTAGACCCTCCGGCGGTCGCCAGCGTCCACCGCCGAGGCCGTGGGGCCATGAGTTCCGAAGCGGGCAGCGTCGGCGCTAGCTCGTCACCGTTATGCCCTGCGCATTAACTCGAGTCCTCTGGGTGCTGCTCATCGAGCCGTCTCACCTGAACACGTGACGGATCGCCAGGGCTGGGCGTGTCAGGTTGTGACGGGCGCGCTGTCCGCGCCTGGGCCATTGACGAACGAAGGAACTGGGCTGCGGTGGGCCACTGCCGCACTCGACCGGGGTGACCTGGTCGCCGCCCTGGTCCGCAATCCGGCGTCGGTGCGCGAGCTGGCCGACACCTACGGTGCCGTGCCGTCGGTAGCCGCCGAGGTCACCGACTGCCGAAACCCTTCTGCGAGTTTTGCTTTTAGTATACATAAAGCCCAACGACGGTCATGAAGGCTGATGGAGGGGCACAACTGGGTCTGTCGGACAGTGGGTATCTGTGTACCGGGCAATTGACCAGTTCGGGCAGGTCGTCGACATGCCAGGAGGCCTGGGTTACCAGTGCAGGGGAGGTTCTGTAAAGGACTGGGCGGTGCGCCATTGGCTGTCGGGATAGCGGGTGTGCAGGGTGCGTGCCCAGCCGCTGAGCAGGTCGTCGGGTTCATGCGTGCGTTTGTATCGGCAGACGGCACGCCAGTAGGCGGCTTCCGGCGCGACGTAACTGCGCGGGAAGCGGTGCAGGATTTCCTCGTAGGCGGTTTCAGCGTCCTGGAGACGGTTTTGCCTGGCTAGTGCCCGGGCTCGGCCGAGCAGGAGCCTGGCGGTGAACTCCGTGGGTGGCCAGTATCCCTGCCAAGCGTCGTATTCGAAGCCATCGGGATCCAGGACCCGCAGGTCGGGAGTCCAGATCTGCCGAAAGCGCTGCACCAAGGGTGCATTGGCGTCATCGGTGGTATCGACCTGCATGGGCACGAAGTGGTCAGTAATGGTGGCGACGACCGTCGCCTCGGGGTAGCTCGTGGCAGCGAGCGCCCCGCAACCGCCTCATTTCGGGGAGAAGAAGTCGACCAGGACGAATTTGTTGGTGGCCTTTGCCTCGCTGCAGGCGGCGTCGAGGTTCACCGGCCGCCAGGGGACCTGTTGCACCCTATGCTCCCCGGGGATGAGTCGCTCATTGGACTGTGCTCATCGGACTGTGCTCGTCGAACTGCTGTCGCGTGCGGTCTACGAGCTTCTATATTATCATCCGCCAGTCCGGGTACCACGCGGTGAGTAGCTTGTCGCGCTGCCCCTCGAACTGACCAGCCGACGCCGAACCTAGACGTGCGGCTGGCCGGTCGAGGCGCTGGTACCACCGTCCACCGGGAGCACCGCGCCGGTGAGGTAACCGGCGGCGTCGCTGGCCAGGAACAGGACAGGAGGCGCGACGTCCTCGGGCAGGCCCGGACGGCCCAGGGCGATCCGGTTGACGAACGGCGCCAGCGACTGCTCGTCGCGCCCGACACCTTCGGTCAGCTCGGTCAGCGTGAACGCCGGCGCTACGGCGTTGAGGCGTACTCCGCGCTGGCCCCAGTCCAGGGCCAGGGAGCGAACGAAGTTGGTGATCGCCGCTTTGGTGGCGTTGTAGGCGGCCTGGCCCCAGTCGCCCCGGTCGCCGGAGACCGAGGAGACGGCGACCAGACTGCCGCGGGAGTCGGCCAGGTGCGGGAGCGCGGCCTTGGCCAGGTGGAAGAAGGCGTCCACATTCGTGGCCCGCAGCCGCTGCCACGCCTCGTCGGTGAGTTCGGTAATCGGCCCGGCCGCGTAGTCGGCCGCGTTGCTGACCACAACATCGAGCCGGCCGAACCGGTCGACCACCTGCCGCACCAGCCCGGCCACTTGGGCGCCGTCGGACACGTCGGCGGGCAGCGCCGCAGCGCGCTCGGCCGGGAACCCCTCCAGCGCCCGCTCCAGACGGTCCTTGCGGCGGCCGGTGATCGCCACCGTGGCACCGGCGTCGAGAAAGGCACGGGTGATGGCCAGGCCGATACCGCTGCCCCCGCCGGTGATCAGGACGACAGAGTCAGTGAAGTCGAAGCTCGCATGGTTCATGACGGCCCTCCGCCCCGCTACACGTCAGCCAACAGCCCGTCGGCGCACAGCTCCTGCTTCAGAGATCGTAGACATTTCGATGGTCTCTTGACCGTTTCGGGCTCGACCGCCGAAAGACAAGGAGTGGTGTGGATTGTGGCACGATAAGCGATCAAGACTAGCGATGCCCAGCCTCACGCTGCGCAAGGGGGCGAGAACGGCGGCGCGAGAGTGCAACGTAGGCCGGTCACGGATGTCGCGGGAAGGGAACAGGTCATGAGCGAAGCAGTACGCGGTGGCTTGGCGGAGGATGTCTATGACGTCATCGTCATCGGTGCGGGCCCGATTGGCGAAAACGTCGCCGAGCGGGCCCGCGCGGCCGGGCTGGCTGTCGCGGTGGTGGAGCCAGCTGGTCGGGGGCGAGTGCTCTTATTGGGCCTGCATTCCCAGTAAGGCGCTGCTGCGGCCGGTCATCGCCGTCGCGGATGCCCGCCGGGTCGAGGGCGCGCGGGAAGCGGTCACCGGTTCGCTGGACACGGCGGGTGTCTTTGGTCGCCGCGACCGCTACGTGAGCAACTGGGACGACAGCGGCCAGGTCGAAAAATCTGTCAGGGGCATCGGTGCTGACCTGGTCCGCGGTCACGGGCGGTTGGATGGCCCCCGTCGGGTGGCTGTGGCCACGCCCGACGATCGGCTGGTGGTGCTCAGTGCCCGGCACGCGGTGGCCGTGTGCACCGGCAGCCGCCCCGCACTGCCGGATCTGCCGGGTATCGCCGGGGCCCGGCCGTGGACCAACCGTCAGGCCACCGACAGCAGCCAGGTGCCCAACCGGCTCGCCATCGTTGGTGGTGGCCCGGTCGGGGTGGAGATGGCTACCGCCTGGCAGGGCCTCGGATCCTCGGTCACCCTGCTGGTCCGCGGGCCGGGGCTGCTGACCCGGATGGAGCCCTTCGCGGGGCAGATGGTCGCCCGGGGCCTGACGCGGGCCGGGGTGCAGGTACGCACCGGCGTGTCCGTCACCGAGCTGAAACGCCCGGGCGGCACCGGAGCGGTCATCCTGTTGTTGGACGATGGCAGTGCGCTAGAGGCCGACGAAGTGTTGTTTGCCACCGGCCGCGAGCCCAACACCGGCGACCTCGGCTTGGACACCGTCGGGCTTTCCCCCGGATCCTGGCTGGACGTCGACAACACCTGCCGGGTGCGTGGCGTCGAGGGGGACTGGCTCTACGCGGTGGGCGATGTCAACCATCGCGCCCTGCTCACCCACCAGGGCAAGTACCAGGCACGCATCGTCGGTAACGCGATCGGCGTCCGCGCCGCCGGGCAGCCGCTGGACACCAGGCCCTGGGGCGCCCACACCACCACCGCCGACTCTCACGCCGTCCCCCAGGTCGTCTTCAGCGACCCCGAGGCCGCCGCGGTCGGCCTGTCCGCCGAGCAGGCCGAACGAGCCGGGCACCGCATCCGGGTGGTTGACGTCGAGTTCGCAGATGTGGTCATCGGCGCGCTCCTCTACGCCGATGGCTACCAAGGCCGGGCCCGCATGGTCGTCGACAGCGATCACGAATACCTGCTCGGCGTCACGCTCGTCGGTCCCGGCGTCGCCGAACTACTCCACTCGGCCACCATCGCCGTCGCCGCCCAAATCCCCCTCCACCGGCTCTGGCACGCCGTGCCGTGCTTCCCCACAATCAGCGAGGTCTGGCTGCGCCTGCTCGAGGCCTACCGAGGCTGACCAGCAAGGTGAGTAGGTCAATGACGTCCCCACTGTCCGCAACCTCGGCTTTGGTGACCGGGGCGACCAGCGGTATCGGTCGAGCGACCGCGATGTCGCTTGCTGAGCTCGGCGCGCGCGTGGTGCTCTCCGGACGTGACCAGGTCCGGGGCGAGGAAGTGGTCAAGGAGATTCGCGCCGCTGGGCGAGTGAAGCCGATTTCGACGCGGTGTACAACCTCAACGTCAAGGCGCCGTTCTTCCTGGTTGCCGCGTTGGCGCCGGAGATGGCCGAGCGCGGGCACGGGGCGATCGTCAACGTCTCGACGATAGTGGCGAAGTTCGGCGCACCCGGCATGGCGCTGTATGGATCAAGCAAGGCCGCGTTGGAGCTGCTGACCAAGGCGTGGGCCGCCGAGTACGGGCCGCGCGGGGTCCGGGTCAACGCCGTCCGCCCGGGCCCCACCCGCACCGAAGGCACCGCGGGCATGGGTGAGAAGCTCGATGCCCTCGCGGCGGCCGCACCGGCCCGCCGGCCCGGCTCCCCCCAGGAGATCGCGGACGCGATCGTGTTCCTGGTCAGGCAGCAATCGAGTTTCGTGCACGGAGCGGTCCTGCCCGTCGACGGCGGGCGAGTCGCCGTCTAGCCAAGCCGGAACCCACGGGTTATCCCACCCACCGCGATGACAGACGTAACAGATGCGCTCCACGGCCGTGGATCCCAGCCGGGGGTCGCCTCCGTCAGCTCTCCTGGAATGTGACGTTCTGCTCGAGGGGATTTCGTGGCACTCGCAGAGCGTTTGCGGGGAAGTCAGGGTCGGAATAGCCGATTGCAACGCCGCAGAGGATCCGCATTTCCTCTGGTATGGCGAGCTGTTCGCGGATGATGTTGGGGTAGCCGGCGATCGACACCTGAACACATGTATCGACCCCGCGGGCGGTGAGCGCGAGTATCAAGGTCTGCAGGAACATACCCACGCCTAGGCTGTCGACGTAATCGAGATCGCGGTGCATGCATACGATGCCGCCGAGCGGGGCCCGGAAGAATTCCCAGTTGCGAAGTACCGCGATGCGCCTGGCTTCGGTATCGTGACGTGCTATGCCCATCGATCCGTAGACCAGGGCGCCGAGGTCGTGGCGCATGCGGGCGAATGACTCCGGCAAGGGTGGTACCCGCGGCGGTTTCGACTCCGCCTCCTCGAGCAACGCTTTGACCAGCCGGTTGCGTGCCGGGCCGGAGACGAAGACCACATGCCACGGTTGGACATTGGAGTTCGACGGGGCCCGCACCGCTAGCTTGAGGGCTTCTTCAACGAGCGGTCGAGGCACCGGTCTGTCGCGTAGGAACAGACGCGTCGAGTGGCGTTGATTAATGGCTTCTTCTAGATCGAACATTTTGGACGCCGCCTACTTCTGGATGGACAGGACAGTATTACTGGGTATGTGTATTACTGGGTATGTGTGCGCCCGCCTGCCGCTTTCGAGCGCTTCCCGATCTGTTCCGAACCGCGCATTTCCTAGGTGTCTCATTGCGATTCGCTTCGCGTTTGTCTCAAGAAATGGTGCAGTTTCTCAGCCGTGCGCACTCGAACACCTATGGCTGCGGTGCCTCGCCTGTCGGTAGTGTATGACGTCGCCGCCGGTTCCCAGAACGCCTCTCCGGCACGGATGATCCGTGGCGGTTCGCCTTCGACCGCTCGGGTGCCGATGCGGGGGAGCGCCCGGGTCGCCCGGCGGGTATTCGATGACAACGGTCATCACTTCGGCGTGCTCGGGGATGAACGGCGGCCGCACTTCCTGCGCGACCGTCAGGGCCGTCTTCCATGTGGCGTCAGTATTTTTCGACATCAGTATTCCTCTTTCGGTTGAGAATCAGATGGCCGCGCCGCCGTCATCGGTGTGCAATGTGAAGAAGCGGTTGTTGTTTAAATCCACGGCGTGAGGTGCAGAGTGCAGCAGAACCGCGACGAGCGCCTGAGGGCTGGGCACTTCGTCCTCGTTCAGATAGTCAGCACTTCACGTCGACATAGACAGTCGTGTAGAGAACGTTTTCTGAACTGCGCGAGGCATTGGGAACCGACGCGCGTCACCAGCTAAGACCGAGCGGCCGACGCGCTAGAGACCAGCCAGTCGGTGAAACGGGTTTCGAAGATGGTTGCACCGCGGCCGGGGACGATGCTGTGGTCGTCGATCACCGCTCCGTAACAGGGTGCGGCAGGGTCGGTCACCACCTGGCGTGGGTCTTCGCGCGCAGCGAGGCCGGTGCGGATGAAGTCGTCCATTCCGAACGTCTCGGGTCCGGCGATCTCGGTGGTCCCGTTAATCGGGCGACCGATTGCAGCGCGGGTAACGGCGGTGGCGACGTCGGCTTTGGCTCGGAGGTAGCCGCTGTCGGGCACACCGTCGGCGCCCACGACGGAGAGCGCGACGTGGTGCCCCACGCCGGCCGCCTGTTCTGTCGCCAGGAGATTCCTCGTCGAGGTGGTGAAGAAATGCAGCACGGGTTCGTCGTCGAACGATGGCGAGTTCGACACCCGTGCGGGGTGAGGCGGGGATCGCCTGGTGTCCGAGCGCGGTGAGCTTGGTGACGACTTTTGAGCCGATGAGCCCGGTGCCGCCGATGACAACGACCTTCATGATGAGCCTTTCACGGTGTGCGAGTGACTGGTGATTCCAGCGTCGCGGGGCGCCAGTAAGGATGCTGTCAGGAAGCGCAATCGATGGTATATCAACTGGTCAACGCACCGCAGCCCCAGCACGTTGGTACTCCAGACAGTGCCCAGTGCGGAAAACGATCAATATCATGATCGGCGGCAACAGCCGCGTTGGCAGCTCATGACACCGTTCTTACCGACACTCCGAGTCGTCCGGTTCAACGCCGAGCGGACCCCAGCCGTCGAGCGCCTCGACCCGACTGTGGGCTGGAGAACGCCGGACTTCTAGATCGACAGCATCCTGAAACGCATCCAGGCGCAACTCCCGGGATGTCCGCACCCGGACAGCGGAGGAACCGCAGGCCAGTCCTGGGCTGGGCCGTGTACGGGGTCACGGTGCTGCTCGCGCTGGCAGGCGCCGGCATGGTGGCCTTGACGGTGGCTGATCGGAAGAGCCCGACGGCCTCTGCGCCGATACGCGGTGCGTCGCCTAACAGCTAGGGTTCGTCGCCATTCCTGCTGCTCCTCCTATTCCAAATAATACGTCGCCTTGGTCTTGCACCGAGAACTGGACGTGGCGTCTCCCCGGCCGTGCAACACCATAGTCGCAGCCGCCTTCTTGGAAAACGGATTCGAGTCTATTAGTGGGGGAGTATCACCCAGGTCAAAGGTGCGATCGCCGAAAAGCTCGGTAAGCCACATGTCAACCTGGCCGAATTTGCCAGCACCTGCTGTGCCGGTCGAGTAGCGGGTGACGCTGACGGAGACGGTTATTCTTCTCTGCGTGTCACTCGCAAAAGGAAACATGCAAAGCTTGGCAAGTACGCCTTTCTCGTCAGGGTAGACGGGGCGGGGAGCTAAGCATCAGGAGTTTCCCTAGCTTTTATGGTGGTCTGCGGTGTTGTGACGGTCGTCACCCTCACTGCCGAACTTCGGTGCCTCAGCACCTGCTTGGTGCGGGCACGAGTCGGGCCGGTGGGAGCGGTCGAGCAACCCCGTCAGACCAAGGCCCAGAGTTCCTGACATAGTGCGATAGATCATGAAGCGCCGCTGAGACAACACCGACCAGGGCTTCGACCGTCAGGATGGCCGGTGAGCCGCGGAAACTCTGGGTGATGTTGGTCGCCATTGGCCAGTGTTGGGTGACGTGATCTGTACCGATTTGTACCGGTTGTGCAAAGTACCGGCATGATCGTTCGAGGTGCGCTGACGATGAGTCACATGCAGACCCTAGCTTGGGAGGCTGCGCTCGACAGCCCGAACTTCCGCAAGGCCTCATGTTTCCTGATCTTCCGTAGGGGGTATAGGGGTTAGGAATGCAATGCATTGGGGATCTTCAGAACTACAGATGAAGGACTTTGGTGATGACTAGTCCAGAAAGCACCCATGAGGATGCCGAACTCGATACCGGGTCTTCAACCGACGAGGCACCAACCGAGGTCAACGAGGACCAAGCGGAAGCTTTGTTGACCGCCGACTACCAGACACGCCTACGTGAGTTCGAAAAGGTCGAGACGACGCCAGTCGTCTCGTTGCCGGTCGAGTCGTCGGATCTAGAAGAGAGCGACCTTAAGATGTCACCGCCGGGTGGGCAAGGCGGCTGATGGCGATGACACGGCCGGTGCGCTTGTGGGCGGCGCTGGCCAGTGACGAATTCCCGGCATGACGCAGCGCTACCTGTTCTACTAGTGTCCGGTCTTGGGCATCATCCCAGAGTGGAGGCCCGCCGGAGGCACTGGGGGTTCGGAGGGTGGCTAGCGTGCCGGTCGGCATTGCTGCGGTGGTGCGGAGGGTCGGCGCTGGTCGGGGGTAGTGGCGGGGTGGGATACTGTCGGTTATGCCCTCGTCGGCGGTGCCCCCGCGGCGGGTGTTTGTGAGTCACACCTCGGAATTGGGGCGCTTGCCTGCGGGTGGTTCAGGGTCGTTTGTGGCGGCGGTGAGTCGGGCCGGGGACGCGATCGTGGAGATGGCGTATTTCGGGGCTCGGGATGAGGCGCCCGCGGGTGACACATCAAGAGTTGATGTGTCACCTAGATCAACTAGATCTCCGGAACTGTGATGCTTGAGTCAAGTTTTCCCCCGGCGTACCGGGGGCGTGCCCGCTCCGCATCCGCAGACTCGGTGTCTGACCAGCCACTGTGGGGTGGCACGGCCGGTCATCCAGGGTGATCGGACTTCGGCGCAGCGGGCGGCGGTGGTCTGTCGATCATGATCGCGGGTCCCTGCGTGAGCCTGACCACCATCAGGTCGGCCACCACAAGCCCAGCTCCGCTGTCCTGGTTGGCGGTCCCGCGTTCCGAGCCCAGCTCAGCCACCCCGCTTGGCGGTCCCGAGGCGAAGCCTCTTTGGATGCACGCCGGGGACGACCACGGACGACCTACCTGGCCGCCTACAGTCTCCTGGGCACGCGACATGAACATTGGTCGACCCCGCCGCTGTAAGCCTGCGTGCGGCAAGAAGCTCATAGGCCAGTACTGGTTCTTGACCTCGCAGCGGGCTCTGGTTGGCCGATAGGCACACCCGAGCTAATCCAATCCGTGACCCTTCCCAGCCCCGTTATTACTGTTGAGGTAAAGCTATTGATAATAGATACCGCTACTATAGCTTTGTACGTAGTGGGAGGTCAAGAACCAGTGCGGACCCACCGCGGTCCGCGTAGGCGTGCCGGCCAACAGCACCGACCTCGGTGACTGACTGCGCCAGCGCCTTACCAGTGCGCAGGAAGATCGAGCCATGGGGGCACAGGTCCCCGGGAGGAAGAGGCAGTAATGGATGAGGCGCCTAATAGCTCTGACGCGGCAGAGTCGTTCGGTTATTTACCGATCTCAGAGCACGGTGTGATCGGAGATCTGCGTACCGTGGCGCTGGTGGGCAGCAACGGCACCATCGACTGGTATTGCTGCCCGTCGTTTGACGCCCCGAGCGTGTTCGGCGCCATCCTTGATGCGGACCGGGGAGGATCATTCGCGCTGGCAGCTGATCTGCCGGCACGGACCAAGCAGTTCTACTTTCCCGACACCAACGTGCTGATCACCCGGTTTTTCACCGAGGACGGGGTAGGCGAGGTCCAAGACTTCATGCCGCTGGGTGATGCCGGCGAGACCGATCGGCATCGGCTGATCCGCCGCGTGGTGTGCGTACGTGGATCGATCCCCTTCCGGATGCGGGCGGCCCCTCGGTTCGGCTACGGGCTGGCACCGCACACCGCGTGCCGCCACGACGACCTGGTCCTGTTCGAGTCCGCGGAGTTGTCGCTAGCGCTGACCGCCACGGTGCCCCTCGACTGCGACGCCGTGGATGCGTGGACGCAGTTCACCCTTGCCGAGGGTGAGTCCGCGGTGTTCGCGCTGGACCGCATCGACGGCGACGTGGCACCGCGCGAGTGCCCGCACGCCGAGGCGGAGCAGCAGTTCGCCGCCACGGTGGCGTTTTGGCGGCGTTGGCTGTCCGCGTCTCGCTACCGCGGCCGGTGGCGCGAGATGGTGCACCGTGCGGCGTTGACGCTCAAGCTGTTGACCTACGCACCGACCGGCGCGATCGTGGCCGCTCCGACGACCAGCCTGCCCGAGCGGCTCGGCGGTGAGCGCAACTGGGACTACCGCTACCTGTGGCTGCGTGATGCTGCCTTTTGCATCTACGCGCTGCTGCGGCTGGGATTTACCGGCGAGGCCAAAGCCTTCATGACCTTTTTGACCACGCTGTGCCTGCGCGACGACGGACCCACGGGTCCACTGCAGATCATGTACGGCATCGACGGGCGCACCGACCTGTCCGAACGCACGCTCGACCATTGGGAGGGATACCAGGGCTCGGCCCCCGTGCGGGTTGGCAACGCCGCGGTCAACCAGCTGCAACTGGACATCTATGGCGCGCTCATCGACTCGATCTACCTCTACGACAAGTGGGGCCAACCCATCTCCAGCCAGTTATGGGACCGGGTCTGTGCCCTGGTGGATTGGGTCTGCGATCACTGGGACCAGCCCGACGAAGGCATCTGGGAAACTCGCGGCGGGCGCAAAAACTTCCTCTACTCGCGGTTGATGTGCTGGGTAGCCATCGAACGGGCCATGCGCATGGCCCGCCGCCGGGGTCTACCCGCCGAGCTCTCGCGTTGGGGGGAGGTCCGCGATGCGATCTACTACCAGATCATGCGACGCGGCTGGTCGCCGACGCGGCAGGCGTTTGTCCAGCACGAAGACGACGACGTCCTCGATGCAGCGGTGTTGATGATGCCGCTGGCCAAGTTCATCTCCCCTACCGACCCCCAATGGCTAGCCACCCTCGATGCGCTCACTGCGGAGCTGGTGTCCGATTCGCTGGTCTACCGCTACGACACCAAAGCCAGCCCGGACGGTCTGCGCGGAGAAGAAGGCACCTTCTCCCTGTGCTCGTTTTGGTATGTCGAGGCGCTCACCCGCGCAGGGCGCCTGGACGAGGCCCGCCTGGCCTTCGAAAAAATGCTCACCTATGCCAACCATCTGGGCCTGTACGCCGAAGAAATCAGCCACACCGGCGAACAACAAGGCAACTTCCCCCAAGCCTTCACCCACCTCGCACTCATCAGCGCCGCATTCAACCTCGACCGCGCCCTCGGCTGACATGCCAGACCGGCGGCACTGTTGCGTTGGCGCGAACGGGGTGAAGATGCGGCGCAGGAAGGCAGGCAGGTCGGGCTCGTTCATGATCTGTGGCCCGAGTGCGTTCTTCGCACCGAGGCAGTACACGTCGACGAGGTAGCCGCAGACCGACACCCGTTGCGGTCGATGTCGCCGCGCGACAACGACGCACATCATCGTCGAGCATCATGTCAGTGGCCACACTCGAGGCCTATCAGGATCGGCAGATTGGCACGGCGCGACACGCGGGAGGGGAAGCATGGGCGGCGCGGCGCTGGAGCAGCGTGTCGAGCGGGCAGCTGAGGCAGCTCTCGCGAAGCAGCGGTATGTCAGCGCAGTTGACGTGTTGGTGGGCCTGGGCTGGCTGGCCCCGACACACCTCGACGAGTGGCGGCAGGGCCGGGTCCCGTGCCTGGAACGGGTGGTGCAGGCCAGCCTGCCCAAGCTGTCGACTGCCATGCGAGCCTTCCGCCGCTGGGCGGGGCGGCGTGGCCTGGTGCCCAGCGAGACCGGCTACGTCGCCCGGACTCGCGACCGCAGGCCGCTGCGCTTCAGCGTCAGTGGAGCGAGCGAGATTGAGCGCGCGTATCGCACGCACTGGGTCTCGCCGGAGCTGTCTGTAGCCAAGCGCGAACGACTCGCCGAGCGCCAGGGCCGCCCACCCGACCTCGTCGTCATCTCGCCGCTGAAGGACTGGACGTGCACGACCTGCTCCGGAACTGGAGACCTGTTGATCATGCAGGACGTCGGCCCAGTGTGCCTGCGTTGCGCGGCCTTGGACCACCTGGTTTTCCTGCCCTCCGGGGACGCCGGACTCACCCGTCGTGCCCACCGCACGAGCGAGCTGTCCGCAGTCGTGGTCCGCTTCAGCCGCAGCCGCAAGCGCTATGAAAGGCAAGGGCTGCTCGTCGAAAGCGCCGCGTTGGCCCAGGCGGAGCAGAGCCGCCCCGGAACCGATGAGAGGGCCGTTGGGGTTCATGCACCAGCCCGCGGGGACCCCAGGGCCACCCCCGGCAGGCCGTCCTGACGGAAGCGACGCAGCCAGGCGCCGTGACCGCGGCACGGCACAACGTCCAACAGTCGGTTTCCCGCCCGCATCAGGATCACGGGAGAGGGCGGTGTGGGGTTGCGCGCCCCAGTTTCCTCCGCAGCGTATGAGCGTTGTAGGCTCAGCGTATGAGTCCCAAGAAGGAACGGATCACGGTGAGCTTGGATCCCGACCTCGCTGCGGAGCTGAAGGCCGCTGCCGAGCGCGCTGGGGCGGCCAGCGTGTCGGAGTATGTCGAGGGCGCGCTGGATGCCCGGATGGTCCGTGAGCGGTGGCTGGCTCGCTGGCGTGCCGCGGCGGGGGAGGTTGATCCTGAGGCGTTGGCCTACGCCCGCCGTCGTCTGCTGGGTGAGCAGGTGGCGCAGCATCCGTGGGCGTCGTGAGCGGCCGGGTCCTGACGTCTTCTGCCATCGTGGACATCGCCACCAACCGCTCCGTGTACGGCCGGGCGTTTCTGGTGGCTGCTGTCGAGCTGGGGATGACTTTTCCGACGCCCTCGAGTGCGTTGCTGCAGGCCTGGGCTGCTGTCCCGCCGGAGGCACGGGCGCTGCTGGAGCTGTTTCTGGACGCCCCCGCGATTGTCGTTGAGGGCCTGGGTGCGGCGGTGGCCGCTCGGGCTGGTGTGCGCGCCCATCCGACGCAGCAGGCCGGGCGCGTGGATGTGGCTGCCGCCCACGCGGTAGAGGTGGCGATCGAACGGGGGTTGGCCATCTTGACCGCAGAACCGGGCCCGCTGCGCGCGATCGACCCGGAAGTGGAGATCGAGGAGCTGCCCGCACCCTAGAGCCAGACGCCACCCTGCGGCTCAGGACGCTGCGCACTGCGCTTACCACAACAGTGAGCGAGGGGACGACGAGGATGCGTCAGGGCCACTCCGGTAGGGATCCTGACATCGTTCCGGCGTATCCGCTGACGTCGTTTCTGCGCGACCACTGACATGGTCCGACTGACGAGCGGTCCCCTGACCCGCGTTTCATGCCGACCGCCAAGGTTAGGTTGATGTGCGCATTCGGCGCGGGTCTGGCATTACTGGATGGGCGGCAAGGACAACTACCAGTTTCCTGGGTGATGTTCATGGCGTGCTGGGCCACGTCGCGCGCAAATGGCGTCCGGAGCTGTCGGGGTCCTCCGATAGCCTCTGCCGGCGACGTGGAGAGGAGCACCAATGACCCAGCCGCAGACCACCACGATCACCGAACAGGCCTCGGTGGCCACCCTGATCAATGTGTTCACCGTCGAGCCGGAACATCAACGCGAGCTGTTGAATGTGCTGATCACAGCCAGCGAGGAGGTCATGCGGCACTTGCCAGGGTTCGTATCCGCAAACCTTCACGCGAGCACGGATGGGACCCGGGTCGTCAACTACGCGCAGTGGGAGAACGCCGAGGCTTTCGAGGCGATGCTGGGCAACCCGGCCGCTCGTGAGCACATGGACCGCGCGGCGACGCTGGCGGTGCAGTTCGAACCGCACCTGTACGTCGTGGAGTCCGTGCATCATCAATAAAGCGCCCCCAGCTCAGCCACAGAGCCAACGCCTGCGGTGTTGCGGGATGCGGCGGCCGAGCTGACCGAGTCAGTTGATGGGGAGCTGTCATGACGCAGGTGAAGGTCCGACTGGACACGGTGATGGAGACCGCGCTGGTCACGTTGTACGGCAAGGCCATCGACGCCCGGATGACCCCGAGCATCCTCGGCGACGAGATGGCCGTGCAGGCCATCGAGAAGATCGACTACGACTTCTCGCGGCTGAAGGCGATGAACCGACGGGTGGCCCCCTACGCGGCCGCCCGCTCGAAGCACTTCGACGACTGGACGTCGGAATTTTTGGCCCGACACGAGCGGGCCACCGTGGTGCACCTGGGTGCCGGACTGGATCCGCGCGTCTGGCGGGTCAACCCCGGACCCGGCGTGAGCTGGTACGACGTCGACTACCCGGAGGTGATCGACGTGCGCGGCAAGCTGTTCCCGGCCCGCAGCAACTACCGGATGATCGCGTCCTCGGTCACCTCGCCGGACTGGCTGACCCAGGTGCCCACCGAAGCGCCGACGCTGATCGTCGCCGAGGGACTGACGATGTATCTGCACCCCGAGCAGGGCCACGAGCTGTTCTCTCGGATCGTCGATCGCTTCCAGCACGGCGTGATCGCCTTTGACGGCCACAACTGGTTGGGCATCCGCATCGTGAACATCATGCTCCAGCGTGCCTTTGGCACCCCGCTGCTGCACTGGGCCATCAACGATCAATATGAGGTGGAACGTGCCGAGCCTCGGTTGCACTGCATCGACGCGCTCAGCGCGCTGTCGGCTCCCAGTGCGGCAGCGTTGCCGTGGAGCACGCGGATGTTCACTCGGCTGATCCAGCCCCTCCGCCCCCTACGTGACCTCGGCCTGTACTTCCGCTACCAGTTCTCATCCGCTAGGACAGCACACCCGGGAGGCGAGTGAGATGGGGAGGTTGCCAGGGCCGCCGTGGGCACCACGACGCCGGGCCCCAGGATGCTTCGCTGGGTTGCTCCATGGGACGGGCGACTGTGGGAGCGGGCTGGCGAGGATGTCCTGGTCTCCGCGAGACTTGTCCTGTGCCAGAGAAGCCGTCGCCCGTTGCCCGCCTAGCGCTCGTGCGTCCTGTCAAGGGTGGCCGTAGCGGGCGGGCCATCCGCAGCAGCGTGGTGACGGCCGGAAGTGTTGCGGTCGCCGGGAGCGTGGCGACCGCCGGCAGCGTCGCGGTGGCCGGCAGCGTCGCGACTGCCGGCAGTGTCGCCGTTGCCGGCAGCGCGGCGACGGCGGGCAGTGTCGCGGTGGCCGGCAGCGTGGCCACCGCAGGCAGCATCGGGGTCCTGGGCAGCGTCGCAACCGCCTTCAGCGCCGGCGTCAGGGCCTGTATCGGGTGTTTGGCATGCGTTGGCTGCCGCCGATGCGTCGGTTGCATCGGCTGCATTGACTGCGTGGGCTGCGTCGGTTGCATCGGCTGCATAGGACTGCGGGGCGCGGTGGGCAAGCGTGGTGCGCGGGCTTGACGCTGGCGCGCCCCTTCCGGTTGTCGATCAGCAACTCCTCAGCGCTTAGTGGTGGGCTTGTTCGCGGAACTCCCGCACCGCGTCAGCAAGGGCATCCACCTCCAGCACGTCGGCCATTAACCCGACTTGCTCATCCCACACCTCGGCGGGAATGACGTCGCGCAGCTCGTCTTCCAGAATGTGGTACACGGGGAGGCCCAACTGGACCCCGGCCAACGGTCCTGCCCAGCTCGGATCACCAAGCACCACCGTCTCGGCGGCGATCCCGGCGCTCTCCGCGTCCGGTGCGCCCAGCAGCACGAGCAGCGTGTCCGCGCCATGCTGATCGGCCAGACGCTTGATCGTCTCCTGGGTGGACAGATCCATGGCCCCGGCAGCCGTTCAAACGAAGCATTCGGTGGCGACGTAGGCGATGGGGGCACCCGCCGCCTCGGCACAAGCCGCAATCGCCGTCCCCGAGACCCCGTCGCGTTCCCCGATCGCGATGACCTGTTTGCCGTCGAACATGTCACACCTCCTTTAATGCTGTGGATAACCAGGAATCGACCTGTTCTGGGGTGAGGTTGGGCTCGGAAATCCGGGCCACCTCCTGGCCGTCGCGGAACAGCAGGATGGTGGGAAGGCCCCGCACCTGCAGTGTCATGCATAGCCGCCGCGCCTTGCTGGCATCCAGCTTGACGACGGTCAGGTCCGGGTTGGTGTCGGCGATGCTCGCCATGTGTGGCGCAAGCGCCACGCAGGGGCGGCAGCTATCGGCCCACACGTCGATGAGGGCCAGCCCTGACCCGACAAGCTCGGGGAAGGTTTCTTTCGTGGCCTCTACCACTTGACCCATGAGTCAGCCTCCGTTGCGTTCCAGCAGCACGCTCATCCCGTCGGACCGCTGGCTCATCCGCCCGAGGAACAGGCTGCCCTTAGCCAGCAGCAACACCTTGCTGGCCGATCCTCCTTGCAGACGCCGCAGCGCATGGGGCAGGTAACAGATCGCTGACGCGATGTGCCCCTGGGTGGGGGCGTAGCCCGGCATGCCACGCTCTGCGACAAACGGTTCAATGCCGTCGCGAGCGATTTCCTTGCGACGGGCGGCCAGCGCGGCGATCGTGCGGTAGTTGCGCGCCGCGACGTCTCCGGAGCCCTGCGGTTCGGTGATCTCCGGATTGTGCAGCTCGGTGGCGTAGTCATCGACCTCCAGCATGCGCATGCCGACCGCCTCCAGCGGCTGCACCGTCAGGTCATGCAGGATCTGCGCACCGGCGCCCCCTGAGGAGACCCGGTGGCGCCCCACGGCGTCGAGCCTGATCCGGGGCGAGACGCCGTCATCGGCGCTCACCAGCACCGCAACGCCGCCGAGCACGTCTTCCAGCACGGGCAGGCCATGGCGCAGGTGCCCCTCGAACTTCATGCCCAGCTTGGGCAGCGAACCCCCAGCGAGGACAACCACCTGCTCGAACACCCCTGCCACCACCAGGCTGGCGGCGATCACCAGGGCGGGGATCGGCGCCGCACAGAAGTTCTTGACGTCTGCTCCGGACGAGGAATCCAGGCCGGCGACCGACGCGATGGTCTTGCCCATGTTGCCCCCGCCGCGTTGGTAGCGGTCCCCGACGGCTTCCTCAGAGCAGGAGATCGTGTAGTCGATCGCGGTGGGGTCAACGTCGTGGTCGTGCAAGAGATGCAGCAACGCCAGGGTGCCGGTGGCCTTGCAAGCCAGGTTCTCCAGCAACACGTGCGCAGCCAGCGACTCGTCTTCGGCGTGCGCCCCGCGCAGCGCGCCGGCGAGAACATCGGGCGCCAGGTACACCGGCAGGGCACCGCTGGTTACCGCAGCGGCGACATCCCCGGACGCCGCGGTGATGCGGCCCAGGTCCAGGCGATCCGCCAGCGGGTGGGAAGCCAGCCGCTTGGCCGCCCGCTCGGCCACCTCAGGGGTGAGCACCAGCAGGTCGAACTCGTCGACCGCAGCCATCAACCCGAAGAACTCCTCCTCGGGCATCAGTTCCCCGAACGGCGCGAAGCGTTCCGCACCGGGAAAACCCGTGCCGACCCACGGTCGATCTGGCAGCTCGCGAGGGTGACAGGCACCCAGAAACGCCTGATGCGGCGGGTAGTTGACGGCATCGTCGAAGCTGCGCAGGTTGCCCAGGAAGCTGGTCGTCAGCTCGGCGTTGCCCGCCAGGGTTCGCATCGGCTTGGAGCCGTGCCGGGCCAGGCCAGGGGTGTGCGCCAGCACCAGGCTGGCAGCGCGGACCACTGCGGTTTCAGGCATGGGCCTCCTCCCGGACGTCGAAGATTGTCGGGCGCTCGATCGCGGTCGTGACCGCCTCCAGCGCCCGCTGCACCAGCCGCCGCCGCCACGCCTGCTCGGCCGGTGGTGGCAGGTCCGGGTCGCCCGCCGGGTACGGGATGCCGCGACCCGGCACGATTCGCGGCGCGCCGACCTGCTCAGCGATCGTGACGAGGTTAGTGATCAGAGCTGTGGGGATACCTGCCCGCTCCAGCTCCTTGACAAGCGCTGACCCGCAACGCGTCCCGGTTCCTCAAGTGGCGGTCAGGATCGCCGCCTGCACACCCGCCTTACGCAGCTCCGCGGCCCACTCGACACCGAAACGCCGAGCGGTAGCCACCGGCGTGCCGTTGCCCACCGTGACCAGAAACTCGTTGTGCAGCCGGCCAATCGTGCCCTCGCGCTCCAGGGTGCGGGCGGCGTCCAGGGGCAGGACCCGGTTCGGGTCGGCGTTGGCGGCGGTCGTCGCGAAGCCACCATCCACCGATTCCCACTCCCCGGAAGCGAGCGAGTCGATGCCCTCGATCGGGTAGCGCAGCCAGCGGGTGGCGCGGGCCGACTCAAGCCGGTCCGGGTTCCCGGCTGGCACCACAGCACCCTCGGTGACCAGCGCGATGGTCGCGCTAGCCGCCGCCTCGACCGGGGCTGAGGGGGCCACCACGTCGAACCCCCCGATGGGGACCTCAGTGAGATCACGCTCGCCGGCCAGGCGGCGCAGCACGAGCTCGACCGCTCGCGCGGCGGCACGCTGCTCGACCAGCCGACCGGTTCGGGCAGCGCGAGCGACCCGGCCGTCCGCCACCGTCAGCGTCGCGCCGGTGGCCAGCTTTTCGATCGCGGCGGCGACGGTCTGCAGCGTCGGGCGCATCTGCCGGGACGTGGCACCGGCCGCCACCACCGGCGCAGCGCCCGCCTCGGTGAGGCCGGGGTTGTCCGGGTGCATCGCAGCCAGCGCCGGCAGCCCCGCGGCCTGCGCGGCGGCGACCAGCCGGGCGCAGGCCAACCCGTAGCGCCCGCTGCCGAAGGCGGGCCCGGCGACCAGCAGCTCGGCACCGGCGTCCCGGGTCATCTCGAGCAGCTCCGCTGCTGCCGCGTCGGTGGAGGCGGCGTAGTCGTCACCGCACACGATGGTGGCCACGATCTGGTGCGCATCGCCGAGCAGTTGAGCCAGCAGGCGCCCCGGGCCAACAGTGCCGTCAAGCACCCGGGGGCCGCTACCCGCGGCCTCCTCACCACCGAGCCCGGCGTAGAACTGATTGACGTAGTGCACAATGCGCATCAGGCGGTAGCTCCCAACTGCTGCTCGGAGCGGCAGGTCAGCCGCCCGGCACCGAGCGGGCTCAGGGCACACAGGATCGCGGCGGTGGGAACCTCGACCGCGGCGGTTGCCTCCGCGTCGGCGATGCGTAGCCGGGTGCCGCCGAACGCCCGCTCCACTGCCGGCAGCTTCACCCGCTGGTCGTAGTTACCGGTGCTGACCACCGCGCCGCGCCGCGGACCAGCCACCAGCGGCGGACCGGTGCCATCAGCGCCGGACAGCTCGGCGTACAGCGCCACCGCGGTCAGACCGTCGGCCTCCAGGGCATCTACCTTCAACATCAGGTCGTTGTCCGCGTTGCCCGCGCCTTCCTTGGTCACGATGGCGGCGTCGAAGCCGGCGGTGCGGCACAACCAGGCGGCATGCGTGGAAACCAGTTCCTTGTCGGCTTGCTGCACCGGCTCAGGGCACAGCACCACCCCGGCAAAGCACAGGTCCTGCCCGTCGCGGGCCCGCAACTCGGCGATCACTGGGTGGTTTTGGTGCAGGTAGGTAGGGTTGCGCAGGGCTGGGTGGCCGTACTGGCCGCTGACTACGGCACCGTCCTCGATCTCGGCAGGGTCGAACAGGGTCGGCAGGCTGCCCGCCATACTGCGCCCATAGACGAAGACGTCCTTGAACGCGCCCTGAGTCTGCAGGTTGGTGATCGCACCCACGCGGGGTAGCCCGCCGGTGGACGTGCCGGCACGGTGTGGGGGCGCCAACTCCTCGATCGCGTCGGGCGTGGCGTCGACGGCGGCGTCCGCGAGGTGCACCGCCAGGGCCAGCAACCCGCGGCGCAAGGCGACCTCAGCCTCCTGCCAGGAGGCATCGTCAGCCCGGTCGAACTCGATCACAACATTGTGTGTCTGGCCGAAGGGGGAGCGCTCAGCCGCCGGACCGGACATGTCGATCAGGCCTTCTTGGTTGCGGGGTAGGTAGCCGGCGGCCAGCACTGCCGCCCCGCGCAGCACATGCGTGTCACCGCCACGCTTGCGGTTGACCCGCGCTATCCAGCCGGGAAAAACTCCCCCACCCGGGCCTTTGGAACGCGGCTCCACCACATCCAGCGGCGCGATGATCCGAACCCGGTCTCCTGGTACCGCAGTATGGACGCGCACCGACGCCAGAGCAGGATCGGCGAACAGTGCCGCCACCTGGTCCTGGCCAACCACCAGCTGGTGCTGCTCGTATCGGGTGGCGTTGCCGAGCTTGAGGGAGCGGACATCGTGGATGATGCGCCGCAGTGCCGACACGATGGGCTCCCCTCAACGGCTCCCCATCCCATCGTAACCCCGAGTCAGCGGCGGCGCGGGGCACCGGAATCACCACGGCCCGCCGAGGCACCCCAGCGGGCTCACGCCGGTACTGGAGCAGGCGCCGCCACAACGGCCGGCGGACCAGTGGCTCGCGCTGCTCGCGGCCCAGCAACTCCGCCACCGCGAGCCCCTCACCCTCAGGTTTCAGGTCGCACCACCGGGAGGGTGCCCGGTGCCGCGCTCTAGGCCTCGTCATCGTCTGCTTTCGCGCCGAACCCAGAGCGCGCCAGCGCGGTGAGCAACCCAGCCTGCACCTCATCCGCGGTGGGCAGGCGGCCGGTGGGCTCGCGCGGGGGTGGTTCGACCTACCGGCGCGGTATGAGGAACCGCGCGGTGGTGGGGGCAGCGCCACCAAGGCCCCTACGGTGTGCAGGCGCACTCCCGTCCGGCTCACATCGTCGGCAAGGGCGCCGGAGCCGGTGGTGGTGAACAGCAGCCGCCGCTCGTCGAACTGCCCCGTCGCTGCGACGGGCACCTGTGGCACCTCGGGTGCGGGCAGCAGCCCCTGCAACCAGTGCGGCAGTTCGAGGACGTCCACCCCGCGCCCGCACACCAGTAACACGCCGTAGGGATGCTGGCTCCAGACCGCATAGGTATCGGCTAGGTTGGTGATCGGGTGGTGCTGCCAGCTATCCCAGACCGGGCAGAGTTCTGTGGCGTCCTGCCGGCCATGCCAGCGCCGGTCAGCTTCCGGGAACGTGCCCGGGGTCACCCCGACCAGCCCCAGGCGATCGCGCTGAGCGCGGCATTGCGCAGCTCATACCAGGCCAGCCTCATCCATGACACACCGTGGCTGTGGTGCGCGGCTGGAACGCCCAATACAATCAATGCGTCTGGCAGACAAGACCGACGACACCATGACGGCAGCCGAACCCGATATAGAACTACGCCACTACACCGGTCGCGAACTGAGTGCGATCCGAAACATTGCCATCGACATCTACCGTGGAGTGTTCGGACACGAGATCCACAAACCGTTCTGGTCGTTGGGACGATTCAGTCAACGGCTCCAACGCCACGCCGCCATGGCAGGGTTCGGCGCTGTTGTCGCCTACGCCAACGAGAAGGCTATAGGTTTCGCCTACGGAATCACCCTGCCCACCACCACACGCTGGTGGGCAACCATCCAACCACCACCGACCGGTCCGGCGTTCACCCGTGAAGACGGACACCGCACGTTCGCACTCTTCGAAGTCATCGTTAAACCCCGGTATCAAGGCCACGGCATCGGCCGACGCATCCACGACCACCTACTCGCCACACGCACCGAGCAACGCGTCACCATCGCCACCCACCACGGCAATACCCACGCCCGCAACACCTACATCACATGGGGCTACCACCACATCGGCACCCGACAACCAACACCACCAGCGCCACTACTCGACGTCTACCTACGCGACAGGACAAGCCACACGATGAATCCCGTGACGGCCTGACTAGACCGATCAGCAGAACCTAGTGTCTCGTAATGGAAATTCATTTACCCAGCTAGCTCACATAGCAGCTGGTCAAGCCATGATCTTCATGCCGTAAGGGTAAATTGACTACCATTACGAGACGCTAGCTCCCCAAACCACCAAACCACCAAACCGGAGTCGGGGCTTTAAACCTGGGCAGTAGAGCGGAGTTCGTGGGTGCCGTTGGGGAGTTGGCGGGTGATGCCGCGGCGGGCCAGGAGTTCCATCAGGGGGAGGGCGACGCGGCGGGTGGTGTTGAGGGCTTGGCGGGCTTGGCTGAGGGTGAACGGGCTGGGCAAGCTACGCAGTCGGGTGATGGCTTCGTTGTCGGCGCCGGGGGCGAGGTAGATCCCGTCGGCGATCTTGAGGAGTTCGCCGGCTCGGACGGCGGCGGCGAGCTGTTTGGGGCCCAGTCCTAGTTCGGTGAGCCGGTGCGCCTCGGGTGCGACGAAGGGCCGCTGAGCGAGCTCGGCGCGGATTTCGGTGATTGCGTGGCGGATCGTGTCGGGCAGTGTGGTGGTCGGCTTGGTGGGGTGCACCCGTCCGTGGGTGAGGGTCATCGGGGGGGTGAGCAGGAGTTCGACCAGCCGGATGTCGGGCATTCCGGTGAGGCGTCGGGCGGTTTCCAGGGGCAGGCCCGGGTCCAGGGGGTTGGTGGTGGCGTGGGTGGTGACGGCCTTGGCGAGCTGGGTGGCGCGCTGGGCGAGCAGGGTGGGGTCCAGCAGCCATCCGGCTGCTTGTGGTGTTCCGGGGGGTTCGGGTGCGCCCATGGCGATGAGTTCGTTGCGTCGGATGATGCCGCGGCGGCGTAGTTCGGCGGCTCCGTCGGGGGTGGCGGCCATGGTGGCGAGTTCGGTGGCGCGGGTTGTGGCCGCTCCGCGGCGGCGTAGCAGGGGTGGGGCGACGTCGAGCACGGTGATCCCGGTGGGGATGCGGTGGGTTCCGGGGTCGCGCAGCAGCGCGCGGTCCCCGATCCGGAGCGGCAGCTCGTGGGCGAGGGTTAGGCGGGCGGTGTCCTCGCCGAGGGGTCGAAGGCGAGTGGCGACTGCGGCGGTGCCGGTGTGCAGCATCACCTTTCGGGGCAGCTCGGCCGCTGGGGGGTGGGAGAGCCGGACGTCGAGGGTGCTGGTGGCCAGCCAGGCTCCCGGGGTGAGCAGGGCATCCCCGCGGCGCAGAGCCTCCCGGGGTAGGCCCCGCAGGTTGAGGGCTACCCGGGCCACCGCTGGCGCCGAGGAGACGGGCTGGCCTAGGGACTGCAGTCCGCGTAGCCGCACCCGCCGTCCCCCGGGGCCCACCTGTAGCTCGTCGCCGACGTGCAGTGTCCCGGCGGAGAGCGTTCCGGTGACCACGGTGCCGGCGCCGTGGATGGTGAACACCCGGTCCACCCACAGTCGGATGTCGGCGCTGAGGTCTGGTGCGGGCAGGTCGGTGACCAGTGAGCCCAGTGCGGTGCGCAGCTCGTCTAGCCCGGCCCCGGTGGTGGCGGAGACGCAGACGGAGGGGATCTGTCCCAGCGATGAGGTCGCTAGGTGCTGCAGTGCCTGGGTGCGGGCCAGTTGCGGGTCCTTCAAGTCACTGCGGGTCACCGCCAGCAACCCGTGCCGGACGCCTAACGCGTCCAGCGCGTCGAGGTGCTCCTGGGATTGGGGCATCCAGCCTTCGTCAGCGGCGACCACGAACAGGACGGCGGGTACGGGGCCGATGCCGGCGAGCATGGTGGGGACGAACCGCTCGTGCCCGGGGACGTCGACGAAGGCCACGGTCGTTCCGGTGGGCAGGGTGGTCCAGACGAACCCCAGATCCAGCGTCATCCCCCGGCGGCGCTCCGCCTCCCATCGGTCGGGTTCCATCCCGGTCAGGGCGCGCAGCAGGGTGGATTTGCCGTGGTCGACGTGGCCTGCGGTGGCTAGGACGTGCACGCCAGCACCGCGTCCCGCAGTACCGTGTCCTGCTCGGCGTCGAGGGCGCGGAGGTCGAGCAGGCAGCGGTTGTCGTGCAGGCGCCCGAGTACGGGGGGGTGGGTGGAGCGCAGCAGGGGGGCGTAGTGGGCGGGCAGGCTGACTGCGGCACTGTCCAGCATCACCCCTGGCGCGCCGCCGCCGCCGACCGTGGCCTGGGAGGCCACCGCGATGGCGTCCACCCCGGCCGCGGCTAACGCTGTGGCGATCACCTTGGCGCGTTGCTGCAGCGTGGGCGGGTCCGCGGCCAGGGCTTGCGCGGTGGGGCTGGCCGGTCCTCGCAGGGTGGCTTCCAGCGCGGCGAGGGTGAGCTTGTCCACCCGCAACGCCCGGGCCAGTGGGTGGCGCCGCAACCGGCTCACCAGTTGCTTAGCGCCCAGTAGCAGGCCGGCTTGCGGGCCGCCGAGGAGCTTGTCGCCGCTGGCCGTGACCAGATCAGCGCCGTGGGCCAGGGTGGTAGCCGCATCAGGCTCCTCCGGCAGGGCGGGGTGCGGTGCGAGCAGTCCCGAGCCGATGTCAGCGACCAGGGGTACGCCCAGCCCGGTCAGCTGCGCTACTGGTACCGAGGAGGTGAACCCACTGATGCGGAAGTTCGAGGGGTGCACCTTGAGCACGAAGGCGGTCTGCGGCCCGATCGCCGCCGTGTAGTCCTCCCGGGCCACCCGGTTGGTGGTACCAACCTCGCGCAGGTGGGCACCGGTGGACTCCAGCAGCTCAGGGATGCGGAACCCATCACCGATCTCCACCATCTCACCGCGCGCCAGCACGATCTCCCGACCCGCCGCCAACGCGGTCGCGGCGAGCACCAACGCCGCAGCGCCGTTGTTCACCACCGCAACACCCCCTGCCGCCGGCACCGCCTCGGCCAACGCGGCCCACGCCCCCGCCCCCCGCACCCCCCGCCTCCCGGTGGCCAGATCGAGTTCCACATCAGTAGTGCCAGCCGCCACCACCAACGCCTCCACCGCAGCAGCCGACAACGGCGCCCGACCCAAATTGGTATGCAACACCACCCCCGTGGCATTGAGCACCGGACGCAGACTCGCCGCGGTCTCCGGCAAACCCGCCAACACCTCCGCCACCAGCGCCCCCGGCGGCAAGGCACCCTCACGCACCCGCTGCTGAGCCGCAGCCACCACCTGCTTCACCTGCTGACGCCCCAACCGCCGCTCAGCGGCGAGGACAGCCGGAACAGCCAGCACCGCATCGGTACGCGGAACCCGCCGGCGCGCATCCACAGCCCGCACGCTAGCGCCCCTCACCACCTACCACCACCCCCTCGGCAGCGGAGGTTGGCGATCTCGCCGAGGGTGTCCTTGTCATGGTCGATGACGCCAGGGAAGGTACCGGGGATGTCGTCCACGACTTGCGAGGCGGTGCCGATCTTCAGCAGGAGGCGCACGGCTGGCTCAATGTCCGCGATGGCGTGGCCGACGAGGGTGGCTCCGAGGACGAAAGGAAACGAGTAGCAGTAGTGCGCAGCCTTGCGTTCACCGATTAACAGAAGGTCGCCGATCGTGACGTCGGTCAGAGGCTTTTCCTCGGCGAGTAGTTCGGCGAGTTGGCCGCGTTGGTTGACATACAGCGTGTCGGTAATGAGCCGGACCAGCACCCTGCCGGCTTCGCCGGGCACATCAGCCGCCACGCGGAACAGGACACCGACGAGAAAGTCGCCGTAGTACAGCGCGAGGTCTTTGCCGTGTTGGGTCAGTTGCCCCACCGTGTTGGATAGGGCCACCGGAAGCGGGGGTGGTCTGTCCTCCAGTCGGTAGCGGGGGGTGCCCGGTGCGATCGGCAGGTCATGGGTGACCTCCTCGGGACGGGTGTTCGTGGCGTTGGGGCGGGGTTGATGCCTGTGGCTGCCCGTGAGCGTGGTGTGGATCATGCTTGGGTGGGTCCCGGAGAGGGTGGGAACATTTCCCCGACCGTCGTGGTCGCCCTTGACGTGGGCGAACGGGGGACTACGCGAGGCGGGGGTTCGTGATCACGGCTAGGGTGGGGGCGCCGATCCGGTCGGTGACGGCCGACGGTCAGCGCGGCCCACTCGCAGAGCAGCAGTAGCGCTGAGTTGTCAACGCTGGGCGCATACTGCCACTGTCCAGCATCCACCACGGTCAACGGTCGTGTTTTCCCGGGAATTTCCCCCCGCCCATCACGGTCGCCCTGACCTGGGCAAATAGATCGCTGGGGGCGGAGAACTTCCCGGTGATACGGCCGCTGCGCCCCCGCGCCGGACCGGGTTGGGAGCTACCGTTTTGCAGCGGATTCGGTACTGCACGCGACATTTCTGGGGGTGGGTGATGCCTCGACGACCGGAGGCCTCGGCGAAAGCCGAGCGTGATCAGCTTCGGGATCGGATGCGGGCTCTGGGGTGCTCGATTCCTCAGATCGCCGCAGAGATGGCTCGCAGGTTCAGTCTGCGGCCCCGGGTGGCTTGGCGGCTGGCCTTGGACTGGCCGCAGTGGAAGCTGGCCCAGCGCTACAACACCCTCCATCCGGGGGCGAGGCTGTCGGATCACCGGGTCAGCGAGTACGAGACTTGGCCGCACGGTGGTGCCCCCTTCAGCCTGCGCTATCTGGTCCGGTTGGCCGCCACCTATGGCCATGGGTGCACTCCCTTCCAGCTGGTGGACGCCGACGATCTGGAGCACCTCTCCCCGACCGACCGCAGTCTGCTCACCTCCTCCCCGAGCGGGTACCCACCCGCCAAGTTCACCCTGGAGATCGCGCGCACTACGCCGGGTGATCGAACTGACCCCGATCGGGTGGCTGGATACCGGGGCGGGGACACTGTCCGGGGCAGTCGACGTATTGTGCGCTGCGACGCCCGGGGTGTGCCGATCCGTGAGGAGGTCATGGTGGCGGCCGAGGAGTCCGCCCAGTTCCATCGCTGGAGCGCGGCCACCAACGTCGATGATGCCGTGCTGGAGCAGATGACGGCCGACGTCGCCGAACTCGCCCGGCGGGAGCAGATCGACCCGCCCGCCGCGATGTTCTCCCGCCTGCTCGGTCCTCGCGATGACGTGTTCGCGTTGATCGCCGGACAGCACCAGCCCCGGTACACCACAGACCTTTACAAGATCGCTGGGCAGCTGTGTGCGCTGCTGTCCATCGCCACCTTCGACCTGGGGTATCCGCACGCCGCCGATACCCATGCCCGGACCGCACTGCACTGCGTCGAGATGTCCGGTTACACCCCGCTGCGGGTGTTCATCCGCCGGGGGCAGTCCAGTACGGCCTACTGGGAGGGGCGTTACAACGAGGCTGCCCAGCTCGTGGAGTCCGCCCTGCCCGATGCCACCAGCGGAACGTCCCTGTTGCGGCTGACGAGTCTGCAGGCCCGGATCCACGCTGCCCGCCGTCAACCCGGCGAGGTCAGACGGGCCTTGGCGCTGGCGGCGACCGCCCCCACTGACCCCACCCCTGAGGAGCCGGGCACCTTCGGCTTCGATACTGGGAGCGCCGCCTACTGCGCCAGCGAGGCCCACTATGCCCTCGGCGGCACCGACAATCTGAACGCCGCCGTGGACTGGGCACGCATCGCGCTGGAGGAGTTCAGCGCCGAGGCCCAGCCCAAGGCTATGCACATTGCCGTTGCCCGCTTCGACCTCGCCCTCGCCCACCTGGGTCGAGGCGACTTGGAGGCGGTCGGTGAGCATCTCGCGCCCGTGTTGCGCTCCACTCAGGCCGAGTACCGCACCGTGCCGGTGATCGGCCGGGCTCGCTCCCTGAACACCCTGCTGGCCCAGCGCACCGACCTCACCTCGCCCACCCTGACCGCCCTGCGCGAGGACCTCGCCGAGTTCTGCACTCACCCCGCCCCCACCCCGCCAGGCCTAGAACCGGAGACCACCACCTGACCCACGACAGACCCCGAAGGAGCGCAGCACAATGCTGCGGTGGTGCATGCTGCCCGGGGCACGCGCTTGTTCGACAGCTTCGACCACCAGAGTTCCCGTGGAAAACCCTGGTCAATTCCCTATGGCCCACGCCCGAGAAGTCGGTGCAGGTTCAGAATCGCAGGACGATCTCACCGTCCTCCACAGTTACCTCACCGGCCGTTGTAGTCGATCTGAGAGGTGCGCAGCGCGACCCGGGCGAATTTGCCGAGCTGGTAGGCCTTTTCGTTGGTCAGTCCACCGCCGCCGAAGCAGCCCACACCGTCCGGGCCGTGGTGCTGCTGGGAGCGACGCACGGCATGGGCAACCCGGTCCGGGGCGTCGTCCCAGGTCGTCGGCCTGAGCGGGGCATCGCGCCGGTCGCGGACCAGAGGCTCGGTCAGGCGCTCCGGATGGTCGAGTAACTCCGCTGCAGTCCAACCCTTGCTGCACAGGCCGCCTCGGTTGGTAGGGAAATCCCCTGGGGCTCCAGATGGACCCGAGGGGGAACAACGCGCAAGGTGATGCCACATTGCAGCGAGCAGTACGGGCCGTGCGTCCGCGTCGGTGGGCCATCCACGTTCCCACCGTCCACCGACTTCATTTCCGCACCGTTGTCTGCCAGTTACGCTCACCTATCGTTTGCTCCCCCGCTGGGCTCCTTCTCGTAGCGGCTTATCCCGCAAGTGCCGTTGCAATGTTAATAACGGGAAAAGTCTGCGGAGTAGTGCTTGGGCTTGCCTACGCAGCGTGTGACCATGGACAGCGTGGATGCGTCGGCTGCGGAGATCACCAATATTCCAGCGGGCCGGCCGCCGATGACCCAGCCGCCGATGACGCTGACAGCTCCTCAACACGAGTGGAGCGCCGAACGGGGCAAGCGCCTGGACTCGGTGGCCGCCCAAGCGGGCGTCATTTCCGAGTCACAGCACCAGGCGCTGCGGGCCGACATCCGCCTGCTCTCGACGTTGCTCGGAGAGACCTTGGTGCGCCATGGCGGCAAGGAGCTGCTTGAGCTGGTGGAACAGGTACGGGGGCTGGCTCGGGCGGCTTTGCGGGACGGCAGTACGGAGATCAGATCGCTGCTCTCCACTTTGGATATCGGCACAGCTGTCCAGCTCACCCGGGCGTTCTCCACCTATTTCCAGCTCGCCAACGTGGCGGAGCAGCTGCACCGCTCGCGGGAGCAGCGTGCCCAGCTCGGCGGCCAGTACGGGCCGTTGCGCGCGGTGGTGAAGCAGCTGGCGCGGGATGTGGACCGGGCCGAGGTCGAGGACGTGCTGGGACGAATGCAGCTGCGGCCGGTGTTCACCGCGCATCCGACTGAGGCGTCCCGCGCGTCCGTGCAAAGCATCCTGCGTCGGGTGGCCGACGTCCTCGACCAGGACCTGCCTGAGGAGCAGATGCAGCGGCGACTCGCGCGGCTGGTGGACCAGCTGTGGCAGACCGACGAGATCCGACCCGGCAAGCCAACGGTCTTAGACGAGGCCCGGGCGGTCGCCTACTATCTCGAGCGGCTCGGCACCCACGCGGTGCCCGACCTCCTGGAGGACCTGGAGGACGAGCTTGGCCGGGCGGCGTTCACGCTACCGCCACGGTCTCGTCCGGTGGTGCTCGGCTGCTGGGTCGGGGGGGACCGCGATGGCAACCCCCACGTCTCCCCCCAGGTCACCCTCGACGCCTTGCGGCTCTATGCGGACCGGGCGCTGAACATCCAACTGACGCTGATCGATCAGCTCATTCAGGAGCTGAGCGTGTCCACCCGCGTGGTCGGTGTCTCCGAGGCACTGCGCCGCAGCCTCGCCCATGACCGGCGCTTGCTACCGGAGGTCTATGACCGCTACATCCGAATCAACGCCAATGAGCCGTACCGGCTGAAGTGCTCGTTCATCCATGCCCGCCTGACCCGAACCCAGCAGCGGCTTCGCGAGGGTCTTCCCCACCAGGAGGGTCACGACTACCTGGGGACCGAGTCTTACCTTGCCGACCTGGAGATGATGGACGCCTCGCTGCGTGGGCATCTCGGCGACCGCATCGCCGAGGGCACCCTGGCCAGAACGCTGCGCAGCGCCGGAGCGCTGGGCCTGCACCTCGCGGCCCTCGACGTGCGCGAGCACGCCGAGAGGCACCACGCTGCTCTTGCCGCCCTCTACGACCCGCTCGATGAGCTCCCCCGGCCCTACGCCGAGCTCGACCGCGCCGAGCGGACGGCGCTGTTGTCCCGAGAGCTGGCCGGACGGCGGCCGCTGACCACCCGCTGCGCCGAGCTACCCCCCACGGCGTCGGACGTGCTCGCCGTCTTCGACGCGATCCAGTCTGCCCAGCACACCTTCGGTGAGCCGGCGGTCAGCACCTACATCATTTCCATGTCGAAGGGCGTGGACGACGTCCTGGCCGCCGCCGTGCTGGCCCGGGAAGCCGGGCTGGTCACCCTGGCACCACCGGGGGGTCGCGCAGCCGGTGGGTGCACCTGCCGGGTGGACTTCGTGCCGCTGTTCGAGACAGTCACCGAGCTACGCTGCGCCGGAGCGCTGTTCGACGCCATGCTCCGCGATGCCTCCTACCGACGGCTGGTTCGAGCCCGGGGAGACCTGCAGGAGGTGATGCTCGGCTACTCCGACTCCAACAAGGACGCCGGGATCACCACCTCACACTGGGAGATTCAGAAGGCGCAGCGCCAGCTGCGCGACACTGCGGCGGCGCATCGGGTTCGGTTGCGGCTCTTCCACGGCCGCGGTGGCTCGGTCGGCCGTGGTGGCGGCCCGGCAGGGGAGGCGGTGGCCGCCTCGCCCTACGGCGCGGTCGACGCGACGATGAAGGTTACCGAGCAGGGTGAGGTGATTTCCGACAGATACTCGCTGAGCGCGATGGCCCACGACCACCTGGAGATTCTCCTCGCCGCGGTGCTGGAGGCCACCCTGCTCCACCAGACCTCACGGGTACCGCCGGAGGTGCTGGCTCGGTGGGACGAGGCGATGGACGTGGTCAGCGGGGCCGCCTATGTAGCCTATCGCGACTTTGTCAGCCTTCCGGGGCTCAGCGAGTTCTTCTCCGCCGCCACCCCGGTCGACGAGTTCGGCTGGCTGAATATCGGGTCCCGACCGATGCGGCGACCGGGCAGCGGGAAAGTCACCCTCGACGGGCTGCGGGCGATCCCGTGGGTGTTCGGATGGACCCAGACCCGAATGGTCGTGCCCGGTTGGTACGGCCTCGGCAGCGGCCTGCGGGCCGCCCGTGAGGCCGGGCTTGGCCCGGTGCTCGAGCAGATGCGGGACTGGGCGTTCTTCACCAACCTGCTGGGAAACGTCGAGATGACGCTGGCGAAGACCGACCTGCGGATCGCGGAGTATTACGTCTCGTCCCTCGTCGAGCCCGGTCTGCAGCCGCTGTTTGACGCCATCGTCGACGAGCATGACCTCACCCAGAGTGAGGTGCTGCGGCTGACCGGCGGCTCGACCCTGCTGGCCCGTCATCACCTGCTGCGCCACAGCCTGCAGGCGCGGGCCGCCTACCTGGAGCCGTTGCATCACCTCCAAGTCGCGCTGCTGGCCCGGCGTCGTGAGGTGGATGAGCCCGACCCGGATTTACGTGGTGCCCTGCTGCGGACGGTCAACGGGATCGCGGCCGGGATGCGCAACACGGGCTGAGCCCAGGACAGGTCAGGCGCTGCCGGAGTGACCGTATTGCGGGGGCGGGACACTTCGGGTATCTCGACGCGCCAGAGGAATTCATCGCCGCGGTCCTATGTGCGGTGGTGAACGAGCCATAATTGGATCCGGGAGTTGGTGTCCTGGCCGGTGTGGGGCCAAGCGGGAGGAGTTCGTGCGGTGCTTCCGGCTGGGCGCGCAGGACGTGTTCGAGGAGGTGGAGACGCTGTGGCTGGGCTTGGTGGAGCCGCTGCCGCGGATCCCAGGCGGACGTGATGCCGGGCGTGGGCGGCCAGCAAGTTGACAGTGCCCGTTGTCCCTCGATACCCTCCGTGACCGCTAGACGAGATACTTCGAGCGGGGGTTGAGGTCAGACATATGGGTGCACTACCGGCTGGACCGGGGGCGGGGGCTCGTGAGCTGGTTCGCGCATTCGGATTTTGTTATTGAACATCTGTTAGTTAGTTAATGGGTCGCAATTATCTTGTGCGCTGCGGATATACGGAGTTGCTTCGCGGTGCCGGTTGATCTGCCCGGTTCGCTGCTCATGGCCCGGGCTATCCGCTGAGGCGGCCTCCTACGGGACAGGTACTTCCATCGAGGTGGCGTGACTAGCCGACGATGCGAATAGTGCGCAGTGGTGTGAATAGCTATTCTTTCGCCGGTGGACACGACTCTTGAACGTAATGTGGGGCCTCGTATCGTCTTTCTGTTTTTCTCTCCGTGTGTTTTCCCTGTCGATGTGAATAGAGATTGGCGGTGTGTGGTGTGACTGAGTCAGTGCAGGCGGAGTTGAGTATGAATGGTGCGCGGTCGCAGTTGAGTTTGGCGACGGCGGCGGCTCGTAATTTGGCGACGACGACCAAGAGCCAGCCGCAGATGCAGGGGATCACGTCGCGGTGGTTGTTGCGGATCTTGCCGTGGGTGGAGGCCTCGGGTGGGGTTTTCCGGGTGAACCGTCGGCTGAGTTATGCGATGGGGGACGGTCGGGTGACCTTCGTCCCGAACGGGGCCGAGGTGCGGGTCATCCCTGCTGAGCTGTGTGAGTTGCCGGTGCTGCGGGGTTTTGAGGACGCCGAGGTGTTGGCTGCGTTGGCGGGTCGGTTCGTGCAGCGGGAGTACGCCGCTGGTAACACGCTTGTCGAGATGGGCCAGCCGGCTGATCAGCTGGTCCTTATCGCTCACGGCAAGGTCAACAAGATTGGTCCGGGGAAATATGGTGAGCCGACGGTATTGGATGTCTTGGCCGACGGCGACTATTTCGGTGACCAGGCGTGGGTGGAGTCGCAGGAAACCTGGGATTTCACGGTCAAGGCGGTGACCGCGTGTACGGTGCTGGTGGTACCCCGATCGGTCCTGGAGGAGATGGTTGGCCGATCTGAGGAGTTGCGGGCCCACCTAGAGCGGTTCCGGACCCATGCTCAGCAACCCCAGAACGCACACGGTGAGGCCCACGTCGAGCTAGCTGCGGGTCATGAGGGCGAGCACGAGTTGGCGGGCACGTTTGTCGACTACGAGATCGCACCGCGAGAATACGAGCTCAGCGTGGCCCAGACTGTGCTGCGGGTGCATACCCGGGTAGCGGATCTGTACAACAACCCGATGAACCAGGTCGAAGAGCAGCTCCGGTTGACCATCGAGGAACTGCGGGAACGCCAAGAACACGAGCTGATGAACAACCGGGACTTCGGGCTCTTGCACAACGCCGATTTCTCTCAGCGTATTCACACCCGGAGCGGACCCCCCACACCTGATGACTTTGACGAACTGCTGGCTACTGTGTGGAAGGATCCGGCGGTGTTCCTGGCCCATCCCCGCGCCATCGCGGCGTTCGGTCGGGAATGTAACCGTCAGGGCGTCTACCCGCAGAGCGTCGAGATCAACGGCCACATGATGCCGGCCTGGCGCGGCATACCCGTCCTGCCCTGCAGCAAGATCCCCATCACCGATGGTCACACCAGCTCGATTGTGCTGCTCCGCACCGGTTTGGAGAAGCAAGGCGTAATCGGCTTGCGCCAGACCGGTATCCCCGATGAGGTCCAGCCCGGGCTGAACGTCCGCTTCATGGGCATCAACGAGAAGGCCATCACCTCCTACTTGGTCAGCACTTACTACTCGGTGGCGGTCCTGGTGCCTGATGCGCTCGGCATCCTCGAAAACGTCGAGATCGGGTAGGGAAGCGAGCCGGAGGACATCGGAAAGGTTGAGGGCAGACCATGCAGCCCTACGAGCTGCCGGACTTCTACATGCCGTATCCCGCTCGCCTGAACCCCCATCTGGACACGGCGCGGGCCCACACCAAGGCGTGGGCCCATGAGATGGGGATGTTGGACGCCCCACTGGAGGAGCCTGGCGCAACGATCTGGGACGAGGCCACGTTCGATTCCATGGATTTCGCTTTGCTGTGCGCATATACCCATCCCGACGCGCCGACCCGCGAGCTTGATCTGGTGACGGACTGGTATGTCTGGGTGTTCTATTTTGATGATCATTTTTTGGAGGTTTACAAGCGCAACCAGGACCAGGCCGGCGCGAAGAAGTACCTGGACGGGCTGCCCGCGTTCATGCCGTTAAGCCCGGCCGACGTTGCGCCGGAGCCGACCAATCCGGTCGAGCTCGGGTTGATCGATCTGTGGGCGCGGACGGTCCCGAACAGGTCACCGGAATGGCGATCACGGTTTTTCGAGAGCACCAAGAACCTTCTCTACGAGTCGACCTGGGAGCTTGCCAACATCAGTGGGCGCCGAGTCGCGAACCCGATTGAGTACATCGAGATGCGCCGTAAGGTCGGCGGCGCCCCCTGGTCGGCCGATCTCGTGGAGCACGCCGCGTTCGTCGAGGTCCCGGCCAGGGTTGCGGACAGTCGGCCGATGCGTGTCCTCAAAGACACCTTCGCCGACGGCGTGCATCTGCGCAACGACCTGTTTTCCTACCAGCGGGAGACCGAACATGAAGGTGAAGTCAACAACTGCGTCCTGGTGCTGGAGCGGTTTTTGGATGTCAGCCCGCAGCGTGCCGCGGACCTGACCAACGACATCCTGACCTCCCGCCTGCAGCAGTTCGAGAACACTGCCCTTACCGAGCTACCGTCTCTGTTCGAGGAGCACGGCCTGAACCTGCTGGAACGCGAAAGTGTTCTGCTCTACGTAAAGGGCTTACAGGATTGGCAGTCTGGTGGTCATGAGTGGCATATGCGGTCGAGCCGTTACATGAACAAGACGGCGACTCGTGAAACGTCGGTGGTGGAACGACTGCTGGGCGGGCCCACTGGTTTGGGTACTTCGGCAGCGCGGATCATGCTGTCGTCAGGTGCCCTGGGTCTACAACGGTCGAAAAGCTATCTGCACATGCCCTACGAGACAGTAGGACCGACCACCCTGCCCACATTCTACATGCCGTATACTGTGCGGATCAATGCCAACCTGGGTCGGTCGCGTCAGTATTGCATCGACTGGGCCCGCCGGATGGGCATGCTGGAGTCGGTCCCCGGTGTTCCAGGTCTCGGCGTCTGGGATGAGGAAAATATCGCGTTATTCGATTTCGCGGTCTGCGCCGCACGGATTCATCCGGACGCATCCGGGCCTAAGCTCGATCTATCCTCAGCCTGGCTGACCTGGGGGGCCTACGGAGACGACCTTTTTCCGGCGCTTTTCTGGAGTACCCGCGACATGGCGGCAGCCAAGGCGTTCAACTCCAGGCTGCCGCTGTTCATGCCGTTGGATTGCTCTGCCACACCACCGCCGGTCAATCCGTTTGAAACGGGTCTTGCCGACCTGTGGATCCGCACGGCATCCCCGATGACCATCGATCAGCGGCGCCAGTTCCGTCAGGGCGTTGAGGCCATGACGGCAAGCTGGTTGTGGGAGCTGGCGAACCACATCCAGCATCGGATCCCCGACCCGGTTGACTATGTCGAGATGCGACGCAAGACATTCGGCTCAGATCTCACGATGAGCCTGGCCCGCATCACGCGGAGCGGCGAGATCCCGGCCGAGGTCTTCCAGACCCGGACGCTGCGTGCGCTGGAGAGTTCGGCTGCCGACTACGCCTGCTTCACGAACGACGTTTTCTCCTACCAGAAGGAGGTCGAGTTCGAAGGCGAGGTGCACAACTGTGTGCTGGTCATTCAGAAGTTCCTCGACATCGACCGTCAACACGCGGTCTGGGTCGTCAACAACCTGATGACCTCGCGACTGCAGCAATTTGAGCACATCATCGACACCGAGCTGCCTTTCGTCGCAGACGAGTTCGGCCTGGATGCAGATGCCCGCCATGCCCTGGACGCCTACGTCGTCGGACTGCAGGACTGGATGGCCGGCATCCTCAACTGGCATATGTTGACCGGCCGGTATGGCGAATCGGCATTGCGGTGGCGCTACCGGAGACCACTGCGGTGGGCCGGCGGCCCAACCGGGCTGGGCACTTCGGCTACTGTTCTCAACCTGCTGAGCGGCGTGCGGGCCCCAGCTTAAGTATTCTGCCGACCTTCTGTGCATAAATGATTGGTGGTGCGTGGTGTGACCGAGTCGGTGCGGTTGGAGCCGAGTGTGAATGGTCAAAGGCCGCAGAATGGTGCGGCACCGCAGCTGAGTTTGGCTACGGAAGCTGCTCGTACGTTGGCGGTGACGACGAAGTCCGTGCCGCAGATGCAGGCGATCACGCCACGGTGGCTGCTGCAGGTATTGCCGTGGGTCGAGATCTCGGGCGGGGTTTTCCGGGTAAACCGTCGGCTGAGTCACGCGGTGGGTGACGGACGGGTGACGTTCGACGCAACGGGTCCGCAGCTGCGGGTCATTCCCGACGACCTGTGCGAGTTGCCGATGCTGCGAGGTTTCGATGATCCCGAGGTCCTGCGCGCGCTGGCCGATCGGTTCGAGCAGCGGGACATGGAGTCCGGTACCACGATAGTGGAGACGGGGCAGCCGGCTGATCGCGTATTTCTTATTGCGCATGGCAAGCTTAACAAGATCGGCCCGGGGAAGTATGGCGAGCCGACCGTGTTGGCTGTGCTGGCCGACGGGGACTATTTCGGTGATCGGGAGTTGGTGGAGTCCCGCGACAGCTGGGGCTTTAGCGTCACGGCGGTGACCCCGTGCACCGTGCTGGCAGCTCCCCGTCGGGCGCTGGAGGAGATCGTCGGAGGGTCCGAGGCGTTGCAGGCTCACGTCGAGGCGTTCCGGGCCCAGGCCGGCCAGCCGCAGAACAAACATGGTGAAGCCGCTATCGACCTGAGCGCTGGCCATGAGCAGGAATCGGAGTTGGCGGGGACCTTTGTCGATTATGAGGTCGCCCCCCGGGAGTATGAGCTCAGCCTGGCGCAGACTGTACTGCAGGTGCATACTCGGGTGGCGGATCTGTACAATAATCCGATGAACCAGGTCGAGCAGCAGTTGCGGTTGACTATTGAGGCGCTACGGGAACGCCAAGAACATGAGCTGATTAACAACCAGGACTTCGGGCTGTTGCACAACGTCGACCGCAAACAACGTATCAATACCCGAACCGGCCCGCCCACTCCTGATGACCTTGACGAACTGCTCTGCCGCCGGCGGAAGTCCAGGTTTTTCCTGGCCCATCCTCGCACGATCGCCGCGTTTGGTCGAGAATGTAACCGCCGGGGCGTCTACCCGCAGCACGTCGACGTCGATGGCCGCACGATGCCCGGCTGGCGCGGCGTACCAATCTTTCCCTGCGACAAGATCCCTATTACCGAAACCCGCACCAGCTCGATCCTCGCGGCGCGCACCGGTACGGACGACGACGGTGTGATCGGCTTGCGCCAGACTGGCCTTCCCGACGAAATCCAGCCGGGGCTCAGCGTCCGCTTCATGGGCATCAACGACAAGGGAATCCTTGAGTATTTGGTCAGCGCTTACTACTCGGTGGCGGTCCTGGTGCCCGATGCGCTCGGCATCCTGGATAACGTCGAAATCGGCCGTTAGGGGGAGGAATCAGGGCCATGACCGTCATTGACGTGACGATCGAGGGTCGGTCGGCACTCGAGGTGCTCGCGTGGAGCCGCACTACTGTCGAGCCCGCCCTGCGCGCGGCGGTGGACACGCTGCCGTCGGCGATGCGGCGCATCGCCGGCTACCACTTCGGTTGGTGGGATGAACATGGCCAGCAGGAATCGGCCCCGGACGGTCACGCGAAGGGGGGCAAAGCGATCCGACCCGCGCTGGTCCTGCTGAGCGCCCAGGCCGTGGGCGGTGCGCCGGCCGCGGCGGTGTCGGCGGCGGTCGCAGTAGAGCTGGTGCACAACTTCTCGCTGCTGCACGACGACGTGATGGACGGTGACCTCACCCGCCGCCACCGGCCCACGGCGTGGAGCGTGTTCGGGGTCAATGCGGCGATCCTGGCCGGGGATGCGTTGCTGACGTTGGCGTTGGACGTGCTCGCCGCTAGCGGGAACCCGGCCGCGACGGAGGGGATGCGGATGCTCAGCGCGGCGGTGCAGGATTTGGTGGACGGCCAGAGCACGGATTTGTCCTTCGAGCAGCGCGTTCAGGTGGAGTTGGCTGAATGCCTGCGGATGGCCCAGGGAAAAACGGGTGCCCTGATGGGGTGCGCCTGCGCGGTGGGCGCCTGCTTCGGAGGTGGCAGCCCGAAACAAGTTGAGCATTTCCGCGACTTCGGCGCGCACCTGGGCTTGGCGTTCCAGCACGTGGATGACCTGCTGGGTATTTGGGGAGACCCGGCGCTGACCGGTAAGCCGGTTTATTCGGACCTGCACAGTCGGAAGAAGTCCCTCCCGGTGGTGGCCGCCTTGACCTCAAGCACTCCGGCCGGGCGAGAACTGGCCGCGCTCTACCACCGTGACCAGTCGCTATCTGGTAGCGACTTAGTTCGTGCTGCGGAGCTGATCGACGTCGCGGGCGGGCGCGCCTGGAGCCAGACCCAGGCCGAGGAGCTGCTGACCCAGGCGATGGGGGACCTGACCTCGGCCAACCCGACAGCGCGAGCCGCCCAGGAGCTGGCTGCGCTCGCCCGGCTGGCCACCTACCGAGACCACTGAGTCCCGAAACACTCAACCCTCGACCTCAAGGAAAGGCTTGATCGCATGCCCGAGTGGATTTATAGTTTGCCTAATTGGCTAACTCTACTCCTGTTTACTGGAGTTTCGCTCGGCACCTGTTGGGGTTTGATACGACTTCTTCGACCCCTGATGGAACGGTGGTTCAAGGACGACCATGAAAGCCGTAATGGTATCATTGACATTTTGGTCGCTGGCACTGGCCTGTTCTACGGCCTGCTGCTAGGCCTGATCGCCGTGGGTGCCTATACCAACTATTCAAATGCTGATGACGCAGTGTCTCGCGAAGCCAACGCGGCGGGTGTACTGTATCGGGACGTCTCGAACTTCCCGGAGCCACAGCGGTCCGAGCTACGGGCGGATATCTCCCACTACATAGAAGTAGTGATTAACCAAGAGTTTCCGTCGGCCCACCAGGGAAAATTACTAGCCGCCGCTACGCCGGTCGCCACGAAAATACAGAACGAAATCGCTTCGTTCGCACCCACCAGCTTTGCGGGAGCGGCACTGGACAACGAAACTTTTCACCAGTTCTCTAATTTTATTGATGATCGAAACCAGCGACTGAATAAGATGACCTCGAGTCTTCCTCGCACGCTCTGGTTCGTGCTCATCGTCGGCGCGGTTATAAACCTCGCCCTCATCGCCATGCTCGGCGTGAGAAAAATAGGAGCCCATCTGGTGCTCTCCGGGATCTTCGCTGTTTTCCTGAGCTTGATGTTGTTTTTGACCGCTAATTTGGATCACCCTTTTCTCGGTGAATTTAGTATCTCATCGGATGCATTCGGAACGATCCGCAATATTGTAATCCCACAGATCCGCTGATAATGCAAGGAGTGTGCAGTGGACAACCACAAAACATCCCTACACGAGGAGCTGATAACCGCGCTGGGAGCGATCTGGTTGGAGTTCAAGGCATTCGCCCTCAGTGGGAACATGTTTGACCTTGCGCTCGGATTCATCGTTGGGACAGCATTCTCCAAACTAGTGGACAGCCTCGCTGGCGATGTCATCATGCAGGGCATCGCCGCGGTCTTCGGCAAACCGGACTTCAGAAACCTCGCCATCGGCCCCGTCCGCTACGGCTCGTTCCTCACCATACTTCTCAACTTCCTCTTACTTGCCTCCGTCTTGTTCATGCTCGTGAAGCTGCTGGGTAAAGCCGGCCTAGGCAACTTCACTGGCGGGGGAGGTACCCGAGGCACCCGGAACTGTACGCACTGCAAAGAAAGTGTGTCAGTACGCGCCCTTAAGTGTAAATGGTGCACTGTCGATCTCCACCCAGTCATACTCGACGCGGCCGACGAGGAGATCGCCGCCTCCCGGAACAAAATCGCGAAGACCTGAAAAACCACACCGGTCACCCTGTACCGTGCCAAATCTAAGCGCGTGGTCGTTGAGCAGGGAGTTTGTCGGTTTAGGCTGCTCGTCGGGCAGCGGTGAGAATCCGGCGGATCGTGCCCGCCCCCAGGCGGTGTCCCAGCCCGACCAGTTCGCCTTGGATACGGCGATGACCCCAGGATGGGTTCGCGTGAGCCAGGCGCAGCACCAGGTCGCGGATCTGGTCGCTGAGGGGTGGAGGGCCGGACTGGTTGGGGTAGGTCCACTTTCTGGTTACCAGGCGGCGGTGCCAGGACAGCAAGGTGGCGGGTGTGGCGATCCGATGTAGGCGCACCCGGCGGAGGAAGCGGACGGGCCAGCGCGGAGAGGATCGCTCGGTCCGGCCATCGGGGGCTAGGTCTGCGGACCTGACGGCGCAGCACCGCGACTTCGTGGCGCAGGATGAGGATCTGCCCGTCCTGAGCGGCGGTGCTGCGCCCCCAGCAGCCCAAGCCAGCCGAACACCGTGCAAAAGATCAGATACAGCAGTCGAAACAGCACGACCCGCGATCATGTCATGATCGCGGGTACCAAAGGGACCTGCAGGTCGCCACTCTAGTAACAAATTGTGGCACGGTACACGGTTCCTGTCTGGCAGACTCCCGGCCGTGGGCAGGTGGGACCGAGCGTCCTTCATTGTGGGTCTAGCTCTCCTAGTGGGTGGTGCTCTGGCGTGGATTGGATGGGTCTACCACCTGCCAGCATCTCAGCGCAGTACTGCACTCGTTGTCCCTGGATTTGCGGTGGCCCTGGCTGGTGTCCTCGTCAGTGCGCTGGCGTTGGTGGTGTCGTTGGGTCCTCGTCCACCGGCCCGGTCAGTGGATATTCTGGTTGAGCTACTCGCCGAGGCGGTGGACCGGCAGTGGCGGCGGGCGGCTGTCGAGCGGCGGTTGGTGACACCCGAGCCGATCCCTCTTCGCTGGTCGCTCAGTGACCAGAGTGACCAGGTTGTGATGGGCTCGGTGGCGGCCGCGGTTGGCGGACCGGAGAGGCCACCGGCGTTTCCGCCCCTGCCTCGGCAGGCCAGGATCGTTGAGGCAGATCTGCGCGCCGGTGGCGGGCGCAGCGAGTTGTATCACGTATACGCGGGGCTGGCGTCCGGTCGGGTCGTCGTGCTCGGCGCACCGGGTGGAGGCAAGAGCGGGTCGGCGATCCTGCTTCTGCTCGACGCGCTGAGTCACCGCTACGGCCTCACGAACAAGCAGCGGGCGCGGGTTCCGGTGCCGGTGCTGTTAACCACACGCGGCTGGGACCCTCACCGTGCGTCGGTACGGGACTGGCTGTGCGACCGGCTGGTGGAGACCTACCCGCTTTTCCAGCATCGCAGTGGCCGGGCTGAGGCGGTCGCGCTGGTTGATGCGCGGGATAAGGTGGCGCTGATTCTTGACGGATTTGACGAGATGGATCAGGCGCTACGTCCGGCCGCTCTAGAGGCCCTCAGTGATGCTCCCCTCCGGGTCGTCGTGCTTTCTCGTAGCGAGGAGATGAGCCAGGCGCTGAGCGCGTCGTGGTTCGTTGGTGCCGTTGTGGTGATCCTGGATGCCATCACCGGGTGCCAGGCCGCTGAGTATTTGAGGCGGGCCGCGCTTGGGCCACTACCGGTAGGCTGGGATCTGTTGCTCAGGCACTTGCGGGAACAGCCTGACAGTGCTCTTACGGGCGGGTTGTCCACGCCACTGGCTCTTACTCTTATCCGCGACACCTATGGGGCCGGTGATGATGTCAGTGAGCTGCTCAACTCCGGCCGCTATTCAACCCCTGACGATATCGAGCAGCACCTCATTGCCCGCGTGCTACCTAAGGCCTATACCCCTCGGCCGGGTAGGCCGCGGCCCCGCTACAACCTCGCTCAGGCGACACAGGTTCTGACCTTTATTGCATCGCGGATGAACCAATCTCATACGGGAGATTTCGCTTGGTGGCAAATTCCTCGATGGGCTCCCGTCGCCCCCCGCATTCTTGTTAGCGTCCTCGCGGGTGGGCTGATAGGCGCGCTGGCGTCCTGGTTCATGGCCTGCTTGGCGGTCGGGTTCGGGTATAACTCCTTTCATCTTGGGTTCGGATTGGGGTTAGGAATCTTTTTCGGGTTCGTACGTGGACGGGGGAATGGCGGACCTAAGCGGATAAGAAATTGGCAATCCGTCAGCTTCCGCCTACTTTTTTACAGGGGTTTTGTGTATGGGCTCACGTTTGGCATCACGGCCTTGCTTATCGTGTTCATGATGGGCGTCGCGTACGCTATGTCATTCGGATCCCGGCGTCAATTCCCGGATATTATCGCCGGATTAATTATCGCGCTTATGGCCGTGTTTTCGCTCGGACTTAAGCGCGAACCCATGAGTGGGGCCGCGGCGGACGAAAGCCGCTCTCCTCGCACGCGCAAGAGCTGGCTTACCGGAGGATCCATCGCACTCGGAAACGGGCTGCTGGTCGGGCTACTGGTCGGGCTTGCGGGCGGGCTTAAAAACGGGCTCTCGTTCGGGCTCGGCAGCGGTCTCATGTTCGGGTCTGTGTACGGAGTCGTGTTCGCGGTCGCGTACGGACTCATACGCCGCCTCTCCCATAAGTCCATGTTCGTGCTCGTTGAGGGTGAGCGCCGTCCCCTCGGCCCTCGTGAGAGCTGGCGTAGTGACCGGGTAACTATTCGGAATTCTCGTGATCAGGCGTGGCGATAACCAGCGTGACCTGTTCGCAGCGGTGACGCCGTGGCGGGGGTGACGGTGCCGGTGTTAGCCGGGCGGGGGTGGCTGTGCCCAGGCGTG
>Ga0213881_10000219_pt1 | contig 44750 bp, 34 predicted proteins | sample BarmaccoBMER_R08_FD_160104 | JGI IMG/M metagenome (GOLD analysis project Ga0213881, IMG submission 160104) | Barbacenia macrantha exposed rock microbial communities from rupestrian grasslands, the National Park of Serra do Cipo, Brazil - ER_R08 ...
GCTCTCCGCCTCGGCAACCCGTATAACCGCTGGCTGCTGATCTTCGACAATGCCGACCAGCCGGAAGATATCCGGCAGTATTTTCCGGGCGGTCCGGGCGATGTGCTGATCACATCACGGAACCATCGGTGGCAGGGAACGGTCGCCACTGTCCCGGTGGATGTGTTTACCCGGGCAGAGAGTAAGGAATTCCTGAGCAAACGAGCCCCGATCAAGGCCGCCGATCCCGATACCGACATGCTGGCCGACAAGCTGGGCGACCTTCCGCTGGCGCTCGACCAGGCCGGTGCGATGCTGGCCGAGACCGGCATGCCTGTCCGTGAATACATCGGGTTGCTCGATGACCAGTTCGTAAAGATAATGGCAGAGGGCAAGTCAGCAGACTATCCCGAGTCGGTGACGGCCGCGTGGTCGATTTCGGTCACCAAAGTGCGGGAGCAGTTGCCGCTAGCGCTGGAATTGCTGCGCTGCTGCGCCTTCTTCGGCCCGGACCCGATTCCGCGAGATGTATTCCGGCGCGGCTCACTGACCACCGGAACCAGGGTGAGTGAACTGATGGCGGATCCTATCCTGCTGGCTAGGGCCATCCGCGAGCTGGGCCGCTTCGCCCTGGTTGGTATCGGTGGTCGTGCGATTACGGTGCATCGCCTGGTCCAGGCCCTCCTCCGAGGCGAACTGGATGAGGATGAGCAGGCAAGATACCGGCGCGAGGTGCATCTGATCCTCGCCGCCGCCGCACCGCCGGATCCGGCCGACGACAGGCAGTGGCCACGGTATGCCGAGGTGCTCCCGCACGTGACGTCTGAAACGACCGACATGGCGCGTTCCCCGGACCCGGCTGTCCGCAGGTTTGCCCTGGATATGATGCGCTACCTTTACCTTTCGGGCGACTTCACATCCTGCCAGACACTGACCCGTAGATTTACCGAACAGTGGACGGAGGACTCCGGCCCAGACGACCCGTCCGTCCTTGACGCGGTGCGTATTTACGCTGACGTGCTCATGCTAATCGGCGAATATGGCGAGTCTTATACCGTTATCGAGGAGACGGTACGACGGGCTGAGAGAGTGCTGGGTGAGCGGGACCGGATCACCCTGTCTATGCGGAGTGCGCTCGCTGCAAACGAAAGGGCGCGTGGCAATTTTATGTCCGCGCTCAATCTGGATGCGGAGACACTCACCCTCAATGAGGACGCACTCGGACCAGCCAACGCGCAGACCGTGCGTGCCATCAGCAACCTTGGTCTCAACCATGGACTCAATGGGGATTACCGTAGAGCCAGAGAACTGAGCCAGCGCGCTTATCTCCTGGCAAGTGAAGCCGAGGCCGGCATCTCAGCGACCGAGGTTCTCATCTGCTGGTACAACCTAGCCTGGGCAGTCCGGCTTCAGGGCTTGTATACCGAGGCACGTGACGTGGGGGAGGACGCCTGGGATTACGGCAAGGAAAGACTCGGGCCTGATCACTTCGCTACCTTGCGGGCTGCCAACGGGTTGTCAATCACGCTACGCCGGATGGCGCCCCTTCGCGAAGAAGCGTTGCAGATAGCGCGCGAAGTGCTCGACCAGTGTCAGAAACGGTTCGGTGACCTCAACCCGGACACGATGGCCGTAGCCATCAACCTGGTCAATATCCAGCGGGTGAACGGCTTGACCGACGAAGCGCTTGCGCTTGCCGAGAGCACTATCGCCCGTTATCCCGAGGTCTATGGCGCGGATCACCCATACAATTACGGCTGCTCTGGGAACCTGGCATTGCTCCAGCGTGTCGCTGGGAAAGCAACTGAGGCACGCCGTCTAAACGAATTCGCCCTCGCGGGCCTGGACAGCAGGCTCACCCGTGACCACTACTATTCGCTTGTTGTGGCGGTCAACCTCGCCAGCGACCTCGCGGAGCTAGGGAAGATCGACGAGGCCCGCGCTCTCGGCGAGAACTCCCTGGAGCGGCTCATCAAGCTACTAGGTAGAGACCATCCGCTCACCCTCGGATGTGCGGCTAACCTCGTCGTGGATCTTCGGGCGGACCATGCGGAGGCGGAAGCCGAGAAGTTGGCTGCTGACACGATGAGTCGTTATGAAACGACACTCGGCCTTACACATCCCGACGCGATGGTCGCCGCGCAAGGAAGACGGCTCGACTTCGACTTCGATCCCCCGCCACTCTAACCGGCTGCATCGGTCACCCGACCGTTCTCTGCTTGCCCCGGTCTGAGCGTCGTCAATCATAACCAGTCGATTGAGACGATGCTGCAGTTGCCAAGCGATATACTGTTGGCCTCAATGTGCTCGATCTGGCCCATAACGGTTATACGCTTCTTTGGCTTAGTTGTAGAGAGGTATTCGTCGTAGTCGTTCTTATCGGAGAAAGTCATGAAGACGGTCAACTGGCGGATATAGGGCTTCGCTATCACCCGCGAATACGATCCGGTCCATTCGCCGACATCAATTATCTCTACGGAGAGTTGCATCCAACGGCCGAAACGAAAGGGCAGTTCCCGTCTCGTCTTTGCTTGAGTATTCTTTCGTGCCTCACCAATGATTTCTTTTAGATCCTCGTAATCAAGTACGAGTGCGCCTTTGCCTGGCCGACGAACTATCCGCGGCCTTCCACGCCATCGCTTTCGGCCAAGCTCGGGGAACGGAATGCTGAAGAGCCAGCATGCCAGGCACAGCAAGCCGACCCCGGCTGTCACGTAGCCTCCCCCGGCGAGCGGGCTTCCCCAGAACGAATAGTGGGGATTCCCGGTGGCCCGGACAGCGTTTGCACTGAGGAACCCGATAGTGAGGCCAAAGGCGCCCAAGCCCCTGAGCCAGTTCTTTGAACCAGTCATAATCGATTTCTCACCACCGTGTGCACAGACGCCATATGCCAGTAGCCACTCAGTGCTGATATGCATGGCAACCACTGTCGCTGATCCGGAAGTTTGCCCATTAGGAAGCTGGTACACGCGTCCCTAGGTGCAAGCGACCATACACCACAGTGCACCTCTTTGCAACGTCCGGATTTTCCTACGCCAATCCTGTTGAAACAAGAACAGCACTAAGCGTTCTGTCACCAGAACCTGTCAACTACGTCGCTATATATTCCCTGCCGGAATTGACGGCGCGCGTAGGATATTTTATATGACGGAACCCGGTCTGGCCGCGTCACATGCGCCCGTGCCCATGCCCGTGATCTGGGGTGATGTGCCACCGCGGAACAAGAACCTCACTGGCCGGAGGCCATCTTGACCCGCAGGCGATGCAAGGGCTTGGCGGTGTCGGGAAGACCGCAGTCGCCATCGAGTACGCATACCGCTTTTGCGCTGACTACGACATAGTGTCATGCATTCCAGCCGACCAGCTGCCCTCGGTGCGGTCGGCACTGGCCGCATAAGCTCGACTGATCGCTGTTATGTTGCACGGCGGCGCGTCCCTGCTTGCGGACAGTGGTCTGCTGACACCGTGGTCTGCTGACACCGTGGTGGACATCATTGTCGTGCGGATGGCTTGGCGTCACGATTGAAGTGAGTACGCAGGCCAAGCTCGCCGTTTAACGTCGCGTTCCGCGTTGCCGTGGGCAGGTAATGGATTTTTCATTCGACTGACCGGAAGATTGCCCGCGATCTTCGCCCCTTGCGACCTTCCCCGCAGGATAAGTTGGCTTGTCACGCAGTACGACACAGATGTCACGCACTACGACGATTTCCTGTCCCGGAATGCAGCTTTTGTCCAGCGTTATTGCGTGACATGTCGGTCAGGGCGCGTGACAAGTGAGGGGCGCGGCCGACGCCAGTGCGGTGTCACGCGGGTGGTTTGCCAGGGAATGTCCGGTCTCTCGCGCGGCAAACCCGAGCCGCCGTTCCGCGCGCGTTCTAACGCGTGGAGCCCGCCGCTCTAACCCGGCTGCGTCGGTTACCCGACCGGGATCGGCCCGTTCTCTGCTTGCCACTGCGACAGATGCGATTCGGCGGCATGCTGGGCTGCTGCCAAGGCCTGGTCCGGTACGGGTTCGTCCTTCCAGTGACTGAGGGTGCGGGCCATTTCGCCGACGAATTCCAACCCGGCATCAGTGAGCCGCCCGCTCGACCGGATCGTCTCGATGACCAAGGCAGTTGCCGCGCGCCATCGCGCGTATTCGACGTCCGCCCGGGGAGGGCTCCCGGGCACTTCCCGCTGCCGTCGCCAGAACCTAGTCACCCCGAGATGTGCGTAGGCGCCCTGAAGCAGGCCGTTGAGCGGCCTGGGGTCGTTGCGCCACGGCGCATAGTAACGCCTGCCGTCGTCGGGTAGCGTCAAGCTGACGAGGTCCAGCACCGCCCCCAGCTTGAGGTGCTGTACCTCGTGTGCGAGCGTAACCGCGCAGGTGACCGGATCAGGCGGGAGTGACATCGCGATCGCGCCGAACGCCTCAGGCGACGATGTGCTGACCTCGCCATGCGGCGGTCTCCTGCGCGGCACGATCACCGAAACCGCGGCGCCGATCTCGGCGGCGACCTCCGGATGATTCTGTTCGAGTACCAGCCAGGCGTCCCGCAGGACGGCATCCCAGGGCTGCGCATCGACACGCGGTTCCAGGTCCTGCATGTCCGGCATGCGAAATGGATCCAAGTCGTCGATCAGGACGTCGAGCGAACCCGCACGGACCTTGCGGAGGCCGAGCCACCCTGGCCCATCACTATGCGGATCCGCTGGCAGCTCGACGTCGCCGACCTGTGCGTGGCCGGGACCGCTGCGCACCACGGCGTCGTGGCGCGGTACCATCGCGGCGCCCAGCGAGGGAAGCACGATCCGTCCGTCGGTAACCGCGACTTCGATCTCCGCGCTCAACCCGGCCTGGATCGCGGCCGCCGCTCCCACGGCGCGTAGTCTTTGGGGTTCGGTCCCCAGTCCTGCCTGGCCGCCGCGGCAGGCCAAGATAACCCGTCGTGCCCAGGCCCCGACCGACGGATGGCGGATGACCCTTTCCGCTGCTGTGGGATTCACCCGCGATGCCTCGGTCAGCAGGTCATAACCTGCGCGCGCGAGCGGATATTGCGCACTGCCGCGCGCGGCGGTGACCACCCCCCAAAGGAAGGTCACGTGCTTGCTGTACTCCGCTGCAACCAGCTCGCGGACCGCAGGGGTCCCGCCTTCACCTATCGCTAGTGCGGTCAAGACCGGGCCGGGTATCCGGTGACGGGGCAAATTCATAGGGATTTCCTCCGCAGCCGCGCGCTAACGTCAGCCCGCATGGTCTGGTGGATATGGTCGATGAGGCGCATGAGATCAGGACAGTAGACCGAGGGATTCGCGAAACCCGTGCCGGAGCGGTAGCGATGCGCGTACATCCCGCCGCCGCAGATTTGATGAATGGGGCATGCGCGGCATTGGGAGGCTAGCGCCTTGGCGCCGATCTGGCGCGCGGCTACGCCAGGAAGCAGCAAAGCCGCGTCGAGCTGATCACGGGTCACGTGCAGACCCGTTGTTGATGCTCCGTGGTACACCGCCTTGAGCGTGTCCACCTGCTCGATGGACCCGTCCGTCTCAATAACCACCATTCTCGCGGGCGATAGGCCTACAGCTTCTCCCGACGACGTTCCGTCCCAGATCAGCTGCATGATCTCCTCAAACAAGCGCACGCCAATATGGGGGGCATGGTACCAATGATCGAATACGGCAGTGAGCCAGTCGCCATATGGGGTGTCGGGCGACTCAGGATGCCGCCCGGGTGGGGGCGCGTCCCAGGTTCCGTGGGGAAGCAGGAAGTCTATCTTCGGTGGGTTGAAGCTGGCCAGCGCTTCGTAGGTTTCTACCGGTTCGTTCCTGAGATCGATGGTGCAGAGCAACCCGGCGAACAGGTGACGAAATTGCTCTTGCCGTAGTCGGCTGATACCGGCGGACACCGCTGAATAGCTTCCGCGCCCGCTGGCGAACCGGCGATGCCGGTCGTGCGCCTCAAGAGCACCATCTAGGCTCACTCCTACCCGGATGCCGAGCTCGCAGAACAGCCTTAGGAAGGAATCGTCCAAGCCAACGCCGTTCGTCTGTACCCGGACGTCCACCTGCACGTTCTCGCCGGCCGCCTTCCTGGTGGCTGTCACCAGGTCCCAGATGAGATCCTGCCCGGCCAGCAACGGCTCCCCTCCATGCAAGATCAACACGATACTGGGGATGTGATGGGCGCGAGCGTGCTCGCCGATGCGTGAGGCCGTACGCTCCGCGATGTCAGCCGACATCCGGCGAGGCTGCTGACGCCATGACTGATCTGCCATTTCGTACATGTAGCAGTAGTCACATGATAGGTCGCATCTGCTGTGGATTTTGACGATGAACTCACGGAATGGAAAAGGATGCCACCCGGCAGCCATGAGAGCAGGGATATCAAGGGTGTCCGGCCATTCGAACTCCGGCTTTGGCTTCATGGGGCGATTAAACCATGCAGAGCCTGTCAGCAGGGGCTCCGGATCTTGCTGAACTGGGATTGTGGCTATTCCGGGACAGTTCGAAGGTGGGTCTCCGGCAGGGCCGGGAAGAGCTGGACTTCCTCAGCTGCCACTTCACGCCAGCGTGCCACGGCGGCTGTGGGAACCGCGCCGCACGCTGCATTAATCCCGCACCGCTGGCCTTCGCGGATGGGAACGGGCAGGTACGGGCGCTAAGCCTGTTACTACCAATGGGTAGTACGTCTACCCGCGGACTCCGCGGCGGCAACTCGTGGGCAAGCCTGCCACCCTCCGGTGACATGTCCCGCGGGACCCTGCCCGGCCCCTTACCGCTCCGCTGGCCCTCTGCAGCCATGTAATCGCTCCGATCATCGCCGGGTCCGCGGCCCTGTCTGGAATGCGGCCCAGCACATGGATAACGGTCGAGCGCGACCACGAACCCTCTGCATAGGCGTGCAGACCCTGTTCGAGCACATCGGCATCGACAGGCAGTCAGTAGTCGCATCCCGTCAATGTTTGGCGATGAGAGCCCTGCGAGCAGCAAGGCGGCTTGGCCAGCCGGTGTGTCGCATCCACCGCGGTCCTCCGCAGCAGCGGTGATAGCGGTTCCCCGCAGCCGTATTGAGGGCGTGCACGCAGCGATCGCCGCGGCAGTCGATGTCATCGTGAACAGCACGATTATGGCATTCTGTGCTCCATAAAGCTGGACCAGGATTCCACCCAGCATCGGTCCGACGGCAAACGCCGAAAAGGCTATAAGACGGCCAATGCTGGTGACTCTGCCTAGCATGTTCTCGTCCACGTTCTGGTTAATGTAGGTGTCGATCTCGATATTGCCAAGCGCTCCGGTAATGCTTTGCACGGCCATAACGATGGCCATGCAGGGAAATGATCGCCAACCCAATAGCGCTAGAAACGCCAACGCCACGACCCAGGTGATCATCTGAACCAGTATCAGGGAAGCCTTGGGCGGGGCAGGCAGTCGCGATGCGAGCATGGAGCCAAGTACACCGCCACCGCCAGACGCCGCGAGGGCCAGTCCCATCGTGACTGATGGCATCCGCGATGCGTGCGCCTCGACCAGAAATATTATTATAAGCGCCTGACCGATCAGCGTTGTACAGGCGGACAACGTCATCGCTGCGCGCGCATAGCTGTCGTGTAGCAGCCAGACCAGTCCTTCGCTGATGTCATTCCGCAGTTGTCGCCTAGATACTCTAGCAACGCGCGCGGTGACAACTTGCTTATCCTTCAAGCTGGCGATGAAACTAATCGATACGACGAAGGAAAGGGCATCGGCAAGGAATGGCAATATTGGCTGGAGGCTGAAGAGGAATGTGCCGAGGGGCCGACCGCCCAAGACAACAACGTGACTTCTAGCTTCGATGTTGGCTTGTACAGACGACGACATATGAGCGGGTGGCATTAGAGAACGGACGTAGCGTCGCTCGGCGAGCGTGGAGAAAACCTTAAGGACCTCGTCGACAACTACTACAGCTACCAGCAGAAGAATGCTCGGTCTACCCATCGCTAGTCTAATGACGATTGTCGCGATTGCTGTACCACAACCAAACTCGCTGAGGATCATCGTCCGTCGCGGATCCCAGTGATCCACCAGGGCGCCTGCGGGTATATAGGCCAGGATGCTGGGCACCGTCGCAGAGAATGCCACCAAACCGGCGGCAAGCGGTGAATCTGTCAGATAGAGAGCAAGCAGCGGACAGGCGATGGTGGTCATGCGGCTGCCGAGCATCGAAACGCAAGACCCCGCCATGAGCAGTCGGAAGTCGTGCGCTCTCCTGAATGGAACCGAGAGGGTGCCAGGGCGCCGAAGAGTAGTACGAGACATCTAGCCGAGCAGCTCCCGGTTACAGTGGGGTGACGTCGACGGATGTTGGAACACATAACTGTAATGTGTCCGCGACCTGCGGTGTACCAGGGAATTCTGCAGCTCGTAACCTACAGGTGTCATCTAGAGACGAGTTTGCGGCCTAGCTCGACCGATGTCAACAGATACCGCCCAGAAGCAGATCTTGTCTGATAGCTTCGCTAGCCTAATGCATATGATTTAACCACCCTATGGTCCCAGAGTCCCGGTTGAATGGTTGGCCCCCTCAGGCTCTGAGGACTGAAAGCTGAAGTTCTGTTTACATCCGTGAATTCATCGTCAAGATCCACAGCTGGTGGATCTTTCCTGCGACTTGAGCGATTGGCTCGCCTCACGCGAGGTGAAATTCGTCAGTGGAATAGCTCGCATGCTCAGAGTCGCCGGTCAGATTGGCGGGGGATCGAAGTCAAAGTCGAGCCGTCCGCCCTCCGCAGCGACCACCGGGTCGGAGAAAGTGAGGCCGAGGGTGGCATCGTAGCGGCTCATCGTGTCAGCCCACAACCTGTCAGCCTCGGCCGCCGCACCTTCTGCGCGCAGGTCCGCGGCGAGGTTCGCGGCACAGCCAAGAGTGAGCGGATTGTTCCTGCCCAGGAGCCTGATCAGTCTCTCGAGGGTGTTCTCTCCGAGTTGGCGGGCCGCCGCGGTCTCCCCCAGCGTCGCGAGGTCGCTGGCGAGATTTACAGCCACCGTCAGCGTGTAGTCGTGGTCTCGGGTCAGTCGTGCCTCGAGGCCGTCGAGTGCGGACCGGTTCAGGGTCTGAGCGGTGGCCGGGTCGCCGGCGATGCGGCGCAGCAGGGCCAGATTGCCGACGCAGCCGTAATTGAACGGGTGATCGGGGCCGTAGGCGTTGGGATACTGGGTGACCGTGCTCTCGGCCAGTTCGAGCGCCTCGTCGATCAGGCCGTTCGTGCGCTGGGCGTTGGTCAGGTTGATGGCCGCGGCCATCGTGTCGGGGTTGATATCACCGAAGCGCTTCTGGCACAAGTCGTGGACTTCTCTTGCTATCTGTAGCGCTTCCTCCCGCGCTGGCGCGATCCGGCGCAGCGCGATGGACAGGCCGTTGGCGGCTCGCAAGGTGGCGAAGTGGCCAGGCCCAAGCCTTTCCCTGCCGTACGCCCAGGCCTCCTCGCTCACATCGCGCGCCGCGGTGAACTTGCCCTCCAACCGGACCGTCCAGGCCAGGTTGTACCACGAGATCAAGACCTCGGTGGGGGAGACGCCAGTGGTTGCTTCACTCATCAGGAGATAAGCGCGTCGGCTCAATTCCCTGGCCGAGCGGTAATCACTGTTGAATCCGTTGTCGAGGGCGAGGTTGCTGACAGCGCGAAGCGTCTGAGGGTGCGTCGGGCCGAAAGCGGTCTCGTGGAGCTTGAGCGCCTGCTTATCCAGTGCCAGGGCGGTGGCGAAGTTGCCTCGAGCGCGCTGATCCGCCGCGAACGCGGTCTGCACCCCGAGCGTGATCGGGTCCTGGTCACCGAGAGCGGCACGGGCCCGGCCCAGGACCTCCTCGTCGAGCGCATAGGACTCCCCGTACTTGCCGAGTTGCCTGAGCACGTCGGCGTACCGGCGTTGCGCACCGAGGACCCACCGGTCGTCAGGGCCGGAGTCTGCCGTCCACTGGTCGATGAACCGCCTAGTCAGCGTCTCACATGAGACCAGATCGCCAGAAAAATGGAGATAGCGCAGGACATCAAGGACGAAATTGCGCGTCTTCGGATCCTCCGACCGTGCCATGCTTGTTGCCTCTGACGCGACGTGCGGCAGCAACTCCCGGTACCGCCACCACTGCGAGTCGTCCGCGGGGTTCTCCGGAGCGGCAGTCACCAGGATCGTGCGCACATCTTCCCGGTACCTGGCCTGCTGCTCCGCGTCGAGTTCGTCGCGAAGCAGGGCCTGGACCAGGCGGTGCATAGTGATCGCACGACCGCTGATAGTGATCAAGGCGAAACGCCCCAGCTCGCGAATGGCCATGGCCAGCAGGATGGGGTCAGCCATTAAGGTCGCTGACGCGAGTCCCGGTGGCCTGGGTTCCACGACGGAATACGTCACGCGGAATCGGGTCCTGGCCGAAGAAGGCACAACAGCGCAACAACTCCTGCGCCTGCGGCAGTTGGTCACGCACCTTTTTGACCGAGAGTTGCCACGCGGCGGCCACCGGGGCCGGGTAATCCGGCGGCTTGCCCTCGGACATGATCTGAGTGACTCTTTCATCGAGGAGCTGGATGTAGTCCTCGGCCGGCATTCCGGTCTCACTCAGCATCGCGCCGGCCTGGTTGAGTGCCAGGGGGAGGTCACCAAGTTTGTCAGCCAGCAGATCGGTCTCGGCCTCCGTGACGTTGATCGACGCTCGCCTAACGAGAAACTTTTTGCTCTCCGCCCGAGTGAAAACGTCTACCTGGACCGTGTCGAGCGTATCCTGCCATCGATTGTTCCGTGACGTGATGAGGACGTCGCCAGGTCCCCTCGGAATGTAGTCACAGAAGGCCTCTGGCTCATCAGCGTTGTCGAAGATCAGCAGCCATCGGCTGTACGGGTGGCCGAGATGAAGCGCATCCAGCGCGGCCGCTACCGCACCATCTATTCCTGTGGTCAGGGCTGCTTCCAGACCTAGCCGTCCCGCCAGTGCCGCCAGCGACGAGCGCACCAGCGGCAACTGTTCAGCCGGAATCCACCACACGATGTCGTACTCGGAGCGATATCGGTATGCGTATTCGATGGCGACCGCGGTCTTTCCCACGCCGCCCAGCCCTTGCAGGGCCTGCGGCGGCGGATCCTCCGGAAGGGCTGCGGCGACCTTACTGGATGGTCTCTGCCGTAGCCGTGAGAAGATAGCCTCTCGTCCGACGAAGTTCTTGTTGCGCAACGGCACGCCCTCCCAGATCACCGGCCTTGTTCCGCGCGGCGCATGAGGGGCTTGTATCATAACCAGCTATTTTACACGTAAGCGGCTAATTTTGGGCAGGGCGATCTTCGGCGAAGTCAATTGGCGGCACTGAAAGTGCGGTGATCCAGCTGCTACGGTTGATTCAACAGTCAGATTAATTCTTAACTTCCTTGGTCATTCTCGGCGAGAGCGCGCTGCTGCCGCGTCTTGGTCTGAGTTTGGCATCTGCGGGGCCCGCAAAGGAGGGCCATGGATGAAGACGTTGCTGATCCGGATTCCAGCGACATCGACGGCGCCATCGATGTCGCTGGAACCGGACAAATCTCACGCCAACGCGATGAATGGTGCCATCGTCGCCATCTGAAAGCGGTAAGCGCTCTCGCGTAACCGCGCGAAACCGGAAAGGACCGGTATATTTTTGATACCGGCTAGGTGCCAGTATCGGGGCTTACTGGCGTCCTTCTCAGGTGAATACGAGAACAGCGATGCAGCCGATCAGCACCAGTACGACGAGCACCGTCAGCAGGACGGGGTGATTTGCCCGCTGTTTGTTCGGCCGAGCCGGTTGTGCGGCATGGGGTGCGGCGGCCTTGGTCTTGGCGCGGGGAGCGTCACTTCCCGCGCGCCCGGGGTCGGCTTTCGCGCTGCTGAGACCTGGCTCGGAGCGGCTCAGACCCGACTCCGAGCGGCTCAGCCTTGGCTCGGAGCGGCCAAAGGAAGTGTCCCTGTGGCCCAAGTCCGTTCTCGCGCGGGTGAAATCGATTCCGGTGTCGCTGGCTTGCTCCGCGGCGAAGGCATTACGCCATTCGATGGTTTCCCGCGCTGACGACTCACCGGCAGATGGCGACCACACCGATCCCGCCGACGTGTTCGCCCGCGAACCCGGGGTCGTATCGAACGCCTGCCAGCTGTCGGCGGTCCCGGACGATTGCCAAGTGTCCCCTGCGGTGGTCGGCCATCTCTTGGTAGCGCGAAACGCGTCGAATTCCTCTTCCGCGGGGGCGGAAGGCGCCGAAAAGGCGGCAGGTTCCGCAGGTTCCGCGGGTACAGAAGCAGCCGAAGGCGGAGCGACGGACGTCTCGGGCACGACGGCCCCCGAGGGCTCGGCCTCGGCGGACGGCGTGTCGAACGCGTCCGGCCATGGCTTCTTGTGATGGCTGCCGTTGGCGATCATCGTGGCCGGACCGGTGGCCGTCCTCAATGGATCGGCAGCACCAGCTGACAACCTGCGCTCCGCGCGGGTCAGGCTGTTACGGCCAGCCTGCTCCTCCCGCTCCTGGTCGGCCCGCAGCGCCGCCCTGATCCGCTCCGGGTCGTGCGCGTCAGCGGCGGCCACCGAGACGCTGGCGCGGGCGCCCGCCACCGCCGCCGGTGTCGCGCCCGCCGGTCGCGTCGGCAGCCCTGAGGCGCCGCTCACCGGGCTCTCGAGCCTGCGCCAGCGCTCTTCCCACTCCACCACGTCACTGCCGCAGGCGCGGACATAGGCGGTCAGTATCGGCAGTCCAGGGAGCCCAGGACCGACCTCGGCGTTCTTGAGGACATCGGTGGGGAAGTGCGCTCTGGCAGCCAGTTCGTCATACTCCAGGCCAGCCCGAGCCCGGAGCGCGCGAAACTCAGCTAGGAACGTTGCCTTGTCGTCGCCCTGGCCGGCCGGAGACACTTGCAACAGCGGCACCTTCTCAATAGATAAGCATGGCTGAGGGACCCCGCGTCCTGCACTGCTCACCTGGGATTATGGGGAGAGTACCGCTTTGTGCGGATCAGCGCCGCCCATACGGCACATTTCCTGGCAATTCTTCAGAGATTTCAGCCGCGAACAGGCGGGTAAGTGCAAGGCGAGGCCGATGGTGAACGCGATTCCGAACGTAAGCTGAACGCGACCGGTCTGCCCGAGTGCCCGGATGAGCGCCGGACCCGACGCGCCCGCGCGCACCGACCGGATCGGTGTCTGGGTCAGGGGTAGCGCGAGAAGCACGATCAGGCTGTACGGCCGGTAGAAAGCCAGCGCCGCCGGCACGGCGAACGGCGTGAGCAGCGTCCAGACGTAGCCGATCCGGCTGCGCGCGTCGCCAAGTCGCACGGCCAGGGTGCGCTTGCCGGCCTGGGCGTCGGAGCGGATGTCCCGCAGGTTGTTGATCATCAGCAGCGCGCAGGCCAGCAGGCCGGCCGGTACCGACGCGATCAGTGCCAGCCAGCTCAGCGATCGCATTTCCACGTATGCTGTCCCCGCTACCGCGATCACTCCGAAGAAGGCGAACACGAAGACCTCGCCGAGCCCGATATAGCCGTACGGGCGAGGACCGCCGGTGTAGAACCAGGCCGCCGCGACGCTCGCCACGCCCACGGCCAGCAGCCACCATGACGTTACGGCCGCCAGGACGAGCCCGGCCACCCCAGCCACGAAAAAGCAGCCGAACGCGGCGATCAGCACCTGCCGGGGCGGTGCGAGGCCGGCCGCGACGAGCCGGACGGGCCCGACTCGCTTCTCGTCCGACCCGCGCACGCCGTCGCTGTAGTCGTTGGAGTAGTTGACCCCGATCTGGAGCGCGAGCGCGACCACGAGCGCGAGGAGTGCCCGCCACCAGGAAAACTTCCCGTATCCGATCGCCACTCCCGACCCGATCAGCACCGGCACCACGGCCGCCGGCAGTGTCCTCGGCCGCGTTCCAGCCAGCCATTCCCGCGCATCAGCCACCCCCAGATAGTAAGTGACCCCTGCACCACTATTCGCTGATCGCGGTGTGCAGCCGGATGGCGGGTACCCGTACGCCGACATCGAGGTCGGCGCTGGCCCCGTCGGCCGCCCATCCCGAGGACTCCAGGAAGCTCCGCAGCGTCGCATCCGCCTCCAGCGCCCAGGTGCTCGCGGTATGGAAACCGTCCTCGACCAGCGTGTCGACGACCGCGTGCAACAGGCGGCTGCCGTGGCCGCGCCTGGTCCGCTCCGGCAGTACCCGCAGCTCATACAGCTCGGCGTCGGTGCCCGGCCAGCGATCGGCGTCGGTGGCCGGCCCGGCCGAGGCGAACCCGGCTATCACCCGCGGTGTGTCTTCTACCGCGACATGCACCCGGTGCCTGCTGGTTGGCGGGTTGGTGATCGCTTCCCGCCAGCGCTCCTGCCAGAGGGCGACCGCGGAGTCGCCGGTGAGCTCGCTGAGCAGGTGCTCGGGTACGATCCCGGCGTACTCACAACGCCAGCTGGCCACCTGCACCCGGGCCAGGCCGGCGGCGTCAGACTCGCGCGCCGCGCGCACGAAACCCGCACTCACGGAACCGGACAGGTTACGAACCTCCAGCGATGGTGATCTGGCTGATATCTCGCGCGGCCCCGGTCGAGGCGGATGTGGCCATCGCGGCGTAGATCTGCAGCGCGACGCTGACCGGCCGCTGCCTGGCCACGGGCCGGTAGGAGCCGAGCGTAGCCAGCAGTTCCGACCGCCGCGCGGTCAGAGTATCGGCCGGAACCGCCAGCGACAGCGTCCGCCGAGGAATATCGATGACTAGCGTGTCTCCAGACGACACCAAAGCGATCGCACCGCCCGCCGCCGCCTCCGGCGCGACATGGCACACCGAAAGGCCCGAAGTCCCGCCGGAGAACCGGCCGTCAGTGATCAGCGCGCAGCTCCGGCCCAGCCCTTTGCCCTTGAGGAAACTGGTCGGGTACAGCATCTCCTGCATGCCGGGGCCGCCACGGGGTCCCTCGTAGCGGATGATCACGATGTCGCCAGCCGTCACCTGGCCGCCGAGGATGCCCTCAACCGCGTCCTCCTGGCTCTCGAACACCACGGCCGGGCCGGAGAACTGCCACAGCTCTTCGGGCAGTTCATCGAGTTGGCCGTGAACATGCCCGAGCATGACCCGCGCGTCGGGCACGCGGCTTCTTCCATGGCCAGCAGGTCCGAGTCCGGCACCGAAGGATCCGCCGACGCGATCATCGGATCGATCAGGTCCAGCTTTGCGGTGCCTGGCGAAGACGGTACCCCCGCCTCCATCGGGCCGCCCGACACGAAAACGGTAGGGATGTTCAGCCGCATGGTCGCGATCAGCATGCCTGGCGTGATCTTGTCGCAGTTCGAGATGCAGATCATGGCGTCGGCGGGCTCCCGCGGCCCGCACCGCGTCGGCGACCACCTGGCCGACTTCCCGCAAATGCACGTGCCCCGGCCCGGCCATGTTCCTGCCGTGCGTAACCGTCCGGGACCTGAGCGGCGGCATGACCGATCCCACCTTCAGAAGGGCTGGTGTAATAGCGTTCCAGCCTACCGAGTGGGACAGCCCGCCGTGACGGCTAGCTGGTGGAACGGGCCGCGGGCATCCCCGGGTCCTGATCCGGGAAAGCCAGGTGCGCGGCCTGGTAGATCTGCTCGATCTGCGTCGGGTTGAGCGGCCGGGCGTGGTTCTGCCGCACATAGCGGCGCAGGTAGTTGCGCAGCCGTCCGCCGCTGAACACGTCGACGTCCCTGATCGTGGCCACGTCCCACGGGATCTTAGGACCGTACACGGCCATCGCCGGCCGGACCTCTACCGTCCCGCTGGGCAGGCCGCTCAGCAGCTGCCGGTCCGCCTGCCTGGTCAGGAGGTCAGACGCCTGCCCGGCCTCCCACCGGGCGTGCTCGAGCCGCTCCTTCTTGCTTTCCGGCCCGACCCACAGCTGCCGTGCGTTCTTCGTCCGCACGGGCAGCTTCTTGTTCCACGCCTCCGAGTCGATGGAGAACACACCGGCCGGGCCGACCACGAGATGGTCGATGTAGTCCTCGCTGTTCGGGATGGCGCGGTAGTGCAGCGCGCGGTAACCCGATCTCTCCAGCTTGCCCAGTTGCCGCTGCGTCTGCTTCTGCGCCTTGGTCACGCGCATTCCCGCCCGCGGCGCGGCCACCCTCCTGGACCGGTAGATGGTGTCCGCGATGGCGACTACCACCGCCAGCGTCAGCCCGACGCGCCAGTCCAGCAGGATCGTGAACACCAGCCCGACCACCACCGCCATGACGGCACGCCGGCGCCATGCGCCCATCCGTGTGTCGCCGAAGATGTGGTCCAGTCGCCCCAGGCGATGCCCGATGCCCTCCTTGCGCGGCGGGACGTCGGTCGCCTCGACCGGCTTGACCACCGGCTCGCCGGTCTCCGTCCATGTCCCTACGCCGACGCTAGGGCCGCTGCCGGCGGCGCTCCTGTCGTCCTGCGGGTCTTCGTCTGACGGTGCCCAGTTCAGGAACGACATGTCGTCGTTCATGCTCGGCTGATCTCCTCCCGCGGGGCCCCGCCCCGCAGCGTCCCGCCCCTGCTGATCCGTGCCCGGCCATCCTCCATCGGGGAACTGCTGCCCTCGCGGCGGGGGTACTACACCCGGCCACCGAGCGGGCCCGGCTCCTGCCGCCCCGGGCGCTCCGCCTGCTCCGGCCGGCCCGGACGCGCCGCCTGCTCCCGTCGGCCCAGGCCCGCCGCCACCCGATCTGGGCGTGCCGCGGCGCTCGGCGATACTCACCAGCGGCGCTGGCGATCTCCGGTTTCTCAGCTTCGGCCACGCCATTCGGCTCTCACCCACTACCTCAGCGTAACTGTCTGTGGACTTATCGCATAGCACCGTCGCCAGAAGCTCGCACGGCCAGGACAGCCACTTTCCGCGCGACCTCTGACTTGATTGTCCCCTATGACTACCGGTTTATCCAGGACATGTAACCCGAGAACCGTACTAAACAACCCTCGAACCGTACTAAACGCCCAACCCTTTCCTGGTCTACCATTCGGTAACATGGCAAAGATTCACGAGCTGGGAATGATTGAGCTGGCCGCGGCCATCCGCAACCGCGAGGTCTCGCCGGTCTCAGTTACCGATCACTATCTGCGACGAGCGCACGAAATCAACGATCAGATCGGCGCCTTCTATACGATCAGCGACGAACTCGCCGTAGAGCAAGCACGCGCCGCTGAGAAGATTGTCACAAGCGCCCATGATGCCACGCAGCTACCGCCGTTGGCCGGGGTACCCATCCCGATCAAGGATCTCAATATGGTCGCGGGTGTCCGGCAGACTCTGGGTTCGCTGGCTTTCAAGGACAATGTCCCGGTCACCGATGACCATGTCGTCACCCGCCTCAGGGACGCTGGTTCGGTCATGCTCGGCAAGACCGCCACTCCGGAGTTCGGGCTGCCGTGCTACACCGAAACCAGCATAGGGCCGCCGGCCCGGACGCCATGGGACCTCAGCCGGTCGGCCGGCGGGTCGAGCGGGGGAGCGGCCGCCGCTGTGGCGTCCGGCCTGGCACCGGCCGCCCAGGGCAGCGACGGCGGCGGATCGATCCGCATTCCGTCCAGCGTGTGCGGCCTGTTTGGCATCAAGCCATCCCGGGGCCGCATCTCCGAAGGCCCGCTCATGCCGGACCTCGCCGGACTCGGCGTCAACGGGCCCCTCGCCCGCACGGTGGCCGACGCGGCGCTGCTGCTGGACATCATGTCCGGTAACTATCCCGGTGACATGTACACCCAGCCGCCGCTGCCCCCTGGCGAGACGTTCCTCGGATACGCCCGCCGCGCACCCGGGCGCCTCCGGATCGGCCGTACGATGCAGAGTCCGGTCGACGGCGCAACCGTCCATGAGGATTGCGTCGCGGCGTACGAGGATGCCAGCCGCCTGCTGTCCAGCCTCGGACACGAGATCGAGGACATCGCGATGCCGATGGGCGCGGACGTGGTGCCGTTCTTCGAGACGATCTGGTATGCGTACGCGACGCTCGCGCCGGTCGACCCGGGTTCCGAGGAGCTGCTTCTGCCGCTGACTCGCTACCTGCGTGAGCGCGGCAGGGCCACCGGTGCCCAGGATCTGATCTTCGCGCAGGCCTACCTCCAGGCGGTCACCCGGGGCGCGCTGGGCATGCTCAACGCATACGACGCCATCCTCACGCCGACGCTCGCCCAGCCGCCCGTTCCGGTTGGTTACTTCGACGAGGTTGAGCCGAGCGAGAACTTCGAGCGGCAGAAGCGTTTCACGCCGTTCACCGCGCTGTACAACGTGTCCGGCCAGCCCGCCGTGAACGTGCCGCTGTACTGGAACTCCGACGGCCTGCCAATCGGCGTGATGCTCGCCGGCCGGATGGGCGACGAAGGCACCCTCATCTCGCTGTCCGCGCAGCTCGAAGACGCCCGCCCCTGGAAGGACCGGCATCCCCCCCTCTGGTAAGAAAACCTCATTTACCACGAACGTATTGTGGCATCCCCTCCAACACCCGCACCCCCACATGCCCCAAAGCCCCGCCTCCCACCACCCCCTAAACCGCCCCACCATCCGCTCCCTCTCTCCTCACCCCCCCTTCACCCGTCCCGTCCGCCCCCAGCTCCCGTCCGTTCCCCCTTCACCCGTCCCGTCCGCCCCCAGCTCCCGTCCGTTCCCCCTTCACCCGTCCCGTCCGCCCCCAGCTCCCGTCCCCTGCCCGACATTTCATGATGTGTCCGGTTCGCGGGCTGGGGCTTGCGGGAATTTGGGGTCCTGTGGAAGGTTAGGCGTCGGTTTCCGGCGCCCTTCCTTCCGGGAGGCTCCAAACTTCCATGGGAGCGGCCTGCACATATAGTGCAGACGTGACGGTTAGCGCGATCCTGCTGGATGCCGGGGGAGTGCTGGTCTTCCCGCAGTCGGATGTGATGCTCCCGCCGCTGCTTTCGGCGGGCGTTACGCCCGATATGGACACTCTCCGCCGTGCGCACTACCGGGCGATGTCGGTCCAGGACCGGCTGGATGGTCCGGAACCGCAGCCAGACACCTGGTGGCGCGACTACCTCGTCGAGTACGTCACCGCCTGCGGCGTGGCCGATGGCTCGTGCGAGAGGCTGGCCAAAGAGATGTCGCTGGCCATCGTGAGCTTCGGCTGGACCGACGTCGGGCCCCAGGTGGCGGAGGATCTGCGCGCCATCGCCACGCTCGGCCTTCCGCTCGGTGTGGTGTCCAACTCCGACGGCACGGTGCAGGCCGAACTGCACCGCCTCGGCGTCTGCTCGGTGGATGACGGGGCAGGCGTCCGGGTCGGCGTCGTACTGGATTCGGCCGTGGTGGGCATCGCCAAGCCCGATCCGGGGATCTTCCGCATCGCGCTCGAGCGGCTCGGCGTGCCCGCCGACGAGACAGTCCTGCACGTCGGCGACAGCCTGCGCTACGACGTGGCCGGCGCGCGCGCGGCGGGCATCCGGCCGGTCCACCTCGACCCCTACGGATTCTGCCCGGCTCCAGCAGACCACTCACACATCACGAGCCTGGCCGACCTTCCCGAGCTCATCTGCACAGCGTAGAAAGCAGTAGACTTCGGGGCCATGCGCTGGTCCAAGATGCATATCCCCACGCTGCGTGACGACCCGGCCGACGCCGGGGCGCCCAGCCATCGCCTGCTGCTTCGGGCGGGTTATGTCCGCCAGCTGATGGCCGGGCATTACTCGTTGCTGCCGCTGGGCCAGCGCGTGCGGCTGAAGGTCATCAGCATCATCCGCGAGGAGATGGACCGCATCGGCGCGCAGGAAATCCTCATGCCGGTCATGCACCCGGCCGAGATATGGCAGCGCAGCGGCCGCTGGGAGCTGATGGGCGAGGAGATGTTCCGGCTCCGGGACCGCAAGGGCGCCGAACTTGCCCTCGGCATGACCCACGAGGAGATCGTCGCGACCCTGGCCACGGAGCTGAGTTCTTACCGCGAGCTGCCGCAGGCCTGGTACCAGTTCCAGACCAAGCTGCGCGACGAGCCGCGGCCGAAGGCCGGCCTGATGCGCACCCGCGAGTTCACCATGAAGGACTCATACACCTTTGACCTTGGCCCGGCCGAGCTTGATGTGTCGTTCCAGGCTCACAAGGGCGCCTACGTGCGCATCTTCGAGCGTCTCGGCATCCCCGCCATCCCCGTCGAGGCGTCCAGCGGCGCGATGGGCGGCTCGGACTCCATCGAGTTCGTCTGCCCTTCGCCGAGCGGTGAGGATCTGATCATTCACTGCCCGAACTGCGGATACGCGGCGAACATCGAGAAGGCGACGTCGCGGCTGGCGGAGATAACCGACACCGGGCTGCTTCCCGCGCCGGAGCAGTTCCCGACACCCGGTGTCCGGACCATTGAGGACCTGGCCGCCTCCTACGATGCCCCGGCCGACCGCCAGATCAAGACGCTGGTCTATTTCCTGGACGGCAAGCTCACCCTGGTCCTGCTGCGCGGTGACCACACGCTGCACGAGCAGAAGCTCGCCGACGCGACCAAGGCGACCTCGATCCGTCCGGCCCAGCCGGACGAGATCCAGGACGCGCTCGGCGCGCTTCCCGGGAGCCTGGGCGCGGTCGGGGTCAGGAACTATCCGGTCATCGCGGACGAGGCGCTGCGCGGCAGGCGCGGCATGTTCACCGGGGCCAACGTCGACGATACCCACTTGCGCGGCGTCGATGTCGAGCGTGACATCACGAGCTCCCAGTGGGCTGACCTGCGCCAGGCGCAGCCCGGCGAGCCGTGTATCCAATGCGGTCATGAGCTGGACGTCGAGCGCGGCATCGAGGTCGGCCACATCTTCAAACTGGGCTACAAGTACTCCGACGCCATGGACATCCGGGTGTCGGGTCCGGACGGCAAGCCGGTCAAACCGATCATGGGTTCGTACGGCATCGGTGTCGAGCGCGCCATGGCCACGATCATCGAGGTCCACCACGATGGGCGCGGCATTGTCTGGCCGGTCGCCGTCGCGCCGTTCGAGGCCGTGGTGGTGATCGCGCAGCAGGACGACGAGACGATCGCCGGGGCGGGGGAGCGGGCCTACCAGGCGCTGCTCGACGTCGGCGTCGAGGTAATCGTGGACGATCGTCCGGTGCGGGCCGGCGTGAAGTTCAGCGACACCGAACTGGTCGGCATCCCGTTCCGGGTGACGGTCGGCAAGCGCGCCCTGGCCAGCGGCAACGTCGAGGTGACCGATCGCGCTACCGGAGACACCATGCAGGTTCCGCTGGCGGATCTGGCCATGCGAGTCAAGGAAGCGCTCGGCCGGTGACCCAGGTCAAGTGGCTGCCCACGCCGGAGAAGCACGACTACCAGGCGGCCGAAGACTACCTGTCCCTGATCATGTCGCCCGAGGATGCGGCCAGGTGCCGGGAGGAACTCTCGGCAAAGGCGGGTGACCTCACGCACCGCAAGGCCAAGGACATCCTGCGGGCCAGTCAGCTGGCCCTGCTAAGCAAGGACAACAAGCACGTCGCGTCCGACCTGCACAAGGTGACATCCGGCACGCCGTTGTCCCCTATCCTGCTGGTCCGCGGCAACGACCGTCATCCGCTCATCGTGGCCGACGGCTACCATCGGGTCTGCGCCAGCTACTGGACAGACGAGAACACCGACATCCCCTGCGTTCTAGCCTGACGCAGACTCCTGGCGGTCGCGGGCCTGGCAACGCACGGCCCGCAGCACGTCGTCGCGCCCCTCGGTGAGCAGGCGGCGCAGGGCGGCGGGCGGGTTCTCCGCCTCCAGGTAGGCATCCGTCATCGCGACCGTCTCGGTGGCGAGCGGGAACGCCATGTACAGTCCGGAGACGAAATCCTGCGCCATCGCCGAGGACCATTCCCGCCAGATCCGGCCGATGATGGCGAAGTACTCTTCGCGATACGGATGGATCAGGCTGGCCTGGTCCAGGTCGACGAAACCCGCCTCCACCGCGCGGAAGGTGGCGAGCGGCAGCTCGCCGCCGACCATCGAGTCCCAGGCCGTTTGCTTGGCCTCCGGCGTGGGGATCGCGGCGCGGCAGGTCGCGGCGTGCCTCTCCCCGGCGTCGGTGGGATCCTTCGTCAGCTCGGCTTCGATGTCGGCGGGCCCGAGCACGCCCCGGCTCACCAGCCGGCACAGCAGCGTCCACCGCAGGTCAGTGTCCACGGTCAGGCCGTCGAGCGTCACCGACCCGTCCAGCAGCCCGGCGAGCAACGCGAGGTCGTCCGGGGTGGTGGCCACCCCGGTGAACGCGCGCAGGTACGCGAGCTGCTCATCGGAGCCGGGCGGCGCGGACTCGGCCAGCGGGCGCAGCGCGCGCGCCATGAGCTCTCGTCCGGTCGCCTGCCAGGCGGGATCCGCGTACCGGCGTATCGCTATGCTCGCCTGCCGCAGCAGCGTCTGCACCACGCTGATGTCGGCGACCGAGGAAACACCGGACAAGACAAGGCGGACGTAGTCACGCGCCGCCATCTCGCCGTCCCGGCACATGTCCCAGGCGGCCGACCAGCACAGTGCGGCGGGCAGGGACTCGGCGAACGAGCCAATCGACGTGACCAGAGTCCGCAGCGAGTGATCGTCGAGCCGGATCTTCGCGTAGGTGAGGTCGTCGTCGTTCACCAGCACCAGGTCCGGGCGAGGCTGTCCGGCCAGCTCGGGTAGCACCGTGCGTTCGCCGGCCACGTCGACCTCGAGCCTGCGGGTGCGCGTCAAACCACCGTCCGTTCGTTCATAAAGACCTATGGCGATGCGATGCGAACGGAGAACCGGCTGCGTTTCCGGAGCTTCCTGAAGCACCGCGAATGATGTGAACCGACCAGCGTCATCGACGGTATATGACGGGCGCAGCGTATTCACCCCGGCGGTTTCCAGCCATTCGCGGGACCAAGTGGCCAGGTCGCGGCCTGACGTGTCCTCAAGCGCTGCGAGCAGGTCGGCGAGTGTCGCGTTACCCCAAGCATGGGCGGCGAAATACTTCCGTACCCCGGCCAGGAAATTCTCCCGCCCGACGTACGCGACAAGCTGCTTCAGGACAGAAGCGCCCTTGGCGTAGGTGATGCCGTCGAAATTGACTTCCACGGCCTCGATGTCGGGGATGTCGGCAGCTATGGGGTGCGTCGTGGCCAGCTGATCCTGGCGATACGCCCACGCCTTGTAGAGCTGCGCGAACGTTGTCCACGCCGAGGTCCAGCGGGTGGCCTCGGCCTGGGCGAGCGTGCCTGCCCAGGTGGCAAAGGACTCGTTCAGCCACAGATCGTCCCACCAGCGCATGGTGACCAGATCACCAAACCACATGTGCGCCATCTCATGCAGAATGGTTTCGCCGCGCGCCTCCCGGGCAAAATCGGTGACCCGCGACCGGAAAATGTAGTCCTCGAGGATCGTGACTGCTCCGGCGTTCTCCATCGCGCCTTCTTTAAATTCGGGCACGAAGAGCTGATCGTACTTTCCGAACGGGTACTTGATGCCGAACGAATTGTGGAAGAAGTCGAATCCCTGTTTCGTGGTGGTGAAGATCTCGTCGGGGTCCAGGTACTGAGCCAGCGACTGGCGGCAGTAAATACCGAGCGGAATACCATCGTGCTCGTCCTGCACCACGTGGTAAGGCCCGGCGGCGATGGCCGTGACATAGGTCGGCAGCGCCGGCGTCGCCGGGAACCGCCAATGGCGTCCGCCGGGACCAGCCTCGGCCGGCAGGACCTCATCAGAGTCGGGCGCCATGTTGGAGACCACCACCCATTGGGCGGGCGCGGCGACGCTGAACTCGAAGCTGGACTTCATGTCAGGCTGGTCGAAACAGGCATAGACCCGGTGCGCGTCGAACGTCTCCAGGTCCGAGTAGAGGTAGGAATGGCCGTCGGCCGGGTCGGTGAACCGGTGCAGGCCCTCGCCGCTGCGGGAGTAGGCGCACTCCGCTTCCACGATCACCACATTGTCGGCGGCCAGGCCGGTCAGCGTGACCCGGTCCCCGTCGAAAGCGTCCAGCGCGACCGGCGCGCCGTTGAGGACGATCCGTTTTGCCGTCGGGGCGTTCAGGTCGATGAACGTCGCGGCGCCCGGTGAGGTGCAGCCGAACCGGATCACGCTCGTCGAGCCGAAGGTCGTGTCGCCTCCGGTGAGGTCAAGGTCTACCTGGTATGACTTGACCGTAATGAGCGCCGAGCGTTCCCGGGCTTCGTCCCGGGTCAGGTTCGCTGACAACTGCGGGTCCCCTTCGGTTCGTTGTGATGCTCCCCGCGGAATCACTGGCGCTCCAGCGGGGTTGTCGCTGGCGGCGCCCTGACGCAGCGGGCGAAGCCGAGTTCTACTCGTGGTAGGGAGTGCACATGGCCGAGCAGGAGCGTACACGGGTCGACTTCTGGTTCGACCCTATCTGCCCCTGGGCATGGATAGCGTCACGCTGGATGCACGAAGTGGAGAAGGTGCGGCCAGTACAGACTTTCTGGCATGTGATGAGCCTGTCTGTGCTGAACGAGGATAAAGAGGGCCTGCCGGAACGCTACCGGGAGCTACTGAAGACCGGGTGGGGACCGGTACGGGTCTGCATAGCCGCGGAGCAGCAGTACGGCCCGGAGGTGCTCGGCCCGCTGTACACCGCGCTGGGCACGCGGATCCACCAGGAGAAGGCGCCCAGGGACCGGGAGACGGTGGTATCGGCGCTGGCCGAGGCGGGCCTGCCGCCCGGGCTCGCGGACGCGATGGATTCCACGGAGTTCGACACGGCCCTGCGGGCCTCGCACGCCGACGGCATTGAGCGGGTGGGCTACGAGGTCGGCACGCCGATCATCTCGGTGAACGGGACGTCGGTGTTCGGGCCGGTGGTCTCGCCTATCCCGCGTGGGGAGGCGGCGGCCAGGCTGTGGGACGGCGTGCTGCTGATCGCCGGGACCGACGGGTTCTTCGAGCTCAAGCGGTCGAGGACGCGGGATCCCATTTTCGACTGACACCCGACCGTTCCAGATGCGGTTCCCGGAGGCCGGTCTGGCAGACTTGCTCCCGTGCGCGTTTACCTCGGATCAGACCACGCGGGTTTCGAGCTGAAGGCCCGCATCATCGAGTGGCTGGCGTCGGCTGGTCACGAACCGGTGGATTGCGGGCCTACGGCGTACGTCCCGGACGACGACTATCCGGTGTACGTGATGCGGGCGGCCGAGGGCGTGGCCGGCGACCCGGGCAGTCTCGGCATCGTGATCGGCGGCTCCGGCAACGGTGAGCAGATCGCGGCGAACAAGATCACGGGAATCCGCGCCGCCCTGGCCTGGACCGATGAGACGGCGCAGCTGGCGCGGCTCCACAACGACGCCAACGTGCTCAGCCTGGGTGCGCGCATGTACGACGCCGCCGCGGCGCTCGGTTTCGCGAAGGTGTTTTTGAACACGTCCTTCTCCGGCGAGTCCCGTCATACCCGCCGTCTCGCGATGATCGCCGACTACGAGAAGACCGGCGAGCTCCCGGCGCTACCCGGCTCCTGATATCACGCCGCTGCGGGCGCTCACCGGCCGCGGAGGCTCACCTGGCGCGACGCCTGCGGTAAGGCCGGTGCCGCTTCGGTCGGTTCGGTCGCTTCGGCCGCGGTGCGCCATCGGCCGCGGCGTCCGTGTCCGCGGCCGGGACGGTGTCTGCGTCCGCTGCGTCTGCGTGCGCTGCGTCTGCGTGCGCTGCGTCTGCGTCCGCGGTGTCTGCGTGCGCTGCGTCTGCGTGCGCGGTCGCGGCGTTTCCAGCCGTGACATATGGCGACTTGGCATCCGGCCCCATGACATCCGCCGTGGCCGGAGGCCCAGGCCAATTCGGCACTGTGGCCGGAGGCCCAGGCCAATTCGGCACTGTGGCCGGAGGCCCAGGCCAATTCGGTGCCGTCGCACCGGGGGACTCGGGCTGGATCGCCATCTCGTCTCCGGCCGCGACGTTATCCGCTTCGGCTAGGAGTTCGGCGCTGGCTGCCTCGGCTAGGTGCTCCGCATATGGCCGGGACACGTCGCGGGCCCGCATCGCCGAGTTCACGGTCAGCTTCAAGCTCTCGCCACCTCTTGTTCGATATCGTCCGGCTGTCCGATATGTTCCGCTATCCCATCTGTCCGGCTAGACCGGTGCGCCGATGGCCAGTCCGCCGATGGCCGGTGCGCGATGGCCGGTGCGCCGATGGCTGCCGCCAGTGGCCCGCCGCTCGATTAACGCGGACGTTATCCCCGTTCTGGGAGCATTCCCAAATAGCACACGTTCCCGACATGTCGGCTATATCACCTTCGCTGGAACGCCGCGCCAGCCTGGTGAGCTACGCGTATCACCACATAGCCGGACGCATCGGCCAACCACTTCGTGGAAGATAGGAGCCCTCCGGAAGAAAAGGCGCCGGAAAGCGGCGCCCCTTTCTCCGCGAGGCTCTTTTCTTCCGCATCGTCCCGTGTAACCGCCATCCACATAACGACCGTATCCCGGCAAAACCGGCAGGCCGCTCACGATACGAATTCATCGGCCTCGACCCTGCCAGCCAGCGCCTTCTCCCAGCAGCCCAGTCGATACGGATAGTGACACCTTCACCACCTCCTGCCTTTACGGTAGGCCGGCGAGCGGTGGCTGTAAAAGTGGACGAACGCCTGGAAACCCAGCAGAGTCGGACTATGGAGATGGCAGGCGAGCCCCATGCCACCACACCAGCGGGCCCGCCTCCGGCCGGCCCGCCTCCAGCAGGCCCCACACCAGCAGGCCCCACACCAGCAGGCCCCACGCCAGCCGGCCCCACCCCGGCAGGCCCCACACGGACGGGCCCGCTTCCAGTCGGCCCGCCTCCGGCCAGCCCCTCTCCCGCCGGCGAGTCTCCGGCGCCGGCCGGCTGAGCCGGCGGATCGGCTCGGCGCGGATCATCTGGTTCTCGATGCTCGTGTTCGGGCTGCCGCAGCTACTCGTCCCGCTGGCCGAGCCCGGCTGGCGGGTGGTCGCATTCCCGCTGGGCTTCGCCGCGGCATCGTTCAGCGCGGTGGTGTACAACGTCGCGCAGGTCAGCTACCGCCAGACGGTGTGCCCGCCGCGCCTGCTCGGCCGGATGAACGCCGCCACGCGCTGGATCGTCTGGGGCACGATCCCGCTCGGCGGCGTGATAGGCGGCGCGCTCGGGGCGGCCCTCGGCATCCGCCCCGCCGTCTGGATCGCCTTCGCTGGATCGTGGGCGGCCGGCTGGTGGGTGTTCTTCTCCCCCCTCCGCAACGCGCGGGACATCCCGGCGCACGACTTACGCGTGTTAGAGACCCCGCGGAGCCTCTCAGAAGATCATCAGGGCCTCTCAGAAGATCATCGGGCACCAGGGGGCCGGATCCCAGGCCATGGCCGCGGTAAGCTGCCGCACCGCGCCCGGTCGCAGCTCGCTGACCAGGTCGGCCTCGGCCAGCGCGCCGAGCCGTGTGCCGCCGAGATATACAGCGCCGAGTTCGGCTATATCGAGAGCCACGTCGGCGGGGTCCGAAACACGCTCGCAGGCAGCCGCGAGCCCGGCGCCCGCGAGCCCGGCCCCGGCCCCGGCGCCCGCCAGCCCGCCCCCGGCGGCCGCCAGCCCGTCCGCATAGGTCCGCAGCCGCCAGCGTCCCGCGTTGCCGGGCAGCACCGGATCGCGCACCTCGATCACCACGTCGACCGGGCACGCGTAACGCCGTCCAGCCAGCGCCGCGCCGACGTCTATCAGCCGTACCCATAGGCCGTCGCTGAGCTGCGGCCGCGCTCGCCGCGGATCGGCGAGATGCGACAACAGCGGGTCATCCACGGGCCGCAGTGCGGCACGGAACTCCGTGGTCAGGTCCCTGCTCAGCAGGTCGGACCAGAGCGCGGCGCTGGCGGCCGGGTCGGCCGCCACAAGCTCCCGCACGGTCAGCGCGCTGTCCGGCAGGAACGTCTCGTCCTCCCAGCGGGACAGGCCGGAGTACAGCGCGTAGCCACGCGGGCCGCTCTCGTCTTCGGCGAGGGCGCAGCGCAGCGGGCTCGCTCCCCTGCGCTCCTCCGGAGGGTCGTGCAGCAGCCTCTGCCACCACGAGTCGCTACGCGCGAAGAAGCCCGGCCGTGACGGCAGCACCGAGTCGTACACCTTGGCCAGCTCCGGGCGGACGTCTGCCGGTGCCACCAGGCGCGGCCGCAGGCCGCTGGCCAGGCCCGACGCGGCGGGCGTCATCGTCGCTTCGCCGCGCCGTACCGTGAAAGCCAGGTGCCAGGAAGCCCGCCCGTAGCCGTATCTGCCGTAGATTCCGGCCTCGGAGGCCCAGAGCACCGCGAGCGGCTCCCGGCCAGCCGAACTGATGTCGGCAAGCTGCCGATGCATCAGGCTGCGCAGGACACCGCGGCGCCGATGCGAGGGCAGCACTCCCACGAAAGTGACCCCCGCCGCCGGCAACGTCGCCCCGGGGACGGTCAGCTGGAAGCTGTAGATGCTGGTGATGCCGGCCGGTGTTCCCGAATCCGGGTCGATGGCCGCGAGGCTGCGGTCGAACTCGAACCTGGACAGCACCTGCTCGCGATCGCCCGCCGTCAGCGGCGAGCCATGGAAGGCGTGCTGGTCGACCAGATGGCCGTGATCGAACTCGTCTTCGGCGATCGGCCGTATCGGATAGGGGCCCGGGTCTGCGCTCATAGAGCGTTCCTACCCCCTACGGAGCGGTGACGGCGACTGAATTCTCAGGCGGCTCTTATCCCCGGTGACGCCAGGTCGAATAGAGTTCGCCCATCATGTTCTCCGTCCCTCCGCGCCTGCGGCGTGCAACACGTACGACGCGCATCCAGTTGCGTCGCCAGTTCATCACCAGGAACCGGCGGCTGGCGCTCGTGCTGTGCCTGGCGACGGTGGCGATCGGAGTGGCGGCAGTGCACGTCTCGGTGTGGTGGTTCTCACCGGGCGTGATGATCCTGCCGATCCTCGTGGGCGGCCTGCTGTTGTGGCCGCGAGCGCTGCGGATCTACTTCATCGTGGTTGCCGCCGCGATCGCGTACGACGTGGCGGATGACAAGGCCGGCGCGGGCATTGTGGCCACGATCGTGGTGACCGCGGTGTTCGCCGACGTGCTGGCCCGGACCAGGGAGAAGCTTGGCGTCCAGGGCTGGCGCGGTGACCAGATGCTGCTCGACCTGAGAGACCGCATCCGGGCCCAGGGCCGGCTGCCCGATCTCGGCGACGGCTGGGGTTCCTCGGTGGTGCTGAAACCGGCCGGCGGGTCCTCGTTCGGAGGCGACTTCGTGGTGTCGGCGTGCGACCTCAAGACCCTTGAGGTCGCACTGGTCGACGTGTCTGGTAAGGGCATCGACGCCGGCACCAGGGCGCTGCTACTGTCCGGCGCGTTCGGCGGGCTGCTCGGCTCGGTGCCGCGCGAGCAGTTCCTGCAATCTTGCAACGCCTACCTGCGCCGCGGCCCGGCCACGGAGGGTTTCGTCACAGCGGTACATCTTTCCCTCGACCTGATCTCGGGGGAGTACGTGATCGACTCGGCGGGGCATCCGCCGGCCGTGCACTATGACGCCGCGAGCGGACGGTGGCGAATCACCCAGGCTCACGGGATCGTCCTCGGCGTGGTGGACGACATGTCCACGGTGCCCACCAGTTCCGAGCGCGGCGTCCTCCAGCGCGGGGACGCGTTGCTGTTGTACACCGACGGCATGGTGGAATCGGCCGGCCTCGACATCGACGCGGGCACCGACCGCCTTCTCGGTGAAGCCGAACGCATGGTGGCTACCGGTTTCCAGACCGGCGCGCCGGCCCTGGTGACGGCCATGCAGCGCGAGATGGGCGGAGCCGACGACTGCGCGCTCGTGCTCATCTGGCGCACGTAGCCCGTATTGTTACCGGACTGTAAATCACGCATTGGCGGGGCCCGCGCTTTCGGGGGTTTAACTGACGCTCGTGTCAGTCATTACTGACGTTCATGTCAGGCGCATTATGTACCATAACGATGTTCATCGGTGCAATCTATTTTTACCGTCTGTGAGCTGCGGCGATACGGACCGTGGACGGCCCGTCGCAAGCACCGGTTTACCGACGCGACCGTCATGTGACGTGCGCGTCATTGTTTGCAATTATTTGCGCGAGCCGGGGAAAATAGGCTCCGTGGTAGGGGGAACTCGTGATGCGGAACGGCCGGATGAGCGCGAAGATGAGCGCGAACTAGTCCGTCCGTCGGTGACCCGTGCCGATGATGTCCTCGTCAACGCCTCCGGCGAGAACTTCCCGGTCGCGCTCCGGGCGCTCCCCGCCCGGTACCGGCAGCATCTGTTCGCGCTGTATTGTTTCGCCCGCTTGACCGACGATCTTGGCGACCAGGCCCAGGTAGCCGGACAGGACACGGCGACCGCGCGATTGAAGCTCCTCGACGACCTCGAGGCCGACGTCGACCGCATCTACGCCGGCGAGGAGCCCCGTACCCCGGCACTGCGCCCCATGGCGGAAACCGTCAAGGCGTGCGGCGTTCCGGATCAGCCGCTGCGCGCGCTCATCCAGGCCAACCGCCAGGACCAGATGGTCGTCCGCTATCCGGTCTACGAAGACCTGGTGCGATACTGCGCCCTGTCCGCCAATCCGGTCGGCCAGGTCGTGCTCTATATCTTCGGCGCCGCCACCGCGGAACGCATCGCCCTCTCCGATAACATCTGCACCGCGTTGCAGTTGGTGGAGCACTGGCAGGACGTCGCCGAAGACCTCGCTAACGGCCGGATCTATCTGCCCCAGGAGGACCTGGTCCGGTTCGGCTGCACCGAGGCGGACCTTGCCCAGCCGCACGCCGGCGACAACGTGAAACGACTGATCAGCTTCGAAGTCGACCGGGCGAGCCAGCTGCTGGATGATGGCGCGCCGCTGGTCGGGACGCTCCGCGGCGCGGCGCGTCTCGCGGTGGCCGGCTATGTGGCCGGCGGCCGGGCGGCGCTGGCCGCCATCGAAGGTCACGGCCACGACGTGCTCACCAGCACGCCGAAGCCGGGTAAGCGCACGACGCTGAAAGAGCTGGCCAAGGCCTATCTGAGGGGGAGGTGAGACCGAGCGATGCCAACTGGAGAAGAACTCGAGCGGGCCTACCGTGAATGCGAGCGGATCACGTGGTCGCAGGCCAGGAACTTCGCATATGGCATCCGGTTGCTGCCTCCGGTCAAACGGCACGGCCTGGCCACCATCTACGCGTTCGCCCGGCGCATCGATGACATCGGCGATGGCGACCTGCCCGCCGAGACCAAGCTCTACCAGCTCGAACAGGCCCGTCATTCGGTGGGCAGCCTGGCGGGTAGCGACGATCCGGTTCTCATCGCGCTGGCCGACACGGCCGAACGGTTCCCGCAGGTGCCGATCGAGGCCTTCGGCGAGCTGATCGACGGCTGCGTCGCGGACGTACGCGGCACCAGCTACCAGACGTTCGAGGACCTGCTGCACTATTGCCGCTGCGTCGCGGGGTCGATCGGCCGCCTGTCGCTGGGCATCTTCGGCTCCGCCGATCCGGAGGCCCCGGTCATCGCCGACTCGCTCGGCGTGGCGCTGCAGCTCACCAACATTCTGCGAGACATCCGGGAGGACCATGCCAATGGCCGGGTGTACCTCCCGGCCGAGGACCTCAAGAAGTTCGACTGCGACCTGACCCGCGCCGAAGGCCCCGGCGCGCACGAGCCCCAGTTCGGGAAGCTCGTCGAGTACGAGGTCGAGCGCGCCCGTGACTGGTATGCCACCGGATGGCGCCTGCTACCGATGCTGGACTGGCGGAGTGCCGCCTGCACCGGCGCGATGGCTGGGATATATCGTCGGCTCCTTGAACGCATCGCCGCGGACCCGACGGCGGTGCTGCGCGGTCGCGTCAGCCTGCCCGCCAGTCAGAAGGCGGCGGTCGCGGTCCGCGCTCTGACCAGGAGGATCCGATGAAGGCGGTAGTCATCGGCGGCGGCCTGGCCGGCCTTACCGCCGCGATCGAGCTCGCCGCCGGCGGCGCGGAGGTCACCGTGCTCGAGGCCAAGCCGCGGCTCGGCGGAGCGACGTGCTCGTTCAGCCGCGACGGCCTGACCATCGACACCGGTCAGCACGTGTTCCTGCGCTGCTGCACGGCATACCAGGACCTGCTGGCCAAGCTCGGCATGACCGCCCACGCGCCGCTCCAGCCACGCTTCGACGTAACGGTGCTCGCACCCGCTGTGAAAAGAACAGCCCGGCTCCGCAGGTCCGCGCTCCCGAGCCCGCTGCACATGCTGCCGGCTTTGCTGCGGTATCCCTTTCTCAATTTGAACGAACGGGCGGTGGTTTCACGCGCCTCGCTCGCTATGCGCCACGTGGACCCGGCGGATCCGGCGGTCGATGCCCAGCGCTTCGGCGACTGGCTGGCCGCTCACGGTCAGAGCGAGAACGCCCGCCGCGCGCTCTGGGACCTGTTCGCCGTCTCGGCCCTGAACATAAACGGTGACGACGCCTCCCTGGCCCTCGCCGCGGTTGTGGTGAAGACCGGCCTGCTGGGCGCCAAAGACGCGGCCGACATCGGCGTCCCCGCCCTTCCGCTCGGCGAGCTGCACGGCGACGCCGCCGCTAAGCTCCTGTCCGGACTCGGCGCCCAGGTGATGCTCAACACCAAGGTCGCCGCGATAGTCCCCACCCCGCCCGGCACCCCATCCGGCTCTGCCGCCCCAATCGACCCCAACGCCTCCAGTACCTCTAGTACCTCTAGTGCCTCCGGTACCTCTAATGCAGCGGAACGGAACCTTTCGTTCCGCATCAAGCTGGTTCGCGGCGGTTCCGCGGAGTCCGCCTCTGTGGATCCGGTCTCCGCCGCCGCGGGCCCGGCCGCCGCCGAGAATCCCGCCCTCGCCGCCCAGACAAATCCCGACATTTCAGCTGATGTAGTGGTTCTCGCGGTTCCGCCGGAGCAGGCGGCGAAGCTGATTCCTGCGGGTGCCCTGCCGGAAGAAACGGTGGCCGGGTGGTCCGGCCTTGGCGCGTCGCCAATCGTGAACATCCACGTGATCTACGACCGGAAGGTGATGGACCTGCCGTTCGTCGCCGCGGTGAACTCCCCGGTCCAGTGGATCTTCGACCGCACCGGGATCTCCGGCCTCGCGGCGAATGAGCAGGCGAAGGGGCATCAATACCTCGCGCTGTCGCAGTCGGCCGGGGACGAGTGGGTGGACATGCCGGTGGCCAAGCTGCGCGACATCTTCGTTCCGGCGCTGGCGGAGCTACTGCCCGCGGCGCGTGATGCTAACGTGGCCGAGTTCTTCGTAACCCGGGAGCGCCGGGCGACGTTCCGGCAGGTCCCGGGCACGGCCGCGCTCCGGCCGGTGCCGGCAACGAGGCTGCCGGGTCTGGTCCTCGCGGGCGCGTGGACCGACACTGGGTGGCCGGACACGATGGAGGGCGCGGTTCGCAGCGGTCTGGCCGCCGCGGCCGAGCTCGAGCGGTACCGAGCCACCTCTGCACAACAAGCAGGACCGAAAGTGACCGTTAACGCCGATCCGTTGGGGGTAAGTCCGTGACTGCTGTGATGCCCGAGGGTGTGGCCCTGGCGCGAGACCTGGTCGGTCCCGCGATGGAGGCAGCGATCGTCCGGCTGACCCCGGAAGTCCGCAAGGTTGCCGCCTACCACCTGGGCTTTGCCGACGCCATGGGGAACCCGACCCGGAGCAGAAGCGGCAAGGCCCTGCGGCCGGCGCTGGCGCTGCTGTCAGCGCGGGCGGCCGGCACGCCGCCGGAGCGCGGCGTCACCGCCGCGGTCGCCGTCGAGATGGTACACAACTGGTCCTTGCTGCACGACGACATCATGGACGGCGACACCGAGCGGCGGCATCGCCCCACCGCGTGGACGGTGTTCGGTGTCGGCGCGGCGATCCTGGCCGGGGACGCGCTGCTTGCACTGGCCCAGGAACTGCTGCTGGAGTCCGAGGCGCCGCAGGGCGCCTGGGCCGCCCGGTGCCTGTCCGCGGCGGTGACCCGGCTGATCACGGGGCAGGGCAACGACCTAGCCTTCGAGAAACGCGATGACGTCACACTGGCCGAGTGCCTCGACATGGCCGGTGACAAGACGGCGGCCCTGATGGCATGCGCGTGCAGCATCGGCGCCGTCCACCTGGGCGCACCCCCTGCCCTGGCCATGGGCCTGGCCGGTTTCGGCGCGCACGTCGGCCTCGCGTTCCAGCTCACCGACGATCTGCTCGGCATCTGGGGCGCGCCCGAGGTGACAGGCAAGCCGGTCCGCGCCGACCTGCGCTCGCGGAAGAAGTCGCTCCCGATCGTCGCCGCGCTGAGCAGCGGTCTCCCCGAAGGCGCCGAACTCCGGGCGCTGCTCACCAGCCCGGACCCGCTGACCGAACAGGACCTGGTCCGCGCGGCCGACCTGGTGGTCGCGGCGGGTGGCAGACAGTGGGCCGAGAACGAAGCGGACGCCCAGCTGGCCGCGGCGAACGCCAGCCTGGCCGAAATCGACATCCCGACCGACGTCCGCGCCGAACTCACCGCCATCGCCGAGTTCATCACAGCCCGTCAATGGTGACATCTATGGACAAATCCCCCAGCGACCTCGCCCACCTCGCGGAAGAAAAGCGCCTCCCGGAAGAAAAGGCGCCGGAAACCGGCACCCAATCTTCCGCGAGGCTCCAATCCTCCACGCAGTCACCCCCAGCCCACGCCTCGTCCGCGTCCCGTCCCCCCGCAAATCCAGAAATGTCGGGCTTGTCCAGTGCGCCGAGCGGTGCTTCCGGCTCGCCCCAAGCCGCTCCGTCGGCATCCCTTACCCCCACGAATCACGAAATGTCGGATATGCGCCCGGCGGGTGCGGGTGCGGACGCGGGTGTGGGGGCGGAGGCTGCTGGAGCGCTGAAGCGTGCTACCGATCACCTGCTCGGGCTGCAGCATGCTGAGGGGTGGTGGCAGGGCGAGCTCGAGACCAACGTGACGATGGACGCGGAGGATCTGCTGCTCCGGGAGTTCCTCGGCATCGGCGACGAGCAGGCCAAGACCGCCGCCGGACGGTGGATCCGCTCGCAGCAGCGCGCCGACGGGACGTGGGCGAACTTCTACGGCGGGCCCGGCGAGCTGTCCACGACCGTCGAGGCCTATGTGGCGCTGCGACTGGCCGGTGACGCGCCGGACGCGCCGCACATGCTCCGCGCCGCGGAGTGGATCCGTGCGAAGGGGGGCGTCGAGGCCACCCGGGTGTTCACCCGGATGTGGCTCGCGCTGTCCGGGAAGTGGTCGTGGGACGACCTCCCGGTGATCCCGCCCGAGCTGATCTACCTTCCTTCGTGGTTCCCGCTGAACATCTACGACTGGGGGTGCTGGGCCCGGCAGACGATCGTCGCGCTGGCGATCGTGCAGTCCTTCCGGCCGTCGCGGCCGCTGTCGTTCGGCATCGACGAGATCCGCACCGGCATCACGCCGCCGGCCAAGGCCGATGACCCGTGGTCCAAGGCGTTCACCCTCCTGGACAAGGCCCTTCATCTTTACCGACCGGTAAAGTGGGGAGGGGCCGCCGTGCGGCGGGCGGCGTTGCGGCGGTGCGCGGAATGGATCATCGCCCGGCAGGAGGAGGACGGCTGCTGGGGCGGTATCCAGCCGCCCTGGGTGTACTCGCTGATGGCGCTGAACCTGCTCGGCTACGACCTCGAGCATCCCGTGCTCGCCAAAGGTATAGCCGGGCTGGACCGGTTCACGATCACCGAAGAGACCCCGGATGGAACGGTCCGGCGGCTCGAGGCGTGCCAGTCGCCGGTGTGGGACACCGTGCTGACCATGATCGCGCTGGCCGACGCGGGGCTGCCGCCGGACCATCCCACGCTGGTCAACGCCGGCCGCTGGGTGCTCGGTGAGGAGATCCGCGGCCCGGGCGACTGGCAGGTGCGGCGGCCGGATGTCGCGCCGGGCGGCTGGGCGTTCGAGTTCGACAACGACAACTACCCGGACACCGACGACACCGGGGAGGTCGTCCTCGCACTGCGGCGCGCGGACGTAGGCGGCGGCCGGGCCGCGATCGAGCGCGGCATGAACTGGCTGACCGGTATGCAGTCGAAGGACGGCGGCTGGGGGGCATTCGACGCGGACAACACCCGCGTGCTCGTCAACAAGCTGCCGTTCTGCGACTTCGGCGCGGTCATCGACCCGCCGTCGGCGGACGTGACCGCGCACATCGTGGAGGCATACGCCGCCGAAGGCCAGGCCACATCTGACGCGTGCCGGCGCGGCGTCGTCTGGCTGCTGAAGGCCCAGGAGCCGGATGGTTCCTGGTTCGGCCGCTGGGGCGCCAACTACATCTACGGGACCGGTGCGGTGGTCCCCGCGCTGATCGCGGCCGGGGTGCGGCCGAACAAGCCGTGCATTCGCCGCGCGGTCGCCTGGCTGGAAGCGCACCAGAACGACGACGGTGGCTGGGGCGAGGACCTGCGCTCCTATGATGATCCCGCGCTGGGTGGCCAGGGTGAATCCACCGCGTCGCAGACCGCGTGGGCGCTGCTGGCGCTGCTGGCCGCCGGTGAGCGGGACAGCGAGGCGGTCACGCGAGGCGTGCGGTGGCTGGCGCGGACACAGCGCTCCGATGGCTCCTGGGACGAGCCGTGGTTCACCGGGACCGGGTTCCCGCGTGACTTCTACATCAACTACCACATGTACCGGCTCTCGTTCCCGGTCACCGCTCTGGGCCGTTATGTGCGGGAGGACAGATGACAGACGGGCTGCTGATCTGCTCGCCGCTGGGTATCGAGGCGCGGGCGGTCCGGCGCGGGCTGAAGTCCGCTGACACGACCGTGCTGCGCACCGGATACGGGACCGCCCGTGCCGAGAAGCGTGCTCGGGAGATCAGCCACAGCTCGTTCGTTCAAATGGTGGTAATGGGGGTCGGTGGAGGGCTCACCGCGGACCTCAGCCCGGGCGATGTCGTGGTCTCAGACGCCACCCCCGCCGCGCTGTTGCTGGGGCAAGAACTGCGGCGGGCGGGGCTGCGGGTGCACCTGGGGCCGGTAGCCACGGTGGACCACTTGGTCCGGAAGCGGGAGCGGGCCAAGCTGGCCGCCACCGGCGCCATCTGCGTGGACATGGAATCCGCGCCCCTGGTGAAAGCCGCGGGTGACCGGCCCGTCGCGGTGATCCGGGCAATATCGGACACGCCCGACAGGTCGGCGGGGCACATCGTGTCCGGTGGGCTGGCCGCGTTGCGTTCCCTGACCAAAGCCGCGCCGGTGGTGGAGCGGTGGGCCGCGGCGTGTGCGGCGCGTGAGGTGCTGCTGGCCGGGCCGCGGTCGTTCTGCGCGGGAGTCGACCGGGCCATCGAGATCGTGGAGCGGGCGCTGGAGCAGCGCGGCGCGCCGGTGTACGTACGCAAGGAGATCGTGCACAACAAGCGGGTCGTGGCGGACCTGGCCGGACGCGGTGCCGTATTCGTCGACGAACTGGATCAGGTGCCGGACGGGGCCACCGTGGTCTTCTCCGCGCACGGAGTGTCGCCGGCGGTCCGGGCCGAGGCGTCCCAGCGCGGGCTGTCGGTGATCGACGGGACGTGCCCGCTGGTGTCCAAGGTGCACGCCGAAGCGCGCCGGTTCGCGGCCGACGGGTACACGGTGGCGCTGATCGGGCATGCCGGGCATGAGGAGGTCGAGGGCACGCTGGGCGAGGCGCCTTCGTCGATGGTCCTGGTGCAGACGGCCGACGATGTGGCCGCGCTACGTCCGGCGGATGAGTCCAAGGTCGCGTACCTGATGCAGACCACGCTGTCGGTGGATGAGGCCGCCGAGGTGGCGGGTACGCTGCGGTCGCGGTTCCGGGATATCCGGGTGCCGGGCAGCGACGACATCTGCTACGCCACCACCAACCGGCAGGCCTCGGTGCGGGCCATCGCGGCCGAGTCGGACGTCGTGCTGGTGGCCGGATCGAAGAACTCGTCCAACTCGGTCCGGCTGGTGGAGACCTGCGAGCGGGCCGGGACGCCCGCCTACCTGATCGACGGCGCGTCTGATATAGAGGTCGGCTGGCTGGCCGGCGCGTCGAAGGTCGGGATCACCGCGGGGGCGTCAGCGCCGCCCGCCGTGGTGTCCGAGATCGTGTCAGCGCTGTCCGGGCTTGGCCCGGTTTCTGTGTCCGAGCGGGTGACGACCACGGAGTCAATCCGGTTCGGGCTGCCCAAGGAGGTTCGACACTAAATGTCCATGCCATTGCGTCAGTCGCTGGCGGTCGGTTCATACCTGATCAAGCAGAAGCTGAAGGGGAACAAGAAGTTCCCGCTGCTGGTGGAGCTGGAGCCGCTGTTCGCGTGCAACCTGAAGTGCGCCGGGTGCGGCAAGATCCAGCAGCCGCACACGATCTTGAAGCAGCGGATGCCTGTTGAGCAGGCGATCGGTGCGATCGAGGAGTGCGGCGCGCCGATGGTGTCGCTGGCCGGCGGTGAGCCGCTGATGCACCCGCAGATCGACGTGATCGTGTCGGAGTTGATCAAGCGGAAGAAGTTCGTCTTCCTGTGCACCAACGCGCTGCTGCTGCCGAAGAAGCTGGACAAGTTCAAGCCGTCGCCGTACTTCGCGTTCGTCGTGCACATTGACGGGCTGAAGGAGCGGCACGACGAGTCGGTGTGCAAGGAGGGTGTGTTCGACGAGGCGGTCGCGGCGATCCGTCTGGCGAAGTCGAAGGGCTTCAAGGTCAACACCAACACCACCTTCTTCAACACCGACACGGCGCAGACCGTCATCGACGTGCTCAACTACCTCAACGACGACCTCGGCGTCGACCAGATGCAGATCTCGCCGGCCTACGCGTACGAGAAGGCGCCCGACCAGGAGCACTTCCTCGGCGTGGACGAGACCCGGGAGCTGTTCCGGAAGTCGTTCGCGGACGGGCGGCGGCGGAAGTGGCGGCTGAACCACTCGCCGCTGTTCCTGGACTTCCTGGAGGGGAAGGTCGACTTCGGCTGCACCGCGTGGGGAATCCCGTCGTACTCGCTGCTCGGCTGGCAGGTGCCGTGTTACCTGCTCGCCGACGGATACGTCAAGTCATACCGGGAGCTCATCGAGAACACGGACTGGGATGCGTTCGGACGGGGTCGCGATCCCCGGTGCGCGAACTGCATGGCGCACTGCGGCTACGAGCCTTCGGCGGTGCTCGCCACGATGGGGTCGCTGAAGGAGTCGATCCGGGCTATGCGTGGTTAGCCGGGCAGTAGCAGCAATTCCGTAGGTGCTGCTCAGGACATTTTCAGAATCCAGGTAGAAGATCTGGACTGGCGCTGGGCCCCTGGGCCGTCCCTGGCCGGGGCCTCGGCGCCGCCAATCGGCGGCGTTGGTCCCCTAGGGAGTCCAGATGTTCTTCACCTATTTGCGACGTGAGCTGCGCAGACGTATGCGTCAGGCGGTCTTCATCGCGCTCGGGCTTGCGCTCGGTATCGGTTTGGTGATCACCGTGACGGCGGCTTCGTCGGGCGTCAAGAACGCGCAGGGCACGGTGCTGCACGCGCTGTACGGCGTGGGTACGGACGTCACCGTGACCAAGGCGCCCGCGGCCGGGTCGTTCACGCCGGGTTCGTTCGGATTCGGATTCCGCACCGGGACCGGCAAGCGACCGGCGGCCGGCACCAAGATCAACAACAGCACGCTGCGGCAAGGCGCGGCGCTGGCCTCGATCAGCTCGTCGTCGGTGCAGACCGTCGCCAGCGTCCATGACGTGGCGGCCGCGGCAGGCGGACTGACACTCACCGACACCACCATCAGCGGCACCATGCCCGCGATCAACTTCAACGGCGGCGGTGCGGGCGGCGGCGGTGCGGGTGGCGGCGGTGCGGGTGGCGGCGGTGCAGGAGGTGCGGGCGCCGGCGGGGGAGGCGCCGACAACGGCGGGCAGAACTTCCGCAGCAACTTCAACTTCGGGTCGTTCTCCGTCGAAGGCGTCGACCTGAACAACGGCGAGCTCGGCCCGCTCAGCTCGGGCAAGCTCAGCTCCGGGCGGACATTCGCCACGTCCGACGCCTCCGCCGATGTCGCCGTGCTCGACTCGTCCTACGCGACCCAGAACAAGCTGTCCGTCGGCTCCACGATCGCCGTCGGCAACAGTTCGGGGACCGCGACAAACTTCAAGGTCATCGGCATCGTCAGCGAACCGGCCGGCGACAACCCCTCAGACGTGTACGTCCCGCTGGCCGTCGCGCAGAACCTGTCCGCCATGAAGAACGACATCAACACCATCTACGTCGCGGCTTCGAGTTCGGGCGACATCGGCGCGGTGCAGAGCTCGATCCAGAGAGCGCTGCCAGGCACGACGGTGACCACGTCCAGCGATCTGGCCAGCGAGATCACCGGATCGCTGAGCAACGCGTCCAGCCTGGCCAACAACCTGGGCAAGTGGCTGGCGATCGCGGTCCTGGTCGCCGCGTTCCTGCTCGCGTCGCTGCTGACAATGGCCGCGGTATCGCGTCGGGTTCGTGAGTTCGGCACGCTCAAGGCGCTCGGCTGGAAGAGCCGCCGGATCATCGGCCAGGTGATGGGCGAGACGATCGCCATGGGCATCATCGGCGGCCTGATCGGCGTCGGGCTCGGCTTCGGCGGAGCGGAGCTGGTATCCAGGTTCTCGCACAAGCTGTCAGCCACGGTGGCGACGACCACCGGCTCAGCCACCCCCGGCGGGGCCAGGAACTTCGGCTTCGGCGGCGGTGGCGGCGGTGGCGGCTTCGGCGGTGGTGGCGGTGGCGGCGGTGGTGCTAACAGCGCCAGGTTCAGCGCGGCGCGCGCCGCCAGCGACGCCGCCCACACCGTGAGCGTCCCCCTGCACGCGTCGGTGAGCGGCACCGTCATCTTGCTCGCGGTCCTGCTGGCGGTGGTCGGCGGCCTCGTGGCCGGCATATTCGGCGGATGGCGTGCCGCGCGGCTGCGGCCGGCCGCGGCTCTGGCCAAGGTCGCCTGATCTGTTACGGAGGATTGCGTTGTACAAGCTCAGTGGCGTTACCAAGAACTATCAGAAGGGCCGCGGCTCGGTCGCCGCGCTGCGCGGCGTGGACCTGGTGGTGGAGGACGGCGAATGGCTGGCCATTCAGGGCCCGACCGGGCACGGTAAGTCCACGCTGCTGCAGATCCTGGGCGGGCTGGACCGGCCGTCGGCCGGCATAGTGGACTTCGACGGCCGCGACCTGGCCCAGCTCCGGGAGACCGAGGTGACCCGGGTACGTGCCGCATCGATCGGATTCGTCTTCCAGACGTTCAACCTGGTGCCGACGCTGTCGGCTCAGGAGAACGTGGAGGCCGCGCTGGTCCCGCTGCGTGTCCCGGCGCCCTCGCGCCGCCTGCGGGCGGCCGCCGCTCTGGAGTCGCTCGGCCTCGGAGACCGGCTGCGGCACGTGCCGGGCGAACTGTCCGGCGGTCAGCAGCAACGGGTCGCGATCGCGCGTGCCCTGGTCAAGGAGCCGAAGGTGCTGCTGGCCGACGAGCCCACCGGCAACCTTGACGAGGACACCCGCGACGAGATCATCGGGCTGCTCGAGCAGCTCTGGCGTGAACGTGGCCTGACCATGGTGCTGGTCACGCACGACAGCTCGGTCGCCAGGCGGGCGCAGCGGATCGGGGTCATGAAGAACGGCCGACTCACGTTCAAGAAGCCGGCCCGGCCAGTGAACGTTGGGCCAGTAGCCGCCGAGAGCGTGGTGGCCGCGGAGAGCGTGGTGGCCGCGGACACGGAGGCGGAAGGCTAGTCCGCCAACCGTGCCTCCCGGCGTAGCAGGGCAACCAGCTCGGCCGGATCGGTTTTGGGCCGGGCCGCATCCAGGCCGTGCGCGGTGAACCACCTTGCCACGTTCATGGCGTCGCGCTCCAGGAACCACGCGCCGCGAGGATTGGCGATCACGTCCACCACCTGCGGCAGGTCGATCATCACGAGGCGGCCGTCATGCACGAGCAGGTTGTAGGCGGACAGATCGCCGTGGGCCACGCCGTCGCCGGCGAGAATAATCAGTGCGTCGACCAGCTGCTCCCAGAGATTCACGAGTTCCGTCGGCGTCGGCCTGGTTTCGGCGAGCCGTGGTGCTGCCGTGCCATCAGGTGCCCCGATGAACTCAAGCAGCAGTTCGGTGCCGAGGACCTGCACCGGGTAGGGAACCGGCACGCCCGCTGTGTACAGCCTGGTCAGGGCGCCAAACTCGGCGTAGGCCCACTGACCCGATATGGCCTCGCGCCCGAACGAACTGCGGCTTGACATCGCCCGGTTGACCCGCGATTCCCGGGTCCGGCGCCCTTCCAGGTACCCGCTGTCGCGGTGGAACATCCGGTGCTCCGCAGACCGGTACCGCTTGGCAGCCAGCAGACAGGACCGGGCGGAGTCCGACGGGGACCGGTCGGAGTCCGGCCGGGACCGGTCGGAGTCCGGCTGGGACCGGTGGGAGTCCGGCACGCCGCGCCGGAGCAGGAAGACGTCGGCCTCCTTGCCGGTCTTCAGCAAACCCAGTTCGGTATCGACCGCGGCCAGGTCGGTGACCAGCCAGTCCGGGTGTGGCGCCGGCCCCCGTTCGGTCGGCGTCGATTGATCCCAGGTGGACCACCGGTCACCTTCAGGCAGCCCGTCAGTAGCGTCGAAGGACTCGATCGAGGGGAGGGATTTCCGGTGGCGATCGCGTTTGGCGAAGGTTTCCTCGTCGTCGTACCGCTGCTTACCGCGGCGGGACGAGAACTTGTTGTTGTATGCGAAGGAATAGTCGTGCACGGGTAATGGTGCTCCTCAGCTGAGCTGTTACAAGGGCGGGCGAGAACGTGCCCACGACGGGCCTAGGCATCTGGCGCCTCCCTTCGCTCAGCTGGCAGCAGCCAGCAACGGACAGCGGTAGCCTCGCATGCGCTCGCGGCAGCGGGCAACTGATTTGTTTGCGAGGTTTGTCCGCGGGCCAGCTCGCCTTGCGGTCAGCTCGCCTTGCGGTAGCGGGCGAGGATGTCGGCGCGCAGTGATTCGCCGGACACGCCGAGCGCGGACAGGATCCGCGGTGACATGCCGTCCTTCATGGCGAGCTGAGCGAGGAGTAGATGCTGCACGCCGATGTAGTTGTCGTGCAGCGCCTCCGCCTCGCGCAGGGAGAGCGCGAGGCTCTTCTTCGCGCGGGGTGTAAACGGGATGTGGCCGCGCGGAGGCGGTCCGGGGTGGAGCAGATGCAGAGGTCGAGCGAGAGCGGGACGTGGCGAAAGCGGGATGTGGCGGCGCCCACGACGACGACGCCAACGGCGGGTAAGCTCCGCGACAGGTCCCTTGGACCAGGCCGGCCGCCTGCGGGCGGCGGTATCCCGCCGGTGAGCCATGATGGCTCGGTGGATGGCATCCGGCCCGAACGCGGCCTCGATGCGGGCACGCACCACATCCAGGTCGATGCCGATGGCGGCCAGCGCCTCGCTGTCCAGGCCACTCAATGGATCGCTCGTCGGTCGGTGGCCGATCATGTGCACTATCTCGGCCCGGATGAGCTCGGGTGTGATGCCGTGCTCACGCAGGACCGCGCCGGCCGGCTCGCCGTCCGCGGCGGATGCCGCGGCCAGCAGCAGATGCTCGCAGCCGATGTAGGTATGGCCAAGACGCCGGGCGCCCTCCTGGGCTTGGAAGACGACGTTCCGGGCGTTGTCGGTGAAGCGCTCGAACATCATCGCCTCCCGGTCAGGCGGCCGTATTTGCGGTGGACGGTCTGCTTGGTGACGCCGAGGCGGCTCGCGATTTCCTGCCAGGACCAGCCGAGGTCCCGGGCGTTCTGGACCTGAAGCAGTTCCAGCCGTTCGGCTAGGGCGCGAAGGGAGGCGACCGCGCGCAGGCCGACCTCGGGATCCTGGCTGGCGGCGCCTTCAGCGATCTGGACAGTCGTTTCCATGTGCGTCAGCATATGCTGACGCATGCGGAGCCGTCAACATCTGCTGACGATGCTATCCCGGAGCGCCCGCACCGGCCTAGGCTCTGCATATGACCACTCTCCCGGCGGGCTCGGATCCGAAGAGCCTCCGCGTTTCCGATCGCGATCGCGAGCACACCGCAGAGATACTGCGTGAGGCAGCCGGCGATGGCCGGCTAGATATGGACGAACTCGACCAGCGCCTGGAGGCCGTGTACGCGGCCAAGACCTACGGCGAACTCGAACCGATCGTCCAGGACTTGCCGCACAGCGAGATGGCACGCGCCTCCGCGCCGGCCGCGTCTCCCGCCACCGCCGCCACCGCCGCCACCGCGGCTGACCGGTTCGGCGGCCAGCCGAGCTCCAGCGCCGCCGTAGCGATCATGGGTGGATTCACCCGCAAGGGCGCCTGGGTGGTACCCGCGAACTTCACCGCCGTGGCGATCATGGGCGGCGGAGAGATTGACCTGCGGGAGGCGCGGTTTGCCGAACGCGTCGTCAATATCCACGCGGTCACCATCATGGGCGGCATCTGCGTCATCGTTCCGGATGATGCCGAGGTACATGTCACCGGCGTCGGGGTGATGGGCGCGTTCGAGCATGGACCGACCGGTACTGGACAACCCGGAGCACCGAAGATCGTCATCAACGGAGTGGCGTTCTGGGGTGCGGTCGACGTCAAGCGCAAAGCCCGTAAGAGTAAGCCTGCTGAAACTCCGGACAAGCTTGAATCCGGCCAGAACGCCGCATTGGACAGCCCGGGATAGGGTCGCTCCGGACGCTGGAGCCGTCATGGAAATGCCCCGCCAGCCTGGGAAGCGCACGCATATCGCCGCATAGCGGGCACATGGGCCAGCAACCTGCGGAAATTAGGAGCCCCCTGGAAGAAAAGGCGCCGGAAACCGGCGCCCTTTCTTCCGTGAGGCTCTTTTTGTCCGCGTCGTCCAGCGCAACTGCTGCGCACATAACGGCCATATCCCTGCAAACCGGCGCCCGCTCATGATAAACCGGCGCCCGCTCATGATAAACCGGCGCCCGCTCATGATAAACCGGCGCCCGCTCATGATAAACCGGCGCCCG
>Ga0213881_10000220_pt1 | contig 44628 bp, 37 predicted proteins | sample BarmaccoBMER_R08_FD_160104 | JGI IMG/M metagenome (GOLD analysis project Ga0213881, IMG submission 160104) | Barbacenia macrantha exposed rock microbial communities from rupestrian grasslands, the National Park of Serra do Cipo, Brazil - ER_R08 ...
ACCTGAGCGGCGTTGGCCACCACATTGCGATGGCTCAGCATGACAGCCTTTGGCATGCCAGTGGTGCCACTGGTGAAATGCATGGCGGCGGGTTCGTCCGGATCATAGGCGCCGTCAGTTCCGTCGGCGGCCACAGGTTCGCTACCGTCGGCACCGGCGAGAAGCTGGCCGTCCCCGAACACGACGACCGCTGGCGGCTTGGCCACCCCGGCCGCGATGCGGCTGAACCGTTCGTTCATCTGCTCGCTGAGGAACGCGATGCCCGCTCCCGACTTCTCCATCTGGTACTTCAGCGCCACCGGGGGAAGCAGCGGGTTGACCGGAAGTACGACATTCCCGCTACGGATCGCGCCATAGTAAGCGATCACATAGTCCTGGTCGAGAAGCGAGCCAACCGCGACAACCGTCCGCTGGCCTCCGGTGAGCTGGCGGATTCGCTCCGCACACCTCGTGACCGCAGCATCCAGTTCGGCGTAGGTCGTCGTGCGCTCGCCCACCCGTATCGCCACCCGATCCGGGTGGGTCACCGCGGAACGCGCGAGGACCTGGTCCATCCGCAGGGAGGGATAGTCGATCGTATCGGCGCGAGTCACGACGTCTGCCTGCTGAGTATCAGCCATCGCGGGCCTCCGTGAAGGCGCGTGTCGCGGGAAATGCCATTTCTTCGACCCTTCGTCGGCAGTTGTCATAGTCGCCGGTCCGCACATTTGACGGCCTGCGCAAGGAATCGTCCCAATGATATTGGCACGGGCCACTCAAGGAGGGCTCAAGCAGTGGTCATGTGGATACATTGCTCGTTTAGTGCAATCGCCATTCTCGACTGCGCGTCGAGGGCAATCCGCGAGACTCATAAACTATGACCGTTATGACCAGGCTCCGTTCCGCGCCGGCTCCTGAAGTGATCGAGGTCGCGGAGAACGTCTATGCGTACACCCAGCCTCACGGCGGGTGGTGCCTGAACAACGCGGGCGTGCTGGCCGGGTCAGACGGGACTGTCGTCATCGACACGGTGGCCACCGTGCAACGTGCCGCGAAGCTGCGCGAGTCGATCGAGCGCATCGGCGCCGACCCGGTACGGACCGTGGTGAACACACATCATCATGGCGACCATACGTTCGGCAACGATGCCTTCGGGCCGGTCACGATCGTTGCCCATCGCGCGGCCCGCGCCGAGATGGCGGCGAGCGGACTGGGTCTCACCACACTATGGCCCGAGGCTGACTGGGGTGAAGTCCGGCTGACGCTGCCCAACCTGACGTTCGAAGGGCGGCTTACCGTGTACGTCGACGACCGCCGCGCCGACCTTATTCACGTAGGGCCGGCCCACACCACAAACGACGTCGTGGTATGGCTGCCCGCCGAGCGCGTGCTGTTCGCGGGCGATGTGCTGATGTCCGGGGTTACGCCGTTCAACCTGATGGGTTCGGTGAGCGGTGCCCTTCGCGCCATCGGCGAGCTGCGCGATCTTGACCCGCAGACGATCGTGTGCGGTCACGGCCCGGTCGCCGGCCCGGAAGTACTCGAGCAGACGACCGCCTATCTGCGGTGGATCCAGCAACTGGCGTCCTACGGTACCGGCCAGGGGCTGAATCCGCTGCAGACGGCACGCGAAGCCGACCTCGGCGAGTTCGGTGCTCTGATCGACCGCGAACGCGTGGTGGGAAATCTCCACCGGGCGTACGCCGAGATCGAAGGCGGCGAACTAGGCCGCCCGCTCGACGTCGGCAAGATCTTCGGCGAGATGATCGACTACAACGGCGGCATTCTCCCCGAATGCCTGGCGTAGCCAATCCAGGGGTGGCCGAGCCGAGCGGCCTCGGCTCGGCCATTATTCATTTAGTCGCGGTTCCAGGTGTAGAAGGGCTTCAGCAGCTCGATTCCCAGCGCATCCGGCGCATACGGGGTCATGTACTTCCGGAGCGCCTGGTCGAGCTCACGGAAATCGGCGGCATCCTTTTCCTCACGAAGCCGCTGGATGAAGTCCTCGTCCGACTGCACCAGATGCAGGCAGATGCCTTGGTATTCGAAGAGGTCACGACGACGCACGCCGATTCGCCGAGGCAGCGCGGTCTCCTGGTCGGTGTGGGTGAAGATGCGTGTCACCTCGGCGACGTCGCGAGGATCGATCTTCCGGATCATTAGCGTCTGGTGTAGGGGCATCGTGCATCCTTAGCTGATTGTCGAGAGGAACTGGCTGAGCCGACCGTCAGGTGAACAGCGCCGCGAGGTGCGCGGGTGCCTCGGTCGCCGCCCACTCGCGCGTCCGCCCCAGCACCGCCGGGGTAACCTCGAAACACTTGCTGGCCGGGTTGCCCAGATCGAACGGCGGCGGGATATAGGGCGCCTGGCGCAGTTCGGCGAACAGCCGCTCAGCCGCCTGGCCCGGGGACAAGGCACCGGATTCGACCGCCTGGCAGGTCTGCCGCGTGAGGGTGAGCAGGGCGGTCACGTCTCGTCCGACCGGGACGGGCAGGCCGGGCGTGTCGGTCTTCTCCAAGGCGCGGAGTACCTGATCGTCCCGGGTCTGGAGGAAGGTGCGGAGGCCCTTCTGCATGGTCACGGTCGGCAGGATGCTGACCACCTTCCACACGCGGGTCACCGCGTTCCACAGGTCGTAGTCACGGAATCCGACGAAGGAGCAGTACACAAGGTCGTCGTGCACGTCGAACAGGCCCTGCTGCACGCCGTCCACGAGGGCGAAGCGCTCGGCGGACCAGTCGCCGTCGCGGGCCGCTTCGATGAGCCGCCAGGCGAGCACGTTGATGACCTCGAGCGTGTTGCCCATGCCGCGGGAGTACAGCGCGTCGATGAAACCCGCCGCATGCGCCGTCAGGCAGAAGCGGTCGCCCACGGTCGCCGTTGAGGAGTACTGCAAGCGGTCGGTGCGGATCCAGGGCCGTATCGCCTTCGCGGCGGCGAACTGCTCGGCGATGTCCGGGAAGCGGTCGAGGAAGTCACTGAATTCCTGCCCCGGATCACAGTCGGGTCTGGGGTACCGGCGCTCGTCCAGCGTCAGCCCGACGCTGCACAGCGGATTACGGGATCCCTCGTGGTTGTCGAACGGAATGACCCACAGCCAGCCGCCGTCGAAGACATGATGCAGGGTGCCGCTGTGCCACGGAAGGGGCTTCTTATGTGACCTGGCCGCGGTGACCTCGTCGTAGGGCTTGACGTCCACCATGTGGGTGAACAGTGCGCGGGAGTGCGTGCGGGCCCGGGTGGGTTCCTCACGCAGGCCGAAGGCCGAGGCGACTGGTGAGCGGTAGCCGCTGGCGTCCACGACGTAGCTGGCGTGGAACTCGTCGCCGCGGTCGGAACGGAGGAGAACGCCCCGATCGGGGACGATCTTGATGTCGTTGATCCGTGTACCGGTGCGCGGCTCGGCGCCGTTACGGACGGCAACGTGGTACAGGTAGGCATCGATGTCCTGCCGGAACATGTGGGTTTCGGTCCCTTGGCGCTCCGAGATCACGAGCTGGTTGATCTGCTCGGGATCCTGCGGATGGCCCTCGCGGTGGTACACGAAGCCGAAGTTCTGCTTCCGGCCGCACATCAGGCTGACCTGGTCATAGATGTTGCGGAAGCTGGACAGCTTGTCGATCTCGGGAACCTGGTACCGCTCGGCGACGATCTTGGTCACCGTCGACGTGTACGGGATCGTAGATTCTCCCACCGCGAACCGCGGATGCGTACCCGCGTCGATCAGCAGGACCTTGACGCCGTTGCGCGCGAGCACCGCACCGAGCATGCTGCCGGCCAGGCCCGCGCCGAGGATCGCCACGTCGTAACGGTCGCCGGAAGGTGACCGGTGCGAAGTCGTGTTCATGCTTACTTCCTTCCAATTACCGCCGAAGCATCGGCGGCGCCCGGACCACAGCGTCCAGACGCCGCCCGATGATCATCCGACCCTCGACACCTCATCAGCCGCGGCGCCGGCCTCCACATCCGGCACTGGAATGCCGTGCGGGTTGGCGGACGCGCCACGGATGGCCTTGACGAGCAGGCAGGCCGCGGCGCCGACGAACAGCGCGCAGGCAGTGAGGACCAGCGTGGGCTTCATCGCGTTCACGTATCCGTGATCAAAGACCTCGGCGCCCACCGCCTGGATGTGGCTGGCGATGCTCGCGGGTACGCCCTTGAACGCCTGGGCATCCCCGGTCTGACCGGCTCCGACCTGCAGGCCCTTGCTGCTGGCATGGGCGAAGCCCGCGACGAACTTGGCACGGAAGACCGGGGGGACGGCTCCGGAGAACCGCGCCGCCTCAGTGCCCAGTGAGGTGGCGAGCTGGGTCTGGAGGACCGCGCCGATCACTGCTCCAGCCAGCACCGAGCCAACCTGCCGAAGCGCGTTGCTGACCCCGGAGGCCGCGCCGGACAGGCTCAGCGGCACGTTGCGCATGATCTCGGCGGCCATCGGCGAGAAGGTGCAGCCGACGCCCAGTCCCATGAGGAACAGCGGCCCGACAACCGCGGTCCAGCTCTTGCCGATGCCGACGGCGCTCATCAGCCAGAGCATGCTGCCGCCGTACGCCGACAGCCCGGCGATCAGGATGTACTTCGCGCCGAGCTTCTCGGCGAGTACCCCGGCCGGCCCGGCCGTGACCATCGCCCCCAGGGCCAGGGCGAGCAGTACCAGCCCGGCCTTGAGCGCGCTGAAGCCCAGCACCGACTGCAGATAGATGGTCATCGGCAGGAAGAGCCCGATGACGCCGAACATGACCGCCACCCCGACGAAGTTCATCACCGAGAAGTTGCGGTCCCGGAACAGGACGAACGGCAGCAAGGGCTCATTGTCCTGCTGGCTGCGCTGCTGTACCAGGAAGCCCACGAACAGCACGACGGCCGCGCCGATCAGTACCCAGATCCATCCGTTCCACGCGTACTTCTGCCCCTCTGTCAGCGCGTAGACCAGGCAGAATAGCGAGGCGGTGGCGAGCACCACCCCGGTAATGTCGAACCGGTGCCGCTGTGAGGGCGGCACGGCGGGGATGATGGCCGGTCCGGCGATGAGCACCAGGATGCCGAGCGGGACATTCACGTAGAAGACCCACCGCCAGCCCACCTCGGTGACCAGCACGCCGCCAACGGTCGGCCCGACCGCACCGGACAGGCCGGCCACCGCACCCCAGATACCCAGCGCGATTCCGCGCGTCTCGTGCGGAAACGTTTCCACGATGATCGACATCGTCTGCGGCAGCAGCAACGCCGCTCCGCCGCCCTGGATGGCACGGAAGGCGATCAGCTCACCCGGGTTCTGCGCCAGGCCGCAGGCCAGGCTGGCGAGCGTGAACACCGCTATCCCGGCCAGGAACAGCATCTTTTTCCCCCGCAGGTCGCCCAGGCGGCCGGCGGTAATCATGAGAACCGCCAGAACCAGCGTGTAGGCGTTGATGACCCACAGCACCTGATCCAGCGACGCGTGCAGCTTGTCGACCATCTGCGGTATCGCCACGTTCACGATCGTCAGGTCGATCAGCGTCATGAAGAACCCGATGGACAGGATCGTCAAGATCGCCCATGGGTTGCCTCGGAGCTTGCTCACAATTTCTCCCTGTTCGTATACACGTCAGAACTCGGGCGTCCGTCTCGACGCCGGCCGTTGCTCAGCCATCCCAGATCGGAGGGACGATCATCGGCTCGTGCTCGAGTGCGCCAAGCGATCCCCGGAAGAAGATCAGGGGTTCCTGGTTGTGGCGCGGCACCCCGAGCTCCCGAACCTCGCCCAGGAAGATGGTGTGGTCGCCGCCATCGAATTCGTTGACGGTCGTGCAGGCCATAAAGGCCAGTGCGTCGCTGAGGATAGGCACCCCGCCTACCGCGCGATGGTGCGCCACCTCATTGAACGACGCAGTCTGCTTCCCCGCGAAGGCCATGGCCAGCCGTTGCTGACGCCCGGCGAGGAAGTTCACCGCGAACATGCCGGATTCCTCCAGCAGCGAGCGGAGCCGGGACTGCTTGTGCAGGCAGAACAGCACCAGCGGCGGGTCGAGCGAGACAGAGGTGAAGGAGTTCACCGTCGTCCCGTCCGCCCGGCCGTTCACGCCGGTGGTGATCACAGTTACGCCGGTCACGAACAGACCGCAGACATTCCGCAGCATCCGGCCGTCGATCCGCTGGTCAACGCGGGACTCCACGCGCGAGTCCAGGCGGGATTCGACGCGTGGCGGCTGGGTCGCAGGAACGGTCACGAGAATTCTCCTAGAGATCAAGTTTCGTGGCTGTGTACCGGTGAGCCGTTGGCGGCGCGGTCGGCCTAGAATGCCTTCTTGCCGCGCAGGCCGGCCTTGATCACGCCGGACACCAGCGCGCGACCGAGCGGCCGCACTTCCGCTGGCGACCGGGTGCTGGCCCAGAGCATGAACTTGGCCATGTCCGGCGTGCTCGGTGCGACGAAGCGTGTGTCCGCGTTTTCCCACCGGAAGGCCGGCCCGGACAGGCCCGGTTCGGCGAGCATCCTGGAGATGGCTTCGGCCGCCGATTCCGCGTCGAGCACGTCGGCCTCGTACTTCTCGCAGGTCTCTGCCATGCCTTCGAGGATGTTCTTGAACGCGTGGCTTTCCGGCCACCACAGCCCGGTATGCGGTGCCTTCTCGAGTTCCTTGAAGTGCCGCTCGTCACCGTCGAAGAGATAGCCGAGCCGGGCCCGGACCAGCCGCAGGCTGCCGTGTGCCAGGAAGGCTCCCCAGACCCGGAACACCGCATTCCACAGCTTGAAGTCCGAGAAGGAGATGAACGAGCTGTTGACCATCAGATCGTTGTGGTAAAGCAGGCCACGCTCCAGGCTGTCGACGTACTGGAAGCGCTCGACCGAGAAGTCGTCGTCCTTGAGCGCCTCCAGCAGCCGGCTGGTCAGTGCGTACACGACCTGGAACGTGTTGCTGAGGCCGAAGGAGTACAGCGGGTCGATGAACCCCGCCGCGTGAGACATCAGGCACCAGCGATAGCCGATCGAGTGCTTCGAGGAGTACTGCAGCCGGTCGGTGGAGACCCACTCACGGACCCTGGCCGCACCCTCGAACTGACGCTTGATCGCGGGGTAGAGGTCCAGGAACTGCTGCCATTCCTCCTCCGGTGTCATGTCGGCCGGCTTGGGGTACGTCCGCTCGTCGATGGTGAGGCCGACACTGCACAGCGGGTTGATCGAGCGTGGGTAGTTGTTGAACGGGATGATCCAGAACCAGCCGCGGTCGATCAGATGGTGCAACGTGCCGTTGTTCCACGGCGCCGGCGGCCGCTCCCGCTTCGGCCAGTCGATGACCTCGTCGAACGGCTTGACCCCGACGAAGTGGGTGAACATCGAACGTGAGTGGTGCTTGAAGCGGGCTGGCTTGTCTCGCAGGTCGAACTTCTGCGCCAGCAGTGAACGAAAGCCACTGGCATCGATCAGGTACCTGCCGCGGAACACCTCGCCGTTCTGTCCGGTAACGGTGACGCCGTCGTCGTCGAAGTCCACATCGGCCGCCCGCCAGTTCTGCCGGAGGATACAGCCGTACTTGGCGGCGACGTGGAAGTAGTGGGCGTCGCTGTCCTGCCGGTACAGATGGCTTGCCCTGGTGATCAGCTTGGGCACCACGTAGATGGTGGACTCGTTCGGGTCGGGCTCCCGGCCCCGCTGATGCTTGACGAATCCGAAACTCTGCTTCTGACCGTGGAAGGGACCGATGTGCTCGTTCGCCGCCTTCACGTCGAACAGGTCCGCCAGTTCGGGGATGTCGAACCGCATCGACAGGATGCGGAGCCACTCGATCAGGTGGGGTGTGGTGGACTCGCCGATCGCGAACCGCGGATGCGACGCGGCGTCCACCAGCGCCACGGTGGCGCCGTGCCGGGCCAGGATCGCGGCGCTGACCGAACCAGCCAGCCCTGATCCCAGGATGACCACGTCACACTGGTGGACTTTGCCGGAGCCGCTGGCCTGACCCGTTCCGTTGACCTTGCTGGGCATTGACGTATTACCTTTCTTCTTATCCATGTCGTCTCAGCGCCGCGCCTCGGCGTACTGCTTGGCGTGACCGAGGGTCGTCCGGCTGTTGGTGCTGAGCGAATTCCTGACCAGCTCCTTGGCCTCCTGGACGCTGGCCGTGTCGCCGAGGACCTTGGTGATGTTCGCGGTGTTGATCACCACGGTGTGGTGGGAAGTCGCGAGGACGTCTTCGCCGTCCTCCTCGAGCTGCCAGTAGCCGGTGTGCAGGTTCATCAGCGCGGGCAGGGTCACCTGCTTGTAGGCGATCTTCCGGTGCGGGAAGCAGACACGCACCGATTTGGTGGTATGGGTCGAGCCGTCACGCGCGCGAGTGTCCATCTCCAGGACTTGCAGGCCCGGGCTCTCCTCCTCCAGATTCACCCGCGCGACATGCGGCAGCCGCTCCTCCCAGAGCTGTGCCTCGTTGAGGAAGTCATAGACGTCCTTGGGCGAACCGCCGATCCGCACCGTGTCGGCGAACGAGACCAGACGCCCGGTCGATCCATGGCCGAGCTCGGCGTTGGCCTTGAGGGCTCCTAGTTCCGAAAGGCTGTTGCGGTCGACCGCCTGGTCGATCCAGACGAGGTCGCCTGGATCGTCGTTGATCGCCCGGTAGTCGTGCAGGAGCCGTACCCGGCACGACTCCGCCGTGACCGGCTCTATCACCCAGGCGCCACCCATGGCAGCCACGGGGGGTGCGGAGACCTCCTGGCGGAACTCGATCCGCATAGCCTGCGGATCCAGCACACGGCGGGATGTCCAGCTCTTCACCTCGCCGTTGGCGGTGGCCCAGATCCGGATTCGCTCCTCCCGGCCGGAACGCTCGACGTAGTCGACGTAAACCGTTGGCGGGAAGAGGCGCGGCCAGTTCTCGACCTCCGCGATGAGCCGATAGACATCCGCCGCCGGCGCTTGCACGGTAATCTCGTGCTCCACCTCGCGGAGTTCCTGCTTTGCCATCCTCGTTATCCTTTCGCGGCGTTGTGGCGCGGAAAACTGGCCGGGCCTCACAGCCGGCCATGGGGCAACAGCCGGACCTGAGTACCGGGCTCCGCGGAGGGTTAGGAAGCATTGCGCAGGCGCATGACACCACATGAACGAAGAAACCATGCATAACCTGGAGTTTGACGGCTCCGTAGCCGCCTGTGCCGCGGAATAATTACCTGAAATCCGCGTCTGGGCACAATCCGCCCGTCACATAAAAGCGTGACAGGCACTGATGGCCATGTCAAGGCCCAGCAGCGGTTATATCGCGGCCAGATCGACAACCGCGCCCGGTTACGCGAATTTCCTACCGCGATTCGAGTGTCCTGCTAGCGGGACTATAGGTCGCCTAGCGGATATCGAGCGTCTCTCAAACGGCGCTGTAGGTCGCATAGTGATGCTTACCAGCGACGCATCCTTTCCCAGGAGGCCAGCTGATGACAGCAATATCCGAGACGAGAACAGACCTCACCGACACCGATATCGAACTGCTTAACGCCTATTGGCGTGCGGCCAACTATCTGTCGGTGGGACAAATTTACCTGCTCGACAACCCGCTGTTGCGGGAGCCGTTGCGGCCGGAGCATATCAAGCCGAGATTGCTTGGACACTGGGGCACCACGCCGGGGCTGAACCTGCTGTACACCCATATGAACAGGCTGATCAAGGCGCATGATCTGAACGCGATCTTCATTACCGGGCCTGGGCACGGCGGCCCCGGACTTGTGGCCCAGGCTTATCTGGAGGGCACCTACGGCGAGGTGTATCACCATATCGACCAGAACGAAGACGGAATGCGGACCCTGTTCCGTCAGTTCTCGTTCCCTGGCGGCATTCCCAGCCATGTCGCGGCCGAGACTCCCGGCTCCATCCACGAGGGCGGCGAGCTGGGATACGCGCTCGTGCACGCTTACGGTGCCGCGTTCGACAATCCCGACCTGCTGGTGTGCTGCGTAATCGGCGACGGTGAGGCGGAGACGGGACCGCTGGCGGCGAGCTGGCACTCCAACAAGTTCATCGATCCGGCGCGGGATGGCGCGGTGCTCCCGATCCTGCACCTGAACGGCTACAAGATCGCGAATCCGACCGTCCTGGCCCGAATACCCGAATCCGAGCTGGTGAGCCTGCTCGAAGGATACGGCCACACGCCTTACATAGTTTCCGGAGATGACCCCGCTGAGGTTCACCGGGCATTGGCGGGAGCGCTCGAGGCGGCCTACCAGCAGATCACGCTGATCCAGCAGGAGGCCCGGCTCGGCCAGTCCAACGGCCGTCCATTGTGGCCGGCCATCGTGCTGCGCACGCCGAAGGGCTGGACCGGACCGCGTGAGGTGGATGGACACCAGGTCGAGGGCAGCTGGCGGTCACACCAGGTTCCGCTGGCCGACGTCCGCGCCAACCCCGGGCACCTCGCTCAGCTCGAGCAGTGGATGCGCAGCTACCGGCCGGAGGATCTGTTCGACGCGACCGGAATGCTGGTCGAGTCGCTGGCGGAACTCCCGCCGCGCGGCGACCGCCGGATGAGCGCGAATCCGAACGCCAACGGCGGCCTGTTGTTGCAGGATCTCCGGCTACCGGACTTCCGCAAGTACGCGGCGGAGGTCACCGGACCCGGCTCGGTCGACAGCGAGCCCACCCGGGTGCTCGGGGCCTGGGTGCGCGATGTGATCGCGGCCAACCAGTCGAACTTCCGGGTGTTCGGTCCCGATGAGACCGCATCGAACCGGCTCACGGCGGTGTTCGAAGTCACCGACCGCACGTGGAGCGCCGAGCTGCTGGACGGCGACGACAACCTGGCGCCGACCGGCCGGGTCATGGAGATCCTTTCCGAGCACCTGTGCCAGGGATGGCTCGAGGGCTATCTGCTCACCGGGCGCCACGGGCTGTTCAGCTGCTACGAGGCGTTCATCCACATCATCGACTCGATGTTCAACCAGCACGCCAAGTGGCTCAAGGTGTCGCGTAGCATCCCGTGGCGCAGGCCCGTCGCATCGCTGAACTACCTGCTGACCTCGCACGTGTGGCGGCAGGACCACAACGGCTTTTCGCACCAGGACCCCGGCTTCCTCGACCATGTAGTGAACAAGAAGGCCGAGATCATCCGGATCTACCTGCCACCGGACACCAACACCCTGCTGTCCACGGCGGATCACTGCCTCCGCTCGCGCGACTACATCAACGTGATCGTGGCCGGGAAGAACCCCAGTCCGGTCTGGCTGCCGATGGACCAGGCCATCGCCCACTGCACCCGTGGAATCGGGATCTGGGACTGGGCCAGCAACAACGGCAAAGCCGAGCCGGATGTGGTGCTGGCCTGCGCGGGGGACATCCCGACACTGGAGACGCTGGCCGCCGTCGACCTGCTCCGGCAGCACCTGCCCACGCTACGCGTACGGGTGGTCAACGTGGTGGACCTGATGCGCCTTCAGCCGGAAAGCGAGCACCCGCACGGGCTGGCCGACCGGGAATTCGACGCGCTGTTCACCAGCCGGCAGCCGGTCGTCTTCGCCTTCCACGGCTACCCGTGGCTCATCCACCGGCTCACCTACCGGCGCACCAACCACAACAACATCCACGTGCGCGGATACAAGGAAGAAGGCACCACCACCACGCCATTCGACATGGTCATGCTCAACGATGTCGACCGGTATCACCTGGTCATCGACGTCATCGACCGCGTGCCAGGACTGGCTATCGCCGAGGCCGCGCTGCGCCAGCAGATGGTCGACACCCGCCTCGGGATCCGGAACTACACGCGCGAGCACGGGGAGGACCCGCCGGAGATCACCGAATGGGCCTGGCCGTACAGCCGCTGACAGGCCAGTCGCTAGGTAAGCCAACCACCCGCAGAGGATGAGATGGACGATCTCGCGCGCGCATGGCGCACACAACTAGGCGGGCTGAAGCCCCGGGTCGTGCTTACCGATGGCGACGACCCGCGGACGGCCGAAGCGGCACGGCTGCTGGCCGCCACCACGCCGGTAACGCCGGTGGTGTTGTCCGATAGCCTTCGCGCGGGCGGCGGAGTGCAAGTGCTCTCCCCCGGGGCCGCGGCCGGCGACCCCGGGATCGCCGACTGCATCGAGGCGGCGCTTTCCAGTCGTCGCATGTCCGCGCGCGATCGAGGCGTTCTGGCCCGTGACCCGCTGTACGTCGGGGCCGCGGCGGTCCGGGCGGGCCTCGCCGACGCATGCGTCGGCGGATCCGCCCGGCCCACGGCCGACGTAATCCGCGCCGGAATCCGGATCATCGGCCTGGCCGCGGGGGTCAGCACCGTGACAAGCTGTTTCCTCCTCGTGCTACCGGACGGCCGGGTGTTCGCCTACGCGGATTGCGCGGTGGTCCCGGAGCCGGACACGGCACAGCTATCCGATATCGCGCTGTCCACGCGCCGTACGTTCGCGGAGCTGACCGGGCGGACGCCCGTGGTGGCCATGCTGTCGTTTTCCACCAAGGGCAGCGCGGATCATCCCATGGTGGACCGGGTCCGCGCCGCGACCGAGCTGATCCGGACACGCTCGCCGGAGCTGCTCGTGGATGGGGAGCTTCAGTTCGACGCCGCGTTCGCCGAGGCGGTGGCGGCCCGGAAGGCACCTGCTTCACCGGCGGCGGGCCGGGCGAACGTATTCATTTTCCCGAACCTCGACGCGGCCAACATCGCGTACAAGATCACTGAACGCCTCGGGCATGCCACCGCCATAGGCCCGATCCTGCAAGGGCTGGCCGCCCCGATGAACGACCTGTCCCGTGGCTGCAGCGCAGACGACATCGTCAGCGTCGCTCTGGCCAGCGCTGTCCAGGCGTCCCAGCGGCCCGCTCTGGTCGGACACTAGCTAGGAAGCGCGAGCTGGCTACGAACCCTTTTTCGTAGTCAGCTCGAGCAGCTCGCCCAGGTCATATTCTGCCCGGCCTGGAGTCCCGTATCTGGAAAGCTTGCCGCGACTCGCCCACTTCCTGATCGTCGCCTCCGACACGCCCGCCGCGAGCGCGGCGAGCTGCGAAGGCACCGACGTCGTCCGGCTGAGCTGGCGGGCAAGTTGGAGCCACTGGCGTGCCTGCCAGACATGTCCCCCGGCACAGTGCACCTCCAGCGAGGACGACGTACCGCCCCCGGCGCGGGCCAACGTCAGCGGAAGGTCGCAGCCCTCGGCCACGCACCGTCCGAGCTCGACATCCACCAGCGGGCCACCACTGGCCCGGCGCGCGTCCGCCGCCACGGTCACGAGTTCCTCGGCGAAGCAGAGCCCCGCTGGATGACCGAGCAGCCAGTCGATGTGGCCGGACAGGAACGCCGTCAGGTCACGGACGTCGCGGCGCCTGGGCCTAGTGGTCCCGCGCTCGTCGGCGACCAGCCCGGACCACGAGGCGAGCACCGCGACGATGTCGCGCCGGGCGTTGGCGACCGGTTCGCACAGTGGCAGTCCCGCAGCCCTTCTGTCCCCCGGCTTCTGGGTGAACGCGGGCGGGAAACGAACGAGAAGCGACTCACAGTACTGGTACAGCTCAGGCAGTTCCCCAAGGTCGCGACGCAGCCGGTCATGGCAGGCGGGACACACCACCAGCGCGTTCTGCGCTGCCCGCTGGCACGCTCGCAGCCCGCACCCAAGCGACCCGGGCCGGCTGTCGCTGCGCTTGTCGGGAACCGGCAACGCGGTAATCCTCCGAACTCCCGGCTCAGTAGTTGCCCAGACCGCCACAGACGTTGATCGCCTGCGCAGTGACGGACGCGGCAGTGTCGCTGACCAGGTAGCCGACCATCCCCGCCACCTCTTCGGGAGCGGAGTAACGGCCGAGCGGGATCTTGGCCTGGAAACGCTCGAGGATATTGTCCTCGGTGACGTTGTAGTAAGCCGCGTAGCCTTGGCGTACCCGTTCCGCCAGCGGCGTTTCGACGTACCCGGGGCAGACCGCGTTCACGGTCACGCCCGTCTTGGCCAGTTCCAGCCCAAGCGCCTTGGTGAACCCGACCACGCCGTGCTTGGCGGCGGAGTACGGCGCGCCGAATATCACGCCTTGCTTACCACCGGTCGAGGCGATGTTGACGATCCGGCCCCAGCCGTTCTGCACCAGCTTCCCGGTATTGAGTACTTCGCGGGTCATCAGGAATACGCTGTTCAGGTTGGTGTCGATTACGTCGTACCAGACGTCGTCGCTGATCTCGGCGGTCACGCCGCCGCCGCTGCGGCCGGCATTGTTGACCAGGACATCGATGTGCCCGTACTGTTCCACCGCGCCACCGACAAGCTTCCTGACATCCTCGAGGCGGCGGATATCCGCGGCGATCCCCGCCGCGTCGAATCCGCGCTCGCGCAGCCCGGTGACCGTTGAGCTCACGGCTTCACCGTTCCGTGCGCAGATGAAGACCTTGAGCTTCTGGCTGGCCAGATTCTCGGCAATCGCCAGACCGATTCCGCTTGTCCCGCCAGTTATCAGCGCGACCCGCTGCCCGTTCACCGTCATAGCGCCTGCTCCTTCCGATGCCTACATCCGTAGTGTCATCCGGACGTCTCCGGCGACGGTCAAGGCGGGGTCGACTCGGCTGGACCATAGCGTGCCTTGAGGGAAACCCCATTGCATGCCGATAAGACGATCCTGTCCCCTGACCTTGGGGGCGACGGGACAAGTCCGAGCGTACGGACGCCGAAATATCTGCGCGGGAAACGAGATGCGATGAGTTCTTCGGAATATGGCATGATCAGGCAATCCGCCTACGGCGTCGAACCCTGGTGCATCCGGGAGAGCAGCCTGGACCTGGATGTGCTGGCACAAAGCGAGTCGGTCTTCGCGCTCTCCAATGGCCACATCGGGCTCCGCGGCAATCTGGACGAGGGGGAACCGCACGGATTGCCGGGCACCTACCTCAACTCTCTGTATGAACTCCGGCCGCTGCCGCACGCTGAGCGAGGATACGCATACCCGGATTCCGCACAGACGATCATCAACGTGACCAACGGCAAGCTGATCCGCCTGCTCGTCGATGACGAGCCGTTCGACGTCCGTTACGGGACCTTGAATTTCCATGAGCGGGTGCTCGACTTGCGGACCGGCACTCTGTCCAGGCAGGTGGTGTGGACGTCGCCGGCCGGAAGGCAGGTGCGGATCATCTCGGTGCGGCTCGTCTCGCTGACCCAGCGCGCCGTCGCGGCGATCTCCTACACCGTGGAACCCGTGTACGAACCGCTGCGGCTGTGCGTGCAATCCGAACTCGTAGCCAACGAGGCGCTCCCCCATCCCGGCGATGATCCCCGGACGGCGGCGGCGCTGGATTCACCACTAATCAGCGAGGAACACCTCGCGACCAGAGACGATCAGTTCCGGGTCGTCCTGGTGCACCGGACGGCCCACAGCGGCCTGCAGCTCGCCTCCAGCATGGCACACGAAATAGAGGGCACGGAGACCATGCGCGTGCACACCGAGGCGTTCCCCGATCTCGGCCGCTGCACGGTCGCCGCTCAAGTCCGGCCGGGAACGCGCCTGCGGATCGTGAAGTACGTAGGCTATGGCTGGTCCGGCCAGCGATCCCGGACCGCGCTCAAAGCTCAGGTCGCCGGCGCGCTCGCGGATGCCAAGCTCACCGGCTGGGATGGTCTGCTGGCCGAGCAACGGCGGTATCTCGACGAGTTCTGGGCCGGCGCTGACGTGGACGTCGATGGTGATCCCGAGATCCAGCAGGCCGTGCGATTCGGGCTGTTCCACCTCCTCCAGGCCGGAGCCCGTTCGGAGAGCCGTCCGATCGCGGCCAAAGGACTGACCGGTACCGGCTATGACGGGCACACGTTCTGGGACACGGAGACGTTCGTGCTTCCGGTCCTCACCTATACGCACCCGCAGGCGGCCGGAAACGTGCTCCGCTGGAGGCACATGGTGCTGCCGGAGGCGCGGGAACGAGCGGCCGCTCTCGGGCTGGCTGGTGCGGCGTTTCCGTGGCGGACGATCCGGGGCCAGGAGTGCTCGGGTTACTGGCCGGCCGGAACCGCCGCGTTCCACATCAACGCCGACATCGCCGATGCGATGCTCCGGTATGTCGATGCGGCCGAAGACACGGATTTCGAGCGCGAGGCAGCACTTGACGTGTTCGTCGAGACTGCGCGGTTGTGGCGCGGCCTGGGCCATTACGACATCAGGGGGAAGTTCCGCATCGACGGCGTGACCGGGCCGGACGAGTACAGCGCGACGGCTGACAACAACACATACACGAACCTGATGGCCCAGCAGAACCTCGACGTGGCCGCGGACACATGCATGCGGTACCCCGATGGGGCGAAGCGCCTCGGCGTCACCGAGGATGAGATGGCCGCGTGGCGCGCCGCCGCCGAGGCCATGACGATTCCGTTCGATGATCAGCGTGGTGTTCATCAGCAGCACGAGGCCTTCACTGAGCATGCCGAGTGGGACTTCGCCGGCACTCCGGCGGAGAAATACCCGCTGCTCCTCCATTACCCGTACTTCGAGCTGTACCGCAAGCAAGTGGTGAAACAGGCCGACCTTGTGCTCGCCATGCACCTGCGCGGCGACGCGTTCACCGCCGAGCAGAAGGCGCGGAACTTCGCGTACTACGAGGCGCGGACCGTGCGGGACTCCTCGCTGTCCGCGTGTACTCAGGCGGTGCTCGCGGCCGAGACCGGACACCTCGAGCTGGCGCACGACTACCTGGCCGAGGCAGCGCTGATCGATCTCCAGGACACCCACCGCAATACCAGCGACGGATTGCACATGGCCGCCCTGGCCGGGGCGTGGATGGCCCTGGTCGCGGGCTTCGGCGGGATGCGCGCCGCCGACGGCAGGCTCTCATTCCGGCCCCAGCTGCCGTCAAGCATCAGCCGGCTGGCTTTCCGGATGCGCTATCGCGATCGCAAGATCCGCCTCACCATCCTGCACGGCTCGGCGCGTTACGAACTGCTTGACGGTGAACCGCTGGAGATCACCCATCATGGTCAGCAGGTGCTGCTGGACGGCAAGCCGGTCGTACGTGGCATCCCGCCGGTGACCCCGTCCCTTCCGCTCCGGCAACCAGAGGGCCGTGCGCCGGTTCCGCACGCTCGTGAGCTGCAGGCCGTAGGAATCCTTGCCGATGCAGCGCCCGACCTGGCGGCCGGGTTACCGCACGGCCCGCAGCACCACCGCGGCGTTGAAGCCGCATCTGCCGCGGGCCAGCACCAGCGCGGCGGTCACCGCCGCGCTGGTGCGAGGCCGGCCGATCACCAGGTCGAGGCCGTAGTGTTCGGGGACTTCGCTGGTCGCGGCGGTGGCCGGTATGCACCCGTCCCTGATGGACAGCGCCGCGGCGGCGACGTCGAGCGGTCCACCGCCAGCGTAGAGTCGTCCGGTAAGCGTTTTCGGTGCGGTGACCGGCACCGATCGCGGCCCGAAGACGGAGCTGATCGCCGCGGCTTCCGCCCGGTCGAGTTCTGGCACCCCCGCGGCGTCGGCGAACACGACGCTCACCTCCCCGGGCTCGAGACCGGCATCGGCCAGCGCTAGTTCCATCGCCCGCGGCAACGCCGGACGCCGTCCCGAGCCGGCGGGCGGGTCGAAGGTGGACGCGTAACCCGCGATCTCGCAGTACACCTGGCTCGCGCCGCGGCCAGCGGCGGCGTCGGCGTCCTCCAAGACCAGGAGCGCCCCGCCCTCGCCCGGCAGGAATCCGCAGGCGGTGCCGTCAAACGGTCGGTACGCCCGGCGCGGATCCCGATCGCGGCTGACCATCCCGCCGGACAGTTGTGATATCCAGCCCCATGGGTCCAGCGCCGAGTCAACGCCCCCAGCCAGGACGAGCTTGGTGCCGCGGCGGACCGTGCGCCGCGCCTGGCCGATGGCGTCGAGCCCGCCGGCTTGTCCGGCCACCAGAGTGGTGTTCGGGCCACGCATCCCATTGCGGATCGCGATCTGCCCGGTGTTCACCGCGTAGAACCAGGCGTACGCTTCGTAAACGCTGACCGCCTCCGGTCCCTCGGTCCACAGGTTGCGGAGCTCGCGATGGGTGAACTCGAACCCGCCCAGCGCGTTGGAGGTCACCACGCCCATCTCGTACTCATTCAGCGCGGCCGTTTCAACGCGCGCGTCGGCGAGCGCCCAGTCGGCCGCCACCAGCGCGAGCTGGGTCGACACGTCGGTTTGCAGCCGCATGCGGCCCGGCAGGTATGTCTTCGCGTCGAAGCCGTGGATCTGACCGGCCAGACGGACCGGATACCGGCCGGCGTCGAACCGGGTGATCTCGGTTATGCCGCTACAGCCGCGACGCGTGGCATCCCAGTACTGCCGCACGCCGAGTCCGTTGGGCGCGGCGATGCCCAGCCCGGTCACGTACACCGGCGTGTTCATGATGCTCCCGGGCGCCGCAGCACCATCGCGCTCTGGAATCCGCCGAAGCCGCTGCCGACGGAAAGGACCGTATCGATCCGGGCTTCACGGGCGGTCAGCGGCACATAGTCGAGATCGCACTCGGGATCGGGCTCGTGCAGGTTGGCCGTCGGCGGGATCACGCCGTTCTCGATCGTCAGCGCCGATGCCGCGATCTCGATCGATCCGATGGCACCCAGCGAATGCCCGACCATCGACTTGATCGAGCTCACCGGGGTCCGGTACGCGTGCTGGCCGAGACTGTCCTTGAAGGCAGCCGTCTCATGCCGGTCGTTCTGCTTGGTACCGGCACCGTGCGCATTGATGTAATCGACCGTCGCCGGACCCAGCCGCGCCTCGTCGAGCGCGGCCCGGATGGCTTCGGCCAGCTCGCGGCCGTCGGCCTTCAGCCGGGTCATGTGGTAGGCGTTGCCCCTGGCGGCATATCCGGCTATTTCCGCGTAGACGTGCGCGCCCCGGCCACGAGCCCGCTCGTAGTCCTCCAGTACCAGCATCGCCGCGCCCTCGGCGAGTACGAAGCCGTCGCGCGAGGCGTCAAAGGGCCGGCAGGCATGCTCCGGATCGTCATTGCGTGGCGTGGTGGCCTGAATGGCGTCGAGGCTCGCCACCACGATAGGCGTGATCGGCGCGTCGGAGCCGCCGGTCAGCATCACGTCGGCGGTGCCCTCGGTGATCAGCTCCACGGCGTGGCCGATCGAATCCACGCCCGACGTGCAGCCATTGGACACCAGGACAACCGGTCCCTCGGCGCCCACCTGCCAGGCGATCTCCGCCGGCATGACACCTGGGCTCATATAGTCGAACATGTGCGGCGAAAGCCGTTCGTGCTCGACCAGCCACCACCGGCCGGAATCAGAGAGAGCCAGGTATTCGCGCTCGAGGCTGGTCGTCGCGGCCACGGCGCTGCCAAGGCTGACCCCGACACGCTCCGGCGGCACCGTCGCGAAGTCGAGACCGCTGTCGGCGACAGCCTCGCGGGCGCACACCACGGCCAACTGCGTCGAGCGATCCATGCGCCCGGTCTCACCTGGCGACAATCCCTCGCAGACCGGGTCGAAGTCCGCCTCGGCGGCGACCTGGGACCGGTACGGCGAGGGATCGAAGAACGATATGCGCCTGGTGCCCGTACGGCCCGAGATCAGCAGTTCCCAGAATTGACTCCGGCCGCTTCCCCCAGCGGTCCTTACTCCGATTCCGGTGATGGCGACGCGGCGTTTCACTGCTTTCCTCTCGCCTCAGAGGTCGAGGGTGATGTCATAGGCGACGAGCCACCTGTTGAGCCAGAGCGCCATCTCAAGGCCACCGCGATCGTAGGGCTGGCTTATGCCGCTGTCGGCACGAGACGCCGCCGCCGTGGCCTTGTCCAGGTCCAGCAGCGGCCGGACCGGTGCGTCCGGGTCGGCGAGAACCTCGGCCAGTTCGGTACGGAGTCTTCGCGTATAGGCCGGATCCTGGGTGGCCGGGTACGGGGTCTTGGCCCGCTCCAGGACGGACTCCGGCAGCAAGTCGGCGGCCGCGGCCCGCAGCAGGCTCTTCTCCCGCCCGTCGAAGGACTTCATCCGCCAGGGGACATTGAAGACGTACTCCACCAGGCGGTGATCGCAGAACGGCACCCGTACCTCCAGGCCCACTGCCATGCTCATCCGGTCCTTGCGATCAAGCAGTGTCTGGACGAACCGGGTGAGGTTCAGGTATGTGAGCTCTCGCATACGGCGTTCGCTGTCCGGCTCGCCGGGCAGAACCGGGACCTCGCCCACGGCCTGGCGGTAGCGGACCGCGCGGTTGCCGGGGATGTCGAGCTTGGTGAGCAGCCCGTCGTGGAGCAGGGTCAGGCCGCCGAAATAGCGAGCCGAGCCCGAGGTCAGCCACGGGAACGTGGCCGCTCGTACCGCGCCGGGGTTTGAGAACCAGCGATAGCCGCCGAAGATCTCGTCCGCTGCCTCGCCGGACAGCGCCACGGTCGCATGTTCCTTGATCGCGCGGAACAGCAGGTACAGGGATGGCCACATGTCGCCCCAGAAGGCTGGGGGCAGGTCCGTCGCGCGCAGGACGGCGTCGCGAACCCCGGCATCGGCCAGGGCGGCGGTGTCCAGCAGCACCTCGGTGTGGTCGGCATCAACATGCCGGGCCAGTTCACGGGCATACGGTGCGTCGCGGGTGCCGCGTATCGCATCCGGCTCGAACCGGTCCTCGGCACCGGTGAAGTCCACCGAGAACGACCGGATCCGGCCGTACCCGGCCGCCTTCGCCGCCAGCGCCGTCACGACGGATGAGTCCAGACCGCCGGAAAGCAGCGTGCACAGGGGAACATCGGAGATCATCTGCCGGGCGACGATGTCCTCGAGGAGATCACGGATGGTGCGCACCGTCGCGCCCAGGTCGTCGCGGTGCTCGCGCGCCTCCAGCGCCCAGTAGCGATGCTGGGTCAGGCCGGCCCGGCGCACGCGGACGAGGTGGCCGGGCCGGACCTCCAGCATGCCGGAGTAGACCGCGCTCTGGGGGGTCTTGACCATGTCGAGCACCTCGCGCAGGCCATCCGCGTCCACCCGGCGCGGAACCAGGTAGCTGGCCAGGATCGCCTTGGGCTCCGAGCCGAAGAGCACGCCGTCTGGCGCCGGGAAATAGTAGAGCGGTTTGACGCCCATCCGGTCGCGGGCCAGCACGAGCTCCTGGTTCGCGGCATCCCAGATGCCCACCGCGAACATCCCGTTCAGCCGTCCGGCGAATCCAGCGCCCCATTGCAGGTACGAGCGGAGCAGCACCTCGGTGTCGCTTCGAGTCCGGAACCGATGCCCGTGCGAGATCAGCTCCGCACGCAGTTCGCGAAAGTTATAGATCTCCCCGCAGAACGTCATGACGGCCCTCGTGCGGCCTTCTTCTTCGGCGGCCATCGGCTGAGGACCGCCACCCGGGTCGATGACCGCGAGCCTGCGGTGACCGAGCATCGCATGACGGCTCAACCACAGTCCCTCGTCGTCAGGACCCCGGCAGGCCAGTGTGTCCGTCATGGCTCTCACCACAGCCCGCTCCCGCGAAAGGTCACGCGTGAAGTCCACCCAGCCGGTTATCCCACACATGGTCAGCGCGCCTCATTGATCACTTTCAGCAGGTCACGGGGTGTCACCGCATTGGCCGCCACATTATCCGCGAGCTTGATCCGGCGCCTCCGCTTGACCTTGCTGATGACGTTGAATAGCACCAGCGAGTCGTATCCGAGCTCCTCGAAGGACACGTCGGCCATTTGCCCTTTCAGATCGGGGATCTCATCCTCCCCGTCGCATTCACTAAGCAGCAGGGCGAGATCATCAATGGTGAACTCGGACATCGCGGCCTCCCCAAATGCATTAACCCAGCGATCCGAGAGCGTAGTCAGTATATCTCGATTAGAACTTGAGAAATGCCCGATAAGCGCACCGTCACTTGAGTCTTCCTCGAGGAGCTGATGTCAATATTAAAACGTATCCGCATGCACATACCCCGCAGGATCCAGGAGGTTCAAAGAACTATGGTAATCCTTATCAATAGGTTTACCCTGACCGCAAGCCCGGAAAAGTTCGAGGAAGTCTTCGAGAAAACTGCGGTATTCATGCGCAGCCAGCCGGGCTTTATCCGTCATACCCTCGTCAAGTCGCTGCGCGATCCCAGCATCTACGTGAACATCGCGCACTGGGAAGATGCCGCCGACCACATACGAAGCCTGCAGCACCCGGAGTTCGCGGATCACATCACCGCGCTGGCCGAGGTCGCCACCCCCGATCCGGATCTGTACTCCATCGCGCAAGACGTAGCGCGGGCAGGGTGACACCGCTTTACGTCCCAGTCAGGCAAGCGCCGGGCCTCCGTGTCGGAGGCCCGGCGCAGCCGTTCTGGGTGAACGATCCGCTCGCTACATCGGAGGGTTCCCGTGCTTGCGGGGCGCCAGCTCGGGTCGCTTGTCGCTGAGCAGGTCGAGCGCGCGGATGATCACTGCGCGGGTATCCGCCGGCTCGATGACGTCATCGACCAGGCCCCGCTCGGAGGCGTAGTAGGGATGCATCAGCTCTTCCTTGTACTCGGCGATGAGCTTGTCGCGGAGCTGATCGGGGCTGCTCGCCGAGGCGAGTTCCTTGCGGTAGATGACGCCCACGGCGGCTTCGGCGCCCATCACGGCGATCTCGTTGGCCGGCCAGGCGAACGAGAGGTCCGCGCCGATGGAACGGGAGTCCATGACGATATAAGCACCGCCATAGGCCTTGCGGAGAATCACCTGGACACGCGGGACGGTCGCGTCGCAGTACGCGTACAGCAGCTTGGCCCCGTGCCGGATGATGCCCTGATGCTCCTGGTCAACGCCGGGCAGGAAGCCGGGCACGTCGACGAGCGTGACCAGGGGGACGTTGAACGCGTCGCAGAGCTGGACGAACCTGGCCGCCTTCTGAGACGCGTCGATGTCGAGGACGCCCGCACGCACGAGCGGCTGGTTGGCGAGAATACCCACGGTGCGGCCACCGAGGCGCGCCAGCGCGCACACGATGTTCCCGGCCCACTGCTCGTGGATCTCCAGGAAATCCCCGTTGTCGGTGATCTCCGCGATCACCTCGCGCATGTCGTAGGGGTTGCGGGGATCGGCCGGCACGATGTCCATCAGCCGCGGGCATGCCCGGTCGGACGGATCGTCGGTCTCCTCGGCGGGCGGCAGGTCATGGCTGTTGGATGGAAGCAGCGAAATGAGGTAACGGACGTCGTCCAGGCAAGCCGCTTCGTCGTTGTAGGCGAAGGTCGCCACCCCGGAGGTCGCCGCGTGGACCTGCGCACCGCCAAGCTCCTCATGGGTCACCGATTCCCCGGTAACCGCCTTGACCACATCAGGCCCGGTGACAAACATGTGCGCGGTATCGCGGACCATGAACACGAAGTCGGTCAGGGCGGGCGAGTAGGCCGCTCCGCCCGCACACGGTCCAAGGATGACGCTGATCTGCGGAATCACCCCGGACGCACGCACATTGCGGCGGAATATGCCACCGTAACCGGCCAGGGCGGTGACGCCCTCCTGGATCCGCGCCCCGCCGCTGTCGTTCAGTCCGATCAGCGGAGCGCCCGAGACGAGCGCCAGGTCCATGACTTTGTGGATCTTGGCGGCATGTACCTGGCCAAGGGAGCCACCAAAGATGCGGAAATCCTGCGAATAGGCGAACACCCGGCGACCATGGATGGTGCCCGCGCCGGTCACCACCCCATCGGTGAACGGCTCATCCCGGGCGTCCGAACCTGGCGCCTGACGCCGGAACAGATCCAGCTCGGTGAACGAGCCTTCGTCGAACAAATGCTCGAGCCGCTCCCTGGCGGTCAGCTTACCCTTGGCGTGCTGGCGCGCCGTGGCAAGCTCATCGCCGCGAGTCGCCACTTCACGGACCTGCCGAAGGCGGTCGACGTGATCGCGCGTGGTAGCTAGCCGCTGCCTGACAGACGGTACCGGATCGGAAGGACTGACGGGCATCCGGATAACGGACGCAAGCGGCTCTGGCGTAGTCATGCGATCTCCAGATATGGCAGGTGATTAGAGATGTGGTTCGGGAAAACGCGCGCTGCTCATTGCCCTTCCTGTAGGCGACTGGCACAAGGTTGCCGTAGAGCCCATCAGGGATACTCGGGACGTGGTCGAGTGAGTTGGTGGTGAATTTCTCACACTCGGCTCATGCATGTATCCCATCCTGCGCCCCCCACCAGCCCAAATCACCTCCGATCTTGCTCAACAACCCCCGTGAGCGCCATCCGAGCTGAACCAGACTGGCGCGCGACCGTCGTGGGGCACGGTGCTAATTAACGGCCCTCGAGTTACCGGGCCACGACGCGAGACCGAAAACGCCAGCTCTCATGCGTTTTCCGAGAGGGATACATGAACAGCGCTGTGGAACGCGCAGCCAGATACATATGGGATCACTACAGCGAGCCGCTGTGCCTTGCGGACATCGCACGCAGCGCGCTGCTCAGTCCCTATTATCTGTCCCGGATCTTCCGTGACACCACGGGCGTACCGCCAGGCAGATTCCTCTCGGCCGTCCGCATCTTCCAGGCCAAACATATACTGCTGACCACCTCGATGGGCGTAGCGGACGTAGCGTTCGCGGTCGGCTATAACAGCCCCGGCTCGTTCACGACGCACTTCACTGGAAGTGTCGGCATCGCCCCTGGCCTGTTCCGCCGCGCCGCCCAGGATGAAGGCTTCGGCCTCATGCGCCCTCCGCGAGATCCTTCGCCGGAACAGGGCGCGGTGCACGGAAAGATCAGTCTGCCGGGTGGGTATACGAGCGCACGGGTCTACCTGGGCGCCTTCACCACGCCGATCGTGCAGCACTGGCCCGCATCCGCCATCGTCGTGGATATCCCCGCCGACGGCCAGCCAGCCTCGTACCGCTTGCCGGACGTTCCACGGGGCCGATGGTACATTCATGCGGTGGGGGTAGCGGACAGCGCCGACCCCGAACCGTGGACCTGCAGGGTGTCTCTGGTGGGTACGCACACTCCGGTATCAGCGGCGGAACGCAGGGTGGCCCGCGCCGCCATCTCACTACGTCCCAGAAAGCTCACCGACCCGCCGATCCTGCTGGCGCTGCCTGATCTCGAGATCCAGCCGACCGGATCCACGCTGGCGGAACGCGAGCTGATCTGGGATACACCATTAACCCTGGACATCCTCGCCTACTTACTGGAGGCACGGTGCGGAAGATTCTTGTCGCGAACCGCGGTGAAATCGCGGTCCGGGTTATCCGGGCTTGCCGGGACGCGGGCCTTGACAGCGTGGCCGTGTACGCGGACCCGGACCTGGAGGCGCTGCACACGCGCATCGCCGACGAGGCGTATGCCCTCGGCGGCAGCAGCCCGAAAGATAGCTACCTGAACATTGCGAAGATCGTCGATGTTGCGCTGAGATCTGGCTCGGACGCGGTTCACCCGGGGTACGGATTCCTGTCCGAAAACGCGGAGTTCGCCCGCGCGGTGATCGCCGCCGGGTTGACCTGGATCGGGCCGCCCCCGGAGGCGATCGAATCCCTCGGCGACAAGGTCACGGCCCGGCACATAGCCCTTGGAGCGGGCGCGCCGCTGGCCCCCGGAACCCCGGATCCGGTCAGTAACGCCGAAGAGATCAAGGCGTTCGCCGAAGAATACGGGTTGCCTGTGGCGATCAAGGCCGCGTTCGGCGGCGGCGGCCGGGGCTTGAAAGTGGCCTGGAAGATGGAGGAGATCGAAGAACTCTATGAGTCTGCCGTCCGTGAGGCGACGGCCGCGTTCGGCCGGGGCGAGTGCTTCGTGGAACGGTACCTGGACCGGCCCCGGCATGTGGAGACTCAGTGCCTGGCTGACTGCCACGGCAACGTGGTGGTGATCTCCACCCGGGACTGCTCGCTGCAGCGACGGCACCAGAAGCTGGTCGAGGAGGCTCCCGCCCCGTTCCTGACCCCGGCTCAGGTGTCAGAGCTCTATCAGGCGTCCAAGGCGATTCTGCGGGCCGCGGGGTATGTGGGCGCGGGGACATGTGAGTTCCTCGTCGCGCGGGACGGGATGATCAGCTTCCTGGAAGTGAACACCCGGCTGCAGGTCGAGCACCCGGTCAGCGAGGAGGTCACCGGCATCGACCTGGTCCGCGAGATGTTCCGCATCGCCGACGGGGAACCGCTCGGCTACGACGACCCGCCTGCACGCGGCCACTCCATCGAGTTCCGGCTGAACGCCGAAGACCCGGGCCGTAACTTCCTGCCCGCTCCCGGCACCATAAGCGAATTCAACCCGCCATCGGGGCCCGGCGTCCGGCTCGACGCCGGTTACCGGGCGGGAATGACCGTGCCTCAGTCCTTCGACTCGCTGATCGGGAAGCTGATCGTCACCGGCGCGGATCGCCGCCAGGCGCTCCAGCGCGCCGCCCGCGCGCTGGCTGAGTTCGAGATCGGCGGAATGCCCACCGTGCTGCCCTTCCACCGGGCCGTGGTGGCCGACCCCGCGTTCGCCTCTGAGCGTGGGCTGGGTGTGCATACGCGCTGGATCGAGACCGAATTCACCAACGACATCCCGGCCCAGGATGCCGCGGCGGTGACCGAGCCGTCCGATCGGGAAACGGTCACGGTGGAGGTGGGTGGCAAGCGACTGGAGGTCACGGTGCCGCGTCGCGCTCCGTCGGCGGCCACCGTCGCTACCGCCCCAGCCAGCCGACCGCGCCGTACGCCCCGCAACACCCCCGCAGGGCCTGCCGGGGACGCCCTGATCTCCCCGATGCAAGGCACGATCATCAAGATCGCGGTGACGGACAGCCAGCAGGTGAAGGCGGGCGACACCGTGGTGATGCTGGAGGCCATGAAGATGGAACAGCCACTGACCGCCCACAAGGACGGGATCATCACCGGCCTGTCGGCGTCAATCGGCCAGACCGTCAGCTCTGGTGAGGCGATCTGCGAGATCAAGGGCTGAAAGCCCGGGCTAACCGGACGAGTGGGGCCCCTGCCGCATACCCGGCAGGGGCCCCACTGCGTGTGTGGTGGTTTGACGGTAACCGGTAACGATGGAACTTCGGACGGTTCAGTAGGCGAGCGGGGTCGGCCCAGGCCGAGCGCCGCTGCTGCCGGATGGGATGGACAGTCCGCATGGAGTCGCGCTCCAGCAACACGAAGACCACGGCGGCGATTTCCTCGTCGGTGGGATTACCGCGTATCACGCGGAGAAACGATTCGCCCGCGGGACTGTCAGCGGGCATGGCGAGTGGTACCACAGTACGTTCGTTCATAAGGATTTCTTCACCACCGGCGCTGTCGGGACATCGCTGGGTACGTCCGGCTGATCCACGAAGGCGCGTGGTACGAACCAGTTGAGCAGCGGACCGGTCATCGCGGTGGTCACCAGGGCCATCACGATCAGCAAGGCATACAGCTCGGGCCCGATTATGTGCTCTTGCAGCCCGACGGACAGAACGACGAGCTCTGTCAGGCCGCGCGTGTTGACCAGCGAGGCCATGACGGCCGAACCCTGCCGGGGGATCCCGGTCAAGCGGGCACCAGCGTAGCCTCCGCCGAGCTTGCCGAAAATGGCGACCGCCAGGATCACCACGAGAATGCCGAGGTCGTTCAGGTGCAGTTTGGAAAGGTTCACCGTCAGGCCGGTGACCACGAAAAACACAGGCAGCATCAGGTGGACGGCGGAGTCGAGGTTTGACCGGACATGACGGATGATCCCCTCCGAACGCGGCATTACCGCACCGAACAGGAACGCACCGAATATGAAATTGATTTGCAACCACTGCGCGGCCCAGGCCGAGAAGAACAGCCCGATCAGCACGCCGCACAGTCGCGGGGTCATGCGGCCGTTCCGGTCGAAGACGACCGCCACCTTCAGCAGCAGGGGCCGCACCAGAAAGATCATCATCAGGAAGTAGACCGGAACCAGGATCAGCCGCCAGGAGTCATGGCCGGCGGCGGAGACTATCGCCACCACCACCGCCAGCAAGGCGTAAGAGACGACGTCGATGACCGCGGCGGCGGCCAGGGAGAGCCCGCCCAGCAGGCTGCGCTCCATATGCCGGTCGGTCAGGATGCGCGCGAGCACAGGGAATGCCGTCGCCGATACCGACACCGCGAAGAAGAGCACGAAGCTCAGCTTCCCACCGAGCGCATACCGCGGAGCGAGCCAGAACGCGACCCCGCATCCCACCGCGAACGGCAGGAGGGTCGCTCCGGTGGCCACCCCCGCGGCCACCCGCATCTTGTCCTGTACCAGTTCCCGGTCGAGTTCCATCCCGACCACGAACATGTACAGCGCTAGGCCGATGTCGGCTACGGTCGACAGCGAAGGCAGCATGACCGGCGGGAAGAGACGGTGCCCGACCATCAGACCGAGCAGAGTCGGACCCAGGGCGATCCCGGCCACGATCTCGCCGATCACCGGGGGCTGACCGAGCCGGCTACTTATCTCGCCGAACAACCGTGCGGCGGCGAGGATGACGACAAGTTCCAGCAACAGCAGGTCGACAGGGAACATCTGGCCGCTATCCCTCTAGGCCCGCCGCCATGGCCCGCGCGGGAATGTCGCAGGCGTGTTCCAGGGTGGTCCGGCTGCTCGCACTGAGCACATCGCGCAGGTAATTGCGCGCATCGGCCAGGTCATGCGATGGTCCGAGCACCTCGGCGACGGCCGTCGGGTTGATCGCGACGCTGTGCCGTGAGGTCACCAGCGTGCCGCCCTCGTGCTCCGCGAACTCCCACTCACCACAGTGCCCGAGCAGAAGCGTCGGCGGGAGAATCTGCTTGTAGACGATCCGCTCACCGGGGAAGCACAGCCGCAGCGATCGCGTGGTGTGCACGCGCCCGTCCGCGCCCACGCTGTCCATCTCCATGTCCTGGACGTCGGGCTGGGGCTCACCGAGTACGACCCGGCCAACGTGTGGCAGCACTTCGGGCCACAGATCAGCCCGGTACACGAACGAATACGCGTCGGCAACGCTGACCGGAAGCTCGACCTCGTCGGCGAACGAGAAGACCAGTTCGCTGACGGGATGGCCGAGTGTGGCCAGCCGGCACATCGCCGCCAGGTCATGGGTACTGTTGTCGTCGATCGCGGCGATGATCTTGTCCCGCTCGGCATCACTGCCGTCGAAATTGAACCAGTGACCCAATTCGACCCGGCTGCCGCCCTCGAGCGCCTGGAACTTCCATATTCCCGCCATTTCGGTAATGGGCAGTTCGTCATGTTCGCGCGCGAAGTTGATGAACCCGCCCGCGGGATCAAGTTCACGCCGCGAGGCCCAGGAACATACCCGATCACCGACCAGCGCCCACAGGCGGTACTGTTCGGTCTGGCCAGACCAGCCGTGGTGCTGGACGTAAATGACCGGCTCAAGGATGGCCGGCCACCGGGATACGTCCGCCACTAGGTCATAGAGCACAGACGGGGGCGCGGCGCAACTGAGCACATGCACCGCGCTCTCCTGCTCGACGGCCTCCTGCTGTGGAGAATTCATTTATGCCCCTTCCGCCCGGAAGTAGCTGGCGATGGTTACGGCGGATAGCTGTCATGTTCCAATCCATCGCTCAAGGACCGCTCGAAACCGGATTGGGGCGGAGTCACGGCTTCGGTCATGAGGATCCGCTCGAGCTCGTCGTGCCACTCCAGTTCGGCAGCCAGGCGCAGCTCACCTCGCCGGTAAGCCGCGATGGCGGTCATCGGCAGCTGCGGGGCGCACCGTTTGCGCTCGGTTACGAGGCTGTCCAGGTTCGCCTGGAGCACCTGCCGCCGGTATGCCAGATGGCCGGTCAGCTCGCCGCGGCCCACCTCCCCGCCGAACAGCAGCGCGACCCCGACCGGATCCAGGTAACCTTCCTCGCTGCGCCAGGCAGCGGTGCGCAGCCGCGCCAGCTCACGCTGACCTTCGTCGGTGATGGCGTAGACAGTACGGGCCGGGCGCCGTCCTTCCTGTTCGCTGCGTATCGGCTCGACGAGCCCTTCGTCCTCCATGCGGTGCAGCTCGCGGTAGAGAGCGCCGACGTTGACACCGCCCCAGGATTCGACGTTGGTGATCTCCGCTTCGCGGCGGATGCGGTGGCCGTGCATGGGGCCCCTGGACGACAGGAGACCGAGTACTACAAGGCGACTAATATTCATGACTATTAGTCTCAGACGACTAGTCTCACTTGTCAACAGCCGTCCCGGGTGCGGGCCGGCGGCCGGGGCGGGCCTTAGTCTTCTCCGAACGGCCTGAGTTCCATGGCCCCGCGCCTGGCCAGCGGATGCTTGGACGCCACTTCGATCGCCTCATCGAGATCAGCGCAGTCCAGGATGTCGTAACCGACCATCAGCTCCTTGGTCTCGGCGAACGGTCCGTCCGAGACGAGCACCTCGCCGCCGCGCACTCGTACCGTCGTGGCATCGCCAGGATCGAGAGCGCGACCTTCCAGACGTACCCGCCGCCCGTCCATTTCCTTGACCCAGGAGTCGATGTCCATCCCGCCACCGGCCGCCGCGGCGTCGATAGCCGGGTCGTGGCAAACAATCATCATGTACTTCATGGTCATCTCCCTGACCGCCATGGCCGCCGACATCCGGCGTCCCTTCGCCCATACGACGAACACCCACCCCCCGCATGGACACCCCCCGCATGGACACCCCCGCATGGACATCCCCCCGCGTGACCCGGCCTCCCCGCGCCCATAGCCCGGACATATCCGACATTTCAGCATTGGCGGCATTGGGTGGCGGGCACCGCGTGGAAGAAAGGGGCCTCGTGGAAGCTTAGGCGCCGGAAACCGGCGCCCTTTCTTCCGCAGGGCTCCAAACTTCCACGAGGATGAGGAATTGCGGCTGCGTAAACAGGACAATTGCGGCGACAGCTTGGGTTCAGACGCGATTCTGGTGCCGTTCGGCGAGGTCGGCGTAGCGTTGCAGGGTTTCGCCGGGGTTCTGGCTCTGGATGGCGGTGCGAAGCTGTGCGCCGAAGTCCCCGGCGCGGTCCAGGTGAGCGTAGGTGAGCACGACCTCGCTGATGCCGGGCCCCTTCGCACGGAATTCGATCTCGATGACGCTCGCGTTCTCATCGGTGCGGACCGGCTGCCAGCCCGGGCCGATGCGCCAGGTCACGACCAACCGCCCGGGCGGCGCCCACTCCAGGATCGTCCCGCGGGTGATCTCCGTCCCGTCTGCGCCGCGCTCGAAGAACCGGCCGCCCGCCCAGGGCTCCATCGCGATCAGCACCGGATCACGGATGAAGGTATGGGCAGGCGGCAGCCAATCGCCGGGCAACTCGGTGAACAGCCGGAACGCCTCGCCGACCGGAACCGGCACGGTTACGAACCTGCTGATATGCGCTGTGTCCACTCCTGTCCCTTCGTCGTCATTTGATAGTGGTGGTGCACCACTACTATAAGCCGCCGATGGCCTCTGTCCACGGTCGGTGTACGCCCGTTATAGAGCACAGGCCGGCTCGGTACAGTCGGTCCATGTACGCGCCGCCTGACCTGCCCGCCCCGAGCACCGAGCGGCTGCGACTGACGCTCGACGCGAAGTTCGCCCTGCTGACGATCGCCGAACGGCTGCGCCAGCAGTGGGAGGCCCATGCCGTGGCCGTCGGGCTGTCGGTCGGCCAGGTCCGGGCGCTGCTGACGCTCACGCCCGGTGAGACTATCCCGATGCGCGACCTGGCGGCGCGTCTAGACTACGACGCGTCCAACCTCAGCACGCTGGTCGACCGCCTCGAGCGACGCGGCGCCGTCAGGCGCCACGCGGATTCCCGCGACCGGCGCGTCAAGGCGCTGAGCCTTACCTCGGAAGGCGAGCGCCTGCGCGCCAGGTTCTGGCACGACCTGGTCGAAGACGCCGGCCCGCTAGCCCCGCTGTCCGAAGCGGATCTGGCGGCTCTCATCTCCGCGCTCAGCACTGTGGCCTGACCGGGCATTGTCAAGTCCCCGCCGCAGGCACAGGCTCTATGCATGGAAGGGACACAGACGCCGCTGTCGGGCAACGAGACCCTGCTCATCGGCCTTGTAGTGTTCGTTGTAGTTGTCCTGTCGGCAACCTGGGAGCTAGTTAAGCATTTCCATGTCATGGCACACGAGGGAATGCACGCGATGGTGGGGTCGCTTTGGGGCGGCAAGGTAGAGAGCGTCGAGCTCAAGGACAACGCCGACGGCGAGACCATCGTTGTGATGCCGCGCGGCTGCGGCCTCGTCGCGTTCCGCTTCGCCGGCTACCTGGGGTCGAGCCTGTTCGGGCTCGGCGCGGCCCGGCTAATCCACTTCGGGCACATCGTCGCGGTGCTCTGGATCGCTTTGCTACTGCTCGGGTTGCTGCTGATCACGCTCAAACGCTCGTTCGGATACGTCACCGTGCCGCTGGCCGGGTTCTTCATCTTCCTGGTCATGAAGCACATGTCGCAGGCAGATGGGATCCTGGCCGCTTACGTGATCACCTGGTTCCTGCTGCTCTCCGGAGTCCGGATGATCGTGGAGCACGGCATTAACGCAGCCGATAGCGGGCTTCTCAAGAACGACACGAGCATTCCCCGCGTGGTGTGGCTCATGCTGTGGCTGGTCGGTACGTTAGCCGCCGTGATCATTGGCGCCAGATGGATGGTCCATCCGGCGGTTCTCCCGCCGACCATCGGCGGCGGGACTTGATGGGCGGGCCGGGTGTGCCGGTTTCGGCGTAGGGCGAGAGCGTGAAACCCGTGGGGTAGATCAGCGGCGGTGCCGCCGGGCCGGCGTCGCGAGGACGCTCGGCGGGCCGATCGGGTGGCCGGTTCAGCACCGCGCGGACCGCGTCGATGCCCTGATCCGCGCGGATCGCCTCGAGCCCGGTGAGATCCCAGCAGTCGAGAGCGTTGACGGTCGCCGAGCCCCCCGCCACGACACGGACCCGGCCGCGGACCAGCAGCAGCCGGGAACCGGCCAAGGTGGCCACGCACCGGTCTGGCACGGATTCGAAGAACGCGAGGTCGACCAGGCCGGCGGAGTCGTCGAGGCTGACGAAGATGATCCGCCGGCCGGACCGGATGGCGGGGGTCTGCGTGGCGACCTTGACCCCAGCGACCAGCACGATGGACCCCGCGCGGCACCGGGGCAGGTGTCCGGACCGGACCACGCCGAGGCCGTCGAGCATGTCGGCGTAGAAGTCAAGCACGTGCTGGCTGACCTCGAAGCCGAGGATGGCGAGTTCGGCGGCGACGCGTTCGGCCGGGTCGAGTTCGCGCAACTGCCCGGCCGGGACAAGGTCGGCGAACCCGTCGCCGGGAATGTCCAGGGACAGCGTCTCCTGTCGCATCGGACCGGAGGCGAGCGCCGCGGCCGGAGGCCCAGGCCAATTCAACACCGCCAGGCGGGCCAGCAGATCGCGGCGCGTTATCCGCGGCTCGCGCGAATCGTAGAGCGAGTCGAGCGCGCCGACGAGGATCAGCCGCTCGGCCACCGGACGGGAGACCCGGGCCCGCTCGAGGAGGTCCCGCAGGGAACGGTACGGCTGCCCCGCGGCGATCCGGGACACTTCGGCCTCGCTGATGCCCTTGACCTCCCGGAGGGAAACGCGAAGAGCTGGGGAGATACCACAATCCGTTCGTTCCCAATTGGGGGCGGAGGCGTTGACATCGGGACCCAGGACGCGGACCCCAGCCCGCACGGCGTCCTGGATTATCACGCGCTTGGGGTACATGCCGGGATCGTGGGTGAGCACGCCGGCGTAGAAGGCGGCCGGGTGGTGCCGCTTGAGCCAGGCCGACTGGTACACCGGGACGGCGAACGCGGCCGCGTGGGCCTTGCAGAACCCGAACGCGCCGAACGCGGCGAGCACCTCCCAGATCCGCTCGGCGGTCCGCTGGTCGTAGCCCCGGCGGGCCGCCGCCGTGCGGAACCAGTCCGCCGTCGCGTCGATGCCAGCCCCGCCCAGATCAGCAGAGAGTTTACGGCGGACGCGGTCGGCTTCGCCGAGGCCGCAGCCGGTAATGATGTCGATGATGCGAAGCACCTGCTCGTGGAAGACGACCACGCCGCCGGTTTCCCGCAGCGCCGCACGCAGGTCCTCGTGCGGGTAGGTGGGGATCTGGGTGCCGTGCCGGGTGGCCAGGAACGGGCCGATCATGTCCGAGTTGACCGGCCCCGGGCGGAACAGCGAGATCTCCGTGATCAGGTCGTCCATGGTGCGGGGCGCGACCCTGGCGACCAGTTCGCGCTGGCCAGGCGACTCGATCTGGAAGCAGCCGATCGTGCGGGCGCTCCTGATCAGTTCGAAGGCCGGCTCGTCGTCGCGCGGGATACGGTCCAGATCGGGGGCGTCTTCGATCTGGGTGAGCGCGTAGGCCATCGCGGACTGCATCCGGACGCCTAGCACGTCCAGCTTGATCACCCCGGCGGTCTCGGCGTCATCCTTGTCGAGCTGGCTGAGCGGCAGGTCATCGAGTCTGCTGCGGGTGATCGGGGTGCGGTCCGGCAGCGTGGCGTCGGACAGCAAGACGCCGCACGGATGCATGGCCACGTGCCGGGGCAGCCCGTCGAGGCGTTCGGCGATCCGGAACAGGCCGGTCAGCTGCGGGATGCCCAGCCGGCTTTCGCGCAGCTCAGGCAGCTCGGTCAGCGCGGCGCCGATGTGCGCGGCGCGGATGTGCGGGAACGCCTTGGCGATCGCGTCTATCTCCGGTCTGGGCAGGCCGAACGCGGCGGCCACATCCCTGATCGCGCTGCGCGCGCGATAGGTCTCCATCATGGCGACTGTTGCCGTGCGTTGCTCACCATAGGCGTCGAGGATCACCCGGTACGCCTCGATCCGCCGGGCCGACTCCACGTCGAGATCGATGTCCGGCATGGTCTCCCTGGTCCGCGCGAGGAACCGCTCCATGATCAGGCCGTGGTCGAGCGGGTCGATGGCGGAGATGCCGAGCAGGTGGTTGACCAGGCAGCCGGCGCCGGAACCGCGGATCGCGCAGCGGATGCCTTTGGCTTTGATGCGGCGGGTCACGTCGGCGACGGTGAGGAAATAGGAGGCCAGGCCGGTGGCCTCGATGATGGCAAGTTCGTCATCGAGGCGTCGCCTCGCCCGGTTCTTGCCGCCACGATAGGAACGCAGGGCCAGTTCACACTGGGCGCGCAGATCCGCCGGGGCGTCCGGGATATGCGGGAAGTGCCGGCGGCCGATGCCGAGGTCCTGGTGCGGATCGAGGATGCAGCGGCGGGCGATTTCAGCGGTGTCGTTGAGCAGGACGGCGGCACCGGTCTGGCCGCCGGCTATGCGCCAGGCGGCCGCGGCCATCTCGGCCGGGCTGGCCAGATGAGCGCGGCCATTGTGCGCCCGGAGGCCCGGCGTACCGAGCGGCACGTTGCCCCGCGCGGCGTCGAGAACCTGGGCGATCGGGCTGTCGGCTGGATCGAGGTACCTGACCGCGTTCGTCAGGACGGCGGGAGTACCGGTCCGGCGGGCGAAGCGGAGCAGAGCGGCGGCACGCCGGGTATCGCCGGGCGCCTGCTGATGATCCGTGATCTCGGCAACGACGTACCGATCGCCCGCGGCGGCCTTCCAGCTTTCCAGCGCCGCTTCGGCCTGATCCAGCCGGCGCGCGGCAACGGCCCGCCCGACATCGCTATCGCGGCCGAGCAAGAACACGAGCCCGGGAAGATCCGGCGGTACTCCGGGCGGGGCGGGGGTGCCCGGCGTGACGGGGATGCCGGAGCTGATCAGCCGGCACAGCGAAGCCCAGCCTCGGGCACCTTCGGCCAGCACCGTCACGCGTCCGCCGCAATGGCAGGGCAGATCCGCACCGAGGATCGGAGCGATTCCCACCTCGGCGCACGCCTGAGCGTGCTTGAACGCCCCGTAAAGCCCGTCGCGATCGGTCAGGGCGAGCGCCGGCATGCCCCGGGCTCTGGCCGCCGCGGCCAGGGCGGCGGGGCTCGCCATCCCGAACCTCAGCGAGTATGCCGAGGCGACATGCAGATGGACGAAACCCCGTTCCGCCTGGCCCGCTGGCCTAATCAGCGACCCTGCGCAGCGTCCACGTGTTCTCCGCGACGTCTCTGCGCAACTCGTAAACTCCCACGGCCAGGCCCTGTCCCGGCGAGGCCTCCACCCGCCAGAACACAAGTTCAGGTTGTCGTGGTTCTCCTTCCGGTTGCTGCCACCATTCCCGGTTGATGACCCAGTGCTCGACGATCCCCCGGACCGTATACAGCCGCCCGCGCCATACGAACCGGACAGGCCTGCCGTCGTCGCGAGCCTGGACGTCAACAGGCTCGCCGTACGAACGGTTCATGCGCCGCCTCCCCGCCTCGGGTGCCGAACTGCCACCGTTGGGGGAAGACAGGCAGTGCTATTCGTGATCGGAACCGGCGCCGCTCCGGTTCCTTAGCTCGAATATAGATTCATTCGAACTGGATTGCAAATCGATCGATGCCGCTCGCGCGGATTGTTCGAACAACGGGACAGCGAAGCCAGACAGGAAGGGGAGCGGTCGCGATGCCGGACGCCGCGACTATGCGCATGAAACCGACATCCCATACCTCCCAAAGGCGGATAAAGCAGGCACGAGAGTGACGGTTTCATGCGCGAAGTCATCAGGTCGCGCCCCGCGGCGGCGCGGCCGAGGGCGCCGCCGCGGGCGCCGCCGCGGTGACCGGTTCGCGGCGGCAGCCCAGCGATCAGCGCGAGCGCTCCGCACCGTGGCGGAGTCAGTAGATGTTCAGGACCGGGCCGGTCTTCACGATGTTCCCCCCGCTGCCGATAAATGCGTGAACCTTCAGGTGCACGGTGTAGAAGATGAAGTTCATCGTCCCGCACGAGGTGTTTCCCGGTCCGGTGAGCACCACCGCGCCCACGTTCTTGCTGGCACCACTGGCGTTATAGGCCAGGGCGAGCGCCCCCACCGCGGACGCGGCCCCGGTCTGCCTGGCGCAGATGGTCACCTTCACCCGCGCGCTGTTGATCTTGGTGTAAGAACCCCAGGCGGTGACCACGTTATCGCCGGAGATGCTGGGAACCGTGAAAGTCCCGGAACCGCCCTGCGAAGTAACCGTGCCCGCAGACGTGGAACTCGAGTGGCTGGCGGAAGGCTTAGTGGCAGCTGAATGGGTGGGCGCGACCGACGTCGCGGCAGGCGTGGTGGCCGCCGGAGACCCGGACGTCGCGGACGAATCCGCCGAGGCCGACAAATCCGCTGATGAGCCGCCCGAAGGTGCGGCTGTCGGGGTAGTCGCTCCAGTTCCGCATGCCGTCAGGCCAATACCGATAGCGGCGACAGCGATGATCCCAGCCGGTATCCGGCACATCCTCATGCTCTACCTCCAGTGAGTAACAAGGGGTTACGAACAGTAACAATCAGGTCCAAGCAGCTACGATAGGTGATTGGCCGCTGGTCACGCGGATGGCTTAACCAGAAAACGCGGGTGGCTTAACCAGAAAAAGAGAACATGCGTATCACGACTACCAGCATGGGCTCCGCCGGATTCACGGGCTGGCGCTGTCTCCCTGCGGGACGATTTCGCGCAGCGTGGAAGTACCCGATCAGCGGAGTTCCAGGAGTCCTACGTCGTCGAACTGTGACGCTCTCGAAGGAGGGAGGTGGAACCACCGCCCGTTCGTCGGAGGAAGGATCAGCGTGACGCGGCGCGGTAGGGTGGTGCCGCCATGGCTACCAAGGTCATCCTCGACTGCGACCCGGGAATCGATGACGCGCTCGCGATCGCGTTCGCCTACGGGCACCCGGGTATTCAGCTGGTGGGCATCACGACCGTGGCCGGGAATGTGGGGCTGGACCGGACGACCGCGAACGCGCTGGCGGTGTGCGACTTCATCGGCGCCCGCGTCCCGGTGATCGAGGGCTGTGCCACGCCGCTGGTCCGGCCGGCGCTGGACGCGCGGAAAGTGCACGGAGAGTCCGGTCTCGGGGGCGCCGTGCTGCCGGTACCGATGAGCCGGCGTGCCGAGGGGCACGCCGTCGACTTCATTGTCTCGACGGTGCTCGATGCCCCCGGGGAGATCACGCTCGTCGCGACCGGGCCGCTGACCAACATCGCGCTGGCGGTACGGCGTGAACCGCGTCTGGTGCGGTCGGTACGCGACTTCGTCATCATGGGCGGTTCGTCGGGCCGCGGCAACACCACGCCCGCCGCCGAGTACAACATGTGGGCCGACCCGGAGGCCGCCGCGGCGGTGTTCGGGGCCGGCTGGACCGTCACCATGCTGGGCCTGGACGTGACCTTGCGCAGCGGCGCTTCGGCGGCGGTGCTGGAGCGGATGAGCGGCATGGGCGCTTTGGGGCATGAGCTGCTGCTGCCGGCGCTTGGCGGGTATCGCTCCAGCGCGGTCGGCGGCGGCCAGCCGGTCCATGATGTGTGCGCGGTGGTGCACGTGGCGGAGCCAGGTTTGTTCGGGTTCGTTCCCGCCCTGGTTTCGGTGGAGACGGCGGGGCGGCTGACTTCCGGGATGACGGTGACCGACTTCGAAGCCGATGACGGCAACGCGCGGGTGGCCATGACGATCGACACATCGCGGTTCTGGGAACTGACGCTCGGCACGTACGCCAGCCTCGCCGCCGCGATGGCCGAGATCACGCGTTCACCAGTGCCACCGACCGGTTAGGGGACAGTTCCTCGTACCGGCGGATGATCTGCTCGCTCGCCTCGACGAGGTCCGCGTAGCTCCAGCGTTCCTCTGTCTGGCCTGGGCCGCTCAGCGTCACCGCCCCGGACCTGAACCAGAGGGTCATGCCCGGGCGTACCGACAGTACCGACAGTTCGGCGTGGGAGGTTTCGGTCAGCCTGGTCCGGATCGGCCCGGACCTGCCGAGGGAAAAGAGACCGCGCTCACCCAGCATCGCCTTGAGCTCGCGAGCGGCCTGGCGGGCGCTGATCCGCTCCTGACGCCGGGCCGCGCTGACATCCGCCGAGAGGGTGTAGGCACGCAGGCCGGTGACGTCGGCCAGCCGGGCGTGCGCGAACGGAGCCGGCACGGCGAACCAGACCGCCTTGCCGCGGACGCTCCCCCCACCGAGCCTGGCGCGTGTCGGGTGGTGGCCCCACTTGCCGCCGGACAGCTCGTGCACGATCTGGAGCCCTCGGCCGCTAGGCGCGTCGGTCGGCATCAGCGGCGTCGGCATCGGCGTCGGCATCAGCGGCGTCGGCGTCGGCGTCGGCATCGGCATCGGCATCGGCGGGATCGGCGGGATCGCTTCCTCCGGGTCGGAGAGCGGCCAGGCGGCGTCCGGTTCTGGCCAGTCCGACGCGGGCCGCGGTTGCGGTGGCAGCCACGGGGTTTCGGTCCGCGGTTGCGGTGGCGAGCCCTGGAGCCAGCCGCGGTAACCGTCGAACACCTTGCAGACCAGTTCGCGCTCGAGGCCGAGGCCGCGTAGGTACAGCCAGAGCTCGGGTACGACCAGCGGTTGGTGGCCGACATCGTTGGCGCGGCCGTCATCGTCGCGTCCGCCGTTGTTGCCGGACCGGCCGGTTCGGGCGGCCGCGGTGGCGTGGAGGGTGTTGGCAGCGAGTTCGCTCGTCATCAAGACGGCGTCGCTGAGCACCTCACGCTCGAGTCCTAGCTGAATGACAGCGTCTTTGAACAATCGCCGCGCGGTTCGCGCGCACGTTTCATCGGCTGGTAGCGACCACGCGCGACACGAACCCGCGCGCACGCCGCGAAAACCGGTAATCCCCTGCTGCCTCATGCTGGTGCCTCCGGACGGTGCACTGACATCGGGCCGCCGGCAGGAGGGGAGCCGTCGGCTGCAATACGTGAAACTAGAATACTCGGCTTCCGAGTGCAAGATCTGTGAAACACAGATTACGACTCGTGTCGACGGTTTCGCAATATCATCCTTTAGCTCTTAATCCCGGGCATATGAGCTTCCCGACGGTCGGATGATCAATCCACCAGGCCTCTCGGGAGACTGACTGAATGCTCAGCGGTCACAGGCGTTGCGCGGCTTCACTCGCCGCGTAACGAAAAATGCGCCACCACCTGTGGCGCGAAGCGGAAAGGCGCTTTACCCGATGCGGACCGAGAAAACTGCGTCCCCGCCTGGCGCGGACGTCGTCGACATGCTCCCCGCGGTAGTGATATCGACCAGAATATCCAATATCTTCGAACAGGGATGCTGATTTAGACGGAACATCGGTGCCTCGCGGAAGTCTGGTGTACGAATACACCCGGGGCGCACAATGTTCCGTCTAGCACGGATCTTCCGCGTTTATCGCGCCGTAGCGTAAGCCGTCTATGCGCCCGGACCATGGCTGGATTGGCAATTCCGGGCTTCTTGGACATTTCCCGATGTTTCCGATAAACCTGGCATAAGCCTTGATTTGCGGCTTACCGGCCTAGCCAGCTAGTGAACACAGCGTGTACAGTCACATCCGTGGCAGGGCCCGATGGGCGCGGCCCGGGAGTCTCGAGACAGGCTCACATAACAGTAGGTCCCGCAGAGGCTGCACCCCCTGCGGGACCTGCTGCATCGTCGCGACCTACCTACTGGAGGTCGTAACGCCCCCCCTTCACATCGGCTAGGAATTCGGCGAACACGTCCCTGCCGACGACATGGGCGCCGCCCTCAGGGCGTTTGCTGTCCCTGATCGCGGTCACTTCGCGAAGGTTGGCCGCGATCTCCACGCAGCCTCCATTGTGTGCACTGCGGCGGGCCTTCCGCCAGATTGCTCGAGACAGGTCGGTCATCTGCTTACTCCATCCGCTTGGCTAGACGTTCGAGGTAACCGGTGGTGTCGACAGGTTCAAGCGCGGCATCACTGGCTCGCTCGAAGGATTCAACGTAACCCTGTACCGCGTCCGGCTTGCTCACCTCCTCGATCGCATAATCGGTTTCCACGAACACCAGGTCCGGCTCGTCGTCACGGAAGCCGAAGATGTTCACCATGGAAACCATGCCGACGGGAGGGCCGTCCTCGAACCGCTGGATACGCAGATCCACATTCCGGCGTTGGCTCAAGTCGGCCAAGTGCTCAATTTGCTCCCGCCGGTCCTCCCTGGCGCCCCACCTGTACAGCAGAGAGGCTTCGGTTATCACCGCCCGGAACATGGGAGCTGTACCGTCGGTCCGATCGAGGATTTCCTGCCGCCGTCGTCTCGCCTCCAGGCCCTTGCGGATCCACAGGGGCGGTCTTGGTCCACCTCGCAGCAGGGCTTCGGTATAGGCCGGTATCTGGAGCAATCCCGGCAGGACAAGCGGCATGAACACGCGGATCGTGGTGGCGTCGTTCTCATAGCCGGGAAACTCGCTGTCGAAGATCTCCGGCACGTCCCGCCACCAGGCCCGGGCGCGAGCCTTGATGGCCAGATCCTCAATCTCGTCGCGGAGACCGTCCTCGACTTCGTAGATCCGCACCATGTCCCTGATGTCGCTCATCTCGGGACGTTTCCACTGATTGGCCTCGAAGCGGCCGACCTTGCCACGACCCCAGTTCAGGATGTCGCAGGCATTGTTGGCGGTATATCCGGTTCTCGCCCGAGCCTCACCGAGCAGGCGGGATAGCCGCCGCTTGGCGATGGTGGCACCATAGGCGTCGTCAGCCACGCTGACACCCTTCTTGACAGAACCCGGACGTTGTCTTAACGGTACCCAAGTTGCGAATCGCAAATCAAGCGGCAGATTCCCCGATTTTGCCAGACGGGATTCGCGGACTGCTACCGCGTGGCATCCGTGCCCGGAATATCAACCGTGCCCGCTTCGACATGTATCCGGCATTTTGGACTTTGATCACATTATGCCTCACAGAGGGGCGTGGATCACCCGGACGTTCCCGGTCCCGCATCTGTCCTGGACCAGCGCGGAACGCCGAGCGGTCATCTTGCGGCAGTGCCGAGGACCGCGATGCGATCGATGGCGCCATCCATCTCGGTGAGTGCCCGAAATGTCCCACCCTAACGACATCGATGGCGCCATCCATCCGCTTCGCGGGCATGAGCGCCACGCGGGCACGGGTACGCGCTCGGGCACGCGCACGGGCACGGGCACGCACACGCACACGCGCACGGGCCCGAGCGCCGTAACGAGCGCGCGCGAGGGCCGACGCGGGCACGGCCCATACCTTCGCTTATCTATGGGCGTTCGGCGCACGCTCCGCCGCGTCATCGAACTCACCATTGCGCGCGCCGTCCAGGAAGCATTCCCACTCGTTGCGGTCGAATACCAGCACGCCCTCCTCCGGGTCTCCCGATACGCGCATCAGAACCCAGAACTCGCCCGCGGCATGTGTGAACGCGATCTCGATCGCGCCATCGCCTTGGCCGGAACGCTGCCAGGATTGTGCGGCGAGGTCAATGCCCAGCGCCGCCACGGTCGGCTTCTTCGTCATGGTTTCCTGGCCACGCCGCAGTACAGCCACCGGGAGCCCTCGCTGTCGGCCAGATCCTTGTCTTCGGCACCCCATATACCGGTGAAGGTTACTTCCGGCTGAGCACCTTGGTACGGCGGTACCAGCTCCAGCCCGTCGAAGAATCGCGCGACCTTCGCCTTTGAACGGAAGTACATGTGTTCAGTCGCGGTGTCGAATACCGCGCGGAAACCTTCGGCGGCGAGCGGCGGCTTGTAATCGTCGGTCAGATGCGACAGCGACAGGTAGCTGCCCGGCGCGAGTAGGTCCACGTACCGTTGCACGAGTGCCCACGGATCGGATGTATCCGAGACAAACATCATGACACCAGTCATCAGCAGGCCGACTGGCTGGCTGAAGTCGATGAGCTTGGTGAGGTCCGGGTGATCGAGAATCGAGTCCGGCTCACGCAGATCTCCGCAGATCACGCTGATCGTACCGCCGCTGTCGATGAGATCTCGGCTGTGCAACTCGACCATCGGGTCATTGTCCACGTACACCACGTGCGCGGAAGGTATGACCTGCTGGACGACCTCATGGGTGTTACCGACCGTCGGCAGGCCTGAGCCGATGTCTACGAACTGCCGAATGCCCTGCCGCGCGATCCAGGTCGCTGCGCGCTGGTGGAAGCCACGGTTGGAGAACGCCGCGTCCCTGATTTCCGGCGCAGCCGTCAGAATCTGTTCCGCGGCCCCCTTATCGGCTTCAAAGTAGCTGCGACCTAGCAGCATGTAGTCATAGATCCGCGCTGGCGTTGGCACGCTTGTGTCAACGCCGGCGGGTACCTGAGGATCCTCGGTCATCGCCGCCTCCAAGGGAACAGTTAGCTCACAGTCTTACACGCTGCGTGCGATTCACGAACCCAAGGATCCGAGATTAAAGGTCACAATCAACGTTCATCCGCTCCTTCAAGATCACCTTCCACGTCAAGGTAAACCTGCCGGAGCTGGTCCAAGGTCTTGGTGTCCGGGGATTCCCAAAGGCCGCGTGACGCGGCCTCTAGCAGCCGTTCAGTAATGCCGCGCAGTGCCCATGGATTGGATTTATGCATAAATGCCCTTGTTTGTTCATCGAACACGTACGCTGTCGCGAGCTGCTCATACATCCAGTCCGCTACCACGCCGGCGGTCGCGTCGTAGCCGAACAGGTAGTCCACGGTAGCGGCCAGTTCGAAGGCGCCCTTGTAGCCATGCCGGCGCATCGCGGCGATCCAGCGCGGGTTCACCACCCGGGAGCGGAACACGCGCCGGGTCTCCTCCGCAAGCGTGCGTGTCTTGACCGCGTCAGGGACGGCGGAGTCCCCGATGTACGCGACGGGATTGCTGCCGGTCAGCCACCTGACCATCGCCACCATCCCGCCGTGGTACTGGAAATAGTCGTCGGAGTCGGCGATGTCGTGCTCTCGCGTGTCGGTGTTCTTCGCCGCGACCGCGATGCGCCGGAACGCGCTCTCCATGTCCGGCCGGGCATTGACCCCATCCAGGTCGCGCCCGTATGCGTAGCCGCCCCACACCGCGTACACCTCGGCAAGGTCGGCATCGTCGCGCCAGTTCCTCGCGTCGATCAGCGGCAGCAGCCCGGCGCCATACGCACCAGGTTTCGAGCCGAATATCCGCGTCGTCGCCCGCCGCCAGTCACCGTGCTCAGCACTGTCCGCCAAGGCGTGCGCGCGCAGGTAGTTGGCGTCAGGCGGTTCGTCCAGCTCGGCTACGGCACTGATCGCGTCATCGACGAGCGCGATGACATGCGGGAAAGCATCCCGGAAAAATCCGGAAATGCGCACGGTGACGTCGATACGCGGGCGCCCGAGGTCGGTGAGCGGCACGATGGAGAAGCCGGTGACTCGCCGGGACGCGTCGTCCCATTCCGGACGGCAACCGATCAGCGCGAGGATCTCCGCGATGTCATCGCCTTGCGTGCGCATCGCGGACGTTCCCCAGACCGTCAGCCCGACGCAGCGGGGGTAATCCCCTTCGTCGGCCAGATGCCTGGCCAGCAGCGAGTCCGCCAGACCGCGGCCGGTTTCCCAGGAGGTTCGGGACGGGATGGCCTTCGGGTCGACGGAGTAGAAGTTGCGTCCGGTGGGCAGGACGTTGACCAGCCCTCGAGTCGGTGAGCCAGACGGACCCGCGGGCACATAGCCACCGTCCAGTGCGTGCAGCACGGCCTGGATTTCGCCGGTTGTCGCGTTCAGCCGCGGAACGACCTCGGCACAGGCGAATTCCAGCACTCGAGCGACCGCGCCTATGTCCGCTACGCCCCATTTGCCCTGCGGTAGCGGGTCGTCCTCATGGAACTTTGGAGCCTCGCGGAAACTTAGGGGCCGGTTTCCGGCGCCTTTTCCTCCAGAGGGCTCCAAACTTCCAAGGAATCCCGAGTCGGTAGGCCGAGCGGAATATGTCGTTTCATGATTTGTCCGACTTGTGCCGACGAGGGGCGAGGGGCCGGACGGGGATTGTGTGCCGGACGGGGGCGGCGGAGCGGACGAGGACGGCGGAGCGGACGGGGCCGCTAGTGGGA
>Ga0213881_10000222_pt1 | contig 44587 bp, 40 predicted proteins | sample BarmaccoBMER_R08_FD_160104 | JGI IMG/M metagenome (GOLD analysis project Ga0213881, IMG submission 160104) | Barbacenia macrantha exposed rock microbial communities from rupestrian grasslands, the National Park of Serra do Cipo, Brazil - ER_R08 ...
TGCGGGAGCATGATGGACGTCATCGAACCACAGGAGGGGGACCAGCAGGTGGAACGCGGCCAAGCTCCACCGGGAACTGAGCGGCCTCAAGGGCGACGGCCACAGTTTCATTACGAGCTGATCGGCTGCGGGCTGCGCGGCCATGAGCTGATCGGCACCGACGTCGCTGAGGTCCGGCCGGTCGATGCCCTGCTGGTCCGGGAAGGCGGGGATGGGCTTCGCTGGTATCGCTGCGTGCGCTGCGACGCCTGGGTTGCGCTGCCACCGCCTAAGGCGCCGACTCGCCAGCATCTGCCCGACCGGTCCGAGATCACCCTGCCGCTGCGGGGACGACCGCTGCGGGACCGCTACGTGCTGCGCCTGATCGCCCTGGACCGGCTCGTGCACTTCCTCGTGCTCGGCACGCTCGCGGTGGTGGTGTTCTTCTTCACCGCTCACCAGGCCGCCTGGCGCGACACGTTCCACCGGATCCTGGACGCGGTGCAGGGCGGCGTCGGGGGGCCGAACGGGCGCAGCGGCCACGGCATTCTCCGGGAGCTGGAGCGGGCCTTCGGCGAGAAGCCCTCCACCTTGTGGTTCGTGGGGGGGGTGTTGGCCGGCTATGCGGTGCTAGAGGGCGTCGAGGCGGTCGGGCTGTGGTTGGCCAAGCGGTGGGCTGAGTACCTCACCTTCATCGCCACCACGGTGTTGTTGATCCCCGAGGTGTACGAGCTGACCGGCCGGATCACCCCTCTCAAGGTCATCACGTTAGTCATTAACCTTGCTGTGGTCGGCTATCTCCTGTTCGCTAAACGACTGTTCGGGCTCCGCGGTGGCGGTCGTGCCGAGGCCGCCGAGCGCGCTCGCGACACTGGCTGGCCAGCACTGGAACGCGTCCTGCCCGGAGGATGAGCGTTTACCTTTCGTCACCGCTTGATTATGCGCGGTGACGGGTGTGAGGAACTCATGAGGAATTGGCCCCTCGGTATGAGTTTTGTGTGAGGGGACTCGCCCTCCGGGTGCCACCGAGGTGTACTGGCGCCGTGATGAGGTGTTTGTCTCGTTGGCGAGGAAAAGTGGCGCTATGCCCGATGTAGCTTTTATCGCGTTGACGGTTGTGGTTTTCGCGGCGTTGGCTCTGGCGGTGCGGGGGGTAGAGCGCCTGGTCGGGTCGGCGCTGGAAGACGAACGGGTGGAGGCGCCCGGCGAGGGGCAGGGCGCCGAGAACGGGGTGCGGCGGTGAGTATCGCGGATCTTGCCGGGTTGGTGGTGTCGGTGCTGCTGGTCGGCTATTTGGTGGTGGCGCTGGTGGCTCCGGAACGGTTCAGGTGAGCACCGCGACCGCGGGCTGGTTGCAGGCCGGGCTGCTGGTGGTGGCGTTGGCGGTGGCCTACCGGCCGCTGGGCGACTACCTGGCGTATATCTTCACCACCAATAAACACTGGCGGGTCGAGTGGGGTATTTACCGGCTGATCGGGGTGAATCCCGATGCCGACCAAAAATGGTCCACGTATCTGCGCGGGGTCCTGGCGTTCTCCGCGGTGTCGGTGCTGTTCCTCTACGGTTTCCAACGTCTCCAAGAATACCTGCCTCTGTCGCTGGGTTTTCCGGCGGTGCCGGCGGACCAGGCGTTCAACACCGCGGCGTCGTTCGCGACCAACACGAACTGGCAGTCGTATTCGGGTGAGACCACGATGGGACACCTGGTGCAGATGGCCGGACTGGCGGTGCAGAACTTCGGCTCCGCGGCGGTGGGCATTGTGGTGGTGATCGCGCTGATCCGCGGGTTTATCCGGTCGCGGACCGAGCAGGTGGGCAACTTCTGGGTCGACCTGACCCGGGCCTGCCTGCGGTTGTTGCTGCCGATTTCCGTCATCTTCGCGCTGGTACTGATCGCCGGCGGGGTGGTGGACAACGTCGCAGCCGCCCACCCGGTGACCACGCTGGCCGGAGGGCACCAGGTGATCCCCGGCGGGCCGGTGGCCTCCCAGGAGGCGATCAAGGAGCTGGGCACCAACGGGGGCGGGTTCTACAACGCCAACTCCGCGCACCCGTTCGAGAACCCGAACCCGGTCACCAACCTGATCGAGATCTTCCTGCTGCTGGTGATCGCGGTTTCCTTGACCCGCGCCTTCGGCAAGATGGTCGGGGACAAACGCCAGGGCTACGCGGTCCTTGCGGTGATGGCGGTCATCTGGGTCGCCTCGGTGGCCGGGATCAGCTACTTCGAATCCGGGCAGCACAGCGCGGCCGCGGCGGCCGCCGGCGGGGCGATGGAGGGCAAGGAGGTCCGGTTCGGCATCCCCGCCTCGACGTTGTTCACCGCCTCCACCACGCTGACCTCCACCGGCGCGGTCAACAATGCGCACGACTCGCTGTCCCCGCTAGGCGGCGGTATCACGATCCTCAACATGATGCTGGGTGAGATCGCCCCGGGTGGCACCGGCTCGGGGCTGTACGGGATTCTGATCCTGGCCATTGTCACGGTGTTCGTGGCCGGGTTGATGGTCGGGCGCACCCCGGAGTACCTGAACAAGAAGATCCGGCCGCGGGAAATGAAGCTGGCCTCCCTCTACATCCTGACCACCCCGGCATTGGTGCTGATCGGCACCGGGGTGGCGATTGCGCTCAAAGGTGAACAGGCGGCGATCCTCAACCCCGGCCCGCACGGGCTTTCCGAAATCCTCTACGCCTTCACCTCCACGGCGAACAACAACGGCAGCGCGTTCGCCGGGTTGTCGGTGAATACTGTGTGGTACAATGGCGCGCTCGGGGTGGTGATGCTGCTCGGCCGGTTCCTGCCCATCGTCTGGGTGCTGGCCCTGGCTGGGTCACTGGCCGCCCAGCGCATGGTGCCGGCGAGTGCCGGCACGCTACCCACGCACCGCCCGCTGTTCATCAGCATGCTGCTCGGCGTGGTCATCCTCGTAGTGGCGTTGACCTACTTCCCGGCCCAGGCGCTGGGCCCGCTCGCCGAAGGGTTGCACTGATGTCGACGATCACCGCTCAGCGACCCAGGCGGTCGGGAACCACTCCGGCCGCTGCCCGGCACCGGGTCGCGGGCGGGCTGCTGGACCCCCAGCAGCTGCTCCGCTCGACCCCGGACGCGCTGCGCAAGCTCGATCCGCGGGTGCAGCTGCGCAATCCGGTGATGTTCGTCGTGCAGGTCGGTGCGGTGTTGACCACGATCGAGGCGGTCGCGACACCGACCGTGTTCGCCTGGGTGATCACGGTCTGGTTGTGGCTGACCGTGGTGTTCGCCAACCTCGCCGAGGCGGTCGCCGAGGGTCGGGGCAAGGCCCAGGCGGCAACGCTGCGCCGGACCAAACGGGAGACCACCGCCCGGCGGCTCCCGCAGTGGCGGCCCGGCGCGAGAGTGACCGAGGAGACTGTGTCCGAGGAAACCGTGCCGGCGGTCGCCCTGCGAGTCGGGGATCATGTTCTCGTCGAGGCCGGGGGCGTCATTCCCGGCGACGGCGACGTGGTCGAGGGGATCGCCAGCGTGGACGAGTCCGCGATCACCGGTGAGTCCGCTCCGGTGATCCGCGAGTCCGGGGGCGACCGCTGCGCGGTGACCGGCGGTACCACGGTGCTCTCGGACCGGATCGTGGTCCAGATCACCTCCCAGCCCGGGCAGACGTTCATCGACCGGATGATCGCCCTGGTGGAGGGGGCGTCGCGGCAGAAGACCCCGAACGAGATCGCGCTGAACATCCTGCTCGCCGGGCTGACCATCATCTTCCTGCTCGCGGTGGTCACGCTGCAGCCGATGGCGATCTACTCTCATGCCCGGCAGTCCCTGGTGGTGCTGGTGGCGCTGCTGGTGGCGCTGATCCCGACTACGATCGGGGCGTTGCTGTCCGCGATCGGCATCGCGGGCATGGACCGGCTGGTGCAGCGCAACGTGCTGGCGATGTCCGGCCGGGCGGTGGAGGCCGCCGGGGACGTGAACACGCTGCTGCTGGACAAGACCGGAACGATCACCCTGGGCAACCGGCAGGCCACCGAGTTCCTCCCGGCCCAGGGCGTGTCCCTCGAGCAGCTGGCGGACGCGGCGCAGTTGGCGAGCCTGGCCGATGAGACCCCCGAAGGCCGCTCGATCGTGGTGCTGGCCAAACGTGACCTGGGTCTGCGGGCGCGCCAGGAGGGTGAGCTGGTGGGGGCGAGTTTCGTGGCGTTCACCGCGCAGACCCGGATGAGCGGGGTTGATCTTCCCGGTGGCCACCAGGTCCGCAAGGGTGCGGCTAGCGCGGTCCGGGAGTGGATCCGGGCCGGCGGCGGTGAGCCGGCGGCCGAGCTCACCTCGACGGTGGAGGCGGTCTCCGCTGCGGGGGGTACGCCGCTGGTCGTGGCCGAGCGGGTGAACGGCACCGCCCGGGCGCTGGGCGTGATCCAGCTCAAGGACGTGGTCAAGGAGGGCATCCGGGAGCGGTTCGCCGAGCTGCGAGCGATGGGCATCCGCACCGTGATGATCACCGGTGACAACCAGCTCACCGCCGCGGCCATCGCCGCCGAGGCCGGGGTGGACGACTTCCTCGCTGAGGCCACCCCGGAGGACAAGATGGCGCTGATCTCCCGCGAACAGACCGGTGGCCGGCTGGTCGCGATGACCGGAGACGGTACCAACGACGCTCCCGCGCTGGCCCAGGCGGATGTCGGGGTGGCCATGAACACCGGCACCTCGGCCGCCAAGGAGGCCGGCAACATGGTCGACCTGGACTCCAACCCAACCAAGCTGATCGAGATCGTCGAGATCGGCAAGCAGCTGCTGATCACCCGCGGGGCGCTGACCACGTTTTCCATCGCCAACGACGTGGCCAAGTACTTCGCGATCATCCCGGCCATGTTCGCCTCGGTCTATCCGGGGCTGGACCAGCTGAACGTGATGCGGCTGCACTCCCCGACCTCGGCGATCACCTCGGCGATCATCTTCAATGCGCTGATCATCGTGACGCTGATCCCGCTGGCCCTGCGCGGGGTGCGCTACACCCCCTCCTCGGCCTCAGCGCTGCTGCGCCGCAACCTGTGGATCTACGGTCTGGGCGGGCTGGTCTTGCCGTTCATCGGGATCAAACTCATCGACCTGCTCGTCCAGTTCATCCCCGGATTGCGCTGATTGCCATGACCACCATGACCACCCAGCTGCCGGGCCCGGTGCGCCGGCACCTGGCCGCGTTGCGCGCGCTGCTGGTGTTCACCGTGCTGCTCGGCGTGCTGTACCCGCTGGTGGTGCTGGGGATCGGTCAGCTCGCCTTCCCCGCCCAGGCGGGCGGGTCACTGGTGACGGCGGATGGCCGCGTGGTGGGGTCCAGCCTGCTGGGCCAGGCGTTCACCGACGCCCGGGGCAACCCGGCGCCGCAGTGGTTCCAGCCCCGGCCCTCGGCCGCCGTTAACCCGGACAACAAGAACGACCCGGGGTATAACCCGCTGTTCTCCGGTCCCTCCAACCTGGGCCCGTCCAACCCAGCTCTGATCAAGTCCATCGACGCGCGTCGGGCTGCGGTAGCTGCCTTCAACGGGGTACCGCCGGCCAGCGTGCCACCGGACGCGGTCACCGCCAGCGCCTCGGGACTGGACCCGGACATCTCCCTGGCCTACGCATACCTGCAGGTCAACCGGGTCGCCAAGGCCCGGGGCCTGAACCCGGCTGTGGTGCGCGCCCTGGTGAGCGTGCACATCCAGGGCAGGACAGTAGGCATTCTGGGCGAGCCGCGGGTTAACGTCCTGGACCTCAACATGGCGCTGGCCCGATTACACTAGGTAGGCCGGAGGTCGGGGAAGCTGTGTTGGGTGCAACCGGAATCCTGCGGGTCTACCTGGGTGCCGCACCCGGGGTAGGCAAGACCTTCCGGATGCTGGAGGAGGGCCACCGGCGCCGGGACCGCGGCACCGACGTGGTCATCGCCCTCGTCGAATGCCACGGCCGGAGCAAGACCGAAGCGCTGACCGAGGGGCTGGAGCTCATCCCCCGGGTCCAGCGCAGCTACCGGGGGACCGAGTTCACCGAGATGGACACCGACGCCGTGCTGGCGCGGCGCCCGCAGGTGGCGCTGGTCGACGAGCTGGCCCACACCAACATCCCCGGCGGGCGCCACGCCAAGCGCTGGCAAGACATCCAGGAACTGCTCGCCGCCGGCATCAACGTGATCACCACGGTGAACATCCAACACCTGGAGTCCCTCAACGACGTCGTCCAGAAGATCACCGGGGTAGTGCAGCGGGAAACCGTGCCCGATGAGGTGGTCCGCCGGGCCGACCAGATTGAGCTGGTCGACATGACCGCCGAGGCGCTGCGGCGGCGGATGGCCCACGGCAACATCTACGCCCCAGAGAAGATCGACGCCGCGCTGGCCAACTATTTCCGCGTCGGCAACCTGACCGCGCTGCGCGAGCTGGCGCTGTTGTGGCTGGCTGACCGGGTTGACGAGGGGCTGCAGCGCTACCGTGCCGATCATGGCCTGAACGGGGTGTGGGAGACCCGGGAACGGGTTGTGGTCGGGCTGAGCGGGGGCCCGGAGGGTGAGACGCTCATCCGCCGCGCCGCCCGGATCGCCGCCCGCGGAGCTGGCAGGGATCTGCTGGCCGTTCATGTCATCCGCAGCGACGGCCTGACCGGAGCCGATCCGGCCATCTTGGCGACCGGGCGAGCGCTGGTGGAATCCCTCGGCGGCAGCTACCACTCCGTGATCGGCGACGACATCCCGACCGCGTTGCTGGAGTTCGCCCGGGCGCAGAGCGCCACCCAGCTCGTGCTCGGCACCGGCCACCGCAGCTGGGCCTCTCGGCTGCTGGGTGGGCGGGATATCGGGCAGACGGTGACCGCGGCCTCCGGGGACATCGACGTGCACCTGGTCACCCACTCCAGTGTCACCCGCCCCAGGGCCAGCCACGGTCAGCGGCTGCCCCCGGCACGTACCCAGCTGCCTCCCCGGCGGGCGCTCGCCGCCGAGCTCGCGGCCTGGCTGGCTCCGCCGGCGGTCACCGCGATCCTCACCCAGCTGCGCGACCAGCTGAACCTGACCAGCCAGGTCCTGCTCTTCCTGCTGGTGGTCGTCGGCGTGGCCCGCATCGGCGGCCTGATCCCGGCGCTGCTCGCCGCCGTGTCCAGCTCACTACTGCTCAACTACTACTTCGTCCCACCGATCTACACGCTGCGGATCGACGACCCCAACAACGTCATCATGATGGTGGTGTTCGTCCTGGTGGCGCTGGCCGTCGTCTCTGTGGTCGAGATCGCGCTGCGCTACACCCGGCGGGCCGCGCGCGCCTCGGCCGAAGCCCTGACCCTCTCGGTGCTGGCCGGTAGCGTGCTGCGCGGCCAGGACGCGATCCCCGCGCTGCTGGAACGCGCCCGGGAAACCTTCGCCATGGCCTCAGCCACCCTGCTTGGCCGCCTCGAGCGCGTCCGCCCCGACAATGGGGCATCCGATGACCCGCAGCAGTGGGTCACCCTCGGTGTCGCCGGGGCCCCACTCTCGCGCTGCCCGGCGGAGGCCGACGTCACGGTCGCCGTCGGGGGCAGTGCCGTGCTCGCGTTGCGCGGCCGGGTGCTGCCCGCCGCCGACCAGCGGGTGCTCACCGCGTTCGGCGCGCACGTCGCGGTCGCCCTCGATCGTGACCGGCTCGCCCGGGAAGCCGCCCAAGCCAAACCCGCGATGGCGGCCGACCGGATGCGCACCGCGCTGCTCGCCGCGGTCAGTCACGACCTGCGGGCCCCGCTCGCCGCAGCCAAGGCCGCGGTGAGCACCCTGCGCAGCCCTGGCATCACCTGGAGCGCGGAGGACACCGCCGAGTTGCTGGCCGCCGCGGAGGAGTCCCTGGACCGGCTGGCCCGGCTGGTCGAGAACCTGCTCGACATGAGCCGGCTGCAGACCGGTGCGCTGTCGCTGCACCTGCAACCGGTCGCCCTCGACGAGATCATCCAGATCGCCCTGGACGGTCTGCGCCCCGAGGCCGACCTGGTGCGCTGGCAGTCGGCGCCCGCTCTGCCGCCCGTGCGGGCCGACCCCGCGTTGCTGGAACGGGTGGTCGCCAACCTGGTCGCCAACGCGCTGCGCTACAGCCCGCCGCACTCCCCCCCGACGCTCACCGCCAGCGCCCTCGCCGACCGGGTCGAGCTGCGGGTGATCGACCGCGGGCCGGGTGTCCCCGAGGCCGACTGGGAGCGCATCTTCGCACCGTTCCAGCGCCTCGGTGATCGCGACAACACCACCGGCCTGGGCCTGGGGCTGGCGCTCTCCCGTGGCCTGGTCGAAGCCATGGGTGGCTCGCTGAACCCAGAGGACACCCCCGGTGGCGGGCTGACCATGGTCGTCACCCTGCCCGCTGAGGTCATCGTGCCCGGCGAGGGGCCGCCAGAGACGGCCAGTGAGGAGATCCCGGCATGAACCGGATCCTCGTCGTCGATGACGAATCCCAGCTGCTGCGCGCCCTGCGGATCAACCTGAGGGCCCGGGCCTACGAGGTGGAGACCGCCCGCGATGGCGCGGCCGCGCTGGCCGCGGTGGCCCGCCGGCCCCCTGATGTGGTGGTGCTGGATTTGGGCCTGCCCGACCTCGACGGCATCGAGGTGATCACCGGTCTGCGCGGCTGGACCGGGGTGCCCATCATCGTGCTCTCCGGCCGGGCTGATGCCGCCGACAAAGTCCAGGCCCTAGACGCGGGCGCGGATGACTACGTCACCAAACCGTTCAACATGGACGAACTGCTGGCCCGCATCCGGGCCGCGCTCCGTCACCGCACCGGGCAGGCCCCGCAGACCCCGCGGCAGATCACCCTCGGCAACCACACCATTGACCTGCCCGCCCACCGCATCACCCCAGCGGTGCACCTGACCCCCACCGAATGGAAAATCCTCACCGTGCTGCTGCGCCACCCCGGTGCCCTGGTGGAGTCCCAGCGGCTGCTCACCGAGGTCTGGGGCCCTCACTATCGCACCGAGACCGACCACCTGCGCTTCCACATCGCCCAGCTGCGCCGCAAACTCGAGCCCGACCCGGCCCACCCCCGCTACCTGCTCACCGAAGTCGGCCTGGGTTACCGCTACCAGCCATGATAGCCGGGTGGTGGCAAGCCCTCCTCATCGTGGCCGTGCTCGCTGCGGTGCACGTGCCGTTGGGCGACTACCTGGCCCGGGTCTACACCAGCCCTCGGCACTGGCGCGTCGAGACGGCGCTGTACCGAGCGTTCGGGATCGACCCGCAGGCTGACCAAAGCTGGAGCCGCTACCTGGCCTCGCTGCTCGCCTTCTCCCTCGTCGGTGCCTTGCTGCTCTACGCGCTGTTACGCCTGCAAGCGCATCTCCCGTTGGCCACCGGGCACCCGGCTGTGCCGCCCGGGCTGGCGTTCAACACCGCGGTCAGCTTCACTACCAACACCAGCTGGCAGAACTACGCCGGGGAGTCCACCCTGGGATACCTCGCCCAAGCCACCGGTCTGGGCGTGCAGGCCTTCGCTAGCGCCGCTGTCGGACTCGCCGCCGGGCTCGCCCTTATCCGTGGGCTGACCCGCCACCACACCGATACGGTGGGCAACTTCTGGGTAGACCTGCTCCGCAGCATCACCCGGGTGCTGCTCCCCCTCTCCGCGGTGGGCGCGGTCGTGCTCATCAGCTGTGGAGTAGTGCAGAACCTGGCAGACCCGCAGGCCGTGACAACCCTGGCCGGGGGACGCCAGATCATCCTCGGCGGTCCGGTGGGCTCCTGGGAACCGATCAAACTGCTCTCCGGGGACGGAGGTGGATTCTTCAACGCCAACAGCAGCCACCCGTTTGAGAACCCCACCCCGGCCACCAACGTCATCGAGATCATCTTGATGCTGGTCATCCCGACCGCGTTCCTGCGCACCTTCGGGACGATGATCGGTGACCGCCGCCAAGGCTGGGCGTTGCTGGCCGTCGCCGGGCTGCTGTTCGCCTTCGTCCTGGTGGCCACCGGTGCGGCCGAGCTCGCCCACCACGACCCCGCCACCCTCGCCGCCGGCGCCGCGACCGAAGGCACCGAGACCCGCTTCGGTGCCCCCGGCAGCGCAACCTTCGGCGTGGCGGCCACCGCCACCGCCGACGGTGCGGCCAACTCCAGCTACGACAGCTTCACCAGCCTCGGCGGCGGGGTCCTGCTGGCCACGATGATGCTCGGCGAGATCAGTCCCGGGGGCGCCGGGTCCGGCCTGTACGGGCTGCTGATGATCACTATGCTGGCGGTCTTCTTGGGTGGACTGATGGTCGGACGCACCCCCGAATACCTCCAGAAACGCATCAGAGCCCCAGAGATCAAACTGATTGCTCTCTACCACCTCGCCACCCCGGCCGCCATCCTGGTGGGAGCCGGGATAGCACTGGCACTCCCAGTCGGGCGCTCCGCTGTCGGCAACCCCGGAGCACACGGGCTATCGGAGATCGTCTACGCCTTCACCAGCAGCGCCAACAGCAACGGCAGCGCCTTCGCCGGGCTAGCCGGAAACACTGCCTTCTACAACACCACTCTGGGTGTGGTCATGCTGGTCGGCCGTTACCTGCCGATCATCATCGTCCTCGCCCTGGCCGGTAGCCTCGCCCAGCAACACCACGGCCCGGTCACCACCGGCACACTGCCCACCCACCGCCTCCTCTTCATCAGCCTCGTCACTGGCGTCGCGCTGATCCTCACCGCGTTGACCTTCATCCCCGCCCTTGCCCTTGGCCCCCTCGCCGAGGGATTCCACACCATGCCCTCTGGTTACTGATCGGGCCCATGCCACAGCGCCCCGACCGGCACGGCCACCGCCATGCCCACCTCCATCGCCGACCAGACCAGGGACTGGGCATAGGGCTCGACCCGGCCCCAGGCGGCAAGGGCATGGTGGTCGAGCACCCACCCACCGAAGGCCTCGCTCACGCGTTGGGATCGCCTTTTGAGCCGAGACGGCGCGCCACGAGGCTGCGGGCCCATTGCAGAGCGTATTCCGGTGGCTTACCGAACCGGCGCTCGAGCACGACCAGGCCGTCCTCGCGGGCGCGGCGGAATGCCACCGCCTCGGTGACGTACCGGCTGACCGACTCGACCTGCCCGGATTCGACCAGGCGCTCCACCCCGGATGCAGCAGCGCGGACGTCAGGGCTCATGAGGCGCTGCCTGGGTGGATGCGTGGGTGTGCTCGTCGTGCCAGTTGGGGTCGGCGACGTCGGCGGTAACCATGGTCGTGCTGCCGCTGCCGACGATGACCTGGGCGCAGCAGCGTCGTGGAGAGATCATGAACACGTTAGTCCTGCCCCCCAGTGAGCTGATCAACGTAGAGCCCATGGCGTCGGTGGCGCTGTGCTGGTGGTTCTGCCGGTTGTGTGCGAGAAGAAGGGCCGCACCACATCCAAACTGGGCGCCTACACCCAAGCAACCGATCACCTAGTGAGAATGCACCGCGCCATCGTGCGCCATGTCTGAGAACGGGTCCGGCGAGATCCCCGCGCAGCTGAGCCCCGGGGGGCAGGCCGCTGCGGTCAGTGCTGAGCCTCAAACCCAACACCGCAACGCCTGACGGACCTCGCGCAGTTCCCCGTCCCATCCCCACGCCCGCTTTCCCCACTGACCAGCCCGTACCCTGGTACCGGGACCTGGTCTACCCCCGGGGTGTGGGCTCGTCGCCGTGTCGTGACCGTCAGTGAAAGCTTGCCCGTCCACGGCCACGCGCGCGCCTGTGTAGGCAGAGCTACACTCACGTCCTTGGACGACACGTGGACGATTACGATCGGTATCCATGTGGTGCCCGGCCGAGGGTCTTATACAGCAGCGACACTTCTTGAGCTACGGTGAGGAGGTCGTCATCCGTCGCTGGTCGTGGGCTCAGCGGCCGGTGGCTGTCGAGCAGAATGGCGAGCAGGCCGCGGCGCCTACGCCGTGGTGTAGTGCGGGATCGGTATACGGGCAAGTGATTCAATAGTGGGTTGAACTTATGGCAGACGAGCCGAGCCAGCCGAGGGACTCCGATGGCGACCCTAGTGGTAAGTCTTCGCTCTCCACCCTGAGCATATTAGGGGGTATTGTCACCATCCTTGTGGGACTCAACAGCTTGACTGGTTTCAATCCGTTGAAGGGTCTCCTACCCTCTTCGACGCCGGCGCCGCCGCGGATTTCAGAAACGATGCCTGTACAGACACCTCCGCCGCCGATCACGACGACAACGACAGCGACAACAACGACGAAACCTGCCTGGCTGATGCGAACTAATTTCTATACTGAATCCGAATTTTGGGCGGGGTCATGTGGCGACGAGGGTTGTCCGATGAACGCCATCTTTCGCAACCGTGGTGGAGAGGGCGTCGCGTCGGCGACCTTCTACATCCTACCGGGGTACGATACCCATGCATATCTTGCCTACTGCTCCACTGTCGTACCGAGTACTCCCCACGGGGGCGTAACAAGTGCCGGATGTACCGCGAATAGTGGTTCGCTTCAGCAGTTCATGAAGTCGTACGCTGGTGGGTCATTGTCGGTGGTTATGCACATCACGGTAGATGATTCCTACTTGGGGGATGGGAATTGACGGACGTCCTTACTCGTGTTCGCCATCGCCCAATTTTCGGGAAAGGTCCGGTTCGTGGCGTAGGGGCGGCCCTCAGTCGGCAATGCCGCAGCCTATCTGGGTTCGGGGTCGCCGTGGCACTTCACGAATCGACCACGGCTAAACTTCCTCTTGATTTGCGCTAACGGCCCTCGCGCGGGTCGTACGGTAATGATGGGCAGGTCCCCGCGTCAGGTCCCTCTGCCGTCCTCACCCTCCTCCTGGTACCGCCGCCAGTCGCCGTGCAGGCGGAGACATATTTCGTGACCTAAGACCTGCTCCATGGAGGCGAAGACCGGTTCCCAGGCCCGAAGCGACAGCTCAACGACGGCTTCTTCGTCGGCGCGGCAGTACTCGCGTATCTGCGGGTCCATGAGGCTAGGTCAGCGGCCGGTGGGCGCTTGGTGGAGAATTGATACATGATCAATAATGTCATCCGGCCTCCCAAGCAGGGCGGCTTGCCTGCCACGAAGTGTGGCTGGTAGTGGGCGACCCTGTGGATGAGCTTCAGCAGATCGGCCCCGCGCATCCGGCCGTCAAGGACGTTCTGGCGATCGAGCGCAACACCGCACCCAACCGGTTCGGCCTGGTCGTGACCGAGGGGTTGTGGTCAGTCAAGCTCGCCCTCGACCACGATCTGCGGATCGACAAGTTCTTCCTGTGTCCGGAGTTGATCCGCTCCGAGGACGCCCGAGGCAGCGCCGCCGAGCTGGTTAAGCGCGCCCGGCGCTCGTTTCGGGTGTCGGAGAAGACGCTGGCCCGCATGTCCGAGCGGGGCGAGCCGGACGGCCTGTTGGCCCTGGTCGAGATGCCCCAGTGGTCCCCGGAGCAGATCGACTTCGGCGACTCGGCGCTCGTGCTCGTCACGGACGGCATCGAGATCCCCGGCAACCTCGGCACTCTCATCCGCACCCTGGACGCCTGCAAAGCCGACTTGTTGATCATGACTAATCGGCGAACACGGATGAGCCATCCCAAGGTCCTCCGGGGCAGCCAGGGCATGTCCCTGGTGGTGCCACATATCGAGTTCGAGGACACCGCCGAGGCGATCACCTGGTTGGAGCGCCGGAGGTTCACGATCTACCTCGCCGATACGGACGAGAGTGTGAACTACCGGCGGGTGGACTACCGCGGGCGGACCGCGATCGTGGTCGGCAGCGAGCGCTACGGCATCTCCAAACCCTGGTACGAGCACGGCTTCACGCGCATCGGTGTGCCGATGCTCGGCGAGGCGGACTCGCTCAACGTGTCGGTGTCGGCGTCGGTCCTGCTGTATGAGGCACGCGCTCGCAAGGCCGGCTGGTAGCCGTGTCAGCCGACCGGCGATCCCAGGTCGAACCGGTTCGGCACGGATGGGTAGGTCTCGGCGAAGAACCGCAGGAACTCGTCCAGGTCGAACGGCAGGAAGTCGCACGGGTCGGGCTTGCAGTACAGCTTGCCGCCGCAGATGCCGACGTTGGTGCAGTTCCCGCACTGGGGATCATGGAACGGGTTGTGGCCGTCGATGTCGGAGAAGATCTCCCGCAGCCGCCCCACATCGCGCAGCAGGTCGTCGGTGGACCCGCGCGGGCTGGTCATGGCGTCGCACAGCGCCAACCGTCCATCGGCGGTGACCTTCAGGTTGTACGGCGTGTAGGCACTGCACGGGGAGAAGGTCGGGCGGGGGAAGTCGGTCACGGTCTCGCCGTGCTCGATCTTGAGTTTGATCACTTCGAGGTAGAGCCATTTGAACTGCTCAGAGCTCAGGGTCGGGATCAGCGCGTTGTAGTCGTAGTTGACCGTGTTGAACAGGTCGAACTGGGTGTACTTGATGCCAAGACCTTTCACCATGCGGTACACCTCGGGCACGTACTTCGCGTTGAACGCGTTCACGTTGTACCGGACAGCCAGCACCGTCTCGTAGGCGTTATAGTGCTCGGCATATCGCATGATCCGGCCCAGGACCTGATCGTAACTCCCGGCGCCGTTGTGCCGGACACGCACCGTGTCGTGATCGGCCTTGTTGGTCAACGTGATGGACGTGGCGTCCATCACCCGGACGATCGCCTCATCGAGCAGCAGGCCGTTGGTGTCCACCTGCGTGTTGAGCCCGACACCCAGTCGATCAGCCAGCCCCCGCATACCCGAGACCGCCGCGAGGATCTTGTCCTTCTGCATCAACGGTTCGCCGCCGATAAACCGCAGGGCGACGTCGGTGATCGGCCGGCGACCCTCGCTCACGACGGTCTGGACGTACTGCTGGATGCGGTTGATGGCCTGATCCGTGATGGCGCCCGTGCCCCGGTAGCTGTTCTGATAGCAGAACGGGCAGGCGAGGTTACATTCCTGTGTCAATTCAACCGTGATCGCCAGTAACGCATTGCTCTGCTTGCGCTCCAGGTAGCGCCGCTCGGCCGCCGCCCTCTCGTCGAAGTCAACGGGCACAAAGAATCCAGCGCGCTCCAGTTCAGTGAGCCGACCCGGTGCCAAGCCTGCGACGTGCCCAGACACAAGAGCCCGCGCCGTTTCCTCATCGACGATGGCGACGCTGCCCCAGAATTTGTTGAACAGCACCGTTCGAGCCGGATCGGAGGTTGGCGTGTAATGGTTGTAATAGGACGACGTCAGACTCATCCAAGGCCCTTTCCGGCCGCTCACACGGACTACCGGTCGATGGATTCTCCCATGGTGTCCGTCGCCGCTGGCGTCGCGTCGTCCTCGCGCTTGGCCCTGATCTGATTGTCCGAGTGCGAGCCCTGACAGTTGCCACAGCCCCGAGCGGCCAAGTCCTGACCCGCGAGATCAACCAAGACGTCCACCACTTACCTCCGGTCGCGTGGATCGCGATTCCCCTACCCCGACCCAAGTCTTCCGTGATCACCATACGAAGCAAGGGAGTTACGCAACGCGCTTGTGTAGCTGTCAGCCGCCGGTCAGGGTGACGCGGCGCCGTGGGAGAAGGAGCTGGCTTCGACGCCTCGTTGCGGGGTGGACTGGCGGGTCAGCCGGGGTAGCTCGGTGCGCAGGTCGGCCAGCAGCAGATCGGCGAGGTCGTGGGTGAACCCGTTGCGGACCACGACGCGCAGCACCGCCAGGTCGGTGCGGTGTTCGGGGAAGGCGTAGGCGGGAACCAGCCAGCCGTGCTCGCGCAGCGCGGCGGAGACATCGAAGACGGAATAGTCGCTGATGTGCTCGTGCAGGGTGAAGGCGAAGACGGGAAGCTCATCCCCACGGGTGAGCAACCGGAAGGGTCCGAACTCACCGATCTTGCCCGCCAGTTGGGTGGCCACCTGCCGGCAGGATTGCTGGACGCGCTGATAACCCTCGAAGCCTAGCCGGAGGAAGTTGTAGTACTGGGCGACGACCTGCGCGCCGGGGCGGGAGAAGTTCAGCGCGAAGGTGGGCATGTTCCCGCCCAGGTAGTTGACCCGGAACACCAGATCCTCCGGCAGCGCGGCGGCATCACGCCACACCACCCACCCGACACCGGGGTAGACCAGGCCGTACTTGTGGCCGGAGGTGTTGATCGAGGAGACCCGGGGCAGCTGGAAGTCCCACACCAGATCGGGGTCGCAGAACGGGGCGATCATCGCGCCGGAGGCGCCGTCGACGTGCACCGGGATGTCCAGCCCGGTGTTGGCCTGCAGGTCATCCAGGGCGGCGCAGATCTCGGCGACCGGCTCGTAGCTGCCGTCGAAGGTCGAGCCCAAGACCGCGACCACGCCGATGGTGTTCTCATCGCAGTGCGCCACTGCCTGGTCCGGACTCAGGTGGAAGCGCTCGCCCTCCATCGGGATCAGGCGGGGCTCGACATCCCAGTAGTTGGCGAACTTCTCCCAACAGACCTGCACGTTGATCCCCATCACGAGGTTCGGCCGGTCGAAGGGCTTGCTGGCGGCCTTGCGGGCGTATTGCCAGCGGCGTTTGAGCGCCAGCCCGGCCAGCATGCAGGCCTCGCTGGAGCCGGTGGTCGAGCAGCCGGTGGCATCCGGCGCGGGCGGGGCGTGCCACAGCTGCGCGAGCATCCGCACGCAGCGCAGCTCCAGCTCCGCGGTCCGCGGGTACTCATCCTTGTCGATCATGTTCTTGTCGAAGCATTCCGTCATCAGCTGGGTGGCTTGGGGCTCCATCCACGTGGTGACAAAGGTCGCCAGGTTCAGCCGGGCATTGCCGTCGAGCATCAACTCGTCGTGGACCAGCTGGTAGGCGATGTCCGGATCAAGCTCCCCCGGTGGCAGGTGATTGCGCGGGACCCGCACCGGTTCGCGGGTGAACACCGGGTTGATCGCTACCTCATGGTGGCCACGATGGTGCTGGTAGGCCGGATGCGAGAGGGGCATGCTCGCTACGCTAAAGCCCGTAGGGCCGCCTCGCGGGTCGAAGGCTCCGCGCGGCGCGCACAGATACCCAATCGGAGGGTGACGACGGTGTGCCGGCTGTTCGGTCTCTCCGGTGGATCCGAGCGCATCCGGGCGACGTTCTGGCTGTTGGAGGCGCCGGATAGCCTCGCCACGCAGAGCCGCCGCGAACCCGACGGCACCGGGCTGGGTACCTTCGACGCCGACGGCACGCCCCGGGTGGACAAGCAGCCGATCGCCGCCTACCAGGACCGGGAGTTCGCCCAGGAGGCCAAGGAACGCCTCTCCACCACGTTCGTGGCGCACATCCGCTACGCCTCCACCGGCGGGCTATCTCCCCAGAACACCCACCCCTTCCAGCAGCGTGGCCGGATCTTCGCCCACAACGGCGTCATCGAGGACCTGCCGCGCCTGGAGGCCGAGCTGGGCGAGGAGCTGTCCCTGGTACAGGGTGACACCGACTCCGAACGGTTCTTCGCGCTGGTCACCCGCCACATCGACGCCCAGGGGGGCGATGTCGGCGCCGGCATCACCAGCGCCGCCCGGTGGGTCGCGGCCAACCTGCCGATCTACGCGATCAACATCGTTCTGACCACCCCCACCGAGCTGTTCGCGCTGCGCTACCCCGACACCCACGAGCTGTTCGTGCTGCGCCGCGGCGCGGGCGGCCAGCACGGAGGCCGCCATCTCGATGCGGCCAGCACCGCCGGTCGGGTCCGGGTCCGCTCCGGTGCGCTCGCGTCGCACCCGGCGGTCGTGGTGGCCAGCGAACGCATGGACGAGGACCCCGGATGGCGCTGCCTGAGCCCCGGGGAACTGCTGCACGTCGATGGGCACCTGCGCCTCCACAGCACGATCGCCGTCGAGCATCCACCCGCCCACCAGCTCACTCTCGAAGAGTTGGGCCACAGCGCCGCATCCCAGAGCCCGCCATGAGACCGCGATGACCGCACCGCAGCCCAGCGCGGGGCTCGTGCAGCGCCGCCACCTGGTGACCGAGCTGCCCGGCCCCCGCTCCCGGGAACTGGCGGCCCGGCGCGCGGCGGCGGTCTCGGCCGGGGTGAACGTCGCGCTGCCGGTGTTCATCGCGGCGGCCGGCGGTGGGGTGCTTCTGGACGTCGATGGCAACTCCCTCATCGACCTGGGCTCGGGCATCGCGGTGACCAGCGTGGGTAACGCCGCACCCGCCGTGGTGGCGGCCGTGCAGGAGCAGGTCGAGTGCTTCACCCACACCTGCTTCATGGTCACCCCCTACGAGCCCTACCTCGCGGTCTGTGAAGAACTGGCGAGGCTCACCCCGGGTGGGCACGAGAAGCGCTCAGCGTTGTTCAACTCGGGGGCCGAAGCCGTCGAGAACGCCGTCAAAGTGGCCCGGCACGCCACGGGGCGGGCGGCGGTGGTCGTCGTTGACCACGCCTACCACGGCCGGACGAACCTCACGATGGCCTTGACGGCTGCCGCGATGCCCTACAAGCACCGCTTCGGACCCTTCGCGCCCGAGGTGTACCGCGTCCCCACCTCCTACCCGCTGCGGGACCCGCCCGGGATGAGCGGAGCCCAAGCGGCCGCCCGCGCCCTGTCCCTCATCGAGCGGCAGGTCGGTGCCGAGGCGCTCGCCTGCGTGGTGATCGAGCCGATCCAGGGCGAGGGCGGGTTCATCGTTCCCGCTCCCGGTTTCCTGCCTACGATCGCCCAGTGGTGCGCCGAGCACGGCGTGCTCTTCGTCGCCGACGAGATCCAAACCGGGTTCTGCCGCACCGGTGACTGGTTTGCCTGCGAGCACGAGGGAGTGATCCCCGACCTGATCACCACCGGCAAGGCCATCGCCGGTGGCCTGCCGCTGGCCGCCCTCACCGGCCGTGCCGAGCTGATGGACGCCGTGCACGTCGGTGGGCTGGGCGGCACCTACGGCGGCAATCCGGTCGCCTGCGCCGCCGCGCTAGCCAGCATCGCGACCATGCGCGAGCACGACCTGGCCGGCGCGGCACGGCGCATCGAGGCGATCGCCACCCCTGCGCTCGCCGCGCTCGCCGCGCAATGCCCGGCCGTGGCCCAGGTCAGGGGTCGCGGCGCCATGCTGGCCTTAGAACTCATCGAGCCCACTACCGCAGCACCCGACCCGGCCCTGACCGCCCAGGTCGCCCACGCCTGCCACCGCGCCGGGGTCGTGGTGCTCACCTGCGGCAGCGACGCCAACGTCATCCGGCTGCTACCGCCCCTGATCATTTCCCCGGACCTGCTCACCGAAGGACTCGACGTGCTCACCCACGCCGTCCTCCACTCGGGGTGAACTGGTCGAAGGTGTGGACAGTGCCCCTTGTCGCGGCCCCTTGTCGAGCGGTCAACCAGGATCGTCAACACCTATGATGGCTCGTAGCAGAGGACGGAATCGTCATTCTGTGATCTGGGCACGGTGCAAGTGCTCGAGACGGTACTATGATTATAATAGCGACGCCAAATAATAGTAACTGGACCGACCCACCAGTAGTTTTTGTTAAGGTTAGAGCCGGTTCTCAACGAAGTACAGGACTGGACTGTCTTATCTTTTTCATTCTTTCCTGTTGTGCACTGGGCATCCGCGTAGTAGCTGTAGTAGTTGATATGCTGTCCGTTGGTTCCTGCCGAGGCTGTTCCCGTTCCAGTCCCCAGCAGGCCACAGGCTACGACGGCACCCAGTGTTGCTGTCAGTGGGGCCAGCCGCTTCCAGCGTGAGTTCGACATGGCATTTCCTTCCGGTCCCTTGTGTGTTCCTGGGGTCTTGGGTCTGGGTTCAGCGACCCGCTCAGAGCGCCCGGGGTGCTGGACGCACAGGAACTCAAGCTCACGAGGGTGACCCACGAGTGCATTCCCGCTGTTGCGCCTCGACCGGGCGGGGCGATCAGGATAGCTCCCATGTGGTGTGGTAGCCCGGGATGTCGGAGGTTTCCGGTTTCCTGGACCAAGTCGTGGGTTTCCGGTTTCCTCGCCGGCGAGGAAACCGGTGCAGGAGTGCGGTCGTCGGTGACCTGCACCACCCCGGTGGCCGGAGGACGGCGCCGGGATGCCAGACCCTACTCGGGTTGGGTTCCCCTGACGCGGACCGCTACGATCCGCCCCCTAATCGCTACATCATGTAGTCGCGGGGGGACACGTGAGCTGCATCTCGGATCCGGCTGTCGAGCAGGCCTCGCGCGAGGCGGGCGCCGAGGTGCGTCGCTTGCGCAGGGATCGGGGTTGGTCTCTGGCCGAGCTGAAGGAGCAGGTGCACTACAGCAAGGGCTACCTGAGCAAGATTGAAAACGGGCAACAGCGGATCACCCCGGAGATGGCCCGCAACTTCGACAAGGTGTTCGGGACGAGCAGTGTCCTGGCCACCCTGCATGCCGCCCAGCCGAGCCGCACCCCAGTCCAGGACGACGGCGAGCAGCTCGGTGCCCGGCCGTGCCCGTATCCCGGTCTGGCCGCCTTCGGCCCGGAGGAGGCCCGCTGGTTTTTTGGCCGGACCGAGGTCATCACTGATCTGGTCTGCCGGCTCGGTCAGCACGGGGACGGGAGCGGGCCGCTGGCGGTGGTGGCCCCCTCCGGGACCGGCAAGTCCTCGCTGCTGGCTGCCGGGCTGATCCCAGCCCTGGCCGATGAGGCATTACCCGGTTCCAGTGACTGGCGGGTCGTCTGTGCCACCCCAGGGACGCATCCGCTGACCACCCTGGCCGAGCGGATCGCCGTCGTCACCGGGGCTGAGCCCGTCGCTGTGGCGGCGGTCGCCGGTGACCCCGACTGGTTCGCCGCGTTTCTCACCGAGGTGGCAGCCGGCGGGAAACCAGAGGACGCACCCGCTTCAGCGCGGATTGTGCTGATCGTGGATCAGTTCGAAGAGGTCTTCACCGAGTGCCAGCAGGAGGCCGAGCGCCAGGCATTTATCGCCGCGTTGTGTACTGCGGCGCGCCGTGCGGCGGTGGTGGTTGTGCTCGGGGTGCGGGCGGATTTCTACGACTCGTGCTTGGCGTACCCGGCGCTGCTGCCCGCGTTGCAGGCCCCGGTAGTGCTCGGGCCGATGAGCGCCGATCAGATCCGCTCGATCATCACCGGCCCGGCCGAGGCCGAAGGCCTGCAGGTCGAGCCCGGCTTGGTCGAGTTGCTGCTGCGTGATCTGGGGGTGACCGATGATCTCGGCGCCGAGACGGCCAGCTACAGCCCGGGCGTGTTGCCGCTGCTGGCGCACGCGCTGCGGGTGGCCTGCCAACAGGGTGAGGGCCGGGCACTGACCGTGGCCGGCTACCGGCGCGCCGGCAGCATCTGCCACGCGTTGGTCAGTACCGCCGACCGTGCCTACAGCCGGCTGAGCCCAGCCGAGCAGCAGCTCGCCCAGCAGCTGCTGCTGCGCCTGGTCAACCTGGGTGATCAGGGCAAAGCCACCCGCCGCCGGCTCACCCGCACCCAACTGATCGAGGCACTGTCTCTCCCGGCTCCCACGGTCGAGAAGGTGCTGGAGGTGCTCGGGCAGGCCCGGTTGGTCACCTTCCACGTCGAGAATCTCGGCCAGGATGGCGACCATGTGGAGATCACCCATGAGGCGCTGCTGACTGCGTGGCCGCAACTCGCCGACTGGATCAACACGGACCGGGACGGGTTGCGCACCCACCAGCGGCTGGCCGAGGCCGCCGAGGAATGGCAGGCCACCAACCGGGACCCCTCGGGGCTCTACCGCGGAACCCGGTTAGCCATCGCCCGCGAATGGGCCACCAGCCCCGGCTGCAAGGGCCGGCTCAGCGCACGGGAGGAGGCCTTCCTCACTGCCAGTATCGACCATCAGCACGCTGAACAGCGCCGTACTCGACGCCTACGCACACTGGTGGGCGTGCTGGCGATGTCCCTGGTCATGGCCCCGGGGGTTGTTATTACCTTCCAGCAACACCAGTTGGCTAGAGCCGACGAGTTGGCGATCAAATCCAGTTCCCTGGTAGCCACGCAGCCAGATACGGCGATGCTGTCCGCTGCGGAGGCTTACCATTTGATAGAGCTACCGGGGATACGCAATGCGCTGTTGAGTGCGCAATCCCACTACTTCGTCCGCCGACTGGTCGGCCACACCAGGCACGTCCACACGGTGGCGTTCAGGCCGGATGGGCGCATTCTGGCCACCGCCAGCGACGATGGCACCGCGCGGCTATGGAGGGTTGCCAGCCACGGCCAGATCGCCAAGATCAATAGTACCGGCTCCATCAACGATGCAGAGTTCAGTTCCGATGGGCGCACCCTGGCCACCGCCAGCACCGACCGGACCGTGCGGCTGTGGAACGTGACTGACCCATCCCACCCCACATCCTTGGGTCAGCCCCTGACGGGTGCCCCTCGCACCACCGTCGACGCTGCGACGTTCAGTCACGATGGCCGGATTCTGGTCACCGCCAGCGACGATGGCACCGTGCGGCTGTGGGGCGTGACCATCCCATCTCACCCCACGCCACTGGGCCCACCCCTGACCGGCCACACCGGCGCTGTCAACGCAGTGGCGTTCAGCCCCGACGATCGCATTCTGGCCACCGCCAGCGCGGATGGCACCGCCCGGCTATGGGATGTCGCTAGCCGTGGCCAACTCGCCGCGTTGACCGGCTCCATTAGCTCCGTTAGCTCGATTAGCGCTGTCAACGCGGTGGCGTTCAGCCCCGACGGGCAAACCCTGGCCACCGCCAGCACCGACCGGACCGTGCGGCTGTGGAATGTGGCCACCCCATCCCACCCCACACTCCTGGGTGTACCCCTGATGACCGGCCACGTCGACGCTGTCAACGCGGTGGCGTTCAGCCCCGATGGGCATACCCTGGTCACCGGCAGCGGCGATGGCACCGCGCAGCTGTGGGACGTGGCCACCCAACAGCTAGCCGGTACTCTCGGAGGTCACAGCGGCGCCATCAGGGGCGTGGCGTTCAGCCGAGATGGGCATACCGTAGCCACGGTCGGTGATGACCACATCGTGAAGCTGTGGGACACGAGTGGTCCGATCTTCCTCTCCTCTCCGCCCGTCAGCAGTGACGGTGTAGTCTTCAGTCCCACCGGGGGAATGCTGGCCACCGTCCACGCGGAGGGCACCACCGGACTGTGGGACATGGCCAGCCACCGCCAAATCACCACCCTGACCGACCCCACCGGCGCCATTAGCCATGTGGCCTTCAGCCTGGATGGGCGCACCCTGGCCACCGCCAGCACTAACCAGACCGTGCGGCTGTGGGGCGTGACCATCCCATCTCACCCCACACCACTGGGCCCACCCCTGACCGGCCACACCGGCGCTGTCAACGCAGTGGCGTTCAGCCCCGACGATCGCATTCTGGCCACCGCCAGCGCGGATGGCACCGGCCGGCTATGGGAAGTGGCCAGCCACCAAACCATCGATACCCTGACTGGCCACACCGGCCCCATCCGCAGTGTGGCCTTCAGCCCCGACGGGCGAAGGCTAGCCACCGCCAGCGACGAAACTGTGCGACTGTACGATATCAGCAATCCATACCATTCCGAGAATTGGGCCATCCTGACCGGCCACACCAGCGATGTCTATCGGGTGGTGTTTAGTCCTGACGGGCAGACGCTGACCACCGTCAGCAAAGATTCCACCGTACGGTTGTGGGACCTCAACCCAGACCGGGTCACCGCTCGCCTTTGCCACCTCATCGGCACCGTCAGCAAGGAGCAATGGGCCCAATTGTACCCTGAACTACCTTACCAGACCACCTGCCCCTAAGGGTTGTTGGTCGCCTTTAGGGAAAGTAGCTTCCGGGAAGGCAACCAGCAGTAGTGCCCTCCGGTGGTTTCCAGCGAAAAACCAACTTGATGGCACGCTCCTCGACGACACGCCGGGCAGGGGCGTACCCGGCTTTATCGGATCTTGACCAGCTTTACTATACGAACGCGGAGGTTCGGTACGGATGGTCGGCGGTGTACTCGCAGAAATCGAGAAAGCCTACCACGCGGGTGTCCAGAGGCTAGATCTCTCAGATCGCCAACTGACGTCCCTGCCTGCGGAGATAGGTAAACTGCGGAAGTTAAAGATTCTCAGTCTAGGGCGCAATATGCTTACCGAACTTCCTCCTGAGATCGGGCTCTTGACGAATCTCAAAAAGCTGGACCTCGACTTTAATGACTTAACGTCATTGCCGAAAGAAATCGAGTGTTTGACCAAACTTCACCACCTCAGCTTCTATAGAAATAAGCTCACCGAACTACCGCACCTTCCCCCGTATTTGCCGAGTATCAGTCAGCACCTAGCCGTAGACGCTGGATGCAATTTCATCAACAAGATACCTGCTTCTATTGTAGAGCACAAGCAGCTACGTAGCCGGAATTGAACAACAAATCCACCGAAGTTAGCATCGTCGCGGGTCACGGGCTCGATAATGTCTCCAAGTGGGTAACTTATTTCATTCCGTCTACTACGTTTTCTAGGATTGGGGCACAACAGGATATCTACTGTGCTGCCAGAGCTTGGAGGGGCCACCTGGCTGCAACGCCTTGATCTGTCGGGAAATCTTATTGCCAACCTTCCGCCGGAGCTTGGAAAATTACCTGATACGGTTTCCTTAAAACTCGATGGCAACCCGCTGCGCGAACCCCTCCCCGAACTGTATGAGCGTGGGGTGCAACCGCTGTTAGCATACTTGCGTGGCCTCACGGCGGGTGCTACAGCCCGCTACGAGGCGAAACTGATACTTGTCGGCGAAGGCAACGTGGGAAAGAGTTCCTTGGTGGCGTCCCTCCAAGGACAAGAGTTTGTCGAGGAGCGGCCCACTACCCACGGAATTCACATCAGCCGCCTGCGGGTGCCGAACCCAGACAATGACGGGTTTATCACCCTGAACACCTGGGATTTTGGCGGTCAGGAAGTCTACCGCGTCACCCACCAGTTCTTCTTTAGTCGCCGCTGTTTGTATCTGCTCGTCTGGCGCCCACGGGAAGGGCAGGAGGAGAACGCGGTTGAAGAATGGTGCAGGCGTATCCGGCTCCGCATCGGTGCGGACGCTCGTGTCCTTATCGTAGCGACGCATGCCGACGAACGGCGCAGCGAGCTGGACTACCCCGAGCTTCGTCGGCAGTTCGGGGAACTCCTGGTGGGGCATTGTGAGATTGACAACAGGACGCAACGCGGAATTGATCAGCTGAAGACCGAAATCAGTCGCGTCGCGGCAACGCTACCGCAGATGGGCGAGCTGATGAGCGAGAAGTGGATGGCCGTCCGGTCTGATCTGCAGAAGCTCGACACACCTCAGATCCCCTACTCCCGCTTCGATGCGATCTGTGCTGAACGTGGCGTTGAGAGTGATCAGAGGTCCGCGTTGATCGGACTGTTGCATGATCTCGGACATCTGATCTACTACGGTGACGATGACGGCCTCCGCGATATTGTGATCCTGCAGCCTGAGTGGCTGACCAAGGCCATCGGCTACGTTCTTGAGGACGAAGCGACGGCGCACGCTGGTGGCGTTATCAAGCACAGCCAACTGCACAGTATCTGGCAGAACCCAGAGCGCGATGTACAGTATCCTCCGCAACACCATGCCTACTTCTTGCGCTTGATGGAAAAATTCGATGTGAGCTATCGGGTTCCCGACGAAGACCAGAGTTTGGTCGCTCAGCTCGCACCGTACGACCAGCCGGAACTGCCGTGGGGACTAGGTTCCCCCGTTGAGCCGGGCATCCGGGAGCTCCAGATCGTGTGCCGGATGAGCGATATCGCGCCAGGAATCATGGCATGGCTGACGGTGCGAAACCACAGATTCAGCACACGACGGCATTGGCGACGCGGGGTCTTCCTTGAGCATACTCCTCAACTGGCCCAAGCACTGCTGATCCACGCCGGGGCCAAAGAACTGCACTTGAGGGTGCGGGCGCCGTCCCCAGACTACTTTTTCAGTGTCTTGCGTGACTCGATTGAGGACTTGATCCGGAGGCGTTGGGAAGGGCTTAGTTATGATCTCATCATTCCATGCCTGCAGGTCCTGGAGGATGGTAGTCGTTGCACCGGACAGTTTGAGCTGCATTCCCTCCAGAAGTATCGGGAGCAGGATATACCGACGGTCCGCTGCGCCCGATGCATCAAAGAACGTAGTGTCTCGGAACTGATGACTGGTTTCGCATCGCCCGAGAGTCAGATCGCCCAGCTTCGCGAAAGCATATACGAGTCGACTACGAGAATCCGGCAGGACATACATGATTATGCAACTCGGCAGGAGCACCGTCTGGTAGTACAAGCTGCTGAGACTGCACACCAGTTGCGAATTCTTCTGAAAGCTGTGACGTGTGAGGCGCCAGACTGTCCGCGGCTGTTCACGCTTGTCGAGCGCCAACCGGGGAGTAGGGTATGCTTTCCATGGTCCCGCGAGCATTTCCGCCTGACGCTGTGGTGTGAACATCCCGGTCATGAGCATCTTCTGCTTGAGGCGCAGTACGAGTTTACTCAGCCCAAACACTGGTTTGTGACAATTGCTCCATATATTCTTGTGCTCAACAAGGTTCTGCAGGTAACCGTCCTGGTGGCCTGCGCTGCTCAGGGTGCGCATATGCCCGAGGTGGCCGATGCGGCTCTTCGTGTGGCTATCCCCGAGCGGGACTACGATTACGAGAAAGTCAAGAAAGATCTCGACTTGATGAAAGCACTCGTGGATCGCCTGCAGAAACGCGTTGTCGCTGACAGCGGCGTAGCGAACGTTGGGGGTGCAGAATTTCGGGCACTTCGCGAGCTCCTCCTGGAACTGGACCCAGCTAGACTCTTCGGTGGCCTACGTCGGGTGCTGACACCGGAGGGTGATTATTTATGGATCTGCCCACCTCACTATCGTGAGTACGACCCCGGGTTGCCCGAGCTACCGTGATTGAACCGTGTCAGCGATGGCGCGCGCCAAGCCGGGCCCGTAGGCTGGTGCGTCGCCACCAGCACTGCGGCGCACTGGGCGCACAGCTAACCGACCGGCGCGACCATCGCCGCGGCCACCACCTCCGATAAGTAATAGCCGTCGATGGTGCTGACCTGCGCAAATGTGGCTGGGTCGTCGGTGACTTCCCAGCGCCAGACGAAGGTGCCCGTCGTCTCGTCGTGGCCGCGTTCCTGGCGGAGGTAGCCGGCCTCGCGCAGCTGGCGGATCCCCGCCACTCACAGCATCCTTGCCTTGGGAGGGGGTTGCTAGCCCACCTCAGTGGATCTTGATTAGCACTCTGCGGCAGTCAGCGCATAACCGGTCGTGACTCGCCGGGGCGAACCCGCTGCGCTTGCACCGATGGCAGGTCTGCCAGGTCAGCCGGACCCGCCCACGCCGCATCCGCCGGAGCCGGTCTCGCGCTTGCTTTTGTGCCCGTAACCGCCCCAGCACCTCCCGCATGCTCCACCGCTGGAGCAGGAGTGCCCACCAGCTGGTGTGCGCCCGGTGATGCCGTCCTGTGGTGGTGGATGCCCGGGGGCTGGGGGGTGGCCGGCCGCCGGGAGCCACGTCGGGGGGCCGTGCTCGACCGGCGGCCGGCGATTGCGGGGGCGATGCGCTCGGGGCAGCTCCTCGTAGGGCGCGGTAGTCCACCACAGCGGTTCCCCGATCTGTCGCATGGAGGGAGCCGGCCCCGCGCGGTGAGGTTGTCGCCCGGAGGCGGGGCCGCCTCCCTGCACCGTCACCGGGTGAACGCGACGGTGGTGTCCTGAGCTTCCCGGCCCAGGACACGCCCGCGAATCACATGATCACGAGATTGTCAAGAAGACGGAATTAAGGCCGGATTATGTAGGGAGGGATTGAGGAGGGATTGAGGGAGGATTCCTCCTCCGGGTGCTCGGTGCCCAGCAGGGTGGCGATCCGCTGCCGCAGGTGCTCGACCTCCTCCAGGTGCTGGTGGGTGGCGGCGTAGCGGGACAGTTCGCGCAGCTCCTCGGCGGCGCGGTGGGAACGGAGGGTGCCGGCGACCTCCAAGGCCTGGTGCCCGATGGTGGCGGCGTGGAGTGGGTCGCCGGTGGCCATCGTGAGACCGGCCAGCTTGGTCAGGGAAATCGCCCGGGCGCGGACGGAGCCCTTGGCGTGCCCGGCGGCTGCCGCCTCGAGTCGTTGGGTGGCCTCGGTGGGATCACGGCCCAGGATCGCTAGGTCGCCTAGGGCCCGCCCGGTGTACTGGGCATGCTTCGCGGCGGTGTAGAAGACCACGGGCGATGGCTCGTTGCTCAGGGTGACGTGCGCGAAGTGCTCATCCGCGGTGCCGACTGCGGTCAGGGTCTCTTGCACCCGGTGCATCTTGGCCAGCGCGCGGGCCTGGTCGGTATGCAGCAGCGACCGTGTGGCCCGGGTGAGCCGGTCAGGGCGGACTAGGGCCAGTTCGGCGAGGGTGAGTGCTTCGTCGGGCTGCCCGGTCCGGACCGCCTGCTCGGTCATGTCCGACAGAACCACGGCTCTCAGGTTCCAGTCTTTGGCCTGCTCGGCGCAGTACAGCGCGAAGCCGAACACCCGACGGGCCTCCGCCTGAGCGCCGGCGTCCAGGGCCATGAACCCGGCGACCTCGGCGAGGGCGCCGACGGCAGAGTACAGCTCGGGGCGCAGCCGCTCCGAGCAGGTGGCCTCCAGCAGCTCAGCTGAGTAACACACTTGGGCACTGACGGTCGCTCGGGCTACCCCACCACCGTAAGCGCGGCTCCACGAGTCGAATTCTCGCGTGGCCCTGTGGATTTGTTCGATATCACTGGCGCCGACCCGACGAGGGACCGGCGACGGTTCGCTGCCTCTCAGCAGCACCGCCACCGGTTCCCCCCCGAGGACGAGGCCGCTCACGCCTAACGTGGTGGTGGTTTCGATAAGATGTCTACGTTTCACGTCATCCAGCTTTACTACCGCGCGGCGAACCCAAGTTCGGAGTCTTTGCGTACCTTAAAGATCTCCCGGAAAGCTGCTCGGCGCAGTACGTCGGCCAGCGGATGATGCCTTGCTCGATCTTGCCCACGTAATTTGCGTTGAGGTCGTATTTCTTGCCGTGGCGTTCCCAGATCCAGGCGTTGGCCTTGTCGGCGACTTCTTGGCGGGACAGGCACTCGTTGGGATGGTCCTGGGATTGGGTGCTCTCCCGCGCGTCCCGAAACTTGTCGTTAGGCGTCTTCTCCAAGGTCCCGTCCCCCTCCTGGTCGGCTCAGCACTGCGGTGAGCATTTTAACACTTTTCCGTCTCGTGTCCCGTGATGTACCACCTGTCGTTGGTGCGTTGGAGGATAAGTCTGCCCAGTGTCGGTCCTCCTTCTGGTTTGCTCTCGCAGGATGAGATGGTCTTCGACTTGCTCATCCCGGCCGGCCCCACGATCACCGGCAGTGGCTTATCCCGGGACTTGCGGACCTGGCGCACTCGCCGACCGATCGTGCTCGCGTCATCAGGGTTCACCGAAGCACCGCTCCCTCACTAGGGTGATCTGCTCCCCCGCCGATGCTCCAGGGAGCCACCCCCGGCGGGTACACCTCGACGAAGGACGTTACCCGGACAGGTTACGCGGCGTGCTCCTCGTTACCGGTGCGGACTGTCGCGAGCAGCTCGGCACCAGGCTCACAACCAGCCTCGACGCGCAGGCTGCACCCCGGCGGTGTGCTCGGCTCAGCCTGCTCCAGCTCCGCCCGCGCGGTGGCCAGGGTGGCCTTGGGGACGGTCGGCTCGGTCGTGGGGTAGCAGCGCCCTGGCTGGGTGATCGTCGCGGCGGGGTACGGGCAGGCCATGAGGGGGTTCGCGGTGGGCTTGGTGAGCTGCGGCGTGTGGGTGAGCTGGGCGCGGTAGCTCTCGGCGGCGGCCTGGGCGAGTTCCAGGGCGCGGGTCAGGGCGGTCACCCGGTCTTCAGTGGCACCCTTCTCGGTCTCGGCACGGACGCAGACCAGTGGGATCGGGGTGCCTTGGGTATCGCGCTAGGGCTTTTCGTCGCGGTGCGCAACGCCTTTCCGGCGGGAACTATTGAGGGGATGGCAGACGACCACTGTTTCGGGTATCAGCGCGGTGAAGGGAGTAGCGCCACGATGAGGTGGTGGGCGGGTATGGGCATTCTTGTGGTGGTGGGTGCTCTTGCGCTCAGCGGGTGTTCGGGCACCACGGGGACGTCCTCGCCGGGTGGGCCGTCAGTAACCGGCGCGGCGACCGTCGCCGCCGCGGTGAATGCCGCCGAGCAGCCATTGACGTGGCAACTGTCCTCAGCACCCCCCGTCGTGGTTGGTCTGAGCCAACGGGGCAAGAGCGTCGCGGTGATCACCAAGGACATCAACCCGTTCATCCAGGCGATCAAGGGTGGGATCAGTGCGGCGGCCGGCAAAGCCGGGATGAGCACGGTGCAGCCGAACCCCGCTGGCAGCGCGGCGGACGTGGCCCGCCAGTTCTCGCAAGTGATCGCCCAGCACGCCAGCGCGATCATCACGGTCGGCTTCACCACCGCGGAGATCGCCGCCTCGCTCCAGCAGGCCCACGCCGCGAGAATTCCCGTAGTCCAGTTGTTCGTCACCGACCCCGGCGCCCCTCCGGCGAGCGCGACGAGCCTCGGGGTGTTCGCCTACGTCAGCCCGTGCTACTCCTGCATCGGCGCGACCATGGCCGATATTGTCATTCGCAACTCGGGTGGCAGGGCGGACACGGTGTTTATCAACGCACCCGATGTCGGTGTCGCCACCTTGGAAGCACACGGTTTTACCACCGAGATGCGCCGGCACTGCCCAGGTTGTATCACCACGGTGTCCGATGCTCCCATCGCGCAGTGGGGCACGCAGATTCCCAGCATTGCCACCGCCGCGGCGGCCAACCCGAAGGTGACCTACATCGTGCCGGTGTTCGATACCGCTGCTCCCCTGGTCGTGCCCGCCCTGACCGCCGCGAACGCCGCCGGACGGATCACCCTGGTCAGCTCCAACGGCGACCAGGCACAGCTTCAGGAGATGAAGAACGTCAGCACGCCCCGGTGGGCCGGTAATATCGGTGTCAACGGCGCGTGGATCGGCTGGGCGAGCATGGACGAGGTGTTCCGGGCGCTGACCCATCACCCGGAACTTGCCGACGAAAAGATTGGTTTCCGCGCGTTCACCCCGCACAACATCGGTTCGATCGACCTAGGCGCGAACGCGTCAACCTGGTACGGCGGCACCGACTTCACCTCGAACTACCTGAAGCTATGGGGCCTGTCCTGACCGCCTGTGCCGTCAGCAAGCGATTCGCTGGACGCACCGTGCTGCACAAGCTTGACCTGGACTTGGCCCGGGGCGAGGTTCGTGGCCTGCTCGGGCCCAACGGATCCGGAAAGTCGACCTTCGTCAAGATCCTGTCTGGTTACTACCAGCCTGAACCCGGCGCGGCGGTGAGCGTGTGCGGGCAGCAGCTCCGGTTCACCCGCTCCGGTCATGATCCAGCCCGGCGGTGGATGGGCTTCGTCCATCAGGATCTTGGTTTGGTCGCTACCGCCACGGTGGTGGAGAGCTTCGGTGTCGGTCGATACCTCACCGGTGTCGGCGGGAGCATTTCCTGGTCCCGGGAGCGCGCCCGACTCCAGGATGCCCTGGCTCGCTTCGGCGCCCACCTGCCCCCCGAGCGGACGATCGCTGAACTCGCCGTCACCGACCGGGCGATCCTGGCTATCGCCCGGGCCTTCGATCATTTGACGGATCAGCAGCAGGGAGTGCTCGTCCTCGACGAGCCCACCGCGTTTCTCCCTCAGGACGGCGTCGAGCGGGTACACGAGGCCATCCGCACCGTCGCTGACCACGGTATCGGGGTGCTGCTGGTCACCCACCACATTGGCCACGCACTCAGCATCACCGAGCGGATCACGGTGCTCCGGGACGGGCAGCGGGTGCTGGAGCAGCCCACCAGCACCCTCACCGCCCACGACGTGGTGGACGCGATGGTGGCCAGCACCGCAGGGCAGCAGCCGGCCACCCGACGATCCGCCCGCACCGGCGAGGTGGTGCTGCGGGTTCGTGAGCTGAGCGGCGTGGGGGTCCACGGGGTGTCCTTCGAGGTCCGGGCCGGCGAGATCGTCGGTCTCACCGGGTTGATGGGCAGCGGCTTCCAGCGCATTCCCTACCTGCTGTTCGGCGCCACCCAAGCCCGAGCCGGCTCGGTGAGCGTGCACGGCAACCCGATGCCGCTGGCTCACCTCACCCCGGCACGGGCGATCACAGCCGGGCTGTGCCTGGTGCCCGGTGACCGGGCCCGGCAAGCCGCCGTCCTAGACGTACCCGCAGCAGACAACATCACCCTCGGTAACCTCCGTCGCCACGTCCGGCTCGGGCTGCTGCGCCAGGACAGCGTCATCCGGCACGCGAGGCGCCTGATGAGCCAGGCCGGGGTGCGGCCCCTGGCCCCCGATCGTGATCTCCGCACGTTCAGCGGCGGGAACCAGCAGAAAGCCGTGCTGGCCAAATGGCTCGATCGCACCCCCATGGTGCTGCTGCTCGAGGAACCGGTCCACGGCGTCGACGTGGCATCCCGCGCGCAGATCTTCGCTCGCCTCGCCGCGTTGGCCGGCACGGGGACCGCCATCGTGCTGGCCAGCATTGACCATGATGACCTCGTTGCCGCCTGTGACACGGTGCTGGTCATCGCCAACGGGCGCATCGCCGCCCGGCTGCACGGCGTCACCCTGACCGCCCAGCGGATGCTGGCCGCCTGCTACCAGACAGGGTGAGCTGTGCGGCCAATGCACCTGTCAGGCGTGGCCAGGCGGTTCGGCCTGCTCGCCATCTGGGCGCTCATGATCGCCTTGTTCGGGGTGCTGCGGCCCGAGGAGTTTCTCACCACCGGCACCGCCAGCGCGATCCTCAGTTCCCAGGCCCCGCTGCTGGTCCTTGCCCTGGGACTGCTTCCCGCCCTGACCGCCGACACCCTTGACCTGTCCAGCCCCGCCACGCTCGGCGTCGCCGACACCCTGCTTGGCGAGCTCAACGTCGTGCACCATTGGCCATTGTGGGCCAGCATTGCCGCCGTGTTCGCTGGTGGGGCGCTCATCGGCAGCCTGAACGCCGTGTTTATCGTCGGCTTCGGCGTAGACCCCATCGTGGTGACCCTCGGTACCGGCACCCTGCTCGGTGGAGCCGCCCTCGGCATCAACATCGTGCCCACCGCCGGTGTCAGCCCTTGGCTGGTCACCTTCACCCGTTACCCGATATTCGGGCTTCAACTGGTCTTTTACCTCGCTCTCGTGCTGGCGCTGGGCACCTGGTACTTCGCCAGCTACACCCCGGCCGGGCGTCACTTGTTCTTCGTCGGCGCCGGTCCCGACGTCGCCCGCCTCACCGGCATCAACGTGGCGCGATACCGCAGCGCTGCCCTCGTCTACGACGGCGTGATCGCCTCGATCGCCGGTGTCCTGCTCGTTGGCACCCTCGGCTCCTCGGACCCCACCATCGGCCCTACCTACCTGCTGCCCGTGTTCGCCAGCGTCTTCCTCGGCGCCACCACGATCACTCCCGGCCGGTTCAATGCCTGGGGCACGGTGGCCGCCGTGTATTTCCTCACCACCGGCGTGACCGGTCTGGAACTTCTCGGCTTGACCGGATGGATCAACCAGGTCTTTTACGGCGCCGCCCTCGTCCTGGCCGCCACCTTCTCGCGCCTTGCCACCCGTCGCCAGCAGCGCGCTGATCCAGCCTGATCAAGATTCCCACCGTTAGTTACCCTTCCCGTATGGGTGACCCTCGATATGATGACGCACGAATCACCGGACTCGCGCTAGCGGCTGGTGCTGGGGACCCTGCCGCCCTTGCGGACTTTGTCCAGGCTACTCAACGTGACGTGTCCTGCTTTGTGAGATATCTCTGCGAGCGCGACCACGTCGACGACCTCGTCCGAAAGATCTACCTGCATGCCCTGCGGGCCCTGCCCAGCTTCACCGGTCGCTCCCCGGCGCGTATCTGGCTGCTGTCCCTTGCTCGACGAGTCGCTGCCGAGGCGATCCGGCGGCCCGGTACCACGACGGTCGAGGAGGGGGACACCGTCGCGACCGGCAACCTGGCACACCGGCGGCCCAGTCTCGACGAGGGTGGCCTGCTCCGCCAACTCATTACCAGGTTGGAGCCCGATCGCCGGGGGGCTTTCGTGCTCACCCAGGTGCTGGGTCTGGATTACCCGGCCGCCGCCGAAGTGTGCGATTGCCCGGTGGGCACCATCCGCACCCGGGTGGCCCGGGCCCGGGAAGACCTGGTCCACGCGATGTACGCACCCGCGCCCAGCAGCTAGCCAGGCATGTTGCTGAGTTCTAATCGGCACAGTTGGGCGGCACGGTGGGCGCTTTCAGAATGGACGCGGCAGTGGCCGTGGTGCTTGGCGTGTTGACCGCACTCGAGCGCGCACCGCTCGGCGGCGACGGCCGCCGCTTCCAGAACGGCCCTGATGACACCAGCGTCAGTGGCGGTCGGGCGGGATAGTACCCGCTGGGCAGCCGCGGCGATATCGGCGCAGTCCAATGCCGCCCGGGTGGCATTGAGCATGTCGGCGGCGTTATGCGCCATCATCGCTGTAGCACAAACGGTCGAGTTGCGGTCAAGGTCGGTAAGGGCCTGCAGAATCGTGGCCAGTCGGTCAATGGTGAATTCCGGCTCCACAGTGGTGTTACGCTCCCAGAACGCCGTGGTGCCATGCGCAAGCATGGTGATGAACGCTGCGTCGTCGGCGAACCGGCGGCACGCCGCACAGACCGTAAGATGCGCGTCGATCGCCTCCCGTTCCGCTGCGGTCTCCTCGCCGTCCAACCGGGCGGAGAGGACCTCGCGGTATTGTGCGCAGTCCATCGTCTGCACCCCTAGGTCCTGCGACAACTCTCAGTTATCAGCAAGTGTAGCCGGCCCTGCCGCTGATGAGGCGTCTCGCGTCTACGCTCACGGCGTGACTGAACCGTACTCGGGCCCGTACTCGGAGCCTCGGACCCGTTGATGCCCCTCACGAGCCGGTTTCCGCTCTCGCCGAGTGGAGGACTGCTCGTGCCTAGTTCGGCGCTGCCCTCCGGGGCGGCCACGCGGCCATTCGGGCTGCGGTATGCGGTGCGCCCGGTCGAGTGCGGCAAGCACAGCAAGAGGCCAACGCAAAAGACCAGGACCAAGCTGACGAAGATCTATAGTGATGGTCAAGAGTCAGGCTACGAACTAGACACCGAGTATTATGTTGAGATGGACGAGGAGTGAGCGGCCACACCATCCTCGTGCTCGTTTGTCCAGGCGTTGCCGGAAGGCGAAGTCCACGGTCTCACACACTGTACGGTCTCCTCGGGTATGCCGTTTGCTGGGATGCGTACGACGGCATAAAAGAGGAAGCCCTTGTCCGCCAGGGGGCACTTCACTGATCAGAGTGCTGGTTATACACAGCATCGGTGGGCTCGGTCGGGTTCTCGACCAGCTCGGTGATCCGGTGGTCCACCTCGGTGCGCAGATCCGGTGCGAGAGCGTGGTATTGCTGTTCAGCGATCTCCAGCCACACGAGGCTGTAGCGCGGCATCCTCGGGGCCTAGAGAGTGACCCAGTTGCCGTACTCGTCTCGGGTTCGCAGCCCCCGCAGATCTCCGGCGCGTGCCCGCGTGAGCTGGTCGTTTTCGGCTGGGGTCAGCGGGTTGGCCGCCATGGTGGCCAGGGCGTGCCAGCGGGCCAGGACGGCTTCTGCGGCGCCGAGGTCGAAGTCCCTTGCTGGCCTGGGCGAGCGCCGCGCGCATCTCGGCTTCGAACCGGGCCTGATCAGCGGGAGCGTGCTCACCGAGTGTTGCCCGGATCGCCGGGCCGGAGCGGGGATCACCACTGTGGTTGCGGCCGCCATCGCGCAAGTATGACGCGCTACTCGGGCAGTGTCCGGTACTGTGTCCGGCGCGTCGGTTACCCTTGAGAGCGGACCGCGGACCAAGGTAGGCGAGGCAGGTTACCTTGGTCCGCCAAGCACTCGACGGCTCCCTCGACGACTAGTGGTCGGCGCTGCAAGTCCGTCGGGGGTCTGTCTGGATTCCCGGGTAACCGGCTGAGCGGGGAAGACACCGCAATCATCACTGTCGAACTCGGTGACGGCGAGGCACACCCGCGACCACCGCGACGGACTGACGGGGGCGATCACTTAGCAGCGCAGGGGGTTGTGGAGTGGTCTGCGCTTGGAGTCGATGATTGCTGGGGGGATGAAGGTGACGTGGTCGGGGTGGATGAGGATTTCCCACCCAGTGCAGTGCACGTGCCGGTGGTGTGTCTCGCATAAAAGGACGCAGTTGTCGATGCTGGTGTCACCGCCGTCGGCCCAGTGGCGGCGGTGGTGGGTGTGGCAGAGTGCTGGTGGTCGGTCGCAGCCGGGGAAGGCGCATCCCCGGTCTCGGGCGATGAGCGCGCGGCGGAGGGAGAGCGGGACGGTCCGCATGGCGCGCCCGACGTCCAGCGGTTCGGATGCCCCGCCCAGGACGACGGGGATGACTTTCGCGTCGCAGGCCCACCGTCGGGCCGCCGATGCGCTGAGGGGTGTCCCGTAGTCCAGCGTCGCGGTGCCGAACCCGGTGGTGGCTGCGAGATTGCGGGAGTCCAGCTCGGCGACCGTCTCCAGCATCAGCGCATGCAGCATCCGGGAGACGGTTTCGATGTCCCGGACCTGAGCTGGCAACTCAGCGTCATCGCACCCAACGATCGAGCGCCGCCACTGCTCCAGGCAGGCGACCATCGCCTGCCTGGGGTCCAGCCGGGTGTCGAGCACCTCACCATCATCGACCCCACCCCTGACAGTTTCCGGCGTTCCCCCGACCAGACAACAAGATTCTTAGTGGTCGCCCCCGTCAGTGGCGTCGGGGCCGATCGCGGGCGCCACCGTGCTGATCGTGGGTGTGCCTCGCTGCCGCGTCGCCGAGTTCGACCCCAGAGCTGTGGAGCGAGAACGAGGACAGCGCTGGCGTCGAACTCGGGAACAGCAGAACACTGACAGCGCCTTCCCCGCTCAGCCGGAGGGAGGCGCAGATGACTCAGCGGATGACTCAACAGTGTGGGGAACCCCACGGATGCGGTGGGCGACCATGAAGGCGTGGATTGCGCGCGGTGTATGGAGTGCCTCTCGGCGCGGTTGGACAGCGAGGAAACCGCAGCGGAACGGCAGGCGACCGACGCGCATCTTACGGTCTGTGCGACCTGCCGCCGGTTCGCCGACAACGCGGCCCGGGTCACCCGACTTGCGCGCACTGTCGTGGCCACTCACGAGTTCACCATCGTTGAGCCGATCATCGTGGCCGATCGGAGATGGGGCTGTGGCCGAGTGAGGGGCCGAGTGAGGGGTGGCATCCGCGCCGACGTTCACGCCGCAGTCGAGGCGGCGCGGTGGTGTGGCTGCCCCTGCTGTCGTCGGCTGGTGGGACGGCTCACCCCGCCGCCTCGATCACGCTGAGGGCGGGTCGGAGAAGTCGAAGGTGAGGGCGTCGTCGTAGCTGGCCAGGATGCGTTGCGCGGTGGTGGTGATGTGGATTTCGTCGGTTCCGTCGTAGATGCGGGTTCCGCGTGCCGTGCGGTAGGCCACGGACAGGAACGGGTGGAGGAGTCCCTCGGCGCCGAAGACCTGCACCGCCCGGTCGAGCACGTTGTTCACCATCTGTGACGCTGCGACCTTGGCCGCGCTGACGTCGGAGGTGGCGGGGGAGGTGGTGGGCACGCCCGCCTCGGTCGCCGCGGCGGCCCGTCGCAAGAGGCTGCGGGCCGTGCAGATCTCGGTGTAGGCCGCGAAAACATGCTGGTGCATGAGCTGTTTGTCGGCGAGTACCCCGCTAAGGGTTCGGCGTTGTCGCAGGTGCAGGCACATCAGGTCGAAGGCCCGCTGCGCCTGGCCCAACCAGTGCATCGCGCGCAGCAGGCGTCCCAGGTTCAGCCGCCGACCGATCACGGCGGTGCCTCTGCCCCGCTGGCCGACCAGGTGGTCCTCCGGTACTCGCGCGCCCGTGAACTCGATCTCCCACTGATCAGCCTCGACGCCCAGGGTGGCCAGGGGCCGGATCACCCGGAAGCCGGGGGTGTCCGCGGGCACGACGATCAGCGAGAGCGCGCTGCGCAGCGGTCTTCCCAACGCCTCACTCCGGGCGACCACGGTGGTGAACGTGGCGTGTCCGGCGCGGGAGGTGAACCATTTGCGCCCACACACCGTCCAGGCGCCGCCCGCGAGCTTCGCCTCGGTGCGCAGCAGGCTGGGGTCTGATCCGCTGACCCCGGGTTCGGTCATGGCGTAGCTGGCGACGGCACCTCCCGCCGCAAGCGGGCCCAGGTACTCCCGGCGGATGCCCTCCGAGCCCGACTCGTGCAGCATCCGCACGTCGAGCGTGGCCTCAGCGCCGAAGACGGCGGAGCCGTGCAGTGCTCGGCCCTCCTGCTCGGCGATCGGCAGGTACTCGGGCAGGGTGAGCCCGGGGCCTCCGAGCTCGGGTGGGTAGTACAGCCCCCACAGGCCGGCTGCCCGCGCCTGGCGCTGCAGCTCGGCGAGGAGCTCAGGGCCTTCCGGTCCCAGGAGCTGGCTCTCGCGGGGCAGGATTTCTTCCTCGGTGAACTGCTGCACGGCGGCACGGAGGGAGGCCGGGGCTCGCACCGCCACCAGGGTTGCCGGCGACGACGCGGGCGCCCCAGTCGCCAGGGTCAGCAGGGCCGGCTTGTCGATCTTTCCTGCCGGGGTGATCGGAAGTTCGGCGCGCACGACCAGCTGCTGGGGGAACTTCCGCCGCTCGAGGCCGGAGGCGTCCAGAAACGCGGCCAGCCGAGCGAGCTCCAGCCCCGGCACGCCGGCCCGCAGCGCCACGCATGCGCACACCCGTTGCCCAAGATCGGGGTCGGGGACGCCGATGCAGGCGACGCTGAGCACGTCGGGGTGGGCCGCCACGGCTAACTCGACCTCGGCGAGGCTGATGTTGGTGCCGCCGCGGATGACGATGTCCTTGCTGCGACCCACCAGGCGCAGCCGACCCTCGTCGTCCAGCAGGCCCCGATCGCCCGTGCGTACCCAGCCATCGGGGGTCCGGTAGCGCTCGTCGAGCTCCGGGGCGTTGACGTAGCACAGCGGAGACATTGGCCCGCGGGCCAGGATCTCGCCGACCTCGCCCTGCGGAACGGGACGGTCGGCGGCATCGACGATGCGGATGTCGCAGATCGTGGCGTTGGGCCTGCCCACCGTGTTCTGGGCCACCGGCAGGGGATCGTCGAGCAGGGTGTGGCAGTTCACTCCATCGGCCGAGCCGTAGAGGCTGACGAAGGCAGCGCCCAGGCGGGCTACGCACTGCTGCGCGGTCGGTGGGTCGATGATCGCGCCGCCGCTGACCACGGCCACGAGAGAGGAGGTGTCGGTGCTCGGCAAGTCGGGGTGGCCGAGCAGGCGCTGCAACATGGTGGGCACCCCGAAGATGTGGGTCGGCCGGTGCCGAGCGATGGCCGCCAGTACCTCACCGGCGTCGAATCTTGGGAGCAGCACCAGGGACCCACCGAGGGTGACCAGGACTCCCACGGTGGCGCACGAGCCGTAGGAGGAACCGAGCGGGACGAGGAACATCCCGCGCATCGGGGAGCCATCGGGCGGTAGCAGCCGGGCCAGAAACCGGCCCCGCCCTCCGACGAGCGCGTTGTGCGAGTACGCCACGATTTTCGGCTCGGCTTCCGTACCCGAGGACACCAGCATCCGGACCGCTGAGTTGGGGTCGATCGGCTCGATGGTGTCGCGCTTGAGTGCGGGGCCGGTGATCAGCTCGTCCAGGGCCGTGGTCCCTGGTGCCGTGGGGCTCTCGACCACGACGTGCTCTAGGTCAGGAAGGTCCGACCGCACATCCTGGTAAAGCTCCGCGACGTCAATGTCGGCGTAGTACCGGGAGGTGATGGCGAGGCTGGTTCGGGAGGTGCGCAGCAGGGTCCGCACGTCGGCCTCGCCGCGCCCGGCGGGGAAGGGCAGCACGATGCCGCCCAGGGCGGCGACGGCGAGGTCGACCACGATTGAGCGCCACGAGTTCGGCAGCTGGCAGGAGACGACGGATCCTGGCCCGATGCCCCGCTCGCGCAGGCCGTGGGCCAGCCGCAGCGCGGCATCGTGCAGCTCGCCCCGGCTGTGTACCCCGGAGCGGTCCAGCACCGCACTGTGGTCGGGGTCTGCCTGCACCAGGTCGGTGAACAGCCCAAAGACGTCACGGTCGGGGTAGTAGCCGGCCTGGGACCACTCGGCCCGCAGCGCCGCTGGCACCAGATCAGTCAGGTGCGGGGCCTTCACGAGAACCTCCAGGGTGAGGTGACAACGGCGCACCCCCAGTGGATGATGTGGTTGGCCACCCGAGGATCGGTGGGCAGCGTCCGGAGGTCGGTCCGCACCACCGCTGCCGGGATCCGGGCGGCGTGCAAGCGCTCCAGCCAGCACGAGGCCGCCCGGGTACGGAGCACCGGCTCCAGGGGAGCGCGCAGGGTGGTGGTCTGCCGGGGGTGCGTGGGCGCCGGGATACCGACGGTGCGGCAGAGCGCGTCGATGCTGGTCGCGCTCCGGGCGGCCAGAGCCAGGGGCGCATCGGCGGTGTCGAACACCCCGGTGACCGGCCACGGCGCAGCACCGCAACCGATTCCTGCCCGGGCCCGGCCCGTACGGGGGTGTAGTGCCTCGGCGAGGAGCACGTCGGCCGCGCCGAGCAGGGACGACTGGGCCCGCGCGCCCCGGCGATGACGGTAGCGGTGGGCCAGGCCGGCGAGTACACCCTCGACGCACAGGTGCGCGCCCAGCAAGTCGAGCAGGGTCATCAGCGACGGCCGCGGTGCACCGGGCTCACCGAGGACCTCGGCTAGCCCGGAGTGGGCCTGCACCATGAAGTCGGTCCCCAGCGGCGCCTCGGTGCTGGTCACGCTGCCGCCCCACGCCGAGGCCTGCGCGTAGACCAGCTCCGGGCGGATCCGGTGCAGGTGCTTGGCGTCGAGCTGGTAGTGCTCGGCCTTGCCGGGCGCCCAGTTCTGCACGAACACGTCCGCCTGGTGCACCAGCTCGCCCACCTCCGCCTGGCCTGCCCGGGTGCGGATGTCGACCTCCACCACCTGCTTGCCGTGGTTGAGGGCCACGAATCGCGCCGAGCAGTCGCCGGCCATCGGGGGCATCCCTCGCAGCGGGTCCCCACCCGGAGGCTCGATGCGCACCACCTCAGCACCGAGCAGCGTGAGCAGCCGACCGGCCAGCGGGCCCTGCACCCGACGGCAGGACTCCACCACCCGCAGACCCCCCAGTGGTAGATCACCCGTCTCGGGGGATTGCGAGGCCGCACCGGCGTCGGCGAGCGTAGACAGCTGCCAAGGCGGGGGTGCGCCGCCGGCGGCCAGGACCTCAGGGTCCGCCCGCCGCTGCGCCACGCTACGCAGTGGGCACAGGCTCATCCCGGTCTGCGCCGCCACGCGTCCGAGTTCGGTGAAGCTCCACCCGGCGAGCGCCTGGTGCAGCTGGGGCCACAGACCGCAGGTGGCCGTCGGGTATCGCAGGACGAACGGCCGCCAGCTGCCCCTGACGGCATCCGGGTCGGCTCCCAGGTGCGCCCAGAACGCCTGCCAGGGTGCGGCGTCGAGGGCTTCGAGCTCCAGCAGGACACCATCGGCTGACCGGAAGGGGGGACGGAGGGTTCCGCACGGTGGATGCGGCTGGCCGGCCTCGGGATCCTCAGCCGCTGTTGCGGCCGCCAGGTACTGGCTCACCGTGAGAGCCCCCGCTGCGGGAAGCGACACCGTCGCCTGCTGGAGGGCCAGCCCCCGCAGCCGCCCCACCACCACCGCCAGCGCGCCCTGCAGCGCCAAGCTCGCCGCCGTGGAGCAGACATAGGGCACGCCGATCGGCTCCGGTCGTCCCACGGCCCGGCCGTGCACCGCCATCAGCCCGAACAGGGCCTGCGCGCACAGCTCATCGTACGGACCGTCCTGCTGCCGCCACCCGTGTACTGCACCGGTGGCGCTGCCGTGTGCGCCCACCAGCAGGAGACCGGCACCCGACGGAGCGCCCAGCACGTCCGAGAACAGCTCGGCGGACGCTTCAGCGCTCACCGCGGCAAGGAGTCGGCTGCCCGCAGCGCACAGGCAGGCCTCCAGGCCAGCCCGGTTCGGGAAGGTCAAAGCGTCCTCACCGCCCGTCCCGCGTCAACCCCCCGATCTAGGGTTAGAGTCTAGAGCATCACTACAGTACTATCCAGCAGTTTTGTCCTAGACTTGAGCACTAGACCATCACTACATTGCTGGAGAGGTTTGCCAGCTGCCGGGGACGGGTGATGACACGGGCGACGAAGGACGCGACGGTGGGCCGGGTCCCGCCGGGGCTTGTCGCTGTGCTCATGCTGGCGATGGCGCTGCCGATGCTGGTGCTCTACGCCGTCGGGGCGCTCGGACCGCAACTGGTGACCGACTTGGGAGTTGACCGCACCGAGCTGGGCATCCTGCCCGCGACCGGGTTCGCCGTGGCGGCGGTGTTGTCGTTGTGGTCGGGTCGCCTGGTGGACCGACTGGGTACCCGGGGCGCCGCCGCCGCCCTGTTCCTCGTCGTCGCGGTGTCCTTCGCCGCGATGGCGTTCGCCGGTGGTTTTGGGTTGCTCCTGGCCGCCATCGCCCTGTGCGGCGTCGCGCAGGCCTTATCCAACCCCGTCACCAACCGGGTCATCGCCGAGCGGATACCGGCTCGCGCCCGGGGCGCCGTGGTCGGGATCAAACAGTCGGGTGTGCAACTCGCCGCCCTGGTCGCCGGCCTGGGGTTGCCACCGATAGCCGCGGTATGGGGGTGGCAGGTGGCCCTGGCGTGGGTACCACCCCTCGCGCTGATCTGCCTGATCGCCACCCTCCGGTTGCCCCAAGCCGTCCGTGGGCCGGGCCGCAGCAGTGCCCCGCCGCTGGGCAGGCCGTCAGCGGGCGGGCCCCCGGGGAAGGCACTGCGCTGGTTGCTCGCCTTACAGCTGTGTCTGGGCGCGGGGCTTGCCACCGTGACGACCTTCGTCCCGCTCTACGCTCACCAAGACTTGGGCATCAGCGCAGCCCACGCGGCACTCGTCCTCGCCGGCTTCGGTGTCTCGGGAATTCTCTCGCGAGTGCTGTGGACGTCGCTGGCTGCTCGCCGCGAGGACCCGTTGGGCCTGCAGCTCATGCTGGCACTGTTCGCCGTGATCGCCGCGGGCGCTCTGTGGCTCAGCAGCGAAGTCACCGCGGCAGATCTGGCTCTGGTCTGGGCCGGGACAATCGGGGTGGGAGCCACCGCCGTGGCCGCCAACGCCGTCTCGATGCTCCTCGCGATCAACGATCGCCGGTTCGGCCCGGTGGGACACGCCTCGGCGCTGGCCTCCTGCGGGTTCTTCGCCGGCTTCGTGGCCAGCCCACCGCTTGCTGGACTGCTCGCCGACACCGCCGGCTTCGGTGCCACCTGGGCACTGGTCATCGGTGCGTTCCTGCTGGCCACCGGCTGCGCCACTGCCCTGCACCGGCTCGGTCCTGCGACCGCCACCGCACCCGGGGCATGACCGCACCTCCGCTGACGTCCACCGAGCGAGACCGGGCGATCGACAACCTCGTGGACCGGGTGTTGCGGACCCGGGTCGAATGCGGGCAGCGCTATCCTGTGGTCGCCGCCCCCGCAGGCGGGCCATGGACCACCAGCCGGACCGGCTCCTGGTGTGCCGGGACCTGGATCGGGCTGCTGCGGTTGGCCGCCGATCGCAGCAGCGATACCGCGACCGCCCGGGACGCCCTGGACCGGGCCCGGGGCCTCGGACACTGGGTGAGCACCGACACGGTGTCCCGGGCGATGGTGCTGTCCTGCGCCACCGACCCGGAGGACGCGCCGGACGCCGTGGCGAACGACCCCGCCGTGGCAGCACTGCGGGAGGACTGTGCCCGGTCGTTGACCGCCGCTTTCCGCCCGGTGCTGGGCGCCATTCCCGATGGGACGGCGCTGGGTCGCGGTGTGCGGGGGGCCCGGACGTGCACCGTGGATGCCACCTCCTCCGTCATCGGTCTGCTGACTACCTCACCGCAGGTGTCGGGCGCATCGAGCGTGGCAGGCAGGCACGCCCGCACCCTGCTCGGCACCCGGACCTCTGACGGGCGCCTGCCCGCTGAGCACCGGCTGCGGGCCGATGGCACCGGCACCGAACCCATCGGCCGCGCAGGCGCCTGGGCCCGGGGGCAGGCCTGGGCACTGCTCGGCGCCGCTGCCGCGGTCCGTGCCTGGGGCGCTGCGTGGCTGGCACCAGCGCGCGCGATCGCCGCGCACTGGACGACCCTGCCCGTGCCGCCACCCGACCTCGAAGGCGAGAGGAGCCCCGTCGATACCGCGGCAACGGCCATCGCTGCGGATGCCCTGCGGCTGTTGGCGGCCGCCGACTCCGAGTGCGCGAGTGCCTATCGAGCGGTGGCGCACCGGCTGTGCGCCACGTTGGCCCGCACCCACCTCACCGGCAGCGCGCCCTGGCTGCCCCCCGAGATGCCACCCGGAGTGCTCACCCACTCCTGCTACCGGACCGGCCCCCTCGGCCGGCAGCAGGTGGAATGCGTGTGGGGTGAATATCACTTGCTGCGCGCCCTGATGGGGTAGCGATATGCATCGTGTGAGCGGGTGCGGGATGACGGCGCCGCTCAGGTGGGCTTGCCGACGTCGTGGCGGCTAGCGCGCTGAGGTTCCCCCCGTAGCACGGACACATCCGGTGTGGGGTCAGTGATCTTGGCCTGACCCCAAGTGATCTTCGTCTGACTCGGTGTGGAGGGTCTCGAAGGTGGCGGGGCTGTGCATTCCGATTCTGGAATGGCGTCGTTTCGGGTTGTACCAACATTCTATCCACTCGAAGATGGCGTT
>Ga0213881_10000223_pt1 | contig 44493 bp, 53 predicted proteins | sample BarmaccoBMER_R08_FD_160104 | JGI IMG/M metagenome (GOLD analysis project Ga0213881, IMG submission 160104) | Barbacenia macrantha exposed rock microbial communities from rupestrian grasslands, the National Park of Serra do Cipo, Brazil - ER_R08 ...
GACTGATCGGCTCGGATATCCTGGTGGTGAGCTTGTGCGCCGGGTTGCCCACCGCGCTCTACGAGCGTCGGTTCCCTGACGGCGTGCCGGTCGTCCGAGCCATGCCCAACACGCCGATGTTGGTCGGTCAGGCAATGAGCGCGATATCCGCCGGCCGCTTCGCCACCGACGCGCACCTGGAGCTAACCGAGGAACTGCTGGGCAGCGTGGGCAAGGTGGTCCGGGTTCCGGAAAGCCAGCAAGACGCCGTCGCCGCGCTGTCCGGGTCCGGCCCCGCCTACTTCTTCTACCTAGTCGAGGCGATGATCGACGCGGGGATTATGCTCGGGTTGCCCCGGCCGATGGTGACCGAACTGATCACCCAATCTGCGGTTGGCGCGGCCCGGATGCTCCGCGATACCGGTGACCACCCAGTTCTGTTGCGCGAGGCGGTGACCTCCCCCGGTGGTACGACGATCATGGCGATCCGGGAGTTGGAGCGGCACGGGGTGCGCGCGGCTCTCCTCGCCGCCATCGAGGCGGCCCGGGAGCGGTCGGTCGAACTCGGAGCTGCCCACCACGACTGATGCCACCGACAACTGACGCCAACCCCCACCGATGCCAACCCCCACCGATGCCAAATACCACTGATGGGAGTCGCACAGCCACCACCAGTCCCGCTACTCTCATCAGAACAGTTGCGTCACGGACCGCGGGAGGGGAAGCTCAGCGGCGCGCGACGTGGTGAGGACGCGATGACCCATGCTGACGAACGAGCAAGCCGGGCCGGCCAAGGTGCAGTTCCTCACGGTCGCCGAGGTGGCCGCGATGATGCGAGTGTCCAAGATGACGGTCTACCGGCTGGTACATGCGGGCGAGCTGCCTGCGGTGCGCGTCGGGCGCTCCTTCCGGGTTCCGGAGGTGGCCGTGCACGGTTACCTGGAAAACGCCTATTTCGATGCAGGATGAGATCGGGTCGGGTGCTGGCCGCGGATCCGATCAGGGCTAAGCTGGGCCGCCGTTCGCGCCCGCTGCCGGGCGCTTTGCAGCATCTCCACGACCAGCGCATCCACGACGAGCGAGGAGGCCGAGCATGGGCTCGGTGATCAAGAAGCGCCGCAAGCGCATGTCCAAGAAGAAGCACCGCAAGTTGCTGCGCAAGACGCGGGTGCAACGCCGCAAGTTGAAGAAGTAACCGCAGCGCGTACCGGCGGCCTGCATGCGGCCGAATGGTGCGCTGTTGTCGCGCGGACGCAGGGAGCAGCATGCCGCCGTCCACAGTTCTTGTCACCGGAGCCAGCCGCTTCGTCGGCGGTCAGTTGGTGGCCCGTCTCGCGGCTGATTCCACGATTGACCGCATTCTTGCGGTGGACGCGGTGCCGCCGCGTCAAGAACTGTTGCGACGGATGGGACGCGCCGAGTTTGTCCGCGCCGACCTGCGCAACCCGCTGATCGCCAAGGTGATCTCCACCGCCCGGGTCGACACCGTCGTGCACGCGTCGATCACCGCCAATCCACGCGGCTCTGGGGGGCCCGGAAGAAACGGGCGCAGCGCGATGAAAGAGATGAACGTCATCGGCACCATGCAGCTCCTTGCGGCCTGCCAGAAGTCGTCGACGGTGACTCGGCTGGTGGTGAAGTCCACTGGTGCGGTGTACGGGGCGAGCGCCTTGGATCAGGCTGTGTTTACGGAGCGTGACGAACCGAATGGGATTCCGCCCTCGGGATACGCCAAAGATGCGGTGGAGATCGAGGGCTACATCCGTGGTTTCGCTCGGCGGCGCCAGGATGTGGACGTCACGGTGCTGCGCTTCACCAACATCATCGGCCCACGCATCGATACCGTCCTGGGCAGGTACTTCTCGCTTCCCGTGGTGCCTACTGTGCTGGGCTACGACCCGCGGGTGCAGCTGTTGCACGAGGAGGACGCACTGGCAGTGCTCGAGCGGGCCACCCGGGCGCAGCTACCTGGGGTTTTCAACGTTGGTGGAGACGGAGTGCTGCTGCTGTCCCAGGCGATTCGACGAGTGGGTCGGATCCCGGTTCCCATACCTGAGCTAGCCGTGGCCACTGTCGGGTGGCTACTGCGCAGCGCCCAACTCGTTGACTACTCCCCGGAGCAAATCCGATTTCTCAACTTCGGCCGAGTGCTCGACACGACCCGGTTGCGCACTGAGTTTGGCTTCGTGCCCCGGTGGACCACCGCCCAGGCGTTCGACGATTACCTGCGTGGCCGCGCGTTACGGCCCACGATCGACCCGGAGTGGATCACCACAGCGGAGCGATGCTTGCTCGGGCTCGCATCCCGGTTACGGTAGCAGGTGGTGGTGAGGATGCCAGAAGCGCGAGTGATTCGGCTGCACCGTCCGGACGGCGGGGCGACTGATAGCGAACGGCGCAGGGCACCGGAGGCCGTTGAGCCGGCCGAGGCGGCGGAGGATCAGGTCACGCCGCGGTGGTACGGGGATCTGGCTGACCTGCTGGCATTTGCGCGCAGGCGGTTGTGCGGCGATTACGGCGTCGACGAGTTCGGCTTCGACCCAGATCTCACCGACCATGTGCTGTTCCCGCTGCTGCGGCCGCTGTACCGCTCCTGGTTCCGGGTGGAGACGATCGGCCTCCATCATGTGCCTGCCGAGGGCGGCGCTCTGGTGGTTGCCAACCACTCGGGGACGCTGCCGCTGGATGCGCTGATGACCGCAGTGGCGGTGCGCGAGGCGCATCCGGCGGGGCGGCACCTGCGGATGCTCGGTGCTGACCTGCTTTTCCGCATCCCGCTGCTCGGCTCGTTGGCTCGCAAGTCGGGTCAGACCCTGGCGTGTGCCCCCGACGCCGAGCGGTTGCTCACGTCCGGTGAGTTGGTGGGGGTGTGGCCGGAGGGATTCAAGGGCATCGGCAAGCTTTACCGTGATCGGTACAAGCTGCAGCGTTTCGGACGCGGCGGGTTCGTCTCCGCAGCGTTGCGCACCCAGGCGACCATCATCCCGTGCGCCATCGTCGGTGCAGAGGAGATCTATCCCATGATCGGCGACATCAAGCCGCTGGCTCGGTTGTTCAGCACTCCGTACTTCCCGGTGACGCCGTTCTTTCCGCTGCTCGGGCCGCTGGGCATGATCCCACTGCCGTCCAAGTGGTACATCGAGTTCGGCGAGCCGGTCCGAACCGACGCCTATGCGCCGGATTCCGCCGAGGACCCCATGCTGGTTTTCAACCTCACCGACCAGATACGCGAGACCATCCAGCAGACCCTCTACCGGTTACTCATCCAGCGTCGTAACCCGTTCCTCGGCTGACGTCCACTGGGCTGAACTCCACCGGGCTGACGCCCGCTGGGTCGAACCCACCGAGCTGATGCCCGCTCCGAGCGCGGGTCAGGGGCGGCGCGACGTTGGTAGGCGAGACGGGCAGCAACCGCACCCGCCGCGACTCCGACACCCAGCACCGAGGGCACCCCGATCCTCGCGGCCTTGCGACCGGTCCGGAAGTCCCGAATTTCCCAGCCTCGTGCCCGGGCGGTCTCCCGGAGTTCGGGATCAGGGTTCACCGCGACTGCGGTGCCTACCACGGAGAGCATCGGAATGTCGTTGGCTGAGTCGGAGTAGGCGGTGCAGCGTTGCAGATCGAGCCCCTCTTTGAGGGCCAACGCGCGCACCGCCTGCGCCTTGGCCGCTCCGTGCAGGATGTCGCCTACCAGCCGGCCGGTGTACACACCGTCGACGGTCTCCGCCACGGTGCCCAACGCACCTGTGAGGCCGAGCCGGCGGGCGATGATCGTCGCCAGCTCCACCGGAGTCGCGGTAACCAGCCATACCCGCTGCCCAGCGTCGAGGTGCATCTGAGCCAGCGCCAGCGTCCCAGACCAGATCCGGTCAGCCATCAGTTCGTCGTAGATGTCCTCGCCGAGTTCGACGAATTGCTGGGTAGACCTACCAGCCACGAACGACAGTGCCTGTTCACGGCTGGTGTGGATCTCTGTGAGACTGAGCTCCCTGCCGACCACCCTGAACTTCAGTTGCTGCCATGCGAAGGACGCGAGTGCTCCGGCGGGAAAGAACTTCCTCGCAGCCAGACCTTGAGCGAAGTAGAAGATCGACGCACCCCTCATCATGGTGTTGTCGACGTCGAAGAAGGCGGCAGCAGTGGCATCCGGGGAGATCACCAGCGTAGCCTCCACCTCCGCAGCGGCACCGCTGGCGAGGGCTGCTTGCCCGGTCAGGGTGGCCAGGACGGTTTTTTCCTTTCGGATGTTCTGATGGAACCGTCGTGACACTAGATCCTGCCCTGATATCGGAGTCGTGGCCTTTCCTCGTCAGTCCGCTCAAGCGGAGCCTATCCCCAGACTGCCGTGATGACTTCTGCTGAGCAACCAAACAGTAAGGATCTATTTGTCGACATGCGGTGGGTGGAGTTGGGCTGCTAGTTACCTAGGAGGGTTCTTATCCAGGAGGCAGCAACCGTGGCTGCAGAATCCACGGAGGTAGGGGAGCGGCGGGCTGTGGTGAATCATGCCCGGGCAAGGGTCGCCACGGCTGGGGCCGCCACGGCTCGGTTCCGGGATGGCTCGGGGTTGACAGAACCCCACCTGGGCTTCGGGTTGCCGGGAGACCGGAGTGCGTGCTCGAACCGTTTTGCGTGGGAATGGGAACCGCATTCGCCGACGGTGGACGGACCAGCAGATTGGGCGGCATGATGATCACGTTAGGGGCACTTGTCGCTGGTGCAGCCGTGATGTCCGGGTGTGGTGCAGGCGCGGAGGAGGTGCCGTCCACCGGGATGGGGGGCTTGCAGGCGTCCCTCACCGGCAGCAAGCCCAGATCGTCGCGGGCGCCGGGGGTGATTCTGACGCAGGTGGACCGGTGGCTCAGCGCGGAAGCTCTCGCGACTACCCGATCTAGCAGTCCGAGCGTGCTGTCCAATCGGACACTGATAGCCAGGGGCAACGCCGCTCGGAGGGGCACCAGCCGGATTTTCTGCTGCTCGGCCCAGCTGCGCAATGCGGTCAAGCTACTGGGGTGGCCACTCAGAGCCAGGCCGGTGAGTAGCCTGGCTCCTGCGGTTGCGTCTGAGTCGAAGTCGTCGAGAGCCCGGAGGAACTTGCTCTGCCCTGCGGACCAGTTGCCGGCGATGTCGGCTTGGTTTGCCATGATCTCGATCTCATTCACCCGATCGCTGGCGAACTCCAGGTGTTTGAGTGCCTTGGGCTGGTCACCGAAGGTCAACCCGAGTTCGGCGGACTCGGCGGTGCGCTTGAAGGTGTACAACGCATCACCGGGCAGTGCATCGCGGGCCAACAAGAGGCTCATTCCCGACAGTGACATCAGCAGGCACAACGCCGCAGCAGCCGCCACCACCACCCGTCCCCGGGCCTCGTCTGGAATCCAGCGACGATGCCGGGAGGTCCGCAAGGGGAGGACTGGGCTGTTGCCGTCGTGCACCACAGAGGAGAATTCCGCCATGATGCGCTGGCGCATCCGATCCCGTTCCGCCGGATTCGGGCCGACCGTGGCGCCTGCACGGCGTAACGCCGCGACGACGGTCAGCTCACGCTGTAAGGTGCGATCAGAGACCTCGCACATACCACTGTCCACAGCGCGGGCGAAGATCTTCTGCTCCTGCTCGTCGCTGTTGCAACCCCCGCCGGATGTGCGCGTCGTCCTCACCACCTTCGGGCCCTTGGGCCATGTCCCTCGGAGCAACGAGTGGCTATCCAGGCGGTTACGCCCGGGCTGAGCGTGCCGGCTGCGAATGCGATAGTCATCGCAGTCCCTCTGGCAACAGCTGCGCCAGCCTGCGGACCGCGCGATGTTGCAGCGCTTTGACCGCGCCCTCGTTGCGGCCCATCACGGCTGCGGTCTCCGAGACGGACAGGCCTTGCATGAAGCGCAGCATTATGCACTCCTGCTGATCCCGGCCCAGCTGGGCGACGCAGCGCATGAGTTCGGTAGCGGTGGCCTCCTCGACCACTTCGTGCTCGGGGCCGCGGTCATCCGCACTGGAGTCGAGAATGTCGGCGGTGGTCATCTCCAGTCGATACCGGCTGGATTTGACGTGGTCAAGCACCAGGTTACGCGCGATGGTGACGAACCAGGCCCCGACGTCCCGGCCCTGGTAGCTCACTGAGGAGATCCGGCGCAGCGCTCGCAGGAAGGTCTCGCTGGTGAGGTCTTCAGCCAGCGGGCGATCACCCACCCGGAACAGGACGAAACGGAAGACCACATCGACATACCGGTCGTAGAGCTGGCCGAAGGCGTCCTGATCACCCTGCTGGGCGGCTGCGACGAGCTCCCACGCGGCGGTGTCGACCTCTGGTCCGGCGTCGGCGGCAGCGACACTGCCCGCGGTCTGATCCACGTCCGTAGCGCCCGGATCCGGGGCGCTGAGATCCGGAGTGCTCGGATCTGGCGCGGCCGGATCTGGGGTCGGCTGGGTGTTGGGGCGGGCGAACTTCACGCGATCAGGCGTCGGTGTTCGACACGGTCCAACGCCGCTCGGCGCAACCGGCGCAGCTGTGCTCGGGGGCTGTCCGCACGGCAGCGCGCCGTTGCGGATCGGCCCCGAAGTCCCGATGAGGACCATCTCGGTTGCGGCATGAGCCACTCCTCGTTCGCTCGAGCCGACCGTTCCCGTCAACTCCTCGCTTAAGGCGTGCGGAAGCATACGACGGCGACACGGTACGCGGTGGCAGAGAGTGGCGTTCTGGGGACAGATCGCATAATTCCAGGCTTGATCCCGCCGGTCTGCCCCCGTCAACGCGGCCTGGGTGGCGACGGTGGCAGGCTGGCGGAATGCGGCACGAGGTGACTTTGCTGGTCCGGGCGGACTGCCATGCGTGCGCAGCGGCCCGAGAGGAGATCGCCCGAATCTGCGCCGAACTGGGCGTTCCGTGGCACATCAGCGACGTGGACGCGGACCCGCAACTGCGGGCCGAGTACGGCGACCGGGTTCCGGTGATCCTCGTCGACGGCCGGGAGCACGGCTTCTGGACGGTGCAGGAGCAGCGCCTGCGGGCCGTGCTCACCCGGTGAGCACCATCACGATCTGATCTTTCGTTGAACTTTTCGCCGGTGGGTAGCCGAACGGGCAGTCATGATTTCGATCCGGTTATCCGTCGCCGTGGCAGCCCTGGTCGGCCTGCTGTCGATGGCTGCGGGGTTGGCGACGGGGCACCTGGTGAGCGGGTTCATCTCGCCGAGCGCCTCGCCGTTCCTGGCGGTGGGCAGCAGTGCGATAGACCTCACCCCGCTCTGGCTCAAGGACTTCGCGGTCCGCACATTCGGTAGCGACGACAAGGTTGTCCTGCTCTCCGGCATGGCGGTGGTGAACGGGCTGCTCGGGATGGTTGCCGGGCTGCTGTCCCGGCGCTCCCGTACACCCGGGCTGGTGCTGATCGTGGTGCTCGGCGCCCTCGCCAGTGTCGCGGTACTGTCCCGCCCCACTGCAGGTCCGCTCGATGTGCTCGCCCCGTTGGTTGCGCTCCTCGCCAGTGTGGGGACGTTCGTTGTCCTGCACCGCCTGGGCCGGCTCAGCCAGCTGCCCGCGGAGGATGCGACGGGGGTGTCTCGCCGCACGCTGCTCGCCGGGTCGGCGGCAGTCGCCGCAGGTGCCGGCATTGCCGCGGCTGGTGGACAGCTGTCGGCCGGACGGAGTGGCGTCGAGGCCTCCCGTCACGCGGTCGGGCGGATCATGCCCACGGTGCCCGCGCCGCCGATCCCGCTCGGGGCGGACTTCGCCGCCGACCGGTCGCCGACCTTTATCACCCCGAACCGGGATTTCTACCGGGTGGATGTCAACCTCACGCTTCCCCAACTGCGGGCCGAAGACTGGCAGTTACGGGTGCACGGGATGGTCGATCGGGAGCTCACGCTGAACTGGTCTGACCTGACCTCGCGCCCGTTGATCGAGCGTCCCGTGACGATGACCTGCGTGTCCAACGAGGTTGGTGGACCCTACGTTTCCACCGCCAACTTCACCGGTGTGCTGCTGGCCGACCTCCTCACCGAGGTTGGCGTGCAGCGGGGCGCCGACCAGGTGTTCACCACCAGCGTCGACGGGTGGACCTGCGGTAGCCCGACCGCCGTCCTTGCCGATCCGAGCCGGCAGGCCATGCTGGTGATCGGGATGAACCGCGAACCGCTGCCGATCGAGCACGGCTTTCCAGTTCGGATGATCGTTCCTGGGCTCTACGGTTTCGTGTCCGGGACCAAGTGGATCACCGATATGGAGCTCACCACGTTCGATGCGCGGCAGGCCTACTGGTTGCAGCGTGGCTGGGGGCAGCGGGCGCCGATCAAGACGATGTCCCGGATCGACAGTCCCGGCCCGTTCGAACGGGTCAGCTCATACAACCCGATCACCGGCATCGCCTGGGCTCAGACCAGAGGTATCGAGAAGGTCGAGGTCCGCGTCGACCACGGTGAGTGGCGACCCGCTGAGCTGTCCACTGAGGTCAACGTGGACACTTGGCGGATGTTCCGGTTGCGGGGACGGTGGGAACCTGGCAACCACGTCGCCGAGGTACGGGCGACGGACAAGACCGGTTATACCCAGACCGCGGACCGGGCCGCGCCCATCCCGGACGGCGCCAGTGGGTGGCATTCGGTACAGTTCACCGTCCTCTGAGGACGCGCCGAGTCCAGGACAAATGTGTCCTATTCGTAATCTGCAAACCGTGAACCCGCCACTGCGGATTACCGAAGTAATACCTGTGAGGCCCGGACCACCCGGGCAGATGAGGAGTTGAGATCGAGTGAGGAAGATCCAGCGACTGGCCGCTGTCGGTGCGATGGCGGCCCTGACTGCTGTGGTCGGCGCATGCAGCAGCTCGCAGGGGCCAGCTACCGGGAGTCAAGCTTCCACACCATCCGCTGAGTCCGCTGCGCCCAGCGCTGAGGCGACGGCGCCCCCTGGCGGTGGCGTCACCCAAATCAAGGACATCTTCGGTCCGGCCTGCAGTCAGGTGCCCAAGGAGGGTCCCGGCTCGGCGCAGGGCATGGTCAACGACCCGGTGGCCACCGCGGCCAGCCATAACCCGTTGCTGAGCACTCTGACGAAGGCCGTGACTGCCGCGAACCTGGTTGACACCCTGAACAGTGCCCCGGCGCTGACCGTGTTCGCGCCGGCTGACTCGGCATTCCAGGCTCTGGAGGCTCAGCACCCGGGTATCATCACTCAGCTGACTACTGCTCCGGACGTGGCGTCGCCGAACAGTAAGTTGGCCAAGATCCTGACCTACCACGTGGTCGGTCAGCGCTACGACGCTGCGGGCATCATCCAGGCTGGCACGCTGGACAGTCTGGAAGGCGCCAAGATCAAGATTGGTGGCACCGCGGCGGCGCCGACCGTGGACGGCGCCCCGGTGTTGTGCGGCAATATCCCGACCAAGAACGCCACCGTATTCGTCATCGGGCAGGTGCTGTCGCTGCCGGCTTCTTAAGGGCCCGACGTCACTAGCACTTCTCAGGGGCGGTTCCCGCGATGGAGCCGCCCCTGACGCATGTCGCGGTTCCTTCGTCTCTAGGCAGGCCGTCTCTAGGCGCGGCGATTCCATAACGATTTCGTATAGGCCAACCAGGTAATCGTTTCAGCTGTCAGGTGAGGGGAATACACAATTTCGTCATCCATTTGGGATGGACCGGCCTGGCGGGGATCACAGAAAGTAATGCAGGCGAGGCTGAAGACCAAGCTTGGCCGGACAACGAGGGAGGAGTTGAGGTGGAGTGAGGAAGATCCAGCGGTTGGCCGTGGTCGGCGCGATGGCGGCCCTGACCGTGGCGGTCGGTGCCTGTAGCAACGCGCAGGGGCCAGCCACCGGAGGTCAGGCTGGCGAGTCGCCTGCGACCAGCGCGCAGGTCGCGCCCAACCCGGGGACGGCGCCCACGGGCAATGGCGTCACCCAGATCAAGGACATCTTCGGTCCGGCCTGCAGTCAGGTGCCCAAGGAGGGTCCCGGCTCGGCGCAGGGCATGGTCAACGACCCGGTGGCCACCGCGGCCAGCCATAACCCGTTGCTGAGCACTCTGACGAAGGCCGTGACTGCCGCGAACCTGGTTGACACCCTGAACAGTGCCCCGGCGCTGACCGTGTTCGCGCCGGCTGACTCGGCATTCCAGGCTCTGGAGGCCAAGAACCCAGGCATCATCAACCAGCTGACCACCGCCCCGGATGTGGCATCACCGAATAGCAGGCTGACCAAGATGCTGACCTACCACGTGGTCGGCCAGCGCACCGATGCTGCGCAACTTGTCCAGGCAGGCACCGTGCCCAGCCTGGAAGGTGGCAAGCTCACCATCGGTGGTACCCCGGCGGCACCGACCGTGGACGGCGCCCCGGTGCTGTGCGGCAACATCCCGACCAAGAACGCCACCGTGTTCATCATCGGGCAGGTGTTGTCGCCGCCGGCCCCCTAAACAGGCTTCTTAAACAGATCGACGCAGCTACTGCTCGGCTGCTACTACTCATCAGGGGCGGCTTCGCCATCGAGCCGCCCCTGACCCATGCCGCAGGCTGGAAAGATCGCGACTTTGTTCCTACGTTCACAAGCGGCTACCGTGGACGCCTGGCAGCACAGTGGTACCCAGCCCGCGGACTCGGTTTCCAGTGCGAGATCCGACCAGTGCAAGATCCGAGAGGAAGCCAAGCGTGACGGTGCACGAGCACGGCAGGTACAGGGCACGGGTCGAAGACTTGCCGTATCGCGCCGTACCCGAGGCCGCAGTCGGCCGCCTCGCCGTCTACTTGCGGGTGCTCACGTCAATGATCGAGCAGGGCGTGACCACGATGTCCAGTGAGGAGCTCGCCGGGGCCGCCGGGGTGAACTCGGCGACTCTGCGTAAGGACCTGTCGTATGTGGGTTCCTACGGCACCCGTGGGGTGGGCTACGACACAGCGCGGCTGGTGGAACACATTGAGCAGCTCCTCGGGCTCACCCGGCACCACAGTGTCGCCGTGGTCGGCATCGGCAACCTTGGTCATGCACTGGCCAACTACGGGGGCTTCCCCGATCGTGGTTTCCCCGTCACGGCGTTGTTCGACCTCGACGAGGACCTGATCGGAATCCCGGTCGGCGGGTTGCCCGTCGACCACGTCGACAGCATCCCTGCGGTGTGCGCCGAACGAGAGGTCACCATCGGGGTGATCTGTACTCCATCGGCCGCCGCGCAATGGGTATGTGACCTGCTCGTGGCTGGCGGCGTCCGGTGCATTCTCAACTTCGCCCCGGTGGTGTTGCAGGTGCCCGACGATGTCGAGGTACGTCGGGTGGACCTTGCGGTGGAACTGCAGATCCTGTCGTTCTATCAGGCCCGTCGGTGCGGCGGACCCGGGTCGGTGGCTGAACCGGTCGATCCGATTGCGGTGGGCCGATGAGTCTTTTGATCGTCGGGCTGTCCCACCGCAGTGCGCCGGTCGGAGTGCTGGAGCGAGTCGCGGTGTCCACTGCGGACGCCGGCAAGGTCCTGGGTCAGCTGCTTGAGTGTGAGCACGTCGCGGAGGCTCTGCTGCTCTCCACCTGCAACCGGGTCGAGGTCTACGCGGTGGTGGCGACCTTCCACGGTGGGCTGGCCGATATCACCGACCTGCTGGCGCGCCAGTCCGCGATTGCGCTGGACGAGTTGTCCAACCATCTCTACGTACACTACGCGGCAGCCGGTGTGGAGCACCTGTTTTCAGTGGCTGCCGGGCTTGACTCGATGGTCGTCGGCGAGCCGCAGATCCTTGGTCAACTTCGTACCGCGTACGCCGGTGCCGAACAGGCGGGCACCATCGGGCGCACGCTGCATGAGGTGGTGCAGCAGGCGCTGCGGGTCGGCAAACGGGTCCACGCTGAGACCGACATCGACGCTGCGGGTGCTTCCGTGGTCTCCGAAGCCCTTGCTGCGACGGCGGCTGCGTTAGCTGACGCCGACGCGGGTCTCGGGCCTGGTCTGGCTGGTCGGCGGGCGCTGGTCCTCGGCGCCGGTTCAATGGGTGGGCTGGCCGCAGCGCAGCTGCGTCGGGCCGGGGTGGCCGAGATCGTGGTGGCCAACCGCACCCACGTCAGCGCACAGCGGCTGGCCGCGCTCTGCGAGGCTGAGGGCACTCCCGCCCAGGCCGTCAGCCTGGACGGCGTGACCTCCGTTGTGGCCACTGTGGACGTGGTGGTCTGCTGCACCGGCGCGAGTGGCGCGGTGCTCAGCGTCGACCAGATCGCCGACGCTCGGGGCATCGATCAGGTCACCGACGCAAGGGGCCACCGTCGGGTCCCGCTCGTGGTGTGTGACCTGGGGTTGCCCCGCAACGTCGAGCCCGGGGTGGGGGAGCTGCCCGGCGTGACCCTGCTGGATCTCACCACCGTGGCTCGCCGGTTAGAGCAGCGTGGTACGGGGTCCGATGCGGTCAGCGCCGCTCACCGCCTTGTTGCCCAGGAAGTGCGTGCTTACCTGGTGGCCCAGCGCACCGCGGAGGTCACCCCGACGGTTGCCGCGCTGCGCAGGCGGGCTGCTGAGGTGGTGGACGCGGAGCTACTGCGGCTGGACGGCCGGCTGCCGGGACTTGATGCTGCGGTGCGCGATGAGCTGGCCCGGACCGTGCGCCGTGTGGTGGACAAGTTGTTGCACGCCCCCACGGTGCGGGTCAAACAGCTTGCCGAGGCCGGCGGGGGCGAGGCCTACGCCGACGCACTCAGAGAGCTGTTCGAACTGGACCGGCAGGCTGCCGCCGCCATCACCGCGACCGTCCGCACCGATCCTGCTGGGACCGGGTGATGGCCATGCTGCGGTGGTCAACAGTCTTTTTGGGAACTCGGAGCAGCGCATTGGCACTCGCCCAGACCGGGTGGGTCGCGCGGCGGTTGCGTGCCGCTGGGATCGAGGGGCGTGTTCTACCGGTGCACTCCGTCGGGGACGTCTTTCCGGCGTTGCGCGCGGTTGCGGCCGACTGCGGCACCCCGGTCGGCGCGCTGGCCGATGTCGTCGAGGACGGGGACGAGGGACGGGTTGTACTGCGGCTGTTTCTGCGGGGAGTTGCAGCCACTGCGGACGATGACCTGCTCCGGTCGTCCGCTACCGGGGAGCTGACCGATGCTGAGCACCTTGGCCGCCACGGAGCGGCCGAGATGCTAGACCTGGTGCTGGCGCGCGGGGTGCAGACCCAGCGCTGCGCGGCCCGGGTCGCGGCCTGATGGGAAACGAGTAGGGACATGAGCCGTGTCTGCAAGACCACCGGACGGATTGCCTTTGTTGGTGCTGGTCCTGGCGACCCCGGGATGCTCACCGTGCGAGCGCAGCACCTGCTGAGCTGCGTCGAGCTGCTGCTGACCGACCCCGACGTGCCCGCCGAGGTGCTCGCGCTGGCAGCACGGCGCGCCGAGGTGCGCCCGGCGGTGGGGGAACCCGGCGAGGTCGCCAAGGATCTGGTCGCCGAAGCCAAGGGCGGGCGGGTCGTGGTGCGCCTGGTATCTGGGGACCCACTGACCGCTGACGCTGTGGTCGCCGAAGCGCTGGCTGTGGCCCGCACCTCGGTGCCGTTCGAGGTGGTGCCCGGTGTGCCTCTGGGTACCGCGGTGCCGGCCTTTGCTGGGGTGCCGCTGGGCTCCGGGCACACCGAAGCCGATGTCCGCGCGGGCGTTGATTGGGCGTCCCTGGCCGCGGTGTCGCGTCCGCTGGTGTTGCACGCCACCGCATCACACCTGGCCGAGACGGCTTTCGCGCTGGTCGAACACGGGCTGGCTCCGCACACCCCGGTGGCGATCACCGCTGCGGGCACCATGCCCACCCAGCGCACCGTGGAGACCACGCTGGCGTCGCTGAGCGGTGACACCGGTGCGCCTTCCGGGCCGCTGGTGGTGACCGTTGGTTCAGCGGTCGGACAGCGGACGAAGCTGTCCTGGTGGGAGTCCCGGGCGTTGTATGGCTGGAAGGTGCTGGTGCCGCGGACCAAGGAGCAGGCCGGGGCGATGAGCGAACGGCTGGCGATGCACGGCGCGGTGCCCGTCGAGGTCCCGACGATCTCGGTGGAGCCGCCCCGATCCCCGGCGCAGATGGAGCGCGCGGTCAAGGGTCTGGTCGACGGTCGTTACCAGTGGGTGGTGTTCACCTCCACCAACGCGGTCCGGGCGGTCTGGGACAAGTTCTTCGAATTCGGCCTGGATGCCCGGGCATTTGCCGGTGTGAAAATCGCCTGCGTGGGGGAAGCCACCGCAGAGCGGGTGCGCTCGATGGGGATCGTTCCCGAGCTGCTGCCTTCGGGCGAGCAGTCCTCCGACGGGTTGCTGGCCGACTTCCCGCCCTTCGATGATGTGCTTGACCCGGTGGACCGGGTGCTGCTGCCGCGCGCGGATATCGCGACCGAGACGCTGGCCGCCGGGCTGCGCGAGCGGGGCTGGGAGATCGACGACGTGACGGCCTACCGCACAGTGCGGGCCGCTCCGCCGCCCGCCGAGACTCGTGAAATGATCAAGACTGGTGGCTTCGACGCGGTGTGCTTCACGTCCTCGTCCACGGTGCGCAACCTGGTCGGTATCGCTGGCAAACCGCATACTCGCACGATCGTCGCCTGCATTGGCCCAGCCACCGCGGAGACCGCGGTCGAGTTCGGCCTTCGGGTAGACGTGCAGCCCGAGGTGGCGCAGGTCGGTGCCCTGGTCGACGCGTTGGCCGAGCATGCCGCCCAGCTCCGCGCGCAGGGCGCTCTACCCCCACCCCGTAAAGCCAAAAGCCGCCGCCGCTAGCCGCCCTGTGGGTAACCCGGAAGTGCCCCTGTCAGTCGGCGGCGAGCCGCAGCTCCGTACCGCTATTCGCCAGGTCGGAGGACCGATGTATCCGACGAGCCGGCCGCGCCGGTTGCGCACCACGGCGGCAATGCGCCGGCTGGTCGCTGAGACGACGGTGGGGCCACACCAGTTGGTGCTGCCGGTGTTTGTCAAGCAGGGCGTCGCGGAGCCGGTACCGATCCCCTCCATGCCTGGCGTCGTGCAGCACACTCGGGACTCGCTCCGCAAGGCCGCGGCCGAGGCGGTGGCCGTCGGGTTAGGCGGGATCATGCTGTTTGGCGTGCCCGCCACCCGGGACGCCACCGGCTCCGGCGGGATTGATCCGGACGGCGTGCTCAACACCGCCGTGCGCGACGTGCGTGCCGAGGTCGGCGACGACATCGTGATCATGGCTGACACGTGTCTGGATGAGTTCACCGATCACGGGCACTGCGGCCTGCTGGATGCGGCCGGCCGGGTGGACAACGACGCGACCCTTGCGGTGTACGCGCAGATGGCGCTCGCGCAGGTGCAGGCCGGCGCTCACCTGGTCGGGCTCAGCGGCATGATGGACGGCCAGGTGGGGGTGGTCCGGGCGGCGCTGGACGCCGCTGGCCACCACGACGCCGGGATCCTGGCCTATAGCGCCAAGTACGCGTCGGTGTGGTACGGGCCGTTCCGCGACGCGGTGGAATCCCAGCTGCGCGGGGACCGCCTGACCTATCAGCAGGATCCGGCCAATGCCCGCGAGGCGTTGCGCGAGGCGGCGCTGGATCTCGCCGAAGGCGCCGATATCGTGATGGTCAAGCCCGCGATGTCCTACCTGGACGTGCTGCACGCAGTCGCCGGGATCTCCGACGTCCCAGTCGCCGCCTACCAGGTCTCTGGCGAGTACGCGATGGTGGAGGCGGCGGTGGCCCGCGGGTGGCTGGACCGGCGGCGCACCGTGCTGGAGACGTTGACCTCGATCCGCCGGGCTGGTGCCGATCTGGTGCTGACCTACTGGGCGATGCAGGCCGCAGGCTGGATGCGCTGACCCGGTGCGCCTGGATTCTGCCTGTCCAGGGTAGCTCCCCGAGGCCCGGTGCGGCTCCCGCGGCGTTGCCGCTACTGGCTCCCGCGGCGTTGCCGCTACCTGGCAACGGGGGCGGACGTGCCGGCACTGGCGGGGTGCGGCGCCCATGAGATCGGTTGGTTTGCCCGGCCGACCACCTCGGCGATCTCGTCGAGGATCGATCCGAGTCGGGTCCGGACATCGTGGGCTGTGTAGCGCAGGACGGTGTACCCGTGTGCTACGAGCGCGTTCTGTCGGGCGCGGTCGTTCTGGAAGGCAAGCCAGGTGCCGTGGGTACGGTACCCGTCTATCTCGGGGATCAGCTGTCGCGCCGGATCGAGGAAGTCCGCGACGTACCCGAGTACTGGCTCGTTGATCAAGAAGTCGGTCAAGCCTGCTGATTGCAAACCCTGGGCGAGCAGGCGCTCGGGTGCCGTGCTGGCGGCGGACCAGTCGCTCGATGTCGTTTCCTGGGGTCATGGTGACCACGTTGCCAGTGGTCACCGACTCCTTCCGCTGACTAATTGCGATCGAGTGGTCGGGCGCGGCCCTGACGTCGGTGCGCTGTTCTGGAATTCCCGTGACGGCGCGGGTGTACCACGGCTACCGTCGCAGGCATGACCATGCCACCGCCTCCGGACGGCTATTCGACTGGGCAGGCGCCGCTGCGGGGAAGCCGGCCGAAGGAGGTGGAGATCTCCTTTTGGCTCTGGATCGCCACCTTCGTGCTCGGCGTGGTCGGTAGCATCATCGCGTACAACCAGGTCCGAGCCGAGACGATCGATCGGGCACTTGCCCAGAACCCGGCGGTCGATCAGTCGACGGTCGAGAGCGTGACGACGGCTGCGTTCGTGATCGGGATCGTGGTGGGGTTGCTTGTCGTGGCCGCCGAGCTCGTCTTCATGTTCTTGATGCGCGGAGGACGTAACTGGGCGCGCATCGTGCTGGCCGTGCTCGGCGGGGTAGGCGTGCTGTTCGGGCTGATGAGCCTTGCTATCGGAATGGGGTCCGGTATCGGGGTGCTCCAGCTGCTGCTTCTCATCGGGGCGGTTGTGACCATGTTCCTGCCTGCGTCCAATGCCTGGTTTCAGCCCCGCCGTCCTGAATTCTAACGGCCCTGGGGTGGCGCCTGGGGTGTCGCCGCTCCCTGGCAGGGTGGGGAGATGCGTTCTCGTCTCCTGGCCTTGCGCGCCGTGGCCGAGGTGTTGACCGCTTTCGTGCTCGCCGGGCTCGCTTGGTGGTGTTGGTATCGCGGCGTGCACGTCACGATGCGCCGCGGTGTCGCGCTCAGCCGCGTCGAGGGAAGCTGGTGGGCGGCCGCCACCGGCGCGGTCACCCTTGCCGGGATCTTGCTGCTCGACGCCGGGCGCGAGGCGGTCCTCGCGCGCAGCGGCGGCCGGCTCGGGTGAGCGCCACTGGGTCGGCCCGGCTGTTCGACCGGGCCTGCGCGGTGATCCCCGGCGGGGTGAACTCCCCGGTGCGGGCCTTTCGCGCGGTCGGTGGCACCCCACGCTTCATGGTCCGAGCGGCGGGACCCTACCTGTGGGACGTCGATGGCAACCGCTACGTCGATCTGGTCTCCTCCTGGGGACCGATGATCCTGGGGCACGCGCACCCTGCGGTGGTGGACGCGGTACGGGCGGCCGCCACGCAGGGGCTGTCCTTCGGCACCCCCACCGTCGGGGAAATCGAACTTGCGCAGGAGATTGTGCGCCGAGTTCCGCCGGTCGAGCAGGTCCGCCTGGTCAACTCCGGTACGGAAGCGACGATGAGCGCGATCCGGCTGGCCCGGGGCATCACCGGGCGTCCTGTAGTGGTCAAGTTCGCCGGGCACTATCACGGGCACGTCGACGCGCTGCTCGTCGCCGCCGGGTCCGGCGTCGCCACTTTTGGGCTGCCCAGTAGCCCCGGCGTCACCGGCGCTCAGGCCGCTGACACGATCGTGCTGCCCTACAACGATCTGGACGCGGTCCGCGCCCTGTTCATCGAACGGGGAGCTGAGATCGCCGCCGTCATCGCTGAGGCGGCCGCCGGGAACATGGGCGCGGTACCACCCGATCCCGGCTTCAACGCCGCCCTGCGTGAGCTGTGTCACGCCCACGGTGCGCTGCTGATCCTGGACGAGGTGATGACCGGGTTCCGGGTCTCGGCCGCGGGCTGGTTCGGGCTCGAGCGGGTGAGCGCCGACCTCTACACCTTCGGCAAGGTGATGTCCGGCGGACTGCCGGCTGCGGCGTTCGGTGGCTCGGCGGCACTGATGGCCTACCTAGCGCCGGCCGGGCCGGTGTACCAGGCGGGCACGCTGTCCGGGAACCCGGTGGCGGTAGCCGCCGGGCTGGCCACCCTGCGGGCTGCCGACCGGGAGGTCTATGCCCGGCTGGATGTTGCGGCCACCCGACTGGCCGGGCTGCTGGATCAGGCATTGGACGTCGAGGGCGTGCCGCATCTGGTGCAGACCGCGGGCTCGCTGCTCAGCGTGTTCTTTACGGACCCCGCCACCAAAGCGGTGCGGGACTATGCCGCAGTGCAAGCTACCCAGACCTGGCGCTTCCCGGCATTTTTTCACGCACTGCTCGAGCACGGCGTCTACGCCCCGCCCAGTGCGTTCGAGTCCTGGTTCGTCTCCGCGGCACTGGACACCGAGGCCTTTGAGGTGATCGCCGCGGCGCTGCCACCCGCTGCCCGGGCCGCCGCCCATGCCACCAAGCCACCGGCGGAGCCGCAGGGATGAGCCGCACCGTGGTCCACTTGCTGCGGCACGGTGACGTGCACAACCCGGACGGGGTTCTCTACGGCCGGCTGCCCGGTTTCTGGCTTTCCGATGTGGGCGTGCGCCAAGCTGAGCGGGTCGCGGCGCACCTGGCGGACCACGATGTGGTGCATGTGGTCGCCTCGCCGTTGCTGCGGGCGCAGCAGACCGCGACGCCGATCACCGCGAGGCACGGCCTGGACCTGGTCACCGACGAGGGGCTGATCGAGGCGGGCAACGTATTCGAGGGCACCCGGGTGTCGGTGGTGCGCGATCTGCGGAACTGGCCCGCCTTGCGCAACCCGTTCCGGCCGTCCTGGGGCGAGCCGTACCGGGAGATTGCGGCCCGGATGCTCGCCGCCGTGCACCGGGCCCGCGAGCGGGCCACCGGGCATGAAGCGGTCTGCGTGTCGCATCAGCTGCCGATCTGCGCGCTGGTCCGGCACCTGGCCGGGCAACGGCTCTGGCACGACCCGCGGCGTCGGCGGTGCTCGCTGGCCTCGTTGACCAGCCTGGTGTTCGCCGACGAGGCGCTGGTCGAGGTGGTCTACAGCCAACCGGTGGTGACCAGGCCATGAGGCGTGTGCTGGTCGTGGTGGCCATGACACTGCTGCTGGCCGGGTGCGCCGCTGTGGTGCTGGTTGGCTGCGCCACGGGGACCGGCGCGGCGACCCACGGCGGAACGTTCGAATTCGTCTCACCTGGCGGGAAGACCGACATCTTCTACGACCCGCCGACCACCCGGGGCACCGTCGGCGAGCTGTCCGGGGACAGCCTTACCGACCCCGGGACGACGGTGTCGCTGGCGCGCTACCCCCACCAGGTGGTGGTGCTCAACGTCTGGGGCTCGTGGTGCGGGCCGTGCCGGTCTGAGGCTGCTGAGCTGGTTCGAGTCGCCAACGCAACGGCGAGCCGGGGCGTGCAGTTCGTGGGGATCGACGTGCGCGACGCCCGGACCGCTGGGGCGGATTTCGCCCGCGACTTCGGCCTGACCTACCCGTCGATCTTCGACCCGCCCGGCCGGACGCTGTTCGCGCTTCCCCGCATCCCGCGTTCGGTGGTGCCGTTGACCATCGTGCTGGACCGCCAGCACCGCGTCGCTGCCGTCTTCCTGCACGCCATGCACGCGCAGGAGCTCCAGCCCGTGGTCCAACGTATCGCCACGGAGCCTTGATCCTTCGGTCCCCGTGTCGCGGTTAGCATTCGCGGATGCTGACTCAGCTGCCGGACGGAGTGCGGCTGTTGCGCACCTTAACCGGTCAGGATGGGACGATCGGAAGCATCGACTGGTCGCCGGACGGGCGCCTGCTCGCGACGCCATCAACGGATGGCACGGTCCGCATCTGGAACACCGATTCCGGCGCATGCCTGCGCACCATCCGCAGCCAGGGAGAGTCTGTGTTCGCCGCGGTTTTTGATCCGGATGGACGCATCCTCGCCACCGGGGGTCGCAGTGGTACAAGCCTGTGGGACGTGGCCAGCGGAAAGTTCCGCCACCGGCTCCCCAGCGATTTCTGCTACGCCGTCGCATTCAGCTACGCCGTCGCATTCCGCCTGCATAGCCGCATCGTGGCGAGCGTGAGCCATCTGGACGTCGTCACACTGTGGGACCTGTCCACCGGCTCCGCACTGTGCCGGATCACCGGGCACGCCAGCATGGCCTTCGACGGCGAGGGTGCCATGCTCGCGACGGGAGGCGACGACGGGATAGTCAGGCTGTGGACGGTCCCGAGCGGACAGTACCTTTGCGCGCTCGACGGGCACTCGCATGTGGTTACGTCTGTCGCCTTCCACCCGGGAGGCGAGATTCTGGCCAGCGCGAGCGTCGATTGCACCATCAGATTGTGGGACGTGGCCACAGGCGGTACCGTTTCGATCCTTGAGGGCCACACCAACTCGGTGCGTGCCCTTTCATTTTCCGTTGATGGTCGGGTGCTCGCGTCGAATAGTATTGACGACACCGTGCGACTCTGGGAAACCAAGACCGGACGCTGCATGGCAGTCCTTCCTGTGCGCACTTTCGGTGGTGTGATGCAAAGTGTCGCGTTTCACCCACATCTGCCTATCTTGGCGGCGGTCGGGCCAGCAGGTGAGCGCAGTGACGATTCCGTAATGCACCTGTGGGAGCTCGATGTCGACCGCCTGCTCGCGCATTCCGCGACGCCCAGCGTCAGCTACACGACAGCGAAGATCGTGCTCGTTGGTGAGTCGGGTGTGGGCAAGACCGGACTGGGGTGGCGGCTGGCCCACGGCGAGTTCGTTGAGCATGCCTCGACACACGGTCAGCAGTTCTGGCTGCTCGACGAACTCGGCGGTACCGGAGCAGACGCAACGATGCGCGAGGCCATCCTGTGGGATCTCGCCGGGCAGCCCGACTACCGGCTGACCCACGCGCTGTACCTGGATGACGCCGACCTGGCCCTCGTGCTGTTCGACCCGACGCACGGGGACGACCCGCTGCGCGGCGTCGAGTACTGGCTGCGCCAGCTCGGGCGGGAGCGCCCGATCATCCTGGTCGCGGCCCGTGGCGATCGTGGTGCGCCGCGGCTGAGTACCGAGGAGATCGAGGCGTTCTGTGCTGAGCGCGGCATCGCGGGATACGTGGCCACCAGTGCGCTGCGCGGCGATGGTCTGGACGAGCTGATCGGGCGGATGCGCGCGGCGATCCGCTGGGATGAGCGGCCGACGACAGTCACCACGCAGACCTTCAAGCGCATCAAGGACTCTGTGTGGGAACTCAAGGAGGCGCCCAGCCCTGAGAAGGCAATCTTCAGCCTTGCCGAACTCCGGGCGAGCTTGAAGCAGGAGTATCCCACTATCGCGTTCACCGACGATGAGCTACTGACAGCAGTGGGGCACCTGTCGAACCATGGTTATCTCGCGCAGCTGCGCACCTCGCGCGGTGAGCCGCGGGTCTTACTCGCGCCGGTGCTGCTAAACAATCTCGCCGCGTCAATGGTCCTGGAGGCGCGGCGCAATCCGAAAGGTTTGGGTGCCCTGGAGGAGCAGCAGGTGCTCACCGGCGGGTACCACTTCCCGGAGCTGGCGCAGCTGTCGGCCGAGGAGCGAGAGGTGCTGCTCGACTCGGCCATTGTCATGTTTCTGGCACATTCCGTCTGCTTCCGCGAGACCGATCCGCTCACCGCGCGTTCCTACCTGGTATTCCCCGAGCTCATCAACCTCAAGAAACCGGTGATCGCCGACGAGCAGCCCATCGACGAGGGTGCCGCGTACACGGTGAGCGGTGCGGTGGAAAACGTCTATGCCTCGCTGGTAGTCCTGCTGGGGTACACCAGCACGTTCACCCGGACCAACCAGTGGCGCGACCATGCCCGTTACGTCGTGGGCGACGGTTTGGTGTGCGGTCTGCGTAAAGAAGCCGAACGCGAGGGTGAGCTGGATTTCGTGCTCTGCTTCGGCGCCACCGTGGGGACGCCGATCCGGACTTTGTTCCAGAGCCTGTTCGAAAGCTTCCTGGCTCGCCGCGAGCTGACCGTCCGTCGCTACCAGGCGGTGCGGTGCGCCAATGGCCACCAGCTCAACCGGGCCGTCGTGCGGGAACGGCTCGCCCAAGGTGCCCACTACGCGTTCTGCCCTGACTGTGGGCAGCGGGTCGTGTTGCCTGCGGCTGATACCCCGATCGAACTCACCCGGGAGCAGGCCGCTGACCGTGACACCCAGCGCCAGGCAGCCAACCAGCGGTCGCGGTTTGAGCAGGCGCTGTTCCGGCTCAAGACCTACGTCACGCAGGAAGGGATTCCAGCCCCGGACTGCTTCATCAGCTATGCCTGGGGCGAGGAGCACCACGAGCGCTGGGTGGAGCACGAACTCGCCGCTGACCTGTGCAAGGCGGGGATCACCGTGCTGCTCGACCGGTGGGAGAACGCCCGCATCGGCGCGAGCGTGCCCCGGTTCGTGGAGCGCATTGCCGACGCCCAGAGGGTCATCGTGGTAGGCACGCCGCGCTACCGCACCAAGTACGACAACCATCAACCGATGGGCGCCGCCTTCGTCGTGGCCGCGGAGGGCGATCTCATCGGGAAACGGATGATCGGCTCCGAGGCCGAGAAGGAGAGTGTCCTGCCGGTACTCCTGGACGGGACCGCAGAGTCCGCGTTCCCACCGCTGCTGCAGGGCCGGGTCTGTGCCGACTTCCGGTCGGCGCAACGATACCTGTCGACGGTGTTCGACCTGATCACGAGCCTCTACCAGATCTCATCCGACAAGCGCGTCCGCGAACTGCGGCTCGAGTTCCTCGCCGAACGCCCTTAGTGGTGTTCTGATGGAGTCCACCCAGGGCGCGCCGCGTAACCTTGCGTCACCTCCTCACTGGGGTGTTTCGTCCCGGGGCGACGGCCCCGGGGCATCGGTGCGGGAGGGGACCGGTGAGGAGAGGGCTCCCGTGGACGTTGACGACGACGCGCGCACGATCGGCCAGCGGGTGCGGCAGATCCGCTACTCCCGGCGCAAGTCACTGCGGGTGGTCGCCGGGCTGGCCGGGATCAGCAAGTCGACTTTATCGGAGATCGAGCGTGGCGAGCGTGCCCCCAGCCTGAAGCAGATCGTGGCCTTGGCGAACGCGCTGGAGATCGCCCCGTCCGAGCTGACCAAGCTGCCGGTACCGGCGCCCGCCAACGGGCACACGGATTCCACCACCGAGGCGGTGCGGCTGGCGCTGGATGCGATCGATGCCGACCGCCCGGGCGGGATGGTGCTGCCCGTCGCGGTGCTGCGGGATCAGGTGGCCCAAATCCATCAGCAGCGGCGAGCGTGCCAGTTCGCCGAGGTGGCCACCGACCTGCCCGGGCTGATCCGGAATGTGCACACCACCCTGGCCACCGGCACTGACCACGCCGAGTTGCTCGACTTGGCCGTCTACCTACATGTGCATGTCACCCGCTTGTGGCTCTTCCACTCGGGTGCGCCCGCCGACCTGCTCCGCCGGACCGTCTTCCTGACCCGACGCCTGGCCCAAGAGCGGGATGAGGCCACCGCGCTCGCCGCAGCCATGTTCGCCGTGGCCGACGCACTGCAGGCCGGCGGCGCGTTCCAGCTGGGCCGGGGCGAACTCGACTCGATCACCCTGCCGCCGACGACCGCCGACACCGCCGCTCTGGTGGGTCAAGTCACCACGAGCCATGCTGTGGCCGCCATGCTGGACGGCCGTCCAGGCGATGTGGCCGCTCCGATGCAGGCCGCCACCGAACTGGCCGAGCGGTTCGGCGCCACCGGCGAAACCGACTCCCTGGGGTTTGTGTTCGGCCCGGTCGACGCAGGCATCGTGCGGATGTGGCTCGCGCTCGAAGCGGGCGAGCCCGACCAGGCGGCCAGCATCGCGCGCGAGGTCAACCCCGAGCGTCACCCCTTCCCGGTGAACCAGGCCCACTACTGGATCCAGTACGGCCGGGCGCTGGCCCGGCTGCGGGGGCGCCGTGATGACGCGGTGCTGGCATTGCGCACGGCGGAGGACCTCTTCCCCACCAAGGTGCGCCGGGATCCGATGGTCCGCGATGTGATCGCAGAATTGCTCGCCCGCTCACGCGGGGATGCCGTAGGCCGGGAGTTGCGGGGGATGGCCTACCGGGCAGGTTTGGCGGTGTAGCTCGTCCGGGTGGCGTCCGCTCTGGTCGGACGCTGTGGGCTTGATCGCTTGCACTGTTGTCGACTGTGACCAACGACATCAACGACATCCCAGCGACCCCGACCAGGGGCAACCTCCCGGGTGCGTGGTGAGCGGGCATCCGGCGTGGTGTTCGTCGGAGCACTGCTACGTGACCGGTTCCGCCATCAGGATGCGCCTGACCCTGAACGGGGGGCTTGCTGCCGCGAACGGGTCTGCCTGGCTTGCTGCCGCGTGCACCGCCCCCGCCCCCTCCAGCAGAGAGGTCAACCATGACTGAAGGCGCGACCGCGAGCGCGTCCCGCGAGAACCGGAAGGCGATTCCTGTCAGCTGCGCGCTGCACCAGGGTCCGCGGGGCTTCGCCAACCTGGTGGTGGAGCGGAAACGCGACGGGGAGATCGTGCTCGACCCGCACGTCACCGGCGCGTGCGTGATCATCCTTGACGAGGCCGCCGCGACGACGCTGTTCGACGTTCTCGGGACATGGCTGGGATGAGCGAGCATCCGGCCACCGTACGACGACCGCCACCCAGCACGACCAGCCACCAATGGGCCTGAACTGTGGCGCTGTCGTCTGATCTTCCTTGGACTCCGACTCTTCCTTGGACTCCTCTGATCTCGGGACTCTGCCAGGCTGTCACCGCGATCACCGACAACAACCGCACCGACTGTGTGGTTACGATGGAGGAGTTCTGGAGCTCTTCTGCCGGCCCCGGCGGGTTGTTCGGCGGGCTCGGCGACGCCTGCCATAGGCTCGCCCGCCGCCTGCGACCAGTACGCCCAGGCCATCGACGATGCCCACGACCGGCTTAAGACCGCCTTGATCGAGGCCGGCATCACCGTTGGCCTCACCACCCTGGTCGGTGCCGACACCGCCGAGGTGGAGGCGATCGTGGTCCCGATCGTCGAGGAGTTCGAGACCACCGTCGCCGCCGAGGCCGAGACGCCGCAGTCACCCGCTGCGCCGACATCGGCAGGTCACATCAGCGACGTCCTCCGGCCTGACGGCAAGCTCATCGGTGAAGTGGCCAACCGTCCTTCGTGTTCCAAGTCCACCTGATAGGAGTACGACTACCTGGCACTTTGTGGGCCGTAGTTACGCCGGAGGGGCACCAGAAGCACTCAGAGCACTGGAGTTATTGGACAGTTCGTTGGACAGCTGTCTGACTCCGGTTGGTGCGTAAACTTCGCCGGCGGTTGCCAACGACGCGCTAATCGGCTGCGGGGCGGCTTTGTTGTGCCTGGGCCAATGCGGCGCTTTCGACGAGCAGCCCTTGCCTTTCATAGCGCTTGCGGCTGCGGCTGAAGCGGACCACGACTGCGGACAGCTCGCTAGTCCGGTGGGCACGACGGGTAAGTCCGGCGTCCCCCGAGGGCAGGAAAACCAGGTGGTCCAAGGCCGCGCAACGCAGGCACACTGGGCCGGTGTCCTGCATGATCAACAGGTCTCCAGTTCCGGAGCAGGTTGTGCACGTCCAGTCCTTCAGCGGCGAGATGACGACGAGGTCGGGTGGGCGGCCCTGGCGCTCGGCGAGTCGTTCGCGCTTGGCTGCGGACAGCTCCGGCGAGACCCAGTGCGTGCGATACGCGCGCTCAATCTCGGTCGCTCCACTGACGCTGAAGCGCAGCGCCCTGCGGTCACGAGTCCGGGCGACGTAGCCGGTCTCGCTGGGCACCAGGCCACGCCGTTGCGCCCAGCGGCGGAACACTCGCATGGCAGTCGACAGCTTGGGCAGGCTGGCCTGCACCACCCGTTCCAGGCACTGGACCCGGCCCTGCCGCCACTCGTCGAGGTGTGTGGGGGCCAGCCAGCCCAGGCCCAGCAACACGTCGATTGCGCTGACATACGGCTGCTCCGCGAGGGCTGCCTCGGCTGCCCGCTCGACACGCTGCTCCAGCGCCGCGCCGCCCATGCTTGCCCTCTTGCGTGTCGCGCCTGACAGATCCGCCGCTGCTGATAGGCCTTGAGTGTGACCACTGACAGGATGCTCGACGAGGATTTGCGCCGCAGAGTGCGGAAGCTGCGCGCGGCGGGACGATCCCCCAAGAAGATCGCCCGGGCCCTGGGCGTACGTCCCGCCACCATTGCTCCACTGGTACGGACCCTGGCGCAGCAGGACGCAGCCACGCAGCAGGAGCCTGCGGTAGTCGGCTGCTGGGTCAGCCCAGGCTGGAGCACAGCGCTCACCATCAACAACCACGAGGACTGGCCCGATGTCGCCATTCCCCACGGGGGCCCTGAAGGAGTTGCATGCGTCGTTGTCGCGCGGAGATATCGAGCGCAGCAGGTGTCGGTCTGCGGCTACCTCGTTGACGTGTACTGCCTCGGTGTGAAGAACGCACTCGGGCCACGGATCATGAACGAGCGGGACCTGCCTGCCTTCCTGCGTCGCTTTTTCACCCCGTTCAATAAGGTGTCGCCACCACTGGCAGCGCCGCTGGAACTGGCCCGTCACCTGGTGTGGGGGGCAGTCGACTACGCCCGCCGGCTCGGTTTCGAGCCTGCCCCCGATTTCGCGCGTGCTGCCGGGCACCTCGGGCTGTGGCAGCAGATCAGCGCGATCACGTTCGGACGCCACGGCGTCCCGTTCTACGTCTCGGGGCCCTTCGACAACCCAGCCCGAGTAATCTGCACCCTGACCAGCTCTGTAGGCGAAGGCAACTTCCATTTCATCGCGCCAGTCGCTACCGCAGCCAGCTGCTTATCCACGACAGGGCATAGCCCAGCGTGCGCAATCACTTGTCGAAGCCGGCGCCTGCGGGATTCCAGAGTCTGCCTGCGCGGGTGACCTGGGTGATCGGTCGTTTCCATGGATCCCGATCCCGCATCCGCGCCGAGCATGGGCGGAAAATCATCTGAGCTATAAGCAGGTCAGCCGGGTCTGTTGCATCAGCCGGAGACAGACGTATTCAACGGGCGTAGATGCTCCATTCACGTGACAAGGGTGAGTTCAGTAAAGATCGCCGGAAGCCGATACCTCTCGTCGACATCGACGCTGAGTTCGTAGTGGCCGCGGCGAAGATTCTGGATAAAGGCGTGCCCTGCGCTGACCACTCGCGCCGAGCGCCGTCTTTTGAAGCCGCGCATCGGTCCCAGCCGGCCTTCAACCGGCTGTGATACTCTCAATCGGATCGTCGCATACTGCTCGACGATATGGCGTGCGGTGGGCAGCAGCTCATCGAGTACTCGTGGGTAAGCAGGCGCGCGGTCGGTACTCACCTCGGTCGGAAGTGGACCATGCTCGAGCGCCCGGGAGAAAACCGACGGGTGGCCGCCAGATCCCGCTTTTCGGACACCAGCACATCGACGATCTGCCCGTACTGGTCAATCGCCCGATACAGATACCTCCACCGCCCGGCAACTTTCGCATACGTCTCATCCTGTGGGGCTCGATACTCGATTCAGCGCTCTGACCTGCGGTCGTTGTGTTCAGGGCGGTCATGGATGATTGTCGGATGCTACTGCTGTCGGTCTTCTATCAGCTGGTGCGCTGGCTGTTCGGTCTGAGCGCTGTGCTGGTGCGGCGAGACCTGAGCACGGACGCTGAGCTACTGGTGTTGCGGCACGAGAACGCCGTGCTGCGCCGGCGGATCTCCCAGGTCCGCTACAGGCCCGTCGACCGGGCATGGCTGGCCGCACTGTCCCGGCTCGTGCCACGTTGCCGCTGGGCTGAGGTGTTCCCGGTAACTCCGGCCAGCATCGTGGCCTGGCACCGAAAGTTGGTCTCACGGAAAGGGGACTACTCGGCACGTCGCCGGCCCGGTCGTTTCCCGACCGCAGCAGCGATCACAAGACTGGTGATTCGCATGGCAACCGGGAATCCCCCTGGGGACATTGGCGCGTGCAGGGCGAACTGGTCCGGCTCGGCCATCGCCTCGCTGCCTTCACCGTGTGGCAGATCGGCCTACTGTTGAGCACCGCCTCCAACAAGTTCGCTGCTCAAGGCTCTTTTGAATGCCATGGTCGTCGTCAGCGCCGGCCTACGCGGTGTGGCGGTCGTGAGGGGGCGGTGTGGCTTGGGGGGCTTGGGTGACGAGCACGGTGGGTATGGTGACGAGTACGCTGAGTGTGGTGTGTCGGTGCTAGCGGTCCAGCTGCGGACCTGGTAAGGGTTGAGCTAAACCTGGCTTTTGCCGGCTTGGAGGGTCTCTTCGACCGCCCATCGGGTGCTGGCGATGGGGATCAGGCGGTGCAGCGGGACTGGAGTAGGTGTCAGTACAGGTGGTAGGCCAGCTTGCCAGTGCGGGGGTGGCGGCGCGGATGAGCAGCCACCGGATCGTGCGGCGGCAGTCTCAGAGTGCCGTGCCCGGTAGCGTCAGAAGGAGGTGCCCCAGCAGAGGTGCAGATGTCAACCGTCAAGCGCATCGTCTGTCTGGCCAACTCCCGAAAGCTAAGCGGTAGGTGCATCGCGGGCAAGGAACTCGTAGAAGGCCGGCCAGTGCAATGGATCAGGCCGGTGAGCAACCGGGATCGTCAGGAAGTCTCTGAGCACGAGCGACAGTATAAGGACGGCACCGACCCAGAAAATCTTGACATCATCGATATACCCCTTCTCGGCGCCCATCCGCAGGGGTATCAGCAGGAAAACTGGCTCCTCGACCCCAGCCAATTTTGGTCAAAGGTTGGGCGCTTCCAATTCGACAAGCTGCCAGAGTTGGTCGATCAAACAGACGGTCTCTGGATAGATGGGGAACATACCCGTAATGTGTTGAACGACAGGGTCCCTATACATATCGCCGCAGGACTGACCACTTCACTCAAGCCCATCAGCGTCGACGCCCTGGCGCTGAGTGTTTTCTCGTCAGGTGAGGCTTTTGGTGATTCCAAGAGGCGAGTTCAGGCGCAGTTCGGCTTCGCGGAGAAAGAATACCGCATGTGGGTAACCGACCCTCGATACGAATGCCGACACTTACAACAGCCTGACGGTCGGCACCACATTCGTCGCTGCTGTTTGACAATCAGCCTCGGTGAAGCCTACAAGGGGTACGCGTACAAGCTGGTAGCGGCGATCATTGAACATGAGGGGACTGATCGGCGGGGTGAAGTGTGATGCCCTCGCGTGTGGTCCTAACTATAGGTCACTCGAATCATTCGATGGCCGATTTCCTGTCGCTACTGAAACGGCATCAGATCACAGCGTTGGCCGATGTTCGGTCAGCTCCGTATAGTCGTTACGCGCCACACTTTAACAGGACGCGGCTAGTCCAAGAATTAAGGCGATACGAGGTCAAGTATGTGTTTCTGGGCAATGAGCTGGGGGGCCGCTCGGATGACCCTAGCTGCTATGACCATGGTCGAGTTCAGTATGCGCGTCTCGCGCAGACAATGTCATTTTGCTGTGGGATCGGACGCGTAGTCAAGGGAGCGGTGTCCGAAAGGATCGCGCTCATGTGCGCCGAGAAAGACCCCTTGAACTGTCACCGTACGCTGCTGGTGGCTCCTTCTCTCATCGAACGAGGTGTCGATGTCCAGCATATCAGTTCTGATGGTAGTCTGGAGTCGCACCACAGCGCTATGCTGAGGCTCCTTGATATGAGCGGGCCGTCGCAGGCCGGTTTGTTTTACAACACCGAGGATCTGATTGATGAGGCAATGACCCGCCAAGAGGCGCGCATCGCGTACACTGACAAGTCGCTCGAGCAGGAGAGCTGGATAGCGCCGTGAAGGTTTACACCATCGGTTCACAAAGAAACCCGCGAAGTGGTTCTTTGAAAGGCTTCGAGAGGTGGGGGCGCGGCGGGTCGTCGATGTTCGACTAAACAACGTCTCACAACTCTCGGGATTTGCCAAGAAAGATGATCTTGATTATTTTCTGAAAGAGATTTGCGACATGGACTATATCCATTTACCCGTTCTGGCGCCGACACAAGAGCTGCTGGACGAATACAAGAAGCGTGGGTCCGGGTGGGCGTCCTACGAGGCGGAGTTCCTAAACTTGATGACGCGTCGCGCCATCGAAAAAAACATCCCTCCTGAGGTGATCGAAGACGGCTGTCTGCTGTGCAGTGAGGACAAGCCTTACCATTGCCATCGTCGTCTCGTCGTCGAATATCTCCAGCACCACTGGGGCCAATTTATTATCTGCCACCTTTGACGACATCAAGTTTGGGACGTCGACTGCAAACTGTTTCAACCAGCGATCCACGGTACTGAGATCGTGTTTATATTTGTCTCTCATGTGGTATACGCGTTCGCGGACCACTGAATCTGGATAAGCCGCCAACAGAGATCACTAGAACCATAACCTCTAGGCCACTTTGTCGCGTGTTTCCGTATCGGCATATAACAGGAAGAACGTGTTGCCGGGTGTTCGTTATGAGGCGATTAAGTTACGGATGTACCAGCGTGCTGGACTGGTCTTTGATGGGCGGTGCTGATCAATTCCACGTCTTGCCTATCCGCGGTGACGGTGAAGCGCCACTGTGTGGCGGGGGGGCGGCCGACTTTGTTCCACCAGTGGTAGGCGGCGCTGGTCTCGTCCCAGAGTCGGCGTGGTCCGAACTGGTGGACGGGCCAGCGCTCTACCTCGGGCTCGTAGCCAAAGCGCCGTCGCCGGTGGTCACGGTGACCTTCTCATAGCCAGCGGTAGCGAGCGCGGCCCGAGCGCGCGCCGCTAGCTCTGGGTCGATTTCGATGGTAGTGACGTTCTCGGGGCCGAGCTGGTGGGCCAGCAGCGCGGCGGTGTAGCCCGTCCCGGTGCCGATCTCCAACACGCGCAGCCGGGTTCAACCCTGCCAGCATCAAGCATTAAAGCGACAATGTCCGGGCGGGATGAACCACGCCCGGGTGTGGGGTGGTTGGTCCTTGCCGGGCCACCTCGACCTAGGCTGACCGCTGTGGGGTTCACCGAACTGGCCATCTCCGGGCCGCTGCTGCTGGCGGCCGGGGTGGCGGTGGTTGCGGGCGCGGTGAGTTTCGCCTCGCCGTGCGTGGTCCCGCTGGTGCCCGGGTACCTCGCCTACCTTACCGGGCTGGTCGGCGCCGACGGTGACACCTCGCGCGGGCGAGGTCGAATGCTGGGCGCGGTGGCGCTGTTCGTGCTCGGTTTCTCGGTGGTGTTCGCCGCCAGCGTGATGACCGTGCTCGGCGTCGCGGACCGGCTCGTCGTCAACGAGATCATCCTGCAACGCGTGGGCGGGGTGGTCACCATCGCGATGGGATTGGTATTCATCGGACTGGTGCCGGCGCTGCAGCGGGATCTGCGGATCCATCCCCGTCCGGGGTTGCCCCCGCCCCCACGAACCGGACTGAGGCCCCGCCACGTGCTGGGTGCTCCGCTGCTGGGCGCGGTGTTCGGGCTCGGCTGGACGCCGTGCCTCGGGCCCACCCTCGCCGGGGTGACCGCGTTGGCCGTCGGCACCCCCGGCCCCGTCCTGGCTCGCGGAGTGCTGCTGGTGACCGCCTACTGCCTCGGGCTAGGCATGCCCTTCCTGCTCCTCGCGCTAGGCGCCCGGCGCGCCGTGCGTGCGGTGTCCTGGCTGCGCCAGCACGTCCGCGGGGTCCAGCTGGCCGGTGGAGTCTTGCTCATCGTGGTCGGCGTGACGCTGGTCACTGGGCTGTGGGGGGAGCTCATCGCGGTACTGCGCGGGCCGGTCACCGGCTTCGAGACGCCGATTTAGATGATGTCGATTTTTAGATGATGTCGATTTAGATGATCCGGACGCATCCTGTCACGGCCGTGTTGCGTAACACCTGGCGCGGGCTGACCAGCATGCGCACGGCCCTGATGCTGCTGTTCCTGCTGGCGCTGGCCGCGCTACCGGGAGCCCTGCTGCCGCAGTACTCGCTGAACCCCCAGCGGGTCCAGACCTACCAGGCGCAGCATCCGCGTCTGGCGCCGGTGCTGGACCGGTTGGGCTTCTTCGAGGTATTCGCCAGCCCCTGGTTCGCGGCGATCTACCTGCTGCTGTTTGTGTCCCTGGTGGGCTGCGTGGTGCCGCGCAGTGTCGAATACGCCCGGCAGCTGCGCCGGGCCCCGGTGGCCACCCCCCGGAACCTGGGCCGGCTGCCACACCACGCTCGCGCTGAGTCTGATACCGCCCCCGAGGAGATCCTCGGTGCGGCACGGCGACGGCTGCGTGGCTGGCGGATCGCCGAGCGGGAGGAACCCGGCGGTGCCCGGACGCTGTCCGCGGAGCGGGGCTACTTGCGAGAGGCTGGCAACCTCCTCTTCCACGTCGCCCTGCTCGGGCTGCTGGTGTCCTTCGCCATCGGCAAGGTGGTCGGCTATCAGGGTCAGGTGATCGTGCTTGCCGATGGCTCGCAGTTCTGCAACTCCGGCCCGCTGGCCTACGACTCGTTCACCCCCGGCCGGTCCGTCGACGGCACCGCGCTGGAACCGTTCTGTGTGCAAGTCAACGCCTTCACCCCGACGTACTTGCCCACCGGCCAGCCGCGGGAGTTCCGCGCCAACATTTCCTACCAGGGCCCCGACGATCTGGCCACCGCCCGCTGGCATCCCTACCAGCTGAAGGTCAACGACCCGCTTCGCATCGGCAGTACCAGGGTCTACCTGCTTGGCCATGGTTACGCGCCGCAGTTCACCGTCACCTTTCCCGACGGGCAGCAGCGCACCGGCGTGGTGCAGTGGCCTCCGGTGGACATGACCACCCTGCTGTCTGAGGGCACAACCAAGTTCGACCCACCCGGGGTGACCGAAGACGCCGTGCGGCGTACGCGCCAGCTCGCGATCACCGGACTGTTCGCGCCGACCGCAGCGTTTCGGGGTTCGCTGCTGTCCTCCGCTTTCCCGGACCTGTTCGATCCGGCCGTCGCAATCGACGTGCTCGAGGGCGATCTGGGCAACAATTCCGGCCGCGGCCAGTCCATCTTCTCGATCGAGGAGTCCATGGTGAGCTCTGGACGGCTCAAGCAAGTGGCGCGGCAGAACCTGCGCCCCGGTGAGCAGCTCACCCTGCCCGACCGCACGGTGGTGCGCTTCGATGGGGTGACCCGGTTCGTGTCGCTGCAGGTCTCTTACGACCCAGCGCAGCGCTGGGTACTCGGCTTCGCGGTGCTGGTGTTCGGTGGCCTCGGGTTGTCCCTGGCGGTGAAGCGCCGCCGGTTCTGGGTGCGCGTCACTCCGGCAGGGCTGGCCGGTACCGTGGTCGAGCTGGGGGGGCTGGCCCGCACCGAGGCCGCAGGTTACGGCGAGGAGTTTGATCGGATCGTTGCTGACCTGCTACCGCCAGGGCAGGCAGCGCCACCGGTGCTCACTGGCCACCAGAGCAGGATCGCAGTCGAGGGAAGGAGGGCGAGCGATGCTGATCAATCCGGTTCTGGCCTCCTATAGCGACCTCGCCTACGGCACCGCGCTGGTGCTCTACCTGCTCGCGATGGGGCTGCACGCCGTGGAGTACGCGGCCGGTCCGGTTCTGGTGACCGCTGCGGCAGGGCGGATGGCTGCCGAGGGTGACGGGTCGGTCGCGACGCTCGCGTCCCCCCACAATGTCCCCCCCCCAAATGTCCCCCCCCAAAACGTCCCCCCCGAAAACGTCACGGAAAGTTCACTGCATCGGGGCAAGCCCGAGCGGATCGGCCGGTCCGCGGTGGCGCTCACCGGGCTCGCCGCGCTGGTGCACGCCAGCTCACTGGCGCTGCGGGGAGCCGCGATCGGCCGGGTGCCCTGGGCCAACATGTACGAGTTCACCTCGGCGATCTGCTTCGTCGCGGTCGCCGGCTGGCTGGTGGTGCTGTACCGGCAGTCCATGACGTCCCGGCAGCCCATGACGTCCCGGCAGCCCAGTGCCGCGGCGGCGTTACAGCGGCTGGGCGCCTTCGTGCTGCTGCCCGTCGTGGTGCTGATGTTCCTGGGCGGCACAGTGCTCTACGCGCAGGCCGCGCCGCTGATCCCGGCGCTGAACTCGTACTGGATCACGATCCATGTCTCGGCGGCGGCCACCGCATCGGGCATCCTGCTGGTGTCCGGGGTGGCCAGTGTGCTGTACCTCCTCGGCGCAGGAGACAGCTCGCGGATCGCCGCCCGGTTGCCCGCTAGCGCCACCCTGGACCAGCTGGCTTACCGCACCGCTGTTCTCGCCCTGCCGATCTGGACCTTCGCGATCATCACCGGCGCGATCTGGGCTGAGGCAGCGTGGGGCCGCTACTGGGGTTGGGACCCGAAGGAGACGTGCGCACTGGTCGCCTGGGTGGTCTATGCGGGGTATTTACACGCCCGGGCGACGGCCGGATGGCGCGGTTCGCGGGCGGCGTGGATCAACGTGGTCGGCTTCGGGGTGATGCTGTTCAACCTGTTCTTCGTCAACATCGTCATTGCCGGGTTCCACTCCTACGCCGGGATCTGACAGTGCTTTTCAGGGCGTTAAGGGAGGGCGTGAGCGTGATCGGACGCCACGACGAGCCTGTCAGTGGCCCGTCCGGCTCGAACCGGCTGCCCGGGCAGCCGGTGGACCCCTCTCACGACCTGTCTTCCGCGCAGCTACTCCGGCAGACTCGGAGATCTCCGCAGTCTGGATGGCGCCGAGCGCTGTTCGTCGCCTCGGGGGGCGCCGTCAACTTCGGAGAGAGTGCCGCTGAGTTGCAGCGTCGGGAACTGATCTCTCGGATCAACCAGCCGCTGAATGGCTGCTACAAGATTGCGATGCTGAGCCTTAAGGGCGGCGTTGGTAAGACCACCATCACGACCACGCTGGGTTCGACCCTCGCATCGCTGCGCGGTGACCGGGTGATCGGGGTGGACGCCAATCCTGACCGGGGCACGCTGTCCCAGAAGGTACCGCTGGAGACCACCGCCACGGTGCGGCACCTACTCCGCGACGCCGATCGGATCCGCCGGTACTCCGACATCCGGTCCTATACCTCGCAAGGCCCCAGCCGGCTGGAGATCCTCGCCAGCGAGCAGGATCCGGCGGTATCCGAGGCCTTCAGCGAGGCCGACTATCGGCGCACGGTCAACCTGCTCGAACATTTCTACAACATCGTGCTCACCGACTGCGGGACCGGGCTGATGCACTCTGCGATGAAAGGCGTGCTAGATCTGGCGCACTCGCTGGTCATCGTCTCGTCCAGCTCGATCGACGGGGCGCGCTCGGCGTCGGCCACCCTGGACTGGCTGGACGCACATGGATACCGCGAGCTCGTCGGACGGTCGGTCGCCGTGATCAACTCGGTGCGGCCGACCGCAGGCAAGGTAGATCTGGAACGGGTCGCCACGCACTTCGCGGCCCGCTGCCGATCGGTCTGCCGGATGCCCTTCGATGAGCACCTTGAAGAAGGCGGTGAGGTCGACTTCGACCGTCTCGGTCAGCGCACGCGGTTGGCCGCCCTGGAGCTGGCCGCGACGGTCGCCGATGACTTTCCGCACGCGCTCTCCTGGGCCCATCGGTAGCGCCTGGGCCCACCAGTAGCGACTGTGTGTCAGCTCTGGTCGCCAGGCTGCTGCCGCTTGCGGTTCAAGCCGCGGAGGAACTCTGGATCGTCGTCCGGTGCGAGCACTGAGCGCGCGGCCGGACGCTGCGGGCGCACCGCCTTCCACAGCAGCGCGGTGACACCAGCCACCCCGATCGCCGCCATTACATACTGCACGGCAGCCACCTCCTACCCATTGCCACGGAGCGTAGTAGCGTCCAGCGAAGCCGGCGAGCGAGCGTCACCCGGATGTCATCCGGCGGTCCTGCGGGCAGTGCGCTCCGAGGAGCGGTCTAGTGGCGCCGGAGTAGTCAGCGAGGCGAGCAGCGCGCGGACTTCGGTCTCGCGGAACCGCCGGTGGCCGCCCGGAGTCCTGATCGAGCCGATCCGCCCAGCGGAGGCCCACCGGGTGACCGTCTTGGGGTCCACCCGGAACAGTGCGGCTACCTCCCCCGGGGTGAGCAGGCGTTCAGTGTGCTGTGGCTGGGACATCGCGGCCTCCCCAAGCTCGTCGACCTCACAGTCGGGACCTACCGGAGCATCGTGACAGGTCACGCGGCAGGTACTCGAACGGTTCTGTAGAGGTAAAGCGCCGGTAATGGATGAACCATCTCAAACCGGTACACCCGGTGGACTGTTAGGGCTGCTCCAGCACGCCTGGCCGCCCAGATGGGTGAGACAGGCTCTGGTGGGTACTGCGGCTCCGGAGTGGGGGGTTGCTGGAGGTGAGTTTACGTCCAAACTAGACGGGGTAGCCCACAGTGGTACCCCGTACGGAGAGGAGCAACCATGGCTGAGGACCGGACAAATGCGCCTTCGGCGGAGGAGTTGAAGGAGCGCGTCGAGAAGATTGGGGAGGAGTCAAAGCTCGGCGCGGGGGAGGAAGAACCCGATCCGGCTACCGCTGAGGCTCCCCCCAAAGAACCCCGAGCGGGAGATGAGAAGAGGGTGCAGACCTGAGCGAACCAGCAGAAGTGGGCCCCTGACCAGCGTCCGCGGTCAGGGGCCCACTTCTGGGCGGAGTAGTCTCCTGGGTGGAGCAGCGGAGCGACGTCGTTACGTGAAGATGTCTTTGATCTTTTCGCCGGCCTGTTTGAGGTTGCCCTTGACCTGATCAGCCTCACCCTCGGCCTGGAGTTCCTCGTCATCGGTTGCCCGGCCGGCGGCCTCCTTGCCCTTGCCCTTGACTTCTTCAGCCTTGTTCTGAGCTTTATCGGCAAGACCCATCGTGTTCTCCTTCTTCAGTCGTGTCCGGCAACTCGCCGGGCGGCGAGTTGCCCTTACCGAGATCATCACGCCGACAGCAGCCGGTGGAAGAATTCGCGGTAGCGCTGGAAGCTCATCCGCAGCTCCTCGGTCGATGCCGGATCGCTGATCTGGCCACGGGTGACATTCTCGCGGATCTCCTGCAGGGTCTGCTCAACGAGCACGCCTGCCTCCTGAACCGCATGATGCGGGTCGTCGACGAAAGCGCCCTGCACTTGTTGCCACCGAGCGCGCAGGCCGGCCGGGTCATTGAGCAGTCCCACGCGCTCCGCACTGCTATCGGCGGCGGCTTCATCGCTCACGTGGCCACCCGACTGCCCGAGCCCGGCCTCCTCAACGCTGGGCTCGGGTGCGGACAGTCCGTATCCCGGAGTGTCGTATCCGGGATCGACGGGCGTGGTTGTCGCCGGCTGGCCAACGGCGCGGCCGGATGCGTCGGTGTAGTCGGTGTAGGGGGCACCCGGTTCCCTGTCCCGGTCAACCTCGGGAACCCGTTCAGGCTCATGGCGATAGGCGGCAGGACCTCGGCCGGTCTCCTCGTCCTCTGTGTCCTTGTCCAGAACGCGGCTTATCTCACTGTCGACGAAGCGACGTACCCGTCCGCCCAGGCCTTCTCGTCGTTCGGGTTCCCCGTGCTCTTGACGGGTGTCCATCTGTGCCTCCGTAGGTGATGTTTCGGCATTGTCTTGTGGCCTGTCGTTGAACGGCTGTGGTCACCCGCTGATGAGCTCGTCGAACAGGGCGCGGTAGTGCACGAACGCCTGCCGCAGCTCCTCGGTGCCCACGGCGCCCGGCTGACCGTGATGGTCTCGTCGGGCGGCATGCGCAGCGCGGTAATGCTTGACGATCTCCGGATGGTCGGCGGCCACGAGCTCGGCCCGCTTACCAAAATCCTCCACCGGGTAGCCGCGGTCCCGCATCACGTCGGTGATCAGCCGGTCCGCCTCATCCAGCGCATGTCCGGGCCGGTCGACGAACTCGGTCTGCACGGCTTGCCAGCGTCGGGTGTAGCGATCGCGGGCGGTGGGCTCCAGACGGCGGATGTCGAGCTGATCGCGCTGGTCGGCAACGTCGCGCAGGTGGCGCGCCGCGTCGCGCTCGCTGCCGTGCATCGCCACCTGGCGTTCATACTCAGGCCCGAATCGTTCCTGGAGGTTGGCCTGGTTCCGCCAGCGCGCAGCAACAACCGCCAACACGATGATCACCACTGCGGCGATCCCTAAGATGATCCAAGCAACCGTGTCCACGACAAGCCTCCACCAACTAAGTCCCTAGTCGGGGGATACCCGTTAGGGGGAAGCGCTACACACGTCACATCCTGATGGGCCTGTCCTGCTCCTGCCGAGCATCCGCCTGCCGAGTCGGCGCACCACCCACGCCCGCCGGGGACCCGGGCCGGCGGGTTAAGCTGAGCGGTCGTGGTGGCACCGCAGAACCCACCGAGGCGTCCCGCGCTCGCCCGTGACGTCGCGCTCTACAGCGCGGCCCGGCTGGCCCTGGTGGCCGTCACGGCGTTGCTCTTACTCCTGGCCGGCGTCCCGCTGTTGGTGTCGCTCCTGCTCGCGGTGGTGGTGGCGCTGCCGTTGTCGATGGTGCTGCTGGGCTCGTTGCGAGCCCGGGTCAACGCCGGCCTGGCAGTGGTGGGGGCGCGCCGCCGGGCCGAGCGAGATCGGCTCCGTCGCCAGCTCCGGGGTGAGGAGCGCTGAATGGTGATGGCTTACCAGGCCAGCACGGTGGCCGTTGCGGTTGCCCACACCAGCAGCGCCAGCGCGGTGTCCCGCAGCACCGGGATCAGCTCTGGCCCGCGTGCCCCGCCCCAGACCCGGCGCAGTGCGGGCACCGCGAAAATCAGGGTGAGCAGGCCGGCCAGGGCGGTCCACCGGGTGGTTGCCAAGCCAAGGGTCACCGCGAACGGCACGGCCACCAGCGTGCTGTACAGCGTGCGGGTCCGGTGCTCGCCGAGACGCACGGCAAGAGTGCGCTTGGCTGCTGCGGAGTCGGTGGGAATGTCGCGCAGATTGTTGGCCACCAGCACCGCGGTCGACATCGCTCCTACCGCGACGGCCGCGCAGCAACCGGTGAGGGTGATCCGCCCACTGACGATGTATTGGGTGCCGAGCACGGCGATCAGGCCGAAGAAGACGAACACGGCCAGCTCGCCGAGCCCGGCATAGCCGTAAGGGCGGGGCCCGCCGGTGTAGCACCACGCCCCGGCGATGCACGCCGCGCCCGGCGCCAGCAACCACCATCGTCCGGCTAGCGCGATCAGCGTGAGTCCGGCCACTGCGGCAACCGCGAAGCTGACCAGCGCGGCAGCGCGCACCGCGCCGGGTGCTGCGGCGCCGGATCCGACCAGCCGCATCGGACCCACCCGGATAGCGTCGGCGCCCCGGATGCCGTCGGAGTAGTCGTTGGCGTAGTTGACTCCGATCACCAGCGCCAGCGCCACGACCAGCGCTAGCAGCGCCCGCGCCCAGTTCGAGGTGCCCAGTGCGGCCGCAGCCCCCCAACCAGCGAGCACCGGCGCGATCGCGGTGGGCAAGGTACGAGGCCGCGCCCCCTCCACCCACTGCGCCACGCTCGCCACGGGCCAACCCTACGAGGTCGCGCAGCGCTTGCCTTGCCCTTGTTGGACCCCGTGGACCGCTATGACTTGTTGGAGCCCTGGGACCGCTACGACACCGACGTGCGCGGCGGAGATGAACTGTTTCGGACCGATCCGCAGCCACTGGTCGGTGCGGCCCTGGGTGCCGGTGACGGGCTGGCTCGTAACCGCGCACTCCACGGGCAGCTTGGCGCGCTGCGCGGCCACACCCACCGTCGGATACTGTTCGCCAGGGCCGCTGTGCACCGGCAGGATCGGGAGCAGCACGATGGCCGGCGGCGCGTCGTCAGTCCACAGGTAGGTGACGGTGACCCAGCTGTTGTCGTGCAGCCCCAGACCGTCCCAGAACGTGCCGTCCGCCAGGTCGATCCCGGCCGGATTGAGTACCTCCCTGCCAAACTGATCCAGGCCATCGTGGTATCCGTCCTCGTGGGCAGCCTGTGCCTGGGGCCGGCCCTGCGGAAGGTCGGCCCAGGACTGGCGGACGTCGGCAGGGTTCCAGTAATCGTCGGTGGTGTTCCACGGACCGACATCCCACACCGGCGCCCATTCGCACCGGCCATTGCCCGCGCAGATCTTCACCGTGTAGTCGCCCGAGTCGCGGGGGGCCAGTCCCCGACGTGAGGGCAGCGCGACGAAGTGGTCCCGCTCGTGAATCATGTGACCGTTGGCTGTGCTGGCTCCGACCAAGCCTTCACGGGTAGCGAACACTCGGTAGCTGGAAGGCGTCCGTGGGCGAGCGGCGAGCAGCGCTACGCCGGGTTGTGCGGTCAGCCGCACTGACCGCACCAGCGGGCTTACGCCACCCCTGCCCCCATGCAGCACGATCCGGGCCTGCACGCTCGTCACTGCGGCGCCCAGCATCGCGGGTGTCTTCGAGCCGGTGGCCACCCACTCGGTCCACGACCCGTCGCCCCGAGTGCCGCGGACGTCGACGGCGACGGTCGAGCCGGCTGGCTGATCGGCCGCAAGTTCCGCTGCTACCTGGCTGCTGAACCCGACTAGTGGATGCACCGCGGTGAGCAGCATGCCTTCCGGCCGGTCCGACCTGATGCTCGCCGGCCCGGCGGGGCTGGAACCCAGGCGCAGCCCGCCGGTGTCAAAACGCACGTTCGTGTCGTCCCGGCCAGGGCTCAGGCGGGCAAACCAGGTGGTGAGTCCCCGGGGAGCCCTGTCGTGCGCAAGGGCCGGGAGGTTTGCCCCAGCAAGCACTGCGAGCAGCGCGACGACGGCCAGGGTGGCAATCCGGGCTGAGAGGCGGACACGGCGGTAGCGACGAGCCGGCGGCGCCAAGGGATGCTCCTGACTGTCAAGGGCAGGTGTTTCCGCTGTGACTAGTGTGGTTCTTGGGACGGTTGGTATCCACAGAACCCGCAGGGTGCGTCGTCGTCCATACCCGAAGTGGGTGAACGTGCACTGAGCGTGTCAGCAGCCGGTCAGTGGCCCCGCGCGGTGAGCATGGTCCGGACGGCCCTGCGGTCGGGTTTGCCGACGCCGCAGAGCGGTAGCGCATCGAACAGGATGATCTCCTTGGGAACCTGCGCCCCGGTGAGCAGGCGGCGGGCCGCCACGCGCAGTGCACCGGGGTCCGGGGGCCGTTCAGGATCAGCGGGTATCACCACAGCGGTGACCCGCTCTCCCCAGTCCGGGTCGGGCAGGCCCACCACGCAGGCTGCGGCGACCCCGGGCAGGCCGCTGAGTACGGCCTCCACCTCGGCTGGGGCCACGTTGAGCCCGCCGGTGACGATCACGTCGTCAGCTCGCCCGAGCACCTGCAGCCGGCCTTGCCCGTCGAGCCGTCCGAGATCGGAGGTCCGGAACCAGCCATCGTGGAACGCTCCCGAGGTCTCCGGAGAAGCATCGAGGTAGCCGGTGGCCAGCATCGGGCCGGCCAGCTCGACGCTCCCGGTCTCGGCTTCGGTGCCGTCCACCCGAACGCTGTCCACCCGAACCTGGACACCGTTCAGCGGCCAGCCGTCGTAGACGCAGCCCCCCGCGGTCTCGGTCATGCCGTAGGTGCTCACCACGTGCACTCCCGCCGTCCGAGCCCGCCGTAGCAGCTGCCCCGGTGCGGCGGCACCGCCCAACAACACCGCGTCGAATCCGATGAGAGGGTGGGGATCGCTGGCCAGCAGCCGGGCCAGTTGGGTGGGCACCAGCGCCGTGTAGCACCGTCCGGCCTCGCCTGCCAGTCGCTGGGCGAGGGCGCTGAAGGCGACCGGATCGAACCCGCTACGCAGGTCGAGCACCACGGGCTGAATGCCGGCCAGCGCCGCTCGGACCAGCACCGCCAGCCCGGCGACGTGGTGCGCGGGCAGCGCCAGCAGCCACCGGCCGGATCCCCCGAGCCGGGCATGGGCGGCCGCGGCGGAGAAGCTCAGCGCGGCTCCACCGAGCTGCACCCATTTGGGCTGCCCGGTGGAGCCGGAGGTGCTCAGCACGACCTGGCCGGGACCCGGGTCCCCGGGCGGGACCGCTTGCCCCGGCCCCAACGGGGCCACCGCCTCGCCTCCCGCCAGCATGGTGTGCAGCGCGGCATCCAGCTCCCAGACCACCTCCACAGACCCGTCAAGGTGGATCACCCGCACCGCGCAACCGCTCTGGTTGCGCCGAGCGCTCCCCGTGCCCCGAGTTCGACATCAGCGTCGTCGCTCCGCCCTCCAGCAGCTCTGCTGGTGAGTTCGGGACATCTAGCGCGCATCGGTCCTCTGCCCTCCCCGACAGTGCTTGACCGATCAGCACCGTACCGGTGCGGCCCCGCGCTGGGTGCACGAGACGGCGGCGCCTCGTCACGCTCGCAGGGGCTCTGTTGCGGCAGATCCGCAAGGTCACGACTGGTGTGCTGGAACGCGGCTGGCCAGCCGTGCGGGGCGCGACGCAGCAGGTACGCGCCCCACCCGGTCAGGTCGCGCACCAAGTCGAACTCGGCCAGGGACGGCCAGAGCGTGGCGGCCATCCGGGCGAAGGCAGCGGCCAAGCGTGCCTGTACCAGCCGGGTGACGGCAGCGGCCAGGGCCTCCATAGCCCGCGAGTACGTCAGGTGGGCCGGCAGCGGACACCACCGTAAGAGCGGGTTGTCAAGCGGGTGTAGGGCTTTTTCTTTTTGTTGGTTTTCCTTGGTTGGGGGTGGTTGCTGCGTTGGTGCGTTGGTGATCGGGTTTTGGTGTCGCGTGGGTGCTGGTGTGTGGGCATGCTGGGGTGGCTGCTCGGATAGGCCTGGTCAGCTTGTGCGGATGGTGGCTCTCCCGCGGAGACCGGGGCTTCCGCGGCGTGTGTTTGCGTCTTTAGGGAGATCATCACGTGGGTTGGTTCCGCTCGGGTGGGTGGGGCCCCGACCACGCGTAATCGGGCTTGTGCAGGGTGCGGTGGGGCTGCCCTTGGTGTTTGGTGAGCTTGGTGGCTCAACGGCGATACGGGCTCGCCTCGTTGTCGGCTCGCTTCAGGATCAACCACACCGTACTGGGCGCAAGCTGGTAACCGAGCCCGGCAAGTTCGCCCTGGATCCGCCGGTACCCCCAAGTCGAGTTCTCCGAGGCCAGTCGCAGCACCAATTGGCGCAGCTCGGATGCCGTGCAACGGCCGCCGGTGCGGCGGCGTCGATGGTGGGTCCAACGCCGGGCCACCAGGTCCCGGTGCCACCGCAACACCGTGGCGGGGGTGACGATTCGATGCATGCGGCCAACCGGGGACAGCCATCGGGTCAGCGCCGCGAACACCGCCCGATCCGCCCACGACAGTCGCGGGTCGCCGCACCTGGCGACCCAACACGGAGACTTCATGGCGAAGCACCAGGATCTCCACAGTCTTCGATCGTGAGCTCCGGGCCAGCAGACCGAGCCAGGTCACAAGCTGCCGGAGGATCAGATAGAGCAGTCGTAACGCCATGGCCGGCGATCATGCCTGACGACCGCTGTCCAGCGAATGCCACAGGTCACCGCCGTGGATGACCGGTCCGGCACCCGCAAGGTTCGTTCCCGCAGGTAGGCGCGGATGACGTCATGCAGCATCACCTGGTCGGGATCGGCCCGGTAGTCGCTGACCAGCGCCAGCTCAGCCAAGCGCTGGCAGAATCGCCGGGTCGCAAACTCAGACCAGCCACCCGTGAGCTTCCAGTACCTGCGCAGCACCGGAGCGGAGATCGCCACATCCTCCCCGAACACCGCCAACTCCAGGTAGCGATCCCGCTGCTAATCGCTCAGCCGGTTCAGGCTGCCCCCGATGGTCCGGGCCACTGCGGTATGCCGCTCCTGGGTATCGGTGATATCTAGCGCCGTCGGGCCTGTCGCGCGCAGCTCGTAGAGGATCTCGCGCATCGCGTCTTCAACTCGCCGCCCAGCCTTTCATCAGCTCGGACCGCGCCATTGACCAATGCCAGGGCCTGCTAGGCTCCCCGCGTCCAGTCCCGAGGACTTCGAGAGGTAATAACATGGCTCAACGCTTGGTCCGCTTCTCTGATCTGACTAATAAGGTCATCGATGACGATGAGGTGGTACGTATCGTTGTCGAACAACATCCAGCCCTTGAGAATGGACCAGTAGAGCTCGAAGCCGCGGCTGACGAGGTTGAGGCAGTCCGAACGAGCGTGCTGAATGTTGTTAGCCTTAAGTTCTATTCGGGTGATGGGTCAGCCCCCGAAACTGTCACAATGGAGATCGAGGCGTTCAACAAGCTCGCGGGCGACATGGAAATGGCAGACGTTCTTCGTAGAGCGCAACCCGCCTACCCGCCGCGCAGGCCAACCAAGCCGGCAGCGGCATCAACCGCAGACAAGCTCGACTACGCATCCCTAGAGCATGCTGGTAAGCCGCATCGAGGCAAGACCACAGATGTCGAGAAAGAGATCGTCAGGAACAACCTTGACAAGATCAACGAACGGCTTGAGCGAGGCGGGCTGCGCACCATCAGACTGGATGACGCTGAGATGGTGGCTCGTTACGGCCTGGAAGATCTGGCCAAGGAAGCTGGGTACTTCCTGCGGTAGAAGTAGCGGCGAGAGAAACACCGTTTCGCTCATCAAACGCTTACCCGTCAACGATTATCTCCCACAGACGCTTTTTATACTTTTTATAACCGTCGGACTGCAGCGGTCATTCTTGGGCAGGTCCGTGTTCAACACCGTCTATTCA
>Ga0213881_10000224_pt1 | contig 44458 bp, 43 predicted proteins | sample BarmaccoBMER_R08_FD_160104 | JGI IMG/M metagenome (GOLD analysis project Ga0213881, IMG submission 160104) | Barbacenia macrantha exposed rock microbial communities from rupestrian grasslands, the National Park of Serra do Cipo, Brazil - ER_R08 ...
CATGCCGCCACCCGCCGCGGTGATCTCGGCGGGGGTCGAGCCGTTGGAGCGCATGGCCAGCTCGGCCCACCGGTTGCCGGCGTACACCGGGTGCGTGTGGGCATCGATCAGGCCCGGGGTGACCAGGCCGCCACCGAGGTTCTCCACGTGGTCGACGTCGACGATGTCGTCGACGACGCCGGGTACGCGCTGCGGCAGGTCGGCGGACGGGCCGACCCAGGCGATACGACCATCGCTGGTCAGGATCGCGGCATTGCTGAGTATCTCGGATCCGGTCCACAACCGGCCGATGTTCGTCAGCAGGCGTACTGTCACCGCCGGTTCCACCTCAGGACGAGCTCCGCCAGCGCACCGCGCCTTGCCACGGTCATCCTCTAGACCGATTGGCAAGCGGGTGCGGCAGGCAACATATCGATTCAGACACGGTATTGCACGCAACCGTCCCAGACAAGCCCTTCGGCGATTTACGCCGCTTGGTCTATTTGGGCGGTTTGCAGGTCAAACGTGATCTGCCGTGACCGCCACGTGACCAGCGGCGGCCGCCTCTAGCTGCACCGCCAGGCTCGCGGGCACCCGTGCCTGAAGTAGAGTGCCGGCTTCCTCATGTGACGTAGCCAACACCTCGCCGTCGGCGTGCGCCCGCGCCACCAGGTCGCCCCGGCTGTAGGGCACGACGAGCGCCACCTCGACGTCGTGGTTCGGCAGCGCCGCCTCGATCGCGTCGCGCAGCGCGTCCAGGCCGGCGCCGGTCCGGGCCGACACGCTCAGGCTGCGCGGTTCACGCGCACGAAGGCCCTGCAGCACCACCGGATCGGCTGAATCGATCTTGTTCACCACGATCAGTTCGGGAACGTCACCGGCGCCGATTTCCGTCAGCACCTCCCGGACCGCGGCGATCTGCGCCTCCGGCTCGGCGTCCGAGCCGTCCACCACGTGCAGGATCAGGTCCGCCTCGGCGGTCTCCTCCAGCGTGGACCGGAACGCCTCAACCAGCTGATGCGGCAGATGCCGGACAAAACCGACCGTATCCGTCAACGTGAAGACCCGCCCGCTGGGCGTTTCCGCGCGCCGCACAGCCGGATCGAGGGTGGCGAACAACGCGTCTTCGACCAGCACTCCCGCCCCGGTGAGCACGTTAAGCAGACTGGACTTTCCCGCGTTCGTATAACCGGCGATAACCACAGAAGGCACTTCGCGCCGCGTCCGCCGCCCCCGTTGCACCTTCCGGCCGGTGGACATTTCCGTTATTTCCCGCTGTAGCCGGGAAATCCGGGCCCGCAGCCGCCGCCGGTCGGTTTCCAGCTTGGTCTCACCCGGACCACGGGTGCCGATTCCGCCGCCGCCGGCCACGCGGCCGCCCGCCTGCCGGGACAGCGACTCGCCCCATCCCCGCAGCCTGGGCAGCATGTACTGGAGCTGGGCGAGTTCGACCTGCGCCTTGCCCTCCCGGCTGCGGGCGTGCTGAGCGAAGATGTCCAGGATCAGGGCGGTCCGGTCGATGACCTTGACCTTGACCAGACCCTCCAGCTGCCGCAGCTGACTGGGACTGAGCTCGCCGTCGCAGATGACCGTGTCGGCTCCGGTGGCGACCACGATGTCCGCCAGCTCCCTGGCCTTGCCCGAGCCCACGTACGTCGCGGCGTCGACCCGTCCGCGGCGCTGGATGAGTCCTTCGAGCACCTGCGACCCGGCCGTCTCGGCGAGCCGGCTGAGCTCGCGCAGCGAGTTCTCCGCGCTGGTCAGGCTGCCATCCGCCCACACGCCGATGAGCACGACCCGCTCCAGCCGCAGCGCCCGGTACTCGACCTCTGTGACGTCCTGCAGCTCGGTGGACAGGCCCGCCACGCGCCGCAGCGCGTGCCGTTCCTCGAGGTCGAAGCTCCCCTGGTCAGCGTCCTCCGATGAGGGGAGGTGCTCGTTAGCGACTGTACTCATTCTCCTCCATTGCCGGCTGGCCCCCCATGCCCTGTCACCAGATAGTGGCACTCCCCGGACGGGACTGCATCTTAATAACAACCGGAAAACCTTCATTATTCAGAACGGCTGTGGTTCCACCTCTGGCAACCTTTCCCCCATACGAGGTGTGTAAGCAGCATGACGACTTGCTCGGCATGAGCGACGACACGCGACGACGTCCCAGCGGGCCGGTCGGCCGTCTTCAGCCCGAGACGGCCGAAGGCCCGCAGTGACACCGCCGCGGCCCGCTCATCGTCCTCATGGTCACCACTCCAGGTCTTGCTCGCCAGCGAACGCTTATACCCGTCCTGGCCGACACGCACCACACCCGCCGGTTGCTGTCTACATACCACCGAGCACGCGGCGATCCTGCGCGAGGAGCACGCCGAAGTCATCGCCGCCTGGCGACACTTCCGGTCAGGCGGCGGGAGGCGATCGTCCTGCGCTACTGGCTGGAACTGTCGGAGCGCGAGATCGCCCAGACCATGGGCATCTCGACCGGCACCGTGAAATCGCAGGTGAGCCGGGGCCTAGCCGCGCTCGCTCAGGCGCTGGAGGCGAAGGCATGAACACTAACCCCATCGAGGAGCGCCTCAGGGACGCGCTCGCGGCGCACGCGGAGAGCTTCTCGGCCAGCCCTGACGCCTGGACCCGGATCCGCGACAGGAGTTCGCGCCGGTCCCGGCCGCGGTGGATGCGGCATGCGCAGTTCCTGATCCCGGCCGCCGCGGCGGTTACCGTTGTCGCTGTCGCGCTGGGTGCCGCCGCACTGGCCCACGGGTTCTCCGGCCGGGCCGGCCCGGCCGCTCCGGCCGCGTCCGCTACCCCTACCCCAGCGCCATCACGGATCGGACGGCACCTACCGACGGCATGGGACAGCGGGATGCTGGCCACGGACCCATCAGCCAGCGCGATCATCAGCCTTGACGTCGCGGCCGACGCCAGGAACTGGTTCTGGATCGGGACCCCCCGCCCGCAGTACTGGCTCCCGTTCATCGAGACAAGTCGCGATTTCTGCTATTGGGCAGCCACCGCCATCCGTGGATCAGGCGCCTGCTGGCCAATGCCTGTGCTGCCTCCCTCCCACCTGGCCGTCGTCCTCCATAGCGACAACCCGGCCGGGAGCCTGAGCCTGTCCGGTGCCGCCGCGCCGGAGGTCACCTCAGTCACCTCGGTGCTCCCTGACGGCCGCACCTTCGCCGGGAAAGTGGGGACCGGCCACGGTTTCCCGCTGAAGGCATGGGCTGTGAACTCCCCCGCGGTCAAGGGGACGCGGCTGGTATTCAGGGACGCGGCCGGGCACGTGGTCGCCAGCCTGAGCACGGCGGCGCCACGCGGACCGGATGCGCTCACGGTCTCCCGGCCCCGCACCGGTGGCGTCACGGTGTTCCGGTACACCGGCGGCAAGGGCAATCCGGACGGATCGATGACGGGTTACCTGGTGGACGGGCATGCCGGCTTCTGGTCGCCGATGTGGGGTGCCGAGATCTCCCCGCTTCCGGCGGCCGGCCCCCCGGTCATCGCCGGGCTCGCCGATCTCTTCGACCTCTCCGCGGGCGGTGCCTGGCAAGCCTCGGAGGCCTTCGGCTACGCACACGCGAACGTCACGAAGGTCGTCGTGCAGCTGCCCGGCGGCGGCACGGTCACGGCGGCAACGGTCGCGGCCGGGTGGCCAGGCAGCGATCTGCGGCTGTGGGCCGTGGCCCTTCCGGCGGGTAGCTGGAATCCGGTTCAGGACGCCACGCCGAGGCTCCCCGCGACGGCCTATGACGCCGCCGGCCACGCGATCGGCCACGTTCAGCTAGGTGGGGTGAACTAGCCGGCCGGTCAACCGCGCGGGAAATACCCGTCGATGAAGTCGTTGCGGAACTTGCCCGCGGGGTCGAACTCGCGCAGCAGCTCCTCGAAGTCGCTCCAGCGCGGGTACTGGGCACGTACCGCGTCCGGCCGCATCGATTGCACCTTGCCCCAGTGCGGCCGGGCGCCCAGCGGGGCGAGTTCGCTTTCGACCGCCGCGAGCACGGGGGCCACGGCGGCCGGATCGCGGACCAGAGTGAAGTGCAGGCCAACCGTGTCCCGCTGGAAGCTCGGGCTGAGCCACATCTGGTCCGCCGCGATCGTCCGGATCTCGGTGATCTGAAGTACGGGTGCGAGGTGATCCCGCAGGCCCGCGACCGCCGCCATGGCCGACCGGGCCGCCGCACGGGGCAGCAGGTACTCGGCCTGGAGTTCGTCACCGGCGCTCGGTGTGAAGTCGAGCCGGAAGTGGGGCAGTCGTTCGTGCCACGGCCCGGCGACGCCCATTTGCTCGGTGCTGTTCGCCGGATCCATGCCCGGCACCGGATTGACCGGACCCAGAGCCGGCCGCGCGCCCCGCCAGTCTTTACCCGGCGCCCACGGCGCCGGATCGCCGGCCCGCTGTTTGAGCCAGACCTGCCGGTGCCGGTCACCCCGCCAGTCGGTGAACACGCTGACGCTGTAGGCGCTGGCGAAGATCTCGTCGAAGTCCTTGTCGAGTTCTGCCACGGGCAGGTCTTCGTACACGTACTGGCGGACCTCGAAGTCCGGCGCCAGGTCCAGCGTCAGCGTGGCGACGATGCCCAGCGACCCCAGGCTCACCACCGCGCCCGGGAACCGGTCGTCGCCCCGGCTGAGGGTGACCAGGTCGCCCCCGGCGGTGACCATTTCCACCGCGGACACGGCGGTCGCGAGGTTGCCGATGGAGCTTCCCGAGCCGTGCGTCGCCGTGGCGCACGCGCCCGCCACCGAGATGTGCGGCAGCGAGGCCAGGTTCGGCAGGGCGTACCCGGCGGTGTGCAGATGCCGCGCCAGGTCCCCGTACCGCACGCCCGCTCCGACCGTGACGGTCGCCCGGCTGGAGTCGATGTCCATGACGGGCGGCAGGTCCGCGGTCACCACCAGCGTGCCCGGGGTATCGGCTATCCGGCTGAACGAGTGACCGGTGCCGAGCGCGCGCACCCGCTCGCCGCGGGCCACCACGGCCTGAAGCTCAGGGACGGAATCCGGCCGGTATGTCTCGCTGGGCGCGAAGACGACGTTTCCCGCCCAGTTGGTTTTCCCGGTGCTGGCTTCTTCAGGCAACCGCGACCCCGGCGGCGAGGGCGCGGAACGCCGCTTCCGTCGGCGAACCGGGGGCGGCGCAGTAGACGATCAGGCGCTGGCCGGTCTCCGCGATGTGCAGGACCTGGCACTCGAACTCCAGTGGCCCCGCGTCCGGGTGATCGACACGCTTGAGCATCGTCCCGCGCGCTTCCACCTCATACGAGGCCCACATCTCCGCGAAGCGCGACGAGAGCGCGAGCATTTCGCTCACCACGCTCTCGATCTCGGGATCGGATGGGTAACGCGCGTAGCTGGCCCGCAGGTCGGCGATCGTGGCCCTGGTGAAGCGCAGGAAGTGCTCGTCGGTCCAGATGACGTCGGTCGGCGCCCGGCGGAACGTCCAGCGGATCATGTTGCGGTCGGCATGCGCGGCCAGGTTACCGATGAAGTGCGTGGCGATCTGGTTCCAGGCCAGGATGTTGTATGCGGCGTCGACCACGTAGGCGGGCGTGTTCGGCATGCCGTCCAGCAGATGCCGGATGCCCGGCGTGATCTCGCGGCTGGGCCGGACCGGCTGCGGCGGTGCCTCGTCGGCCATCCGGAACAGGTAGTCCCGCTCGTCGCCGCTGAGCATCAGCGCCCGGGCCAGCGCGGATAGCACCTGCCGCGATGGCCGCGGCCCGCGGCCCTGCTCCAGCCGGATGTAGTAGTCGATGGACATCCCGGTCCGTAGCGCGTTAGTACCTCTTAGGCGAAAGTGCACCCCTAACCAGGGCAAACGATAGCTAACAGGGTACCTGCGCCCGACGCTGGAGGCCACCCCCAGCACGCCGAGGAGCGCCGCAGGCCATGACAGCCCCCATCCGTCCGGTTCAGTCTGCTGTCAACAAGCTATTGACACCAAAACGGCGAACACGGCTCGTCGAGAACGACGAGTACGCCGCCTTCCTGCGGCGCGCCATAACCGCTTACAGCCGTCGCGTTGCGGCTGGAGACGTCGACGCCATTACCGATATGGCCAGTGTTGCCGCAGAGCTCGATGTCGCCATGCGCCACGCCGTCACCGGCCTGCGGAACTTCGGCTACTCCTGGGCTGCCATCGGTGCCCGGCTCGGCATCACTCGCCAGGCAGCCCAGCAGCGCTGGGGAGTCCAGCGACAGGCCGGCGAGTCGTCCTGACCAACACCCAGCACGGAGAGGAGACGACACACGCCCAAAACACCAGGAACCAATCCCGTCGATAGCACAGAAAGGTGTTCATAATTGCAGTACGACGACACGAAGGACGCAGACAGCGCAATGTCCATGCTCCATGAGGAGCTGAATGACGTCGCCTTCGAATTCCAGCGGTCAGTAAGACAGAGGCTAGCCACTGCCTTCCTCTTTGGAGCAGAGGACGCCGTCCAGGCAATCAAGGAAGCTGGCAACGAACATATGTTCTGGGCCGATCACCAGGAAAATATATCGTCGGTGCAGCACGCGGAAGAAGAGGAAGGGAACGAAGCATGACCGCAGCCAATGAGATAATCCGGGCATACGAAGAAGCTGCCAATGCCCATGAGCTCGCCATAGACAGCGCACATTCGCTTATGTGTGAGGCGGTGCGCTGGCTAGCGGGTGCCGTCGGTGGCAGGGCCAGGGCAGGAGACCTGCTCCTGCTCACGCTCGCGAATGGTGAGGGGTTCCTCGACAATGCGCCGGAGAAGCTAAGAAAGGCAATACTGAAGTACGCCTGATGTAGGAAAGAGAGGCCCTAGCAGATATATCCAACATACCTGCTGGGGCCTTCCCTACCCTACCCGGAATGCCCGTGCCTTATTTAAGCTGCGCGCCAGCACGGCAAATGTGTTAATAGCGCATTTCTGGGCCGAACGGTAAAGTTTTACCTAATTCGTGCTTCGTGCGTGGGAGGTTAATTGTGGGCAGACCGCGAGGCTACCGGCTCTCGCAGGAAAGCAAGGACCGTATTAGCGCCAGCCAGCGACGCCGCTGGGCTGACCGGCGCGACTGGGTAGATGTCAGTTCCGCAATTCTGCGTGCCGCCAACGAAGGCGACCGGGATAGGGCTTCCGCTTTGCTGAATGAGTTCCTGGACGATCGGCATGTGGAGTTTCAATCCAGCGTCCAGGGCCTCTCGGCGCTGTCGCAGCAGGACCGGCGAGAGATCATTGCTGAGATGGCGGATTATGCCGACGAGCTGCACGCCGAGACACGACGTATCCAGGCCGCGCGCAGACGTGTAACCGATGCCGATATTGAGACGTTCCGGCTATCCATGCTCGCGCGCGTCCGGGCACTGATGACTTTGAGCAACCAGCTTCACCAGGGAGGATCAATGGACAAGAATAGCCCGTACGCCGGTATTCCGAGCATGACCGAACGTGCAGCCGCACGACGGCGAGTTGCGAACAAGCGGCAGGGTGAGCCGCTAGGCGACGACGCAACGCCACATGTCAGGCACCGGCACACCAGCATGTCGGACGCGGCTACTACGCCATTTGTGGCTCCGACTGACGTGCGGCACGTCCCAATGACGATTACCCACACCCACGACCACGGTGCGCACGGGCACCCGGACGCCGATGATGGTATCCATTCCCACGAGCACAGCCATTCGTCCGATGCGCTGCATGATCATTCGCATCGATAGCCACTGTGGGGCCGGGCTAAACGGCCAAGTCCCCCGACCCCACATCACAACAACCGAGAGGTAACTCCTTGTGACTACCCGTAAGGATAGCGTAGCTGCCGGGGAAAGGCTAATCCGGCGCGGCAGCACCGAGGCTAAAGCACTACTGCGAGCGCACCGGCTAGTCGATATGGGCGTCCCTGTCTTTGTGGCTCGGCTTGATAAAGCTGGTAATCCCGTGCCGCCTAAAGGCTGGCAGACCACGGAACCGCACCATTCCCAAGTTGATAAATGGCGGCCAGGGCTCGCATTGTGCGCGGTTACCGGCGTCGTGTTTGACGTCATCGACTGGGACCCCCGCAACGACCCAGACGGCGAGTCATTTAGGCAGTTGTCGGACGACCTTGGGGACAACGGTCCAGAGGAATACTGGCGCGTGCGGACGCCGTCCGGCGGGCTGCATCTGTGGATTGCCTCGCTGGGCATCCGGAAGCACATAGGGTTCCTGCCTGGGCTCGATCTCCAGGCCGGGGACGTCGACGGCGAGGGCAGAGGGTTCGTGTTCCTTCCTCCGACCGTCCGGCCTGCCAAAGGTGGCCCGAACGACGGCAAGCCTGCCGCCTACCGCCCGGTGACATCGCTCCGACCTCCCGACGGCCAGCCCGCGTGTGAGGCCCTAAGCGCGTACGTGGCCCGCTGCGTGGCTGAGAAGCCCGCCCCCACCGGTTTGGGTGGGTCGGGCGGGCGCGCCCCAGCAGACGAGCTTAGGGTCGCATGCCTCTCGGCTGAAGCCGGGGAACAGCGCGGTGCGCTCCTGCGGTACGTACACGAGCTGGAGCGTCGAGGGTACGAGCGCGCCGACATCGTGACGTTGCTGCGGGCGCTGGTGACCGAGCCGGGCTGGCGCAACTTCAACGCCAAGGACCCCTGGTACCCGGCACGGGGCAACCCTGATAAGTGGCTCCGCGGCCTGCTCCACAGAGACGGTGAAGTGATGCCAGATGCCACCCCGGATGAAGTTGCAGAACTGGGCCGCATCAAGCCCATCCGGGCAGGCCAGGGTGCAGACGACGAACGGGTGATGCTGGCGGCGGTGCCGGATTACCCGGTTGATGCTCTGGTGGGGCCGCTGCGGACTCTGGTAGACGCCGCGTCTAACCTGCCGCCTGCGCTGGTGGCGGGGGCAGGGCTGGCTGCTCTGGCTGGTGTTACCGGCAGTTCGTCGCTGGAGATGCCAGACGGGACGCCGCAGCGTCCGGCGCTGTGGGTGCCGCTGATCGGGCCGCGTGGTGGCGGCAAGACGCCAAGCCTGAACCTCGCGTTCAGCACGCTCCAGGAACTGGATGTGGCCGAGTGGGAAAGGTACAGCGCCGAGGTTGCGGAATGGTCAGCCTTGCCGAAGGACGAGCGCGGTACCCGGCCACCGGACCCGAGTGTGCTGCTGGATGACTTCACCGTGGAGAAGCTGGCCCGGTTCCTGCGCGAGGGCGACGGTACCGCGTGCGTGGTGGCGGACGAGCTGTCAGGGTTCCTGGACGGGCTGGGCCAGTATAAGCGGAGCAGCACAGCCGACCGGTCGCGGTTCTTGTCGCTGTGGACGTGCAGGCCGTGGCGGTACCAGCGGGTTGACGGCAACATCGACATCTACATCCGGCACCCGGTGGTCTCTGTGGTCGGCGGCCTCCAGCCGGCGTTGCACAAGCTGCTGGGCGACGATGCGACCGGGCTAAGGCCGCGCTGGCTGCCGCACATGTCGCCGACGACCGATGTGGGGTGGGCTGCCGCGCCGGTAGCGCCGCGCGACTGGGACGACACCATTGCCGACCTGTACGACAAGCGCAGCTCAGACCGCGCCTGGGCGCTGAAGGGTGAGGCGCTGCGGCTGTGGAAGAACGCGAGCAAGCGGTGGAAGCGCCGCGCGTCGGCCCGTGATGTGTCGGACACGCTGGCCGGCGCGCTCGACAAGGCCGACGTGGCTGCTGCACGTATCGCCCTGGTACTCGCGGAAAGCCTGGACCCGAGCGGGCGGGCTGCTGGTGGGGCCGGTGGGCCGGTACAGCCGGAGGCTATGGCGGGCGCGGTCGCGATCATGGACTACGTAATGGGGTGCTGGCGGGCGCTGCCTGCGCCTGACTCGTTCGCGCTCTCCCGGACCACAGCGATTCTGCGGCCGAAGGCGGCGCAGCTCCTTGACTGGCTGGAATCGCACGGCGGGCGGGCGCGGCGCAGCGACATCGTTAAGGCGAACGTGGCGGGGGTGATGACGGCGGAGGATGCCGACGTGCTGCTACGGGAGTACGAACGGGTGTATCCGGGGTGCGTGCGGCAGGAGCGGACTGGTAAGCGCGGCCCGAAGGCGGTGGTGGTCTATGCGCCCGAGCGCGGGTGATGCGGAGGCGGTTTGTGTGTCTGGAGTGGTGCGAAAATTTACCGGGAAACATACCGGTACTGCCAGGGAATGTGCTTCGGTCCGGGCTGTAGTACGGGCGGAAACTCCGCCGGAAACAAACCGGGTAAAAACAAACCGGGTACCGGGAAGCGCGGACGCGGGCGGGAGTACTGTAGCAAGGTTTTCTAGCGTTTCCCCTGGTCAGGTCTCCAGAGCGCCCGTGCGTAGGAGTATGAGGTACCGCGCGGGCGTACGCGCTTTAACCCGGTACGTTACCCGGTTTGTTTCCCCGGCGAGTTTTAACGGAGGTGCGTTATGGCGACTAGTCCGATGCAGGACAGGATGAACGTTGCTTATGACACTCTCCGGGTAGCACTAGCCCGGATGGAGCAGGCGCATGCGGAGATAGCGCGCGAGGACATCATCATAATTATGGCGCAGATGATCGCGGCGTGTAAGCAGTGGCCGAGGTCTGCTATGGACAGGACGATGAGGGTACATATGCCAGCGCACATAATTATGGATGCGGTTTATGGCCCGGGATGTGATGACCCGGAGGACGCTGATGAGCAACTAGTAATCCGCGCGCGCACGCGTAAGAAGCCGCTGAAGCGAACCAGGCCGACATGAGGCGCACACGAGCAAGCACACGAACGAGAAGCCGAAGGAAAGCCCTCGCGCCGTGTACGGACTACCTCGCAGAAATCGCACTGTATCCGGAAACTGCTAAAATGGAAAGAGGCGGCAATGCCGAGAATAACACCCACGCCTGATCCTGATGAATGCCCGGACTGCGGTGAGTACGGAATGCACACGCGAACATGCCCTCTTGCTCGTGGCCTGAGAGCAGTTTCGGACGCGGACGGTTACTGGTTCCGCAGGTTCCCCTACATGGCGTGGCGCACGCGCCCGGTAGCAGACGCCGAGCTCCGGGAAATGCGCTGGCGCGGCGTCGAGCCGCCCGAGGACGCACACATTCTTGTGACGAACATCGCGCCCGGCGTCCGCAGGAGAACTCTGATCCTACTCGCGGACACCGACGCAGCCTAAAGGAGGACGCAGATGGACACCGTTGGCAAGAACGACGAATGGGCAGCCGCCCTCCGTGCCGAGCTGAAGAAGGCATGGGACGGCTACCGCCCAAACCCCGCACTGGTAACCCCGAATGACGACCAGGGCGACGAGCCAGTTCTAGACCTTGGTCAGCTGCTAAAAATTCGCGAGTCAGCCCGCGCCGGTATGGGTGCGCCCGGCACGCCCGAAACGCTGCCGTGACATCAGATGTCATGCCTGGGGCGGAGAAGGAGACGGTTTACTACCACGGCGGTCCTGTAGGCCTGTCGCAGATCCTGCCGCCATCCGTAACAGGAACTCCGAACCGCCTGAATGAGCTAATACAGAGAGCTCTAAAGGCACAGAACCAGATGTTCAGATTCGGATTGGTCCTGATCGACCGCAGTGAAGCTCTGAGACAGCTTTACGGCTATCTTCTGCATTATCGTGATGATGTGGTCTACGCTACGCCAGATCTTCTGATAGCAGAGCGCCAGGCCGCGCGTAACGCATGCCGGTCAGGCCCGAATGCAGGCTACGGCGCTGTGTATGAAGTGCGCCCGAATGGCGAGCTGGAGAAATATGTACAGGAGAACATATATGTCTGCCCGTCCGCAGAAATCATCCGGCAGCATAGTGTAGTCCCAGCCAGAAGGTACCGCGAACTTGACCTAGCAGTAGAGGCGAAATACCCCGGTCCTACTGTCTTTTTCTCTGCCGATGATCTAGCCCTTATCCGCGTCCGGCTGGCGCGGGAGCTGGTGCGTATGGGCCTGCTCGCTCCGGAGCTCGCGCCTGCTGCGGACCCTGCGGAAACTGAGCGTATCCGTCAGAACCTGTCTCGTAATCGATGCTGGTAGTACCGGCGCGACCACGCGGCCACGGGCGCGGCCTAAGCCGACCGACCCTAAGCGCGGTAAGGGTAGGCCGCTTATCTCGCGGCTACGGCCATCTCCATCGGATTTAGGGCGGGTACGCTACCGGCTAGGAGCGCGCCCGGTTGGGTTACGGCGCTGGTCGCCGGGCGCGGTACCCCAACGAACAGCAAGAACCCCGGCCACGAGGACCGGGGTTCCGTGCCAGATGCGCCGTTAGCTGGCGGTCTGCCGCAGGTAGGCGTAGACGGTGGTGCGGTGGACGCGCACCGCGCTGGCTATCTCCGCAACGGTGTGCAGCCGCTTACCATCTGTGCCATGCGCCGCGTACATACGCCGAACCGTCGCGGTCTGCTGCTCTGACAGCTTCGGAGGCCTGCCGCCTACCCGACCGCGCGCCCGTGCAGCGGCTAGGCCGTCGAGGGTGCGCTCTCGGATCAGGTCAGCCTCGAACTCGGCAAGGCTGGCTAGCACATGGAACATGAACTTGCCGCTGGGGGTGGTGGTATCAATCTGCTGGTCCAGCACCAGGAGGTCCACCCCGCGCTCTGCCAGGTATGTGATGACCTCGATGAGGTTGCGAACACTGCGCCCGATCCGATCGAGCCGCACGATCACCAGGACGTCACCCGTGCGTAGCGCGTCTAGGCAGCGGTCCCATTCTGGCCTGGACGCCAGCTTGCCTGTGATGACGTCGGGATAGACCCGCTCGCACCCTGCGGCGCGGAGCCGGTCAATCTGTGGGTCGGTGGTCTGCTGTTCGGTGCTCACGCGAGCATAGCCAATCCGCATGGTCGCCTCCTTGGTCTGGCCTGCCTCGTCAGAGCCGGTAAGCCACTTCCGGCTGACCGGGCCTGTGCCCGGTTTCGGCTCACTTCCAGTCGGAGCGGTCAGGCTTGGGCAGAACCTTGACCCACTGGTCACGGTCGGCCGGGATGTGGTGGATCCACGAGGACACACAGACGGCAGCTTCGGCCTTGGTCATGCCGATAGCCGCTAGCTCGTCCTTGCCCAGGCCCTTGACCATCTCAGCGGCAGCGAGCACTAGGCGGGTGGCCAGGTCACGCTTACCGGCGCGCTTAGCGGCCTGCTCGGTCTTCTTGGTGTCCGGTGCACCGGTCGCGCTGACCTTGATGCTCTCGCGCGGCTTCCTGGCCTTCGGCGCGGCCTTGGTGGCAGTAGCGGCCTTGGACGCGGGCGCGGTGGGCTTCGCGGCGGTCGGCTTCCTGGTGGTGGTCTTGGTGGGCTGGGTAGCGGTCTTGGTAGCAGGCGCGGCGGCAGCCCTACGGCTGGCCGGGGTGCTGGGGGCCTGGCGCTGCTGGGCGTTGACCTCGGCGCGGACTTCGTCCAGGGTCTTGGTCTCGGTTGCTGCGGTGGTCATGATGTCGCCTCTCTGACTGGTGCCTACGGCTGGTGGATCGGGTTAGGCCGGGAAAACTGACTCGGCGATGATCTTTGCGAACGAGATGCTGAGGATGGTGTCCTGTTCGTCGGCCAGGTGCATCAGGTTGGCCAGGCAGGAGATGTAGCTACCGGCGTAGGTGTAGGGCGGCGGCTGCTCGTTCCCCTTCGCGCCGCGCTTCCGGAACGTCACCACCAGGTGCCACTTGCCCTCGGGGTAAGTGATGGTCTCGGTCTTGGGGCTGCTCACTGCTAGCTCCTTTGGCTGTTCTGAACTTATGTTCGAATCCTACCTCGGAACTGCACATTGAGCTACATTCTGGTCACGAAAAGTAGCGAAAACGGTGAAGAAAGTTGCAGGCCAGCGTTGTTATCGCTACTGAGTTTCGCTACGACGCCACCAGCGGTTATGTAACCCCAGACGCGCGCCTGGTGGGCGATGGGTAAATGGACGTTTTCCGTCGCTCGGTATCTGCGGTCGGGACCACCGCGGAGCCGACGAACCTGCTCGCGCTCGTCGTCCTCGGACCGGACAGGCCGGGCGCGCGCCACCGTACCGGCCTACCGGCGTGGCTACGGCTGGCGAGGCGTGGCTGCCACCCGCTAGGGCTAGCTACGGGTAGGGTCGGGGACGGCGTCCCCGACGTGGCCCATCTCCATCGCATGGATCTCTGCGGTTCTAGGGCTCCCCGCCCCACGTGCCCCGCGTGTGGGCAGAAAAGTCCCGCAGAATGTGGGCCCAGCCCCTTCCCTCTCTTTTCTGTACAGTCGATCCTGTATTCCTAACTGCACAACGAGTTCGCATTTTCCGGGGTGCAGTTTCGAGGTTCCGGTCCTTCCCTGGTAAACAGGGGAGTACCCGGAACCTTACAGAATGGCGGCGGGCGAGCTTACGATCGGCATATGGCTGAATCCAGAGTAAGGCCCTCTAACGCCAGCTACGTCGAGGTTCCTGTCCACGTCCGCTATGACCCGAAGTTCGACCAGGTGATGATCGCCTGTACTGATCCGGACTTTGACACGATCTTCTACCTACCGAAAGGCAAGAAGCCTGACCAGGTTGCGCGGGCCATGCTGCGGAAGTACGGCAAGATGTGACGCGAGAGCGAACAGCGGGGACGAGAGGAACTATTTTACCCATCGTCGTTGCTGTTCCCGGCGTCCAGTCGCCCCGGCTCGTCATGCGGCTTTCCTGGTACGCCCGACCGGCCGATCTCCAGCCCGAAGGTAAGCGCCCGCCAGAACCCGACGTCTACCCGTAGCCAGTCGGGCTTCATCTTGTGTATGGCGTAGACGCCGAAGGCAGACAGCGCGAATATCACTATAGAGACCGCCAGTACAGCCAGCACAACGGCACGCTCCAAACCGCCACACCACGCGCCATGCTAGAGCCTTGTACCGGCTGGTTGCGATCCATGTTCCTGCAAGCGCATGGATCATTAGCTCGCGCGGTGTTGCGTATTGGTCGTGATTGTCTGCTGTAACTGCGCCAGCCGGGAAATCGTCCTCCGTTTAACCCGGAGTAGCTTGGTTTTCGCTCTCCGGTCGGCCACGATCTTACACCACGGCCCACGCTAGCCGCGCACATACTTGCGCAGGCAAGGGGTAAGCAGCTACAGCGATGCAGACCCCACCGTCCTCCACACCAGATGATCAGCGTAGGTTCCGCGGCTAGGCGTCAGAGTGCGGGGCTTGACGGGCTAGCACCATCGAGCGAGGCTGTTGCGCAAGCCAGCGCAACTCTTCGAGCCAAGGAGGAACTCATGGCGCTAATGTTTGTCGGCATCGACCCGGAGACCGGCGGAGACAACTGCCCTGCCGTCTTCATCGATGAGGAAACAGGCGACTTCCTGCTCCAGGGCTGGACAGTCACCGACCCGGGCACGCTCGCGGGAGTGGCAAGGTACAGCCCGATCGCGGACAACGAGTCGGTGGTGAGGCTTCCGGCCCGGATGCGGGCGATCCTCCAGGAGGCGGTTAATGGCCGCAGTGCCACCATTCAGCGAGTTGATTGCGGCGACGACCAGGAGCGCTGTGCATCTGGAGACGCGGGACGCATACACGCCTGACGATCCCTTGTACCTGGGCTGGCTCGAAGGCAAGCCCCTGCCGGAACCAGCACTCCCAGACTGGTATGAGCTTATTCGTGCACAGGTCACCAGGGGAATCAGGTTTCGCCGTGCCCGGATCATCTCTGAGCCGCTGTCACCCTTCGTACGGTTTGAGTACGTGATGACGCCAGGGCTGAACATCGCGGCAGGGGAGGATGTCCGCTGGCTGCCGCGAAGGCTGGCGCCCGGCCTGTGCGTGCCTCTGTGCGATTTCTGGGTGTTCGATGACCGGCTCGTCCGGTTTGGTTATTTCGCAGGCGACGGCACGTTCCTAGAGCACGAGCTGTCGGACGATCCGGCAGTGGTGGACACGTGCGCCGAGGCGTTCGAGGCCGTCTGGCTGCGCGCTATTCCTCACGCGGACTACCGGCCAGCCTGACCACAGCTTCAGACAGTGGCCATCTCGCCGTCGTCGTCCGTCCAGCGGGCCAGGCAAGAACTTGCTGACAGGCTGCGCGAGCTGCGGCTCGATGCTGGGCTGACCGCTCGCGCCCTGTCTGCTGCGGCGGGCTGGCATGAGGCGAAGACCAGCCGGATCGAATCCGCTAAGCAGGCACCAAGTGAGAATGATCTCCGAATCTGGTGCCAGGTTTGCGAGGTACCGGAACATGCCGTCGACCTGATCGCGGCATCCCGCGCGGCGGATTCCATGTACACCGAATGGCGGCGTATGCACCGGACTGGGCTGCGCCGCGAGCAGGTTGCCCGCCGTTCGCTGTACGAGCGGACCCGAATGTTCAAGGTCTACGTCTCAACGGTGATGCCGGGCTTCCTCCAGACACCCGCCTACGCGAAAGCACTGATGTCCGCCATCACCGCGTTCCAGGGTACGCCCGATGATGTTGAGGAGGCTGTGCGGGCACGGATGGAACGAAACCGTGTTCTGCGCAGCGCGAATCACCAATTCGTGATGCTGCTCGAAGAGTCCGTACTGCGGTACCGGATCGGGGATGCGGAAGCCATGGCCGGACAGCTAGGCCACGTGCTTAACCTCGTCGCGCTGCCCAACGTCCGGCTTGGCGTCATTCCGTTCTCTGCCAACCAGCGGGATATGTGGACGCTTGAAGCGTTTACTGTGTTCGATGACGCTCGCGTCCATGTCGAGCTGCTGTCAGCCCAGGTGACCGTGACGGCACCTGGTGAAGTCGTGGTCTATCTACGCGCATTCGAGCGACTGGCCACGCTTGCTGTCTACGGTGCCGAAGCCCGCGCCCTGATCAGCGACGCGATTAGCACCCTAGGCTAATTGCCTCGCAAGTTCGCGCAAGTCCTCTTCCCTGCCCCGTCACTCTACGACAGCCTACTGCTACGACGTTGGCCGATCCACCGCGCGGGAGGGATAGACCTGGTGCAGCAGGCGAAACGCGGTGATGACCGCACCGACCCATACGGCGGTCTCGGCCAGTCGGCTGAATCGCTTGAACACACCAGGCGAGAACTGCGGGTCTCCCTGGCGTTCGCGCATCCAGGTGCCCCGGCGCGGCGTACCGGCCCTGGCCCACCTAGAAGCAGTGGACAGCGAACTTACCCGCCGCACCAGTTTGGAGCCCACCGTGACCACCACGCCCGAGCACGCGCTAGCCAGGATGACCAGTTACGAGCTGCGGAACTACCGCGCGAACCTTGAGGACGCCATAAACCAGCTCTCCGAAGGCGACCCGCAGCTACCGGTCTATCGTGACCGGCTCGCGGAAGCCCAGACGGAGATCGACGCCCGCGCCCGCGTCGGGCAGGTCGTCGGATCACCCGCACACATGCACTAGGGGGAGATGCATGCCTAACCTGTCAGCCCTGAGTACTGAGGACCTGGACCATGCCGAGGTAGCGGCTGATCTGCTTCTCGCTATGCACCAGCGATACGAGATCCTCGACAGCGAGCTAGCCGTGAAGCTGTCCACATTCTTGGCCGACTTGCACGTCGCACAGGAGGACAAGCAGCGACAGCAGCGGAAACGCATGTGAAGGCTCCCCTCGCCCTCGACTGCAAAGCACAACACCGAGCACACCGACCGGGCGAGGGGGTTAAGCGGGACGGCTCCTGGGGTTGTCCCCTGCACTACACGAGAGGAAGCGCCATGACGATCCTTGCCGACCCGGAGACGGACGAGGAAGAAGACCAGGAGGCCGCGATGGCGGAAGCGAACGAGTTCGTGGTTGATACCGGGCGCGGGTACAGCCTCGCCGGGCGCGTTTCTGTTGACCACGACAACGGAAACATGCTCGACATCGAGTTCCGCCGCACCGACGGGCAGCCGTTTAAGGGTGGCAATGAGGACTTCTCGCTCACGCTCTCGATCGACGAAGACCTGACGTAACTAGGAAGGAGGTAACCCCATGCGCCACGTGGTCTGTTTCTTCGGCCCACCAGAGGGCGATGACGAGGACGATGACAACGTGATTGATGGTGGCTGGTCTCTGACATGACCTAACCAGTTTCCCTGTGCCTGCGCCACTACGGGCACGGGAAGGCCGCGCGGAGGGAACACTGTAGGAGGGGTTCTTCCGTGCGGGGCGACCCTCGGCATCACCCTGGCCGGGGGTCGTTGCTATTCGCGTCTGAAATGCAGCCATTCAGCCTCGGGCTCCAGCAGCCGTACCGGCTTGTCGCATTCCAGGCACACCGCCTCTAGCGGATAGTCCTCGGGGAGTATGCGGAACTTGTCAGCCGGAAGACTGTGGTAAGTGTAAACGGTGCCGATCTGCGGTAGCGCGGCATGGTCGATATTCAGTTCGAGCGCCATAGCGCTTACGGTAACTCGGCGCGAGCGCCATTCGCGCTAATGCAGGCGAAGCAATTTATAGCGCTGACCTGCAATTTCTATAACTTAGCGGTTACCCGGTCAGGATTGAACTTCGCCGCCTCGCCTTTCCCGACAACAATCTTGCGGCCGCGGAGTGCCCTTTCCACCATGGCACGCCGATCGGCTGTTGTCCCTTCTTCCCAATCCGCAAGCCAGCCGAGGCGGGTATATCCGGTTGGGTCAACTTGCGCGAGTGTACGCGCGCCAGCCGGTAGCGGCGGAGGTGCTTCTTCCGCCAGCGCGGCTATCTCGCTGTCTATGTCGTCCAGACGATCCAGCAGCGGCCCACGTGTGGCTTCGTATTCGAAGCGCAGCAGCTCGCGCCGACGATCGCTCCCAGCCCGCGCCAGGTCATTACCATGCTTTTCTGCCATCGCCCGCAGATCGGCCTCGATTCCTGCTGCCTCGGCCTCCAGCACGGAGCGCTTCTGTTCTAGTTCGCGTTCGGCCGCAGCAATGGCGTCGGCCTGCTGTGAATCTGACAGGGTGCGGATCGTCCAGTCTGCGGCCCAGGTATCAAGGGTCTGTACGTCAACGTATGTGTGGTGACAAGCCCGGCAGTAGTACTGCCGACGTTCCGGGCGTGGCTGGCGCGCGCTACCCCGGAGCGGTCGGCCTGACAGCGGTGCGCCGCATTCCGGGTGTCCGCAGACCGCTAGACCGGTCAGGAGATACCGCCCTGACGGTGGCCGCCCCCACTTCCTTGCCGTAAACTTCGCGACAAGCCGGTCATAGATAAGCCGGTCTAGGATTGGCTCGCCCGGCAGATGGACACCAGGAATTATCTCGCCGTTGTGCTGTATCAATCCGGCGTTGCGCGGGCGGAGCATCACATTCCGGAAGTTGGAATAGCGCCATTGTGCGCCGGTTATGGTCGGCACCGGGCGCTCGTTCAGCTCCTTGATTAGCGTGTCCTGTGTCTCCCCGGCAAGCAGCCGCGCGGCCATTTCGCGAATGACTTCTGCCTCATCCCCGCACACGGTCACGCCGTCGTCATCGAAGCCGAAGCTACGGCGCATATCCACTTTTCCGCTCATGGCCTTGGCCTTCTTGCCGCGCTTCACCTTGCGCTGGAGGTTGTCTGAGTAATAGGCAGCCATCTTCATGTGGTCGCGGAACGCTGCCTTGCCGTCTGGTCCAGTCAGGTCGTACTCGGACTCGGTGTTGAGTACTTGCAGACCGTTCTTGGCAGCCCTGATCAGACGCTCACCATCGATCGGCTGCCGGGCGAAGCGCTCCAGGTCGTACACGATCACCCCTCCGGCCGCGCCGGACTCTAGCCGCGCCATCAGGGCTTCCCAGTGCTTGCGGTACACCTTCGGGTTCCAGGCCGACAAACCAGGGTCAACGTGCGTCTCACCGATGGGCAGCCCGCGCTCTTTCAGGATGGAACGGCATATCGCAACCTGCGCATCCGTGCTGGGATCGGGCTTGTACCTGTCGGTCTTTGTCTGGGACACCCTGGCGTAGATGTCGATGGGCGCTGCCGGTTGCACGCTGGGCCCTCCCCGGATAGAGTAACTAAAGCTACTCTAACTCCGGCAAGCTGAGCGACCTCCTGGCGGCGCAGCCCTGGCGTCCGCCGCGGCCCGACCTCGGGCAGCCCGGCGTCCCGCGGAGACAGCCGGGCACGCCTGGCCCGCAGGAACGCCGCCAGCTCCGCTCGGTTCGTCATAGTCATATTTCTACCTTGCCGCTGAACGAAACCGGCAGGGTGGTATCGCCGATACCAGGCATCTCCGGTCCTCCCTGCCCCTCCTACCCACGCCATAGTGTTGCGGACATGACGACGAAGATCGCCCTCATTACCGGGGCCAACAAGGGAATCGGGCTTGAGACCGCGCGTCAGCTTGGGACGCGGGACATGACCGTGCTGATTGGCGCGCGCGATGATGCTCGGGGCCGTGAAGCCGAACGCGCCCTGCGCGATGGCGGCGTAGATGCCCATTTCGTCCAGATCGACGTCACCGACGAGAAGTCCATCCGCCGGGCGGCCGAATGGATAGAAGCCGAGTACGGCCGCCTGGACGTCCTCGTCAACAACGCGGGTACCGCGAGCGTCGCGCGCCGGGGCTTTCCGCCGAGCCAGACGTCGCTGGAGGATATGCGGGCCGTATACGAGATCAACGTCTTCGGCATCGTGGCGGTTACCAACGCGATGCTGCCGCTGCTGCGCCGCGCGCCCGCCGCGCGGATCGTCAACGTGTCCAGCGAGGTCGGTTCCATCACCGCGCAGAGCGACCCGGCCCACCCGCTCGGCCAGATCCCCCCATCGGTGCAGTATCCGTCGTCCAAGGCCGCGCTCAACATGATCACCGCCATGTACGCCAAGGAACTACGGGACACCCCGATCAAGGTCAACGCGGCCAACCCCGGCTTCACCGACACGGACTTCAACGATCACCGGGGCTTCCGTTCGGCCGCCGAGGGCGCGGAGCCCAGCGTCTACCTGGCCACCCTGCCCGACGACGGCCCGTCCGGCATCCACTGGGGCTACATCTGGTCCGGCGAAGGCGAAGGCAACTACGGCCTCATCCCCTGGTAACCCCAGCAATGGGAGGACGCCTGCGATGCCTTAGCTCGACTACACTTAATATAACCATAGTCGAGCTATAGGAGGCGATCGGCGAGAGCTTGGACAAGCCGACGGATGTCTTCGACCGTAATGCGGAGTGGGCGGACCTGGCCGACTTCGTGTTTTCGCCCTTGCCGGGGTTGCGGATCGCAGTGGTCTACGGGAGGCGCAGGCAGGGCAAGTCATACCTGCTACGCCGACTCGCCGATGCGGTTGGCGGGCTCTATCACCTGGCCACTGAGCAGGCAGAGCTGGTTTCGCTGCGCCGGTTCGGCGACTCACTCGCCGCCTGGGCTGGGCTGCCGGCCGGCGCGTTCGGGTTTGGTGGCTGGGAGCAGGCACTGCGGACGGCCGCCGACGTGCTGGCCGCGCGGTCTAGCCCGCAGGCTTCTGGCAGCGTACCTGCACTGCTTGTGCTCGACGAGTTTCCTTACCTGGTACAGGAAACACCTGGGCTGCCGTCCATCGTGCAGTCGCTGTACGACACCATCGGGCCGGGTGCCGGGCCAGGGTCAGCGTCGCTGCGCTTGATCTTGTGCGGGTCGGCGATTTCGGTCATGGGGGAATTGCTGTCCGGGACCAGGGCACTGCGCGGCCGGGCCGCCCTGGAGCTGCGCGTCCGGTCGTTCGGTTACCGGGAGGCGCGGGAGTTCTGGGGAATCGGGAACGTGACGGCTGCCTTCGCCCATAGTGCCGTTGTCGGCGGCACGCCCGGCTATCGGGAGCTTGTGCTGGATCCGCGCGTTCCCGATGACCTCGGACAGCTCGGCAGCTGGCTGGCGCGGAACGTCCTGCGGCCGTCCATGCCGCTATTCGATGAGGCTCGTCGGGTCGTGCATGAAGACCCGCGCATCCGGGACACCGCCGCGTACAGCTCGGTCCTCGCCGCCGTGGCGGCGGGAGAGTCATCGCCGACGAAGATCGGCGGGCTGCTCGGCCGCCCGGCTACTTCGCTGGCGCACCAGCTGTCGACTCTGGCGTCGGCCGGGTTCATCGACCGCAGGCACGACCTGCTTCTGGACAGGCGGCCGGTAATCAGCGTCGCTGACCCGATGGTGCGATTCCATCAGCTCGTCATCGAGCCCTACCTGGCCGATCTGGAGGCCGGGCGGGCACGCCAGGTCTGGGCCGAGGCAGAGAACACCGTTGAGTCCAAGATCTTCGGGCCCCACTTCGAGGCGCTCGCCGCGGAGTGGATCGCCCGGTATGCGTCCACGGAGGCAGGCCTTACCGTCGGCCCGGTAGGGCAGACAGTCATCGCCTGCCGCGAGCACCAGGCCGGCCACAAGATCGATGTCCTGGCGCTCGCGCGCGGCGCCCGGCCCCGGACCCCGGGCACGCCGGTCGCCTTCATCGGCGAGGCTAAACACCGCGACCGCCGACCAGGCATCGCCGAACTGCGTCGGCTGGAACACCTTCGCGACCTCCTCACAGCAGCCGGGCACGACGCCACCGACGCCGTATTCGGTGTGTTCAGCGCGTCAGGCTTCACCGATGAACTGATGGCGGAGGAAACCGCGAGTCAAGGCAAACTCCTGCTCACCGATCTGGACATTCTCTACGGCCAGCCGGCATTATCCAGCCACGTTCCTTCGTCTTGCCGATCCGGTGGTAGAAATACCTCCTCGCGGGAATCCGGTCCGGGTAGGTACGCTTCGGGCATGCGACGGGGTGAATTTCGTTCCCTCAGACGTGCTTGGACGCTCGGTCTGCCGTTAGTGCTAGTGGTTGCGGTGATTGGCTGCACCACATCAGCGCGACCGTCAGCGGCGAGGGTAACGGTGCAGCCGGGGATGTCTGTTGCGGATCAGCCGGTGCGGATCCGCGTCACCGGGCTGGCTGCCGGACAGGATGCCACCGTGCGGATGAGCTCGACCGACGCGGCCGGAGTGCGGTGGGCATCTTCGGCTACTTATCACGCCGACGCGACAGGCGGCATCGACCTGAACAGGGCTCCGGCCCTGTCCGGCGATTACGGCGGCGTCTCGGGCATGGGGCTCATCTGGTCGATGCGGCCGACCGGGTCAGACCCGCTCGGCGCGTACTTCTGGGGACTCACGCCACGTGTGTTCACGGTTTCGGTCAGCCTCAAGACAGGCCAGGTAGCTTCAGCGGTATTCCAGCGGACGTTGTCGCTTGTGCCGCTGGTCCAGCCGAAGGAGTCACTCAGCGCCGACGGCTTCGTCGGACAGTACTGGCGGCCTGAGACGACAACGGTCCGCCGCCCGGCGATCTTGGTACTGGGCGGCTCAGAAGGCGGTCTGCCGGTCCTGCTGCCGGCGTTGCTGGCCAGCAGCGGATATCCCGCTCTGAGCATCGCCTACTTCAAGGAACCCGGCCTGCCGCAGACGCTGTCGAGAATCCCGCTGGAATACTTCGCCAAGGCGCTGACCTGGCTGGCTCGCCAGCCAGGAGTTGATCCGCGGCACATCGCGGTGCTGGGCATCTCGCGGGGAAGCGAGGCCGCGCAGCTGCTCGGCGTGTATTACCCCGCGCTGGTGCACGCCGTCATCGCGTCGGTGCCCAGTGATGCCGCCATCTGCTCCTATCCCGGCTGCGGAGGCCCGGCATGGACCTTGCACGGACAGGCGCTGCCCTACACGAGCGACTTCGACAATCCCTATCCAGCCGACGATCCAGCCGCGGTCATTCCTGATCAGCGGATCAACGGCCCGGTATTCCTGGACTGCGCCGAGGCCGACCAGACCTGGACATCATGCCCCTATGCCCAGGCCATCTCGAAGCTGCTCGATGATCACCACGACCACTGGGCGCACGTACTTTATGAATACCCCGGGGCAGGGCATTTTGTCGGATCCCTGATCCCTTACGAGCCGTATGGTTCGGCCGTGGTCACCGCACCTGATGCCGCCTACCAGGTGAACCAGGAAGCCGACGCGCAGCTCTGGCCCCACCTGCTCAGTTTCCTCGCAAGCCTGGTCACATGAGAGGACGAGAACCGCCTGGCGTCTGCCGAGCTGCGGGAAACTGGTAGTCACTTATGCGGGAAACAGGTACTCATGTATGCGGGAAACAAGTACTCTCTGGTCATAGCCGTCTGGTCCGGCCAAGGCGACGGCGGCTACGGCGGGAACTCTGCCGCGCTCCACTCTGACCCCGCGCCGGATATTTCACCATAAACTGGACGGTCCACAACGGTCCGCAAGCCCCGCTCCATTTGCAGTGGCCTGTCACCCTACCGTTTGCGAACGTTCCCAAGTAAATCGAGTTCGCAGCGTGCCGCGAGCAACTGCCGATTTGCTGGGATATGGCCGTTATATGCATGGCGGCTGCCGTGGATGACGCGGAAGATTAGAGCCCTGCGGAAGAAAGGGTACCGGAAAGCGGCGCCTTTCCCTCCAGGGAACTCTTATCTTCCGGCTGAGGGACCTTGTCCGGTTGCAGGGCTGGGGCAAGCGGTTGCCCGTGCCCGGTCACGCAGTCAGGCGAGGGTTACGAGCGGTTGCCCGTGCCCGGTCACGCAGTCAGGCGAGGGTTACGAGCGGTTGCCCGTGCCCGGTCACGCAGTCAGGCGGGGGTTACGAACGGTTGCCCGTGCCCGGTCACGCAGTCAGGTGACGGGGCGGGCCGGGCCGGTGTTCAGGTAGCGCAGCACGGCGAGCACCCGGCGGTTGCCCGAGTCGCCGTGGTGCAGTCCGAGCTTGGCGAAGATCGAGTTGATGTGCTTGCTCACCGCGCTGTCGGTGATCACCAGAGCCGCGCCGATCTCCGCGTTGTCGCGGCCCTCGGCCATCAGCGCCAGCACGTCACGTTCCCGCTCGGTCAGCTGATCCAGCGGATCACCGGCCCGGCGCACCAGCAACTGGGCCACCACCTCCGGGTCGAGCGCGGTGCCGCCCGCCGCCACGCGGCGCAGCGCGTCGAGGAACTCGGTCACGTCGGCCACCCGGTCCTTCAGCAGGTAGCCGACACCACGGGTATTCGCCGACAGCAGGTCGGCGGCGTAGCGCTCCTCCACGTACTGCGACAGCACGAGGATCGCGATGTCCGGCCACTGGCTGCGGATCATCAGCGCGGCGCGGATGCCCTCGTCGGTGTGGCTGGGCGGCATCCGGACGTCGGCGATCACCACGTCGGGTTGTTCCCGCTCGACGGCGTCCAGCAGCGCCGTGGCGTTGCCGGCGGTGGCGGCGACCTCGAAGCCGGCGACCTCCAGCAGCTTGGTCAGGCCGGCCAGCAGCAGCACCGAATCCTCGGCGATCACGACTCTTCTGGGGGGATGCCATCCCCCCTGACCCCCCTGGCTTCGGGCCGGCCCCGGCTCACCTGTCACGGGTTCCACGGTAAGGCACCACGTAGCGTCGGTGGCCGGGGGAAGGCGGTTCCGTCCATCTGATCACTCGGCGCGGAGCGCGACCGCGGGGCGGGCACGGGCCGCCCAGCTCGCGGGCAGCAGCGCCCCGGCGGCGGCGAGCACGAGCGCGGCCAGGGACAACAGGGCTAGCCGCAGCGGCGGGAACACCTGGGTGTAGCTGGCCGGGAGACCGGTGTGCGCGGTGCTGGCCATCGCGTGCAGCGTCGCGGTGTTGAGCAGCACCGCGGCCGGTGCCGCGACCACCGCGGCCAGCACCGCCGGACCGGCGATCCAGCACACCACCATGGCGAGCATCTGCGCCGGGCGCATGCCGAGCGCCTTGAACACGCCGAGGTCATGCACCCGGTCCCGGGTTGTCATCAGCACGGTGTTGAGCACGCCGAGACCTGCGGCCACCGCCACCATGAGCGCCAGCAGGCCGATCAGGGCGCTGGCGATCGTGTAGAACTTGCCGCCGCCGCCGTAGGTGGTGGCCTGCCACGGGTTGCCGTTGCCCAGTGCGGCGTTCACCGCTCGCGCGTACGCCCCGGCGTTGGTGCCCGGTCGCAGCCCCACGTCGTAGGCGTTCAGGTTGTCGCTGGTCGCGAACCCAGGCAGCGTCCGCGCGCTGGCGTACAGCGCGGGATCGCTGGACGGGTGGAACACCTCCCCGACGATCTTGACACTGACCTGGTTCGTGCCGACCAGGACCGTGGTGGTATCGCCGATCGCGAGGCCGCTCTGGTTCAGGAACGCGGTGTTGACGTCCACCTCGCCCGGCGCGTCGTACCAGCGCCCGGAGATGATGCCGTAGCCGATCCAGGAGGCGTCGCCGCCGTACGCGGTCGTGTCCACCCGGCGGGTGATGCCCGGCACGTTGACACCGTTGTTGTACTCGGCCACGTAGTGCTCGGTGCCGGGCTGGGCGTGCAACGCGGCTGTCACAGCGTTGTCCTGCGCCGCGCTGGGCGATCCCTGATCCCCTGGGCCCTTGCTGGGGCCGAACTGCTCGACCTGCACCGGGACGGTGGCCGAATGGTCGGAGCTGGCCTGGGCCCGCGACAGCGACGAATGCAGCCCGAACGCGAATATCACCGCGGTGGCGCCGAACGCGACGGCGACCATCGTCACCATGGTGCGGGCCGGCTTGGCGAACGGCGCGGCCAGCCCGATGCCGACCGGGCGTGGCAGGCCCAGCCGGGAGGCAAGCCGGTGCGCGGCATACCCGCGGCCGGTACGCGGGGCGCGGCCGGCGGCGATCGCCTGCGCGGCGGACAGCCGCCCGGCCCGCAGCGCGGGCCCGAGCGCGGCCAGCGCGGTCAGCGCCAGCATCCCGATCGGCGCGGCGGCCGACGCCCACCACGGCACGTGCTGACTGCCGACCCCGTAGGCATCCGAGGACTGGTGCAGCACCGGGATCGCCAGCACGTTGCCCGCCACCACGCCGATCAGGCATCCGGCAATCGCCGGCACGCCAACCCGGCTGATATAGGCGACCACCACCTGTGCCGGGGTGAGACCGATGCTCTTCAGCACGCCGATCCGGTGATAACCGGCCACGACCGCGCCGCTGATCACGTTGCCCACGATGAGCACCGCCATGGCCAGGCCGATCAGCGCGAACGCGACCACGAACGGCGCCATGATCGCGCCGTTCCCGGTGGCCTGGTCCGCCGCGGTGAGCCAGGAGCCCGTGCCGGCCACCGCACCGGCCGGCAATGCCCTGGTCAACTCCGTCACGTCGGCCCGGATCTGGGTATACGTCGAGGCCTGGCCGAACCGGTAGAGCATCTGCTCGCTTACCGGCGCGGTGGCCGCGCGCAGCCGGGCGATCTCGCTAGGGGCGACCCAGCCGTCCGCCGTATTGGTGATGGAGTTGGCGAAGCCCACCACGGTGAGGCTGGGGCTGCCCGGAACACCCGCGACCGTGAGCGTGGCCCCGGTTTGCACGCCCTGGTCGGACGGGGTTCCGGACAGCACGATCTGGCCCGGCCCGGTGACCCAGTGACCGGCGTTGAGCACCAGGTCGTCCACCGGTCCGGACGGCGACGAGCGCCCGGCCAGCACGAGGCCGCCAAACGGCTGGCCACCCTGCTGTGCCTGCACGATGGTCTCCGGGTACGGCCCGGATGCGGCGGTGACGCCGCTCAGCGAGCGTGTCGCGGCGAGCTGTGCGGGGCTGGCGTGCGCGGCGTTCACGGTCAGCGTCAGGTGGGCACCATTCTGCGCGGCGAACGCATGCTGGAACGGGGCGTTATTGGCGGACAGCAGCGCGAAACCGAGCGTGGCCGATGCGGTGGATACCAGCAGCACCATGGTGATCACGATCGCCTGCACCTTGTGCCGCAACATCCCGCCAGTGGCCGTCCGGACGGCACCGAACCCGGTCATGCCGGGACCCCCACGCCCGCCACGCGGCCATCCACGATCCGCACGGTGCGGGCGGCGTACCGCTCGGCCAGCGCCGGATCGTGGGTGACCAGCACCAGCGTCTGACCGGCCGCGTTAAGCTGTCGCAGCAGTTTCGCGATCTCCTGGCCGGTCGCGGTGTCCAGCGCGCCGGTCGGCTCATCGGCCAGCAGCAGCTCCGGCGAGTTCACCAGCGCCCGCGCGATCGCCACCCGCTGCCGCTGGCCGCCGGACAGCCGCGCCGGATAGTCGTCGCGGTGCTGCTCGATGCCCATCCGCGCCAGCAATTCCGCGGCCCGGGCCCGCGCCTGCCGCCGCGACGCCCCGGCGAGCTGGGCGGGCAGCAGGACGTTGTCTTCCACCGTGAGGTCGTCGAGGAGATTGAAGAACTGGAAGACGATCCCGACGTGGCGGGCCCGGAACCTGGCCAGGGCCGTTTCAGACAGGGTGTCGATCCGCCGCCCGGCGACGGTCACCTCGCCGGCGGTGGGCCGGTCCAGCCCGGCGATCAAGTTGAGCAGCGTGGACTTCCCGCTGCCCGACGGCCCCATGACGGCGACCACTTCCCCGGCCCCCACCTGCATGCTGACATCGGTCAGCGCGGGCGGCGCACCGGCCTGATATGCCTTCGTCACGTTGTCCAGCTGGATCACGCTTTGATTCATCATGGTGGCCAGGATGACGTTGACCGTAGGTCACGCGCACTGGCCCAGGACTCCCAATCCGTGGTGTACCTAGCTACACCGGCGATCCTGAAGCGCGCATCATGGAGCTGTCCGTGCCTGCTCATCTACCGTGGACCCATGACAGCCGTGATCCGCCGCGCGCCATGGTCGCCAAGATCGTGGCGCCAGGCGCTCTACCTCGCGGGGGGTATCCCGGCGCAGCTCGTTCTGCTGTTCGTGCTGGCGTTCCCGGCCCTGGTGGGCAAAGCGAAGAAGGTCGCGCCGCTCCTGCCGCTGTGGCTGATACTCGTCTTCCTCGTGCTACCGCCGGTGCTCACCACCGCGCACCGGCACCGGCTGCGCGCCACGGGCGGGGTGGAGATACCGCGGATCCCGGTGGGTATGAGCCGCTGGAGCTGGCCGGGAATCATCGCGTACGCCCGCGCGAAAACCACCTGGCGTCAGATCGGCTACCACCTGGTGGCCGGACCGCTGCTGGCCGCCGCCGCGATCGGCGCCGTCGCGATGTGGCTGGCGGGCACCTTGTACGCGCTGGTGTATCTGTACGCGTGGCGGATGAACACGGACGGCCTGCTCTATCGCGGCATCGGATCGACGCGGACTCTGCCGCGGGTGCTCGACATCCCGGTCGACGTCTACCTGACCGCGGCGGGGATCGCGGGGCTGCTGATCGCGCCGTGGGCCACCGCGGGCGTTGCCGCACTGGATGCCAGGTTCTCCCGGGCGCTGCTTGGCCCGAGCCGGGCCGAGGAACTGGAGCACCGGGTCGAGGAACTAGCTGAGACCCGGGCCGGCGTGGTCGACGCCGCGGACGCCGAACGGCGCCGCCTGGAGCGCGACCTGCACGACGGCACCCAGCAGCGGCTCGTGTCGCTGGCCATAAACCTCGGCATGGCCCGGGTCGAGACGACGACCGTCGAGGAAGCGCACCAGGCCATCACCGAGGCTCACGAGGAGGCCAAGGCCGCGCTCACCGAGCTGCGCAACCTGGTCCGCGGCCTGCACCCGCCCGTACTGGAGGACCGCGGCCTGGACGCGGCGCTGTCCGGAGTGGCGGCCCGGATGCCCATTCCGGTCCGGCTGACCGTGGACGTGCCCCGCCGGCCTTCACCCACGATCGAGGCGGTCGCGTACTTCGTGGTCTCCGAAGGCCTGACCAACATCACCAAGCACGCCGAGGCGAGCCAAGCGGAGGTGTTCGTGCAACGTACCGGAGACCGGCTGCACATCATCGTCACCGACGACGGCGTGGGCGGCGCCGACCCGGCCCGCGGCACCGGCCTGGCCGGCCTGACCAAGCGCGCCGCGTCGGTCGACGGCACCTTCGAGATCGTCAGCCCGCCCGGCGGGCCGACCCTGCTCACCGTGGACCTGCCATGCAAGCGGTAACCGCACGAGGCCGCTGGGTCTGGGGCGTCAGCGGCCTGGCCACCGTGGTGGCGCTCGCCGTCCCCACCGTCCAGCTCGTCACAGGTGGCGGGAAGGTCTGGCCCGTGAGTGCGTCCGCACACCCGTTCCCGCAGGCCACGTTGACCCGGACGATGACCGTGCCGCAGCGCGTCACCAGCGTGACCGTAGCCACCTCCGGCATGCCGGTGCGGGTGATGGCGGGAGAAGTCAGCCGGATCGAGATCACCGAGGTGTTCTCGTACGACAAGCAGGCCGGCGAACCGCCGGCGGTGACACCCTGGGTGTCGCGAGGCAGCCTGACCCTGAATGACTCGGCCTGCTCCGACGACGCCTGCGGTGTCTCCTTCTCGCTGATGGTGCCGCCCGGCGTCGCCGCCAGTGTGACAAGCGAGGGCGGCAACGTGATCGTCAACGGTACCGCCGCTACGGTCATCGACTCGGGTGGCGGAGCGGTGCGGACGACACGGATCGGCGGCCAGCTCAATGTTCAGACCGAGGGAGGGCCGCTCCAGATCGACGGGCTGTCCGGTGTGCTGAACGCCGACACCGGCGGCGGGCCGCTGGACGCCCGTAACATCACCGCCGCCACGGCCGACGTGACCACCGAGGGCGGCGATGCCCTGGTCGCCTTCGCCGTGGCGCCGGGCGATGTCCACGTGGATACCGGCGGCGGCGCCGCGACGCTCATGGTGCCCCGAGGCCCGTATGCCTTGACCGCCGACACCGGCGGAGGCGAAGAAGTGCTGGATGTCGCCCTCGACCCCGCCGCGCCCCGGTCACTCACTATCCAGACCGAAGGCGGTCCGCTGCTGATCCGGTCACGGGTTAGCGCAGCCGCCCCAGCACAGAAGGTAGCTCCCCCTCCGCCAGCAAAGTGAGGCGGTGGGTGGCCCGGGTGATCGCGACGTACAGGTCGTGGCCACCGGCCGGTGACTGTGCGAGGATGCCGGCCGGGTCGGCCAGCAGCACGCGGTCGAACTCCAGGCCCTTGACCTGGCCGACGGACAGCAGCGCCACCGGAGAATCGAGGACGTCAGGCTGATCGCCGCGCACCGCCTGCGGAAGCGCGGCGGCCAGCTCAGCGAGCCGCTTGTCCGGAGCGATGACCGCGAGCCGGCCGATGTCGCCCATATCGGCCAGTTCCGCGCCGACGACCTCGCCTATCGCGACGGGAATCGACGTGACGCGGAGCGCACGCGGCGGGACGCCTTCCGCACGAACGGACTCGGGCGGCTGCTCACCGGGCGCCACCGCGGCCAGGACGTCGGCGGCCACCGTCATGATCTCGGCGGGCGTGCGGTAGTTGACCGTCAGCACTTCGGCGTGCCAGCGGCCCTTCACGTACTTGTCCAGCATCTCCGCCCAGGACCGGGCGCCGGCCGCGCTCCCCCGCTGGGCCACGTCTCCCACCACGGTCAGCGACCTGGTGGGGATCCGGCGCATCACCATCCGCCAGGCCATCGCCGACAGTTCCTGCGCCTCGTCCACGATGACATGCCCGTAGGCCCACGACGGGTCGGCCCAGGCGCGTTCCGCGGTGGTGAGCTGCTGGGCCGCGTCGCGGTTCCACGCCGCGAGTGTCCTCGCGTCGATCACGTCGCTGGGGGCCAGCACCAGGTCCTCGGCCGCCATGTCGGCGAGTTCCAGCACCTCGCGGGCATACTTCTCCTCCAGGCGGCGTTCGCGCTCCTCGGCGCGACGGCGGGCCTTTTCCGCCGAATCGTCGGTACCGAGCAACTGCGCGGCCTCATCCAGCAACGGAACGTCAGCGACCGTCCACGCGCCGGGCGATGCTGGACGAAGCAGTACAGACCGTTCGTCGGAATGCAAACTCGAGGCGGCGGCGCGCAGGGCACCTTCCTCGGCCAGTAGGGAGGCGACCAGCCGCTGAGGGGTTAGCAGCGGCCACAGGCCATCCAGCGCGGTGCGGACCACGGGCTCGTCCCACAGGCGAGCGCGGGCATGCGGGATGTCCTCGGGATCGAGGGGGCGGCCGAGGGTCCGCGCCTCGGCGCGGACCAGCGCGGTGAGCATGTCGGTGATGAACAGCTTCCGTGCCACATTGTGTGGTTTGCGTAGCCCGCGCGCGCGATCGCGGGCCCGCAGCGCCGCTTCCCGCGGGATCGTCATGGTGACGTCGTCCACCGTTATCCCCAGGTCGGCGGCGGGCACTCGCTGGGCGTTCCTGACCGCCTGGCGCAGCACGTTGACCATCCGCAGGTCGCCCTTGACCGCCGCCGCTTGCGGGCTGTCGTCGGGGGCCGCGTGAACGCCGGGGAAGAGGTCCGCGATCGACGTGAGGACGGCGTCGGTCTCGCCGAGCGAGGGGAGGACCTGGCTGATGTAGCGGAGAAAAACGGGGTTGGGGCCGATGATCAGGATGCCGCGCCGCTCCAGCGTGCGGCGATGCGTGTAGAGCAGGTACGCGGCGCGGTGCAGCGCGGCGACGGTCTTGCCGGTCCCGGGGCCGCCCTGGACCACCATGACACCCGCCAGAGCGGCCCGGATCACCCGGTCCTGCTCGGCCTGGATGGTCGCGACGACGTCGCCCATCCGGCCGGTGCGGGCGCGGTTGATGCTGGCGATGAGCATCGCTTCGCCGGAAAGGCTCCGCCTGTCGGCCTCGGGCATGGCGTCGAGGTCGAAGACCTCATCATCGACTGCGGTGACAGTGCGGTTCCTGGTGTAGATGTGGCGACGCCTGATGAGGCCTTCGGGATCTCTGGGGGTGGCGGCGTAAAACGGACGGGCGGCCGGGGCCCGCCAGTCGATGAGCCGCGGCTCGTGCTCGTCGTCGCGAAGACCGATGCGCCCGATGTACAGGGTGCCATTCTTGGTTGCGGACTGGTCGGTGTTGCTTGTGTCGGTCCGGCCGAACACGAGGCCATTCTCGACTCCCTCGAGCTGCGCCAGCCGCCGGGCTTGCTCGCTGGCCGTCACCTCGCGTTCCACGCGGGCCTGGAACGTACCGCCCGCGCCGCCGCTGGCATGTGTTTCGGTAAGCGCTTTCCGCGTACGCTCCCGGGCGGTGTCGAGCAGGTCATAGACCATGTCGACATAGCCTTGTTCATGGCCGACCGGATCGGTGCTGACTGGATCTGGACTGACTGGATCTGGACTGACTGGATCTGGACTGACTGGATCTGGACTGACTGGATCGGTGCTGACTGGATCTGGGCTGACCGGGATTGGATCAGCGGATTTCGCTTGACGCAATGGGTCAGATAGACCAGAAGGCATATTGTGTGATATACTTTCACTAGTTGCGAACTATAAAGGTTTGTGCTGGTCTTGAATGGTTCGTCTAGCTTACCAGGAACGTCAGCTTCTGTGGGGCATCATCGGCCTCCGGCTTCACGCGCTCCGGAAACTTTCGGCTGGCAGGCCGGTCGGCGTATACTGGAAATTTCACATCATGTGATGCAATTTCCATGCGGAAATTGCCTCTCGCCGGGTTTCCCCCTCGGAAGAAAAGAGCCTCGTGGAAGAAAAGGGGTCGCTTTCCGGCGCCTTTTCTTCCGTAGGGCTCTAATCTTCCGCCGCCGGCGGCGGGTGGGGACGCTGGGGCGCGGGGTTGGGAAGCCGCCGACGGACGGCGGCTGGCGGACTGCGGCTGGCGGACGGCGGCTGGCGGACTGCGGTCGACGGAGGGCCGGCAGACAGCGGCCGGCGGACGGCGGCCGGGACGCGACGCGGGGGGTCCGCGCCGGAACGGGATGCGCCCGGTTGGTGACGCGTTATAACGGGCCCCTCTGTCCCGCGAGGATGGCGCTGCCTAGGATGTAGGGCACGACTCGGGAGTAGCTGGACATGTAGCCGGACATGTAGCCGGACATGTAGCTGGACATGCCGGTCGGGGACAGGGACAGGAAGAGGAGCTAGACATGCCGGGAGCAGAACACCGTGTGGAGATCACCGGTCCATACGGCGATCGCTACGACGAGATCCTCACCCCGCAAGCGATCGATCTCATCGCGGCCCTCCACGCCGAACTAGCGGAACGCCGCCAGGAAGCCCTCACCGCGCGTCGTGGCCGACAGGCCCAGATCCAGGCCGGCGCGATGCTCGACTTCCTCGACAGCACCAAGGACATCCGCGACGACGCGACATGGCAAGTCGCCCCGCCGGCGCCGGGCCTCATCGACCGCCGGGTCGAGATCACCGGTCCCACCGACCGCAAAATGACGATAAATGCCCTCAACTCGGGGGCCAACGTGTGGCTGGCCGACTTCGAGGACGCCAACACGCCGCTGTGGGACAACATGATCACCGGCCAGCTCAACCTCAAGGACGCGCTGGACCGCACCGTCGACTTCACCAGCGAGGAAGGCAAGGAGTACACCCTCAGGCCCGACGATGAACTCGCCACGATCGTGGTCCGGCCGCGCGGCTGGCACCTGGACGAGAAGCACATCCTGATCGACGGCAAGCGCGCGTCCGGGTCCCTGACCGACTTCGCCCTCTACATGACCACGTCTGCCCGCAAGCAGCTGGACAAGGGCAAAGGCCCTTACTTCTACCTGGCCAAGATCGAAAGCCACGAAGAGGCGCGGCTATGGAACGACGCCTTCAACATCGCACAGGACGCGCTCGGCATCCCGCGCGGCACGATCCGTGGCACGGTGCTGATCGAGACGATCCCCGCCGCCTTCGAGATGGAGGAAATCCTTTACGAGCTGCGGGACCATTCCGCCGGTCTCAACGCGGGCCGCTGGGACTATCTGTTCAGCATTATCAAGAAGTTCCGCACGCGCGGCCGTGACTTCGTGCTGCCGGAACGAAATTCCGTGACGATGACCGCTCCATTCATGCGCGCCTACACCGAACTGCTGGTCAAGACGTGCCATCGAAGAGGAGCGCACGCCATGGGCGGCATGGCGGCGTTCATTCCGAGCCGCCGCGACCCCGAGGTCAACGAGAAGGCGCTGGCCAAGGTGCGTGAGGATAAGCAGCGCGAGTCGGCCGACGGCTTCGACGGTTCCTGGGTCGCCCACCCGGACCTGGTGCCGATCTGCAAGGAAGTGTTTGACAGCGTTCTCCGCAGCGATCCCAACCAGATCACGAAGCAGCGCGACGATGTGTCCGTCACTGCCGAAGACCTGCTCGCAATCAGCAAGACCCAAGGCTCGATCACCGAGGCGGGGCTGCGCAACAACATCAGCGTCGCTCTCCAGTACCTGGCGAACTGGCTGGGCGGCACCGGCGCGGTCGCCATCTTCAACCTGATGGAGGACGCGGCCACCGCGGAAATCTCCAGGTCCCAGGTGTGGCAATGGGTGCATAACGAGATCCAGCTCGAGGACGGCCGCAATATAACTCCTGAAATGGTGGAGCAATTCATCGACGAGGAACTAACCAAGATCCGCGAGCAGACGGCGGACGCATTCGACGCCGAACGTTACGGTCAGGCCGTCGCATTGTTTACCGAGGTGGCGCTGGCCGACAATTTCGTGGAGTTCCTTACCCTTCCCGCCTACGAACGCATGCCATAATGTCCGGGGTCGGAAATCTCGTCCCGCGCCTGATCGAGATCTGCGGAGCGGGAAACGTCATCACCGATCCCCTGGAGCTGCGCACCTACGAATGCGACGGGCTCACCTCGCACCGCGCCACCCCCGCCATCGCCGTCCTGCCCGGCACAGCGGAGGAAACGGCACAGATCGTAAAAGCGTGCGCCGCGGCCAATGTGCCGTTCGTCGCCCGGGGCAGCGGCACCGGGCTGTCCGGCGGCGCCCTCCCCCGCGAGGATGGCGTGCTGATCGTCATGTCGCGGATGCGCCGGATCCTGGAGGTCGATCCCGTTTCACGCAGGGCGATCGTCGAGCCCGGGGTCACGAACCTGTCGGTCAGCCAGGCGGTCCAGCGATACGGCCTGTTCTACGCCCCCGACCCGTCCAGCCAGGTGGTCTGCTCCGTCGGCGGCAACGTCGCCGAGAACTCCGGCGGCGCGCACTGCCTCAAGCACGGCTTCACCGTCCACCACGTGACCGGTCTGGAGATCGTCACCCCGCAAGGCGAGCTCACCTGGCTCGGTGACGGCACCGGCGCTAGTCCGGCCGACGGATACGACCTGGCCGGCGCCTTCGTCGGCTCTGAAGGCACGCTGGGCATAGCCACGAAGATCATGGTCAAGCTGACGGTGAGCCCGCAGCAGGTGCACACCCTGCTGGCCGCGTACGCCACCACCGCCGATGGCGGCCGGGCGGTCTCCGACATCATCGCGGCCGGCATCCTCCCCGCCGCGATCGAGATGATGGACGCGCTGTCGATCGAGGCCGCCGAGGCCGCGGTGCAGTGCGGCTACCCCGAGGGCGCCGGCGCGGTGCTGATCGTCGAGCTGGACGGTCCCGCCGCCGAGGTCGAGACCGAGCTGGCCGCGGTCCGTGACATCTGTTCCGCGGCCGGCGCCACCGAGATCAGGGCCGCCGACGACCCGGTCCAGCGGGCGAAGATCTGGGCCGGGCGCAAGTCAGCGTTCGCCGCGGTGGGCCGGATCAGTCACGAGTACATCGTCCAGGACGGCGTCGTGCCCCGCACCAGCCTGTCCGCCGTGCTGGCCCGCATCGCCGAGCTGTCGGCGGCGACCGGCATCCGGGTGGCGAACGTCTTCCACGCCGGCGACGGCAACCTGCACCCGCTGGTGCTGTATGACAGCGCGGCCCAGGAGGCCGCCGCCGAGGAGGTGTCCGGCGCGATCCTCGATGCGTGCCTGGAACACGGCGGGTCGATCACCGGCGAGCACGGCGTAGGAGTGGACAAATCCCGCTATATGCCGAAAATGTTCGGCGACCAGGACCTGGACACCATGCAGCTCGTCCGCTGCGCGTTCGATCCCGCCAGCCTGTGCAACCCCGGCAAGGTCTTCCCCACCCCGCGGCTGTGCGGCGAGGTCCCCGGCAAGCGCAGGGCTCCGCATCCCACCGGTATAGAGATCTTTTAAACATGTACAACGAACGGTCTGTGGTGCTTCCCGCCAGTACCGAGGAAGCCTCGGCAGTGCTCGGCGAGGCAGCGGGGCGGGGCGTTACGGTCGTGCCGCGCGGCGCCGGGCTCGGGTGGCACCCGCTGGACGGCGACGTGATCGTGGACATGGGCCGGATGGACCAGGTGACCGAGCACGCGGCCGGGGACCTGGTGGCGCGGATCCAGGCCGGCGCGACGATGGGGCACGTGGCGCGGGTTCTGGCGGAAGCCGGGCAGCGGCTGGCGCTGGACGTCCCTGGCGGAGTGACCGTCGGCGGGATGATCGCCACCGGCCTGGCCGGGCCGTTGCGGTTCCGGTACGGGTCGCCGCGCGACCTGCTGATCGGGATCACCGTGGTGCGCCCGGACGGAGTGGTGGCACACTCCGGCGGCAAGGTGGTCAAGAACGTGGCCGGCTACGACCTGGGCAAGCTGTTCGCCGGGTCCCATGGCACGCTGGGCCTGATCACCGAGGCGACGTTCCGGCTGCATCCGCTGCCGCAGGCGGTCGCGTACCTGACTGCTCGCGCCGCGCGCGACGATCTGGCCGCGGCCGTGATCGCGGCGGCGAACTCTCCGCTGCAGCCTTCGGCGGTCGAGCTTGGTCCGGATGGGATTGTGTGCGTGCTGCTGGAGGGGACGGCCTCGGGTGTCGAGGAACGCGTCAAGCGGATGGCTGAGCTACTGGGTTCGGCGGAGGTTTCGCCGGTGCCGCCGTCATGGTGGGGGAAGCTGCCTGATCCGGTCGGCACGGTGGTACGGGTGACGTTCTGGCTGGCGCGGCTGGGTGACGTGCTTGGCGCCATCGCGAGCGCCGGGGTCCCATGCGAAGTGGGTGGCTCGGCGGGCGCGGGCGTTCTGTACGTCTGCCTTGATTCCGGTGCTGACGTCAGCCCGCTCGTTTCCGCTGTGCGGGCGGCGGTCGGCGACCGCGGCAGCGTGGTCGTGCTGACCGAGCCGCCTCGGTTTGATCATCCGTTGATGCGAGCAGTGCGGGACCAGTTCGATCCGGGACACCGCATGGGAGGTACGGGTTTATGCAGGAGCCGGACGCGCTGCGAACGGTGGCGAACGACTGCGTGCACTGCGGCTTCTGCCTGCCCGCATGCCCGACCTACCAGCTGTGGGGTGAGGAGATGGACTCGCCGCGCGGCCGGATTCACCTGGTCAGCCAGCTCCTGGACGGTGCGGAGCTGACCGGCGCGGCGGCCGAGCACTTCGATCGCTGCCTCGGCTGCATGGCCTGCATGACGGCGTGCCCGTCGGGCGTGCAATACGACCAGCTGATCGAGGCGGCCCGCGTCTGGACCGAGCAAGCCCACTCCCCCTCCGCCTCATCCCCATCCCAGTCGCCCCCTTCCGCCTCGCCCCCCATCCCCGCCCCCTCCGCCTCATCCCCATCCCAGTCGTTCCCTTCCGCCTCGCCCCCCGTCCCCGCCCCGTCCGGCCCATCCCACGACAAATCGGATTTGTCGGATATTTCGCATATGCGCCGAAGGGGCTCGGTTGCCCCGGGCGTGGGGCGGCGGCCGGTGCGCGATCGGGCGGCCCGGGCCGCGATCTTCGCGTTGTTTCCCTATCCGCGCCGCCTGCGGGCCGCGGTCGGCCCGTTGCGGCTAGCGCAGCGTACCGGGCTCGACCAGCGGATCGCGGCCAGCGAACTGCCCGGCCGGGTCTCCCCCGCGCTGGGTGCGGCGCTGCGGTTGGCGCCACCGCCGTCTCGTCCGGTCAGGCTGCCCGAGCGGGTGGCGGCCCGGGGTTCCCGCCGAGCGGTGGTGGGGATGCTCACCGGCTGCGTGCAGTCGGTGTTCTTCCCTCGGGTGAATTCCGCGACCGCGCGCGTGCTCGCGATGGAAGGGTGCGATGTCGTCATCCCGCGCGGGCAGGGCTGCTGCGGCGCGCTGTCGCTGCACTCGGGGCGGGCGGCGGAGGCGGCCGGCTTCGCCGAGCGGACGATCGCCGCATTCGAGCACGCCGGGGTTGACTTTGTCGTCGTCAATTCCGCGGGCTGCGGCTCGGCGATGAAGGAGTACGACCGCCTGCTCGGCGGGTCGTCGCCGCTGAGCGGCAAGGTGCGGGACTTCTCCGAGTTTCTCGCCGAGCTCGGACCGGTAGCGGAGCGGCATCCACTACCGATTACAGCCGCCTATCACGACGCCTGCCATCTCTGCCACGCGCAGCGCATCACGCGGCAGCCGCGTGACCTGCTGCGCGCCATCCCAGGGCTGGAGCTGGTCGAACTGGCCGACGCCGGGAACTGCTGCGGCTCGGCCGGCGTGTACAACCTGCTCCAGCCCGAAGCCGCCGCCGAGCTGGGCCGCCGGAAGGCCGACGCGGTGCAGGCCTCCGGCGCTCCGGTGCTGATCTCCGCGAACCCTGGGTGCTCGCTTCAGATCGCGTCGGTGCTCGCGGCGCGTGGTCAGCCCATATCAGTGATGCACGTCGCCGAGGTCCTCGACGCGTCGATACGCGGTGGAGGGTCCGGCCGTGGCACCGAACCGGACCCTCCACCGCGGGCTTAGCGCTAGCCGTTGCTAGAACTGCACGAAGATCTTCGTGAAGTCCAGCGACGCCTGGCTTATCTCGGAACAAGAGGGAAGGCCGCTGACCGAGCCGCTGCAGGGCTGGTCCCGGTCCACCGACCAGAACGCCAGCCTGCCGAGATGGTTGCTACTCGCGAAGCTGACCAGAGTGTGTGCGTCAGCCTCGGTGAACACCTCGGCGGGGTCGTCGTTCTGCCCGATCATCGGGGTGACGCCGATGTTGGCGTACGTGTCGTTGGGCCAGATCGTCTTGACGAACGACAGCGTGTCCTGCGCCGCCTCAACCGCGTAACTGCCCATGGTCGTGCCGGTGTTGTCGAACCCGCCGTAGAAGTCCATGGCCATCACGTTGATCACGCTGATGTTCGCGCCGTTGGACTTGGCCGCCTGCAGGAAACTGTCACCGTTGTTGTCCGGACCGGTGGGGAACGTCGGGATCGTCACCGACACCACCAATCCGGGGTTGTTCGCCTCGAGCTGGTTGATGGCCTGGAACCGGAGGTTGTTGGTCGCGGTGTCGGCGATCGCCGCGCCCTCGATGTCGAAGTCGATGTGGCTCACATGCAGCGTGTTGATCACCGACTGGTAGGCGGCGACGAGCTGGGACAGGTTCGTGCAGGACTGCGCCAGCTCGATACCTGCCTCGCCGCCGAACGACACGATCGGCGTCGCGCCCTCCGACTCGGCCTTGGTGACCTCGCCGGTCACGGTCGGGTCGTTCGTGACCGGCAGGGTGTCGCCCCAGATCGGAGTGCAACCCGACCCGATGACGAACGCGGTGGTGAACGCCTTGAGACCGGCTTGCGTGGCGGCCTTGTCGAGCATGGGCTCCTGGTTGTTGGTCATGTCGACGTACGGCGCTACGGCGAAGCTGCCGCCACCACCGCCTCCGCCACCGCTGGCGGCGGTGGTGGCCTGGACCTGCGCGGACTGAGACCCCTCCCCGGAGGAGTTGAAGGCGGAGACTGCGAAGGTGTAGGTCGTCGACGCGGCCAGCCCGCTGATCGTCGCGCTGGTCGCGGTGACCGATGTGGCGCGACTGCCGTTCTCGTACACGTTGTACCCGCTGACCGTCCCGGACGGCGCGGTCCAGGACAGCGACACCGAACTGGACGTGGTGCCGGTGACGGTAAGGCGGGTGGGCGCTGCCGGCGTGCCGCCGCCTCCGCCACCTCCCCCGGCCGGACCGGTCAGCGACAGGTCGTCCGCGTAGTAGGTGCCTTCGGCGTACCAGCCGTGCACATAGATGGTGACCGATGTGGTGGACGCGCCGGTGGTGAACGTGGTGGACAATTGCTGCCAGCTCGCGGCCGACGGGGTCCAGTTATTGGTGTCCGACGAGCCCGTGCCCGAGTCGCCGATGAACACGTAGTTTCCCTCAACATAGCCGGTGAGCGTGTAACTGGTAGACGGCTGCACCGACACCGACTGGGAGCATTGCGCGTCGTCTGAGCTGGACACAGCTCCCGCCAGCGCGTGCGCGCCGGAATGCACGGGCGATGACGCAACGGTGTCCAGCGGCGAACACGACCACCCCGCCGTCGTCCCGGTTTCGAACCCGGGGTTAGCCAGCAGGTTGGTGGCTGCCGAGACGGGCGGCGCGGTCAGCAGCGGAACAGCGGCCGCGGCCAGCAGCCCGGCCGCGACGACAATGCCCAGGCGCCATCGGTGCCGAAGGCCGGACGTGGAGCGAAGTGGATGCATGCGTTCTCCTGTTATCCGCCCGGGGTCCATCCCGGACCCACTGCTGGTCCCGCTCCGCTCAGTAAGTCGCTGGCCCGCTCGCAATATTTATAGGAAAGTTTCTTAACAGTTATTATTATCGCTCGGCCAATGAAACCCGTCAATACCCCGATCGAGCACCGTCCCCGACCGACATCGCCGCCGCCCCCCAATAACCACAGCCCCACGGCCGTAGCCTCCCCACGGCCGCAGCGCCCCCGACAACCGCAGCGTCCCACGACATGAATGCCACTCCCTTAAATGACAGCCAGGTGCTGCTCCCTGGCCAGCGGCACCGATGGCACCATCGGGCACGCTCTAATAGCGCTACTGATCGGTTTGAGCGACACCGATGGCACCATCGGCATGCTGCTCACTCTGGAGGAGCCGCACCCATGCCACACCCATGTCGCCCCATGCCACACCCATGTCGCCCCAACCGCATGGTTGTGACAATCAAGCCGTTCGGCGCGTGTGGCAGGTGGGGTGAATCAGAACTTCGCTGGGCGAATCCGGAAATGTCTGCTCCAGTATCGGAACCCGGCACATATCAGGCACATCCCGCAGCTCTGGCGACTCGGCCCGGCTATCCCAGGACCCCTATCCCACCAAGTGGCATTCCGGAATAACGTGCGTCTTGTGGCACATCGGCCGTACCCGTCTTCGCCGAAACCAGTGCTCGCCTCCGATGATCTGCGCGTATCGCCGCATAACGGGCACATGAGCCAGCCATCGCGTGGAGAATAAGAGCCCTTTGGAGGAAAAGGCCACCGGAAACCGACGCCCTTTCTTCCGCAGAGCGCTTTTCTTCCACGCTTCCCCGACAAGCACCCGGATCATATCCGGAAATGTCGGATACGGGCGATCTTGGGCGTGAACATGAACGTTTGAAGTAACCCCGTGGTTGTCACATCCATGGCGTCCCAATCCCTTGAATGTCACATTCAAGGGATTGAGGGCGGGCGCGGGTGTCCATTCACGGGGTTCGTGAATTGGTGTCAGGTCAGGGTGGGGAGCGGTGGTAGCCAGGGTCTGCCTTCGATGGCGGCTCGGATGGCGTCGAGGGCTGTGATGCCGTGGGCGGCAGCGGAGTCCAGGTAGCTGCGTATGCGGCACCAGCGGGCGAGGGTGGCGAGGGAATGCCAGTAGCCGGAGACGGCCTGGTGGCGCTTGGCGGCCTTGGCTCCACGCTCGGCGACGTTGGTCGTCCAGTCCACGGCGAAGTCGCGGGTGAACAGGAAGACCTGCTCTTTATAGTCGCGCAGCCAGCAGCCCAGCGCATAGCCGGGATGGTTTCCCTCGTGCCAGTCCCGCAGCCGGTTATGGGTGATGCCGAAAGCAACGGCGTCGTCATAGCGCTGGCGGAGCTCATCTAGCAGGTCCGCGCCGAGGGCGGTGCTGCCCCGGGCGCGGGCGTCGCCGACGGCCTGGTGCGCCTCGCGCAAGATGGCGATAACATCGCCGGCCCAGGACTGCAGCCCGCCGGGACCGAGCTTGATGACCGCCCGGCATCGCCTGATGATGTGCTGGCAGCACTGCTGGATGCCGGCCAGCCGGGTGAGAAGGTGCTGGTAGCCGGTGTAGCCGTCAGTCATCAGCAGCCCGGTGAACGCAGCCGGGATGCCCGCGGCGACATCGCCCTTACGCCGCGAGGCCAGGGCCTGCAGCCAGGTCAGCCGCCCGTCCGGGGTCCGGACGATCAGCACGTGCGGGGCGCCCGCGGCCACCTTCTCCTTGCCGTCTGGATCCTGTTCTTCCCCTTCTTCCCGCCCACCGGGCTGCGGAGCGTCCGTGTCCAGCACGTTCACCGGGGTCTCGTCTGCGGCCAGCGCGTCCTGCCCGGCCAGCGCCGCGAGCATCGCCTCATCGAACCCGGCCCTGCCCAGCTGCGCCGCCAGCCGGGCGCTGGCCTTATCCACCCACCCCGGCGAGACCGGCACCCCCAGCAGCATGGCCATCACCTGCGCGGCCCGCTCGGGCGGCACGTTCCCGTACCCGGTGAGCACCACCGCGGCGGCATTCAGCACCGCCCCGTAGGACACCGAGCCGGCGTGCGCGCCCGGCGGCGGCTCCGCGAACGTGACCGTCCCGCAGCACGGGCACTGCAGGCCCGGCAGCAGCCACTCGGTCACCGTCCGGATCACCTCTGCGTCGATGACCTGAGCCCACCGCGAACCCGCGGCCGCCGCGCCGTCCAGGGAAGCCCGGCAGCTGCGGCATTCCGCCGGCGGCCCCGCATCCCTCGTCTCATCCGGATCCGGCTCCCGGGCCAGGCCCTTGCCCTGGTGCCCGGGCTGACCACCCCGCTTGCGGTCCTTGCGCCGCTCCCGCTCCGATTCCTGCCGCTGCCGGCGCCCGGCCTTGCGCCGCTCGCCCGCCCCGATGCTCTCCTTCGACGTCGGCATCCCCGAATCCGTGCTGTCCTGGCCCAGCCGGCGTTCCAGCTCCGCAACCCGCAGCTCCAGCCGCCGGTACCGCTCCAGCGCAGCGTCCAGCTCCGCCCGCAGCACCGCGTTCTCAGCGTCCTTCGCCTCGATCACCGCTCGCAGCCGGGCCAGCAGCTCACGCTGCTCCCCGGCACCAGCAGAAGGATCGGGCACATCGGACATGAACCCCGATCATGCTCAACCTCAACTACACGTTCAAGCACCCAGCGCGACGTGTCACCCCGACCTCACCCCCGTGAATGGACACGATGGTGAGATCGCTGAGTTGATATCAGCAGTGACATCGCGGGGGGACTTCGACCATCTCGCATCCGGTCTCGACCTTGCAAGCTGCAGGATCTTGGATAACTTCGCTAAGCGGACTGCATCGCTGGCGATGCGAACGAATGATGACGCATGGATTCATCTTGGGCTGATAGCCGCACTCTTGTCCAGTACGGTAGAGGATTATCGCGAGATAGCGCGGACCAATAGCCTGCTGTTTCGGGCAGCCGAAACTTGTGGGTTCGGATCCTGTGGACTTGTTTGAATCGGCCGCTGCGGCTCTTTGCGCACGCAGACGAGTTGGCTAGATCTACTGCTGTAATGGGATACACAGAAGGAGCCGATCACGATGGGTTCCGGTTGATAAGCACATGGTGAGCATTTCGGTCATGACGCCTTGGCCGAAATGCCGCTCCCGCCTGATGAAACTGGGCGTATCACCGCATAGCGGGCACGTGGGCTTGCTATCTCGTGGAAGATGGGAGCCTTGTGGAAGAAAAGGTGCCGGAAACCGGCGCCCTTTCTTCCGCGAGGCCTTTTTCCTCCACGCTGGCCCCGGCCGCACCCGGCCCATATCCGGAAATGTCGGTAATGGGCCGTGAGCAGGACAGTGACCCCGGGTAGGGGCGGTCTTGGGCGGCAGGCATGAACGTTGAAGTAACCCCGTGGTTGTCACATCCATGGTGTCCTGACCCCTTGAATGTGACGTTCAAGGGGTTAGCCTCATTCGTTCAGCGTCCTTGAGGTCCGGTTACTGATTGCGTTGACGCCTGTTTTCGGGCGCGGTGTCTGTTTGGCTGGCGAGGGTGGCCGCGTGGTGATGCCCGGTGTGCCCGGGTGTGCACC